>Ga0316191_10000855_pt1 | contig 20503 bp, 21 predicted proteins | sample Eddworburr2cm_MG_FD_204928 | JGI IMG/M metagenome (GOLD analysis project Ga0316191, IMG submission 204928) | Coastal sediment microbial communities from Maine, United States - Eddy worm burrow 2 cm | ecosystem: Environmental > Aquatic > Marine > Coastal > Sediment | place: USA: Maine... | reverse complement strand
TTCTTTGTGAATGCCGCCAAACCGCCTGCAGAGGCAAAACGTGCCTTTTTGCAAATGCCGCCGTTGTTGCGGTCCTATATTGGAATGGGGGGGTGGGTCAGTGACCACGCGGTTGTTGACCGTACCATGAATACCTTGCACGTCTTTACTGCTGTTGAAACCGCTTCGATCCCACCTGCGCGCCAAAGATCACTGCGCGCCCTGCGCGATGGTCAGAATTAAAGCTCTTGGCCTTATAGCAAAAGCCGATTGACCTTGGCGGCGTGGCACCATAGCTGGCGTTTATGGCACGTATTCCTCTCCTTCAACTGAATGATATTTCCCTGACCTTCGGGGGCGATCCTGTTTTCGAAAACCTGAGCCTTGTGGCCCAACCGGGTGACCGTGTGGCTCTTGTCGGGCGCAACGGGTCCGGCAAATCAACCTTGATGAAAGTCATGGCGGGTCTGGTCGAGGTTGATCGCGGGGACGTGGTGCGGGGGCCTGGCATATCTGTTGGCTATATGGAGCAGGATCCGGATCTGTCGGGCTTTGCAACATTGGGCGATTTTGCGGCGCAGGGTCTTGATCCTTCCGAAATGTACAAGGTTGAACGCGCAGGCGAAGGCCTCAAGTTTGACCCGGCACGCCCCGTGGAGACGGCAAGCGGTGGTGAGCGGCGCCGCGCTGCATTGGCGGGGTTGATGGCGGGCGAACCTGACTTGATGCTGCTGGACGAGCCGACGAACCACCTTGATATCGAAGCTATTGCCTGGCTTGAGGATGAGTTGAAGCAAAGCCGGAAAGCCTTTGTTGTCATCAGCCATGACCGTGCGTTTCTGCGCGCGTTAACGCGCGCCACGCTGTGGATTGATCGGGGGGCTGTAAAACGTCAGGAAAAGGGCTTTGACGCCTTTGAAGCATGGCGTGACACGGTATGGGACGAAGAGGACACCCAACGCCACAAGCTGAACCGCAAGATCAAGGCCGAAGCACGCTGGGCCGTAGAAGGCATCTCTGCGCGCCGCAAACGTAATCAGGGTCGCGTGCGTGCATTGCAGGACTTGCGTGCGGAACGGGCAGCACAAATCAAACGCCAAGGAACCGCAGCAATGGCCTTTGACGCTGTTCCCAAATCGGGTCGGAAAGTCATCGAAGCAGAGAGCATCACAAAGTCGTTCGGCGACAAGACCATCCTCCGACCTTTTTCGCTGACCGTGCAACGGGGCGACAGGATCGCCTTCGTCGGGCCGAATGGCGTGGGTAAGACGACGCTGTTGAACATGCTCATCGGTCAGGACGTACCCGACACGGGCGTGGTGAAACTGGGCACCAACATTGAACTGGCGCTTTTCGATCAGGCGCGGGCGCAACTAGATGGTGACATGACATTATGGGACAGCCTGACCGGTGATCCGGAAATGCGTGTGTCAGGCAAGGCCGATCAGGTGATGGTGCGGGGCCAGCCCAAACACGTTGTCGGCTACCTCAAGGAGTTTTTGTTTGATGAAGCGCAGGCGCGCGCGCCGGTCCGGTCGCTGTCAGGTGGCGAAAAGGCGCGGTTGTTGCTGGCAAAGATCATGGCGCGGTCCAGCAATCTGCTGGTTCTAGACGAGCCGACCAATGATCTGGATGTGGAAACGCTGGATTTGTTGCAAGAGCTTCTGGGCAACTACGACGGTACGGTCCTGCTGGTCAGCCATGATCGTGATTTTCTGGACCGCGTTGCGGCGACAACGATTGCGATGGAAGGCGACGGTCGTGCAACCGTCTATGCCGGAGGCTGGAGCGATTATATCAGCCAGCGCGGAGAGATCGCGGCCGCAGAAGAGACCCTGCGCGCCAAGACGTCTGAGGCGACCGCCAAGCCAAAATCAACGCCAAAAACCGGTTTGAGCTTTACCGAAAAACACAGGCTTGAAGCACTGCCGGGAGAGCTTGAACGGCTGGAAGCAGAGATTGGCAAACTGGTTGAGTTACTTAGTGATCCCGATCTCTTTACCGCCAATCCGGTCAAGTTCCAAAAAGCGACAGATGCTTTGGTGGAACGGCAAGAAAAGCTGGATCAGGCCGAAGAAGAGTGGCTGGTTCTCGAAGAAAAGGCCCAAAGCTAGGCCGCAGCGATATCCAGTTGGTAGCCTGCCTGTACCGCCTGGATCAAAGGGCGTGGGGTTATTACCGTCACGCAGCCGGTTTTGCGGCGCGTCACGGGGGTGCCGTATCCGGCGGGCGTATAGGGGACCAGCTTGTCGGCGCGCACCAGATGGGCGAGGCCTGCGTCGTCGAGGATAAACGCACCTTCAGGAAGCTCTTTGATATCTGCGCGGTAGCGCCGTTGCCCATAGCTGCGCGGGATTGCACGAGCAGCATGTAGCAGGGCGTCGAACTTGGTAATTGGCGGGGTCAGCCCCAGTGCGTCCCGAAAACGATTGTAGTCCGCACGCCTGCATTCCGCACAGGGCCGGTGCCCGGCGGCAAAGGCCACTGCTTCGTCCAGAAAGAACAGTTCCGTGTAGTTGTTCGGCTGCATGACGGTGCGGCGGCGATTTTTGAAAGACAAGACACAGCAGACCCACGCTTTGTGGCGCCACCGCGCGGGCCCCAGGTTTTGGTGTTCATCATGCAGAATCCCGCGGTTGCCCATAAAACGGCCACGCAGGGGTGTTGCGAGGATCTCAGCCGTGGGTTGTACGCGGTTTTGCAAAGACATCAGCGCATCCTTAGCGCGCCATCAATGCGAATTACTTCGCCGTTCAAATAGCCGGCCTCGACAATGAAGCCGGCAAGGCGCGCGTATTCATCAGGGTCACCCAAACGCGGCGGGCAGGGCACATCGGCCGCAAGTTGCACCTGAATGTCTTCGCCCAGACCCGCCAGCATCGGCGTCATGAAAATGCCGGGTGCAATGGTCATGACGCGGATGCCAGAAGACGCCAGATCGCGCGCCATGGGCAGGCACAGACCGACCACACCACCCTTTGAGGCAGCATATGCGGTTTGGCCTTTCTGCCCGTCAAAGGCTGCGATTGAAGCGGTATTGATGATAACACCTCGCGCGCCGTCCTGCGCCGGTGTGTTGTGTTGCATCGCAGCCGCGGCCAGACGTGCGACATTGAATGTTCCGACAAGATTGATATCGATAGCGCGCTGAAATGCCGGAAGCGGGTGCGGTCCATCGCGCCCGACGGTCTTGGCGGCCTCTGCAATGCCGGCGCAATTAACGGCTGCTGTGATGGCTCCAAATGCCTTAACTGTTGTATCGATTGCATTTTGGACGGACGTCTCATCTGTCACGTCTGTTTCACATGCAATCCCGCCGATTTCCTCCGCTACACTGCGCGCGCGGTCGATATCTCGGTCCAGTACGGCCACCTGTGCGCCTGATCGGGCAAAGTGTCGTGCCGTGGCTTCGCCAAGTCCCGATGCCCCGCCTGTAACAACAGCGATTGATCTACCAAGTTCCATAAGACAGCCTTTCCGTTCCAGCAGGCGGGTGCGTCGTCGTTTGTGGTTGGCCCTTCACAAGATGCCTGCAAGGGCCCTGCGGTGCATAATGCGGTGCAGTTCTAGCCTAGTTGCACCAAGGCGTGCCGCTTTTTTCCCGCGCTCAGCTTGATGGGCGCGCGCAACGCCCCCTGATCCAGCATAAGGCCAGCGTTCGTCAGCGGTTCATCGTCGAGCCTTGCGCCGTTTTCAGCGATCAAACGTTTGGCTTCCTTGCCGGACCCCGCAAGACCGGACCTAACGATGAGCTGTACAATCGAGATGCCGTCGCCCACCTCGTCAGCGCTAAGCGTCAATGTCGGCAGGTCATCCCCGACGCCGCCTTTCTCAAAGACTTCACGCGCTGTCGCTTCGGCGGTCGCAGCTGCGTCCGCTCCGTGCAAAAGACCTGTCACTTCGTTGGCCAGACGGATCTTCGCCTCGTTGATCTCGGCACCCTCCAATGCTCCCAGACGGTTGCATTCAGCGACCGGCAACTCGGTGTAGAGCTTTAGAAAACGACCCACATCGGCGTCGGATGTGTTGCGCCAGAACTGCCAGAATTCATACGCACTGAGCATATCCTGATCGAGCCAGATTGCACCGGACTGTGATTTCCCCATTTTTTTGCCGTCAGATGTGGTCAGCAGCGGTGACGTGAGGCCGTAAACCTCGCCATCGATTACGCGCCGCGTCAGGTCAATTCCGTTCACGATGTTGCCCCACTGGTCGGACCCGCCCATCTGAAGGACGCAGCCGTAGCGCCGGTTCAATTCGAGAAAGTCATAGGCCTGCAGGATCATGTAGTTGAATTCAAGAAACGACAAGGACTGTTCGCGATCAAGGCGCGACTTAACGCTCTCGAACGACAGCATGCGATTGATCGAAAAATGACGCCCGATATCGCGCAAAAACTCGAGGTAGTTCAGATCATCGAGCCATTCCGCGTTGTTCAGCATAAGCGCCCCGTTGGGCGCGTCCGAATAGTCGATGTAAGCCGAAAACACCTTTTTGATGCCGGCAATGTTGTCGTCAATCGCCGCAGGGCTCAACAGCGGGCGCTCGTCGGCGCGAAAGCTCGGGTCGCCGACCTTGGTGGTGCCACCGCCCATCAGGGTGATGGGTTTGTGCCCCGTTTTCTGAAACCACCGCAGCATCATAATCTGAATGAGTGAGCCCACGTGCAAAGACGGAGCGGTGGCATCAAAACCGATATAGGCCGGTTGCACACCGCTCATCAGTGCGTCGTCAAGCCCCTGATAATCCGTGCAGTCGGCGAGAAAACCGCGTTCCATCATGACGGAGACAAATTCGGATTTGGGGTGGTAGGTCATGGCTCTTGCTCTCAGCTTGCAATCTGAGGCACTCTATAGGCGCAGAGCAGGCAAAGGAAAAGGCTTTGACAAGGGCCAATTTGAAAACGGGTGTCGTCTCGGCTTTGGGAACGATGAGCGGCACGTCGCTGGATGGTGTGGATGCTGCCGTGGTGTTGACCGATGGACATAGTATTCACGGGTTTTCCGAGACGCGCTACCTGCCTTACACACAAGATCAGCAACAGGTTCTGTCGGCAGCACTCGGGCAATGGTCTGGCGATGCTGTGATCGCAGCAACAGAAGTTGTCGAGCAGGCCCATTTAGCCCTGCTGCAGCAGTTTGAACTTGCTGATGTTATCGGGTTTCATGGTCAGACGCTCGCGCATGCACCGCGGACGAAAGGCACCTTGCAAGTGGGCAGTGGTGCGTGGCTTGCCGAAATGCTGCGCACACCGGTCGTCTGGGATTTCAGGTCATCGGATGTGGAGTTCGGCGGGGAAGGGGCACCGCTTGCGCCGTTTTTCCATTTTGCCTGCGCCAAGTACATCAAGGCCGACCAACCTGTGGTTTTTCTCAACCTCGGCGGGGTCGGTAATCTGACCTACGTTGACCCGTCTTTCGACAGACCTGAAGAAACGGGCGCACTATTGGCGTTTGATACGGGGCCAGCCAATGCACCGATCAATGATCTGATGCGCGCGCGTCTGGGAAGGCCGTTCGATGCGGATGGTGATCTGGCACGCACGGGTTCCGTGCAAAAAGGCGCGCTAGAGCAGTTTCTGTCCGAGCCATATTTCGCGCGCATGCCACCCAAGTCTTTGGATCGGAACGATTTTGCCAAGGCGGTGGCTCTGGTGGCGGAGGCAAGCGATGCCAATGCAGCAGCCACATTGACAGCCATGTGCGCGGCGTCTGTTCTTGAAGGTATGCGCCACTGTCCCGTACCGCCATCTCAAGTGCTGGTCACTGGCGGCGGGCGGCGCAATCCGGTGCTGATTGAGATGTTGAAGGCGGCGCTGGATTGTCCGGTAGTACCCGTCGAAGATGTCGGACTTGATGGTGATATGCTTGAAGCGCAGGCGTTTGCGCATTTAGCCGTGCGTGTTGCGCGCGGGTTGCCCACGTCCTGTCCAAGCACCACAGGCGTACGCGCCGCGGTCGGAGGCGGGACGCTCAGCATGCCTGCGCAATCGGGTATTATCGTAGCGCAAGCCTAGCTGCGCGGGATGTCAAAGCCTGTATTGGCCAAAATAAATCCCTCAAATTGAAAACCCGGTGACACGGTGCAACTGACCAACGTGTAGTCCCCTGTGCTGCGCGCCGCCTGCCAGTGGTTTTCGGGAACAATCAACTGAGGTTGCTGCTTTTGTACAAGATCGGGGCCTAACACGTAATCCTGCGCGGGTCCCTCGTTGGTCGCACTGATGGATAAAACCAGCGGCGCGCCGGTGTGATAAAGCCATATTTCGGTTGCGTCGACCTTGTGCCAGTGGCTGGATTCTCGGGCGCCCAGTAAGAAGTATATACAGGTGCCTGACGGTCGCCCTTCGCCTCCGGCAACCCATGTTTGACGGTAGTGGCCGCCTTCGGGGTGCGGCTTAAGCTGCAAATGCGCAATGATCTCTTGTGCTGTCATGTGCGAAAGGTAGTCTTGGACAGGACCCGCGCCAAGAGGAGAATTCAGTGCATGTAATTGTAGTTGGTGCCGGTATCATTGGTGCGTTGACGGCGTATCAGCTTGCGCGCGCGGGCGCGCAGGTCACTGTCATCGAAGCGAGCCAGCCTGCGTCTGCGGCCTCAGGCGCGTCTTTCGGCTGGATCAACGCAAGCTTTTATCTGGACGAAGACCACTTTGCAGTGCGCGCGGCGGCAATGTCATCGCATCGGCGGCTCGGAGACATATTGAAAACCACGGCAACGGTCTGGCAGGGGTGTTTGTGCTGGGAAGAGCAGGGAGCGGCTTTTGACGCGCAGCATGAGGCGTTGCAGACCCTTGGCTATACCGTGCGCGAAGTGGACCGCGCGGCATTCAACATGCTTGAACCTGCGATCGCAGCTCCGGATCGGGCATTGTGCTTTGAAAGTGAAGGAGCCGTGGACCTAAGCAGGCTTTGTTTTGATGCGCTGAACGCGGCCACATCATTGGGCGCGCGTGTTGTGGCGGGGGTGGCTGTGACTGGCATCGAAACGCTGTCAGGCCGCGTGGTGGGCATTCGCTGGTCAGGCGGTGTGATCCCTTCAGACAGGGTGATCCTTGCCACGGGTGTGAAAACGCAGGATTTGCTGGCTGGCGTCGGTGTCACCGTGCCAATGCTGGATCGCCCCGGTTTGATCCTGCGGTCCGAACCGTTGCCCCCTATGTTGTCACATATTCTGGTCGCACCCGGACAGGAGTTACGACAAGACAGGGCAGGCAGACTTTTAGCGCCTGTTGCAGCCAACCACCAAAGCGATGCAACTGAAAAGATAGAAGAAAATCCAATTTCTTTAGCTGATGCTGCTGCAGTACGCGTAGGGCGCCTGATCAGTCGCGAGGTTGTGTGGGAGCAAGTGACATTGGCGCATCGGCCCGTCCCGGGGGACGGGCGGCCCGTGTTGGGGGGCGCCGGACCTGAGGGTCTATATGTTTCGACAATGCATTCTGGGGCGACGTTGGCACCGCTGGCGGCTGAAATCGCCGCACTTGAAGTGCTGGGTACACCTTTGACCAACGAAATGGCAGCGTTGGTTGCGCCATACCGCCCGCAGCGCTTTGACATATGATCGCGCGCGGCCTGATCGTGCCCGCGCGCGCCGTCTGCTCTGTTGCGCTTGGCTTTATCCCTTCAGGATAGAGCGCCCTGCGAATTCCGCGGTCTCACCCAGCGCTTCTTCGATCCGTATCAGCTGGTTGTATTTAGCAAGCCGGTCCGAGCGGGCAAGTGACCCCGTTTTGATCTGGCCGCAGTTTGTCGCAACAGCAAGATCGGCGATCGTGGCATCCTCTGTTTCGCCCGAACGGTGGGACATGACATTGGTAAAGCCTGCGCGATGCGCCATATCAACTGCTTTAAGGGTTTCCGTTAAGCTGCCGATTTGGTTTACTTTTACCAGCATAGAGTTTGCGGACCCGCGTTCGATACCCATCCCCAGCCGTTCAGGATTTGTGACAAAGAGATCGTCGCCTACCAGCTGCACTTTGTCGCCCAATGCATCTGTCAGTGCTTTCCACCCATCCCAGTCGTCTTCGGACATGCCGTCTTCGATGGAAATAATCGGATAGTCTTTTACCAGCGCCGCAAGGTAGTCGACATTCTCTGCCGAGGTCAGGGATTTACCTTCGCCTGCCAGCTCGTATTTGCCGTTTTTGAAGTACTCTGTTGCGGCACAGTCCAGCGCAAGATAGATGTCTTCGGCAGGTTTGTAGCCTGCTTTCTCAATGGATTTCAGAATAAAATCAAGTGCATCACGGGTGGAGTTTATGTTGGGTGCGAACCCGCCTTCGTCACCGATACCTGTCGACAAACCTGCGGCCGAAAGCTCTTTCTTCAAGGTGTGAAAGATTTCTGACCCCATGCGTACAGCTTCGCGGATGTTCTCTGCCGCGACTGGCATGATCATGAATTCCTGTATGTCGATGGGGTTATCGGCGTGTTCGCCGCCGTTGATGATATTCATCATGGGCACTGGCAGGATACGCGCGGATGTGCCGCCGACGTAGCGGTACAAAGGCTGTGTGCAGTAGTCAGCAGCAGCTTTGGCGGTGGCAAGAGACACCCCGAGGATCGCATTGGCCCCCAGACGCGCTTTGTTGTCAGTGCCGTCCAGTTCGATCATCACAGTGTCTATTTCGACCTGCTCTGTAGCGTCGATCCCGACAAGCGCTTCTGCGATTTCCCCGTTTACTGCGGCGCAGGCTTCCAGAACGCCTTTGCCCATGTAGCGTGCAGCATCCCCGTCACGTCTTTCAACGGCTTCGTATGCGCCCGTCGATGCGCCAGAAGGTACGGCCGCGCGGCCCATGGTGCCGTCTTCAAGGATCACATCCACCTCAACGGTTGGATTGCCCCGGCTGTCAAGAATTTCGCGTGCGTGGATGTCGATGATCGTGCTCATGGTGGTTATTTCCTTATGCGGTGTCGGCGCGGTGATAGCCTGACACAGCAGGGATGAAAAGGGTTATGCCCGCGCGCGTTTCAGACGTTGCTCTCGCCAGAGGGTGTATAATCCGGACCCGACGATGACTGCGGCCCCCATAAGCGTCAATGAATCCGGACGTTCTCCAAAGACACTTACCCCGATCACAAGGGCAAAAAGGATCCGCGAGTAGCGGAAAGGCGACACAAAGCTGATCTCGCCCGAGCGCATCGCGGCGACAATCGAATAGTACGCACAAATGCCGATCAAGAGCGCAATGGTGAAATAGACCGTGGTGATGCCGTCAGGGGCTGTCATGACTTCGCCGTTTGCCCAGATCATGAAGCCTGACGCAGGGATCAGCACCAGAAAGGCCCAGAAACTGAGCTGTAGCGAAGACGTCGTACTTGGTACCCGACGCGTTGCCAGATCGCGCAGGCCGAGCCCTACAACGCCCTGCAGCGCAAAGAGCGACTCCCACGTAAAGCCCTCAAACCCCGGGCGGATGATAAGCAGCACACCAAAGAAACCGACCAAAATTGCCGTCCAACGCCGCCAGCCTACGGACTCCTGCAAAAACAGGGCAGCCCCCAGTGTCACGAACAAAGGCGTTGCCTGCAAAATCGCCGACGCCGTAGACAGTGGAATAAGGGCGATGGCCGTTACAAAGCCAATCGTTCCGATCAATTCGCCGAAAGCCCGCAGCATGATAGCGGGTGTCAGTATCTGTCGGGTAAAAAGGCGCTGCTTTTGCTGCACCAACAGACAGGCCAGCAAAAAAGCGCTGCCCGCACCCAGCATGCCGACAATCTGGCCGATGGGCAGGACGTTTGCCATCAGCTTGATTAGCATATCTTCGAGCGCAAAGAGCAACATGGCCAGAACCATAAGGCCTGCGCCGCGCAGATTTTCCATGAAAGCTATCCGAATTTGAAGTTTCGCGACCCGTCTAGGCGCACTGTGCGCTGATGTCCATCGCTCTCAAGGGGTGACGTGCGAGCGCGCGCTCAGTCTTTTTTGAGCGGTACGCCATAGAGTTCAAGCCGGTGACCGCGCAGCTCGTATCCCAGTTTTTGCGCGATCCGTTCTTGTAATTTTTCGATCTCTGCGTCCACAAATTCGATGACTTCGCCCGAGTTGATGTCGATCAGGTGATCGTGATGATCGCGTTCCGCATCCTCGTAGCGGGCACGCCCGTCTCCAAACTCAAGCTTGTCGAGAATACCTGCCTCTTCAAAGAGTTTCACGGTGCGGTAGACGGTAGCCAGCGAAATGCCACTGTCGATGGCGGATGCCCGTGCATATAGTTCTTCGACGTCAGGATGATCGTCGCTGTCTTCAAGGACCTGAGCGATCACGCGCCGCTGGCCTGTCATGCGCAGTCCATTTTTCTCGCATCTTGCGATGATAGATTTGTTCATGCCGTCATCCTGTCCCGTAACCCGATATTTAGCGGGCTTTGGACTTCGGTACCACCCGTGTTTTGAGCTTTAGGTTGACTTCGGCGACTAAAAGCGCCATCTGACCCTCAGGCGATGCCTTCTGCCGCGTGAGCAGTATCAAGCCGGGAAACGAAAATGTTCCCGCCGCATGATCCGAAAGGCCCGCCTATGTTCCCAAAATCACGCGTGGGGCCGACCGCACAAGACAAGTTCAGGCATCTGGCCTGTGCTTGTGATCTTTGATGCGTCACCCGACTGCCGCCTGGTATGGCGGTTTATGATTGTGCGCAGCATTGCGCAGGAAAGAAATAGATGAGCGATTTTGATATGATGGAGCTACCGCCAAAGCTGGTAGCACGACTGAAAGACATGGGTCTGACGGACCCGACACCGATCCAGAAACAAGCGATCCCGCATGCGCTGAATGGGCGTGATGTCATGGGGCTGGCGCAAACCGGTACCGGTAAGACCGCCGCCTTTGGCGTGCCTATTGTGGCACAAATGCTGTCTATGGAAGGGCGGCCTGCGCCCAAATCCGCGCGGGGTCTGGTGCTGGCACCAACGCGCGAGCTGGCAACACAGATCAGCCAGAACCTCCGAGCATTTGCGCAGAAATCCTCGCTCAAGGTGACAATGGTTGTCGGTGGGCAATCGATTAATAACCAGATCCGCCAGCTTGAGCGTGGTGTCGATCTGTTGGTTGCGACACCGGGCCGCTTGCTGGACCTGATGGACCGGCGCGCGGTACGCCTCGACGAGACCGTCTTTCTGGTTCTCGACGAAGCAGACCAGATGCTGGACATGGGATTCATCCATGATCTGCGCAAAATCGCGCAAGTGCTCCCGACGGAACGCCAAACCATGCTGTTCTCTGCCACGATGCCCAAACAGATGAATGAACTGGCGCAAAGCTATTTGCGCCGGCCCATTCGCGTCGAAGTATCGCCTCCTGGCAAGGCGGCTGACAAAGTGACACAAGAAGTGCATTTCATTGCAAAAGCTGAAAAAGCGTCGTTGCTTATCGAAATGCTGGACAAACACCGTGACGAACGGGCGCTGGTTTTTGGCCGGACTAAGCATGGCTCTGAAAAGCTGATGAAGTCTTTGGTCAAGGCAGGATATGCGGCAGGTTCAATCCACGGCAACAAAAGCCAAGGGCAACGCGACCGGGCGATTGCTGCCTTCAAATCCGGTGAGATTAAGGTGCTGGTCGCCACTGATGTTGCGGCGCGCGGTCTTGATATTCCGGACGTCAAACACGTCTACAATTACGATCTGCCAAATGTTCCGGACAATTATGTGCACCGTATCGGGCGCACAGCGCGCGCAGGCAAGGACGGTGCTGCCATTGCTTTCTGCGCCCCCGACGAGATGGGCGAGTTGAAAGCCATTCAGAAAACGATGGGTGTTGCCATACCGGTAGGATCTGGCAGGCCATGGGAAAACGCGGATATGCCTGCGGGCGAAACGCCCAAAGGACGGGGGCGCGGACGCGGTCGGGGATCGCGTGCCGGTACACAGGCGCGCAAGCCAGATGGTGCAAGACCCGCCGCAGGCCAGAAACCGGCACGGCACCGGCGGCGCCGGAAGCCTGGTGCTGGTAGTGCTGCTAAAGCCTCTTAACAACGGGCGGTTTCAGAGTATTGAATGCGGTGGCCGAAGGACGCTCGTTCCTTCGGTTCACGTACCACAAAAGGTCGCTGGTACGCGTTGGTCTTTTGTGGGCGGTCGCATCAACTCAAGATCATCGGTCGCGTAAGGCGTGCTGTAGGCGCGCATCAGCCGGTGAAACAGCTCTAGATTCCCGTCGACAGCCGCTGCAATCATCTCTTCGATGCGGTGATTGCGTGGAATAACGCGCGGAGAGGCCTTTTGCATGACCTCTTGGGGGTCATTCTCTCTTTCGAGCCGTTTAAGCCAGCCGTCGCGCCATTGATCAAAGCCTTCGCGGTTCAGAAACTGGTCACGCGCGTCACCTCTGGCCAATGCATCGAACGTATTGGTGAAATCCGCACCGTTTTCCTGCATGAATTCCAGCAGGTCCTCGATCATCGCAGTATCTTCTGGTCCAGCCTTTGCAATGCCGATCTTGGCGCCCATGCGCTGCAGCCACGCCGCGTCAATTTGCGCAGGCATAGCGTGTACAATCTGCGTGGCTTCTTCGACGGCCGTTTCCGGTTCATCCAGTTGTTGGAGCAATGCCGTCGCCAGTTGTGCCATGTTCCAAACGGCAATTCGTGGTTGGTTGGAATAGGCATAACGCCCCATCTGATCGATTGAGCTGAAGACGGTATCAGGATGGTATTCGTCCATAAAGGCACACGGGCCATAGTCGATTGTTTCGCCGGATATTGCGCTGTTGTCGGTGTTCATCACACCGTGGATGAACCCAACAGACATCCACGCTGCAATCAGGTCTGCTTGTGCGCCACAAACCGCACGCAATAGGCCCATAGGTCCGTCAGCCTGCGGGTAATGTCGCGCAATTGCGTAGTCGGTCAGTTGTTTGAGTTCGCCAATCTGGCCGCGATGCGCAAATATCTGAAAGGTGCCGACCCGCAGATGACTGCCGGCTACGCGCGTCAGCACAGCTCCAGGCAGGGGTGTTTCGCGCACGACAGTTTCGCCGCTTAACGTGGCGGCCAATGCGCGTGTCGTGGGAATTCCAAGAGCATGCATCGCTTCTGACACAACATATTCGCGCAAAACTGGCCCCAGCCATGCGCGGCCGTCTCCGCCCCGTGAATACGGGGTACGCCCCGATCCTTTCAACTGGATGTCGTAGCGTTTTCCGTCGGTCCCTATCACTTCGCCCAGCAGAATTGCACGTCCGTCCCCCAGTTGAGGGTTGTAGTTGCCAAACTGGTGACCTGCGTAAAGCTGCGCCAAGGGGGTCGCACCCTCTGGTACCTCAGAGCCGGAAAACACCGCCGCGCGCGCGGCATCGGATGCAGGCGCAATTCCGAGCATAGCGCCGAGCGCGTCATTATACGCGATCAGCGACGGCGCGCGGACGGCCTGTGGATTTTGGCGCGTATAGAATGCGGCGGGCAGACGGGCGAAGCTGTTGTCGAAGGGGGCTGTAATACTCATACTCAGAATATAGGCGCGCAACATGGGCGCCGCAACGCAGCGCGTGTTCAGAAGGTTTTTGTCATGAGCATATAGTCGCTGCGCGCTTTGAAACCTGCGCGCAGATATAGCTTTTGCGTTTCTTCAGCGCTGCGGTTTACTTCCAGATGAAGGGCTTTCAGCCCTGCGCCCGCCAACGCGCGGGGCAAGGCCTGCAAGGTTTCCGAGGCGATGCCGCGTCCACGCACACCGGGACGAACGTATATTTCGTCGATAAAGCCATCGAGGCCACCAAATTCCAAGGACCAGCCAAAAGTAACTACCAGATATCCGATGGGCGCGCGGGCAGGGCCGATCAGGTAGGCTGCTCCGTGTGGGATGCCTTCCAGAAGTGGCGCTATACCTGCGCGGCGTTGCTCTGCGCTCAGGGTAATGTTTGCTTCGGCATGAAAGGCGGCGACCAACGCATCCAGTTTTTCCAGATGGTCGGGTCCCGCAAGGGTCAAAGACGCGCTCATAGCCGTGCAAGCCTCTCGGTCAGCAGATCGAAGAAACCGTCCGCGTCGATGTTGCCGATAAACAGTGCGTTTTTGGGGCGGTCGGTGACGCCCCACCAGTCCGCAACGGTCATGCCCATGGTCAGTTCTGATTGCGTTTCGATCTCGACGTTGATGTGCCGCCCGGTAAACAATTCAGGGGCCAGCAGATATGCAGTGACGCACGGGTCATGCAAGGGCGCGCCTGCGGTGCCGTATTTTTCCTTGTCGAAACGCTCGAAAAACTCGGTCATCTGGGCGACCGCGATGCCCACGGGCGTGTTCAAGACGCGAAAGGCTTCGTTACGCTGTGCCGTGACCAACGCTTTATGCGTGACATCGAGTGGCATCACAACGATATGAACCCCTGATTTGAACACGATATCAGCGGCTTGCGGATCAACGTAGATGTTGAATTCAGCAGCTGGCGTGATGTTGCCGACTTCAAAATAAGCACCACCCATTAAGACGATCTCCTGCACGCGCTCGATAATATCCGGCGCTTTCTGGAAGGCGGTCGCGATATTGGTCAGCGGTCCCAAAGGGCACAATGTGACGCTGCCCGCGGGCTCTGACCGCAGGGTATCGATAATGAAATCAACGCCATGTTGCTTTTGTAGCGGCATTTTCGGCGCGGGCAGGTCAGGACCGTCGAGTCCCGTTTTACCATGCACATGTTCAGCCGTGACAAGTTCGCGCCCAAGCGGCCGGTCGCAACCGGCATAAACCGCAATGTCAGGTTTGCCGGCAAGCTCACAGATCATGCGTGCGTTCTTTGCGGTTAACTCAAGCGGGACATTTCCGGCAACGCAGGTGATGCCAAGCACGTTCAGGTCTTGCGGGCTTGAGAGCGCCAGAAGAATGGCGACTGCGTCGTCCTGGCCGGGATCTGTGTCGATGATTATCTTGCGGTGTGTCATGGCGTCTCTTTGGCCTTTGTATTTGCGAGAGTCCAGCGGTCAAAGGGGCGCCACATTTGCCAGATAGGGGTCCCCTATGACGAAGATTTATAGCTACGATGAGCCCGGCCGACGCCCAACTGTTTATCTTGGGACAGTGGTCTTTGCTGTTGTCTTGGTCGGTGCTTTTTACAATGCAGCGCCATGGTTTTTCTATCTGCCGTTATTAGGTGGCGGCGCTATGCTTCTGTATATGCTGGTGAAAAACCCTGTCAGCGGTGTAACGCTTTACAAGGATCGGCTTGTGCTTTCACCTTTGCTGCATCCCAACAGTATCCCCTTGAGCGACATTGAGCGTATTGAAATTATTTCGTGGAGCGACAGCACCGACATGAAGGTGCATCTGAAATCCGGTGACAGTATCAGCGCATTCTCAGGCGATATTCCGCCAAGAGATCCATTTGCCAAGGCGTTGGCACAGGTCGGCATTCCGCTGGAGTTTGCTTAGCTGCGCTGCTCGGCTTTAACCTGATCCCAAAGTGCGTCCATTTCCGCCAGATCGCTTTCGGATGGTGTCTTGCCAAGGGCGGCCAACTTGGCTTCCACTGCTTTGAACCGGCGCGTGAATTTGGCGTTTGCCGCGCGTAAGGCCGCCTCTGGATCAAGCCCCAGATGACGTCCCAGATTGGCCATCACAAAGAGCAAATCGCCGAATTCTTCTTCGACCTCGACCTGTGTCAGCGTCTCGCGCGCCTCTACCAACTCTTTTGCCTCTTCGGTGATCTTGTCGATCACTTGATCCGTGGACGGCCAGTCAAAACCAACCCGAGCGGCGCGTTTTTGCAGCTTTAACGCACGCAACAGTGCCGGCAGGCCTATGGCGACGCCGTCCAGCGTGCCTTGCTGTTTTTTGTTCGCGCGTTCGGCTGCTTTGATCTTTTCCCAGTCGGCGGTCTGCTGGTCTGCTGATTTGTTCCGGTTCTCGTCGCCAAATACATGCGGATGGCGCGCCACCATTTTGTCGCTGATCGCGGTCACGACAGACTGAAAGCTGAAATGCCCTGCTTCCTCGCCCATTGCCGTGTGGTATACAGATTGCAGCAGCAAGTCGCCCAGCTCGCCTTCAAGCTCTGGCCAGTCTTTCCGTTGGATCGCATCCGCGACTTCGTAGGCCTCTTCTATCGTGTAGGGGGCGATGCTGTCGAAATCCTGTTCGATGTCCCAAGGGCACCCTGTCTGCGGGTCCCGCAATCGGCGCATAATCTCGAGCAAGCGCTCGATTCCGGCCTCTTGGTCGTGGATCAGATCATCTGCCATTGCAGCCGCTCCCGCTTCGGTGTCAGATGTACCTGACAAAACATTCAGCAAGGAGTCCAGAGCATGCCTGTCGTAAACCGGATTGCGGACATGAGCAAAGAAATCACCGCATGGCGCCAGCATCTTCACACAATCCCTGAATTGGGTCTGGATTGTTTTAAAACGGCGGCCTTTGTTGCAGACCGGCTGCGCGAGTTTGGCGTTGATGAAATTCACGAAGGTATTGCCAGAACGGGCATCGTCGCAATCATCAAGGGGCAAGGGGACGGGCCCACGATCGGGCTGCGCGCGGATATGGATGCTTTGCCAATGGAAGAAACGGCCGATCTTGAATACGTGTCGACGCATGCGGGCAAGATGCACGCCTGCGGGCATGACGGGCATACGGCGATGCTGCTGGGGGCGGCAAAGTATCTCGCTGAAACGCGGAACTTTTCAGGGCGCGTCGCGTTGATTTTCCAACCCGATGAGGAAGATGGCGGCGGTGGCGAGGTTATGGTGAAAGAAGGAATTATGGACCGTTTTGACATCGGTCAGGTCTACGCCATGCACAACGCTCCTGATGAAGAGACGGGCACCTTCCATATCAACCAAGGTGCCATTATGGCAGCGGCGGATGAATTCAACATCCACATCACAGGCGTCGGCGGGCATGCGGCCTGGCCGCATACGACAGTGGATCCGATTTTGGCGGGCTGCACTATGGTTCAGGCGCTGCAAAGCATCGTGAGCCGAAATACGGGCCCACTTGATCAGTTGGTCATCTCGGTCACGCAAATCCACACCGGTACTGCGCACAACGTGATCCCTGAGACCTGTACGATCAACGGGACACTGCGAACGCTCAGCAAGGACGTGCAAGCAATGGCCGTGCGCCGCATGGAAGAGATTATCGCGGGGCAGGCGGCGTCTTTCGGGGTGAAGGCAGACCTTGAGATCAAATTTGGCTATCCGCCCACAATCAACCACCCTGAACAGGCCATCTTTGCAGCACAGGTCGCCGCAGAGATTGCCGGTGAAGATCGTGTGAACGACAATACCCAACCTGCCATGGGTGCCGAGGATTTTTCATACATGCTGGAGGCGCGCCCGGGGGCGTATCTGAACCTTGGGCAAGGGGACACGGCGATGTGTCATCACCCGCAGTATAACTTCAATGATGAGATTGGCCCGATTGGCGCATCGTTCTTTGCACGCCTTGTAGAGCGGGCGCAGCCCGTGTCGAGAGGCTGAAACATGTCTCTTGAAGATGCAAAAAACCAGATCGATCACGCTTTCACCCGCGAAGATATGAAAGGCCACAGTTTCGAGAATGTCTTCGGTGGCGCCACGTCCTTCATGCGTCGTCGCTATACCAAAGACCTGTCGGGTGTTGATATTGCGGTGACGGGTGTGCCTTTCGATCAGGCGGTCACCAACAGGCCCGGCACACGACTTGGTCCCCGCGCCATTCGTGAAGCCAGCGCATTGTTGCCCTGCGATCCGCCTTATGGCTGGCCCTTTGATGTGCTGGAAGAATTCGCAATCGCCGATTATGGCGATCTTGCCTTTGATTATGCCGATGTCCCGTCTTTTCCGGCGAAACTGCAAGACCACATTGCGACGCTTCTGGCCGCTGACGTACCGACCGTGACACTGGGTGGTGACCACTATGTCACCTATCCGATCCTGAAGGCCTATGCCGCCAAATACGGTCCCATCAGCTTGCTGCAGTTCGATGCGCATTCCGACAGTTGGCCGGATGATGCCTTTGACCGCATCGATCACGGCACATTTGTCTACAAAGCGATCAAGCAGGGCATTGTCGATCCTGCGACATCGGTGCAGGTGGGTATCCGTACAACCAACATTGACCCTTTGGGGGTGGAAACGATCCATGCGCGTGACGTGCATGAGAAAGGCGCAGCCGCCGCTGTGGCAAGAATAAAAGACGTGGTAGGCGACCGGCCTGTCTATCTGACGTTCGATATTGACGGGCTCGATCCCGCTTATGCGCCCGGCACCGGCACGCCGGTCTGGGGCGGGCTGACAACCGCACAGGTGGCCGTCATGTTGCGCGATCTGGCGGGGATCAACATCGTGGGCGGAGATGTGGTCGAAGTTTCCCCGCCCTTCGATACAACAGGGGCCACTGCCATTGCAGCTTCTCACATAGCGTTAGAGCTTTTGTGCCTGATCGGCTGGCGCCTGCGGGGAGGTGTTTGATGTCAGCCAAGAACCAACCCATCAGCGGCAACGATCTGGCGCGTTTTTCCGGGCCCAACAGCTTTATGCGTCTGCCGATGGTCAATGATCTAAAAGGGCTGGATGTCGCTGTTTTGGGCATCCCGATGGATATTGGCACTTCTTGGCGGTCGGGCACTCGGTTTGGCCCAAAGGAAGTGCGTGCGGAAAGTGCGATGATCCGACCGTATCACATGGGCACTGGTGCAGCCCCCTTCGACAGCTTGCAGGTCGCTGATATCGGTGATCTGGCCATTAATACGTTTTCGCTGTCAAAAAGTTTGGGGATCATTGAGCAAAGCTATAATGCCATTCTTGATTATGATGCGCTGCCCATGGCTATCGGTGGCGATCATTCGATCACGCTGCCGATCCTGCGCGCCATGCACAAACGTCACGGACCTGTTGCATTGGTCCACGTGGATGCCCATGCCGATGTAAATGATGAGATGTTTGGCGAGAAAGAGACCCATGGCACCGTTTTCCGGCGTGCCTATGAAGAAGGGCTCATTGTAGCGGATAAGACCTATCAAGTCGGTTTGCGCGGGACGGGCTATACAGCCGAGGATTTCACCGAGGCGCGGGGTTGGGGATTTCAGCAGTTTCCTGCGCAGGAACTGTGGCATCGAAGCCTTGTGTCGTTGGGTGCAGAAATCCGGCGGGACATCGGGCCGGAAACGCCCGTCTACGTGACATATGACATAGACAGTCTGGACCCGGCATTTGCGCCCGGTACCGGCACGCCCGAAATCGGCGGGCTCACCACGCCACAGGCGATGGAGCTGATCCGTGCGCTTAAGGGGCTCAATATCGTAGGCTGCGATCTTGTCGAGGTTTCGCCACCCTACGATACATCCGGTAATACCGCTTTGGTGGGGGCAAATATCCTGTTCGAGCTTTTGTGTGTCTTGCCTGGCGTGACGTACAGATAGCGCGTGCGGATAAGGATCACACTATGAGAAAGGGTATTCGGATGGCTGGTACGGTTCTGGTTTTTGCGGTTTTGCTATTGATGGCCTACATCCGCATAGCGCCTTTGGATGCCGGTCGTTGGCATGTACCGGTGGAGGCGGCATCAAGCGAGGACCGTGTGGGCGGCGCTGTGCGCGTGATTGACGGGGATGAGGCTAAACTGCGCGCATTGGATGGTGCGGCCAGAAATCTCAAGCGGACACATGTTTTGGCGGGATCGGTTGCAGAAGGGCGCATCACCTATGTGACACGCTCTTTGTTTTTCGGTTTTCCGGACCTTACGACGATTGAACTGGTGGGTGGCCAGATCAGAATGTTCGCGCGTTTACGCTTTGGCACCTCAGATATGGGCGTCAACCGGAACCGACTGGAGGGGTTGATCGCTGCGGTCGAGTGAGGACGACAGGCATCCCTGTTCCACTTCACGCCACATCGGCACATTCAGCGACATCTGGCACTGCGCCATAAACATGCGACCGTCGACCTGCATGCAGATCGTTTGACCCAGTTCGATGCGCGAACCAGTGCGATCTGTACAATAACAGTCGACCGTTTTCCCGCTGGGATAGGTTACATCCGCCACGGCGGGCAGAGCAATCAAGACAAAGGCAAGAGTCAAGCGTATCATAGATCAATTATACCACGTAATGCAGCCTTGACCAATGGCTTTGAATATTGGATGGCATGGAAATGATCCCTCTCGACCGCCTCAGACAAATAACCGATCGCTTCCAATACCTGGAAGCTGCCATGGCAACCGGTGACAACGGTACAGACATTGCAGCGCTGTCCAAGGAATACTCTGATTTGCGCCCTGTCGTAGAGCAGATCACGGCCTATCAACAACTGCTGAGTGATCTGGACGAAGCCAAAGAGATGTTGTCTGATCCGGATATGGCGCCACTGGCCGAAGAGGAAGTGCCGCGGATCAAAGCGGCGTTACCTGCTGCAGAAGCTTCTCTGCAACTGGCTCTTTTGCCCAAAGATAAAGCCGATGCGAAACCGGCAATGCTGGAAATCCGCCCGGGCACGGGGGGCGATGAGGCGGCCCTTTTCGCCGCAGACCTGTTGCGGATGTACCAACGCTATGCCGAGGCCAAGGGCTGGAAAATGGACCTGATCGAGTTGCAGGAGACCGAGCTTGGCGG
>Ga0316191_10000853_pt1 | contig 20514 bp, 16 predicted proteins | sample Eddworburr2cm_MG_FD_204928 | JGI IMG/M metagenome (GOLD analysis project Ga0316191, IMG submission 204928) | Coastal sediment microbial communities from Maine, United States - Eddy worm burrow 2 cm | ecosystem: Environmental > Aquatic > Marine > Coastal > Sediment | place: USA: Maine... | reverse complement strand
GTTTGGCGGGTTACATCAAGGGTATATGTCCTGGTTGTGATACCGTCCTCTGCCGTGACAATGACCTTGATAGTATTGAGGCCTTCATCAAGCATGATCGAATCACTGGCTGTCGCGGAAATGACCGCCTGCCCGTTGACGGTTACCGTGGCGTCAGGGTCGTCTGTCGTCGGTGTGACGGTGGTAGTGGCAATCAGAAAACCCACCGTTGCCGTATAGCTGGTTTGATTTGCCTGGAATACCTGATCCAGTGGACCAGCAGACAGGGTCAGATCAGACAAGTCAGCGTTGGCAGCCAGTACAGCGTTATTATTGTTGCCGCCACCGCTACCACCGCCGCTATTACACCCGGCAAGCAGGAAGAGAAAAATCAGGAATAAACCAAAGAATCTATACATGTAACTTCTCCTTGTGTTGCTATTTTATCCCTATAATCAACGGGGGATTACCTGCCAGCATCTTTCGGCGTCCTGCAGCAAATGGCAGGCTTGGTTAAATTAAGGCTGATACGTTTTTCCATCCGTGTCAAGGCGTTATAGTCAATTTTTCACACAGCCGTGACCTCATACATACTTTTTCCACTGACACCTGCTTGCCTATTGAGTCATCCAGGTGAATGCTCTCGTGACCAGCAGCGAGGCAGGGGGGTACAGAGATGGATCAGGGCTTACCTGTCATGAGTGGTATGCAGGGCGATGAACGCAGCCTGCCCGGTGCCAACAACCTCGAGAACCTTGCTATAGAATCGACAAATCATAGTTAACAATAAAACGTATATCCTTCGTGTCTGTGCCATCACTGCCATCCTGATCGACAAAGGCACCACGCAGCCTGAACCACAGGCCCTTGAGTATTCCCGATGCGGGTTTGTAGTCCAGGGTTATATCGAACTCCGACTGATCCGGGCTGGCATTACTGCCGTGGTCCGGTGTATCACCCCGGGCGTAGTTAATGAAGCCACTGAAGGGGTTCTCTCCAAAGATGCTGAAGTCCGATGAGATGCCAATCAGCCAGGCATCCTCACCGGCACGGTCAAAGTCCTTGATCATCAGCGAGAGGTAGCTCGGTTTGCCTCCCCAGTAACTATGTATTCCATTATCGGTGTCAGTGGAGGTGTGTGCCAGACTCAGCATCACGCCAGCGTAGCTGGTCGCCTGTTTGATACCCCAGGAACGGGTATTAAAATCCCCGCCCAGCTCATCACCCACCGAATTCTGGCTGCTAAACTGCGCAGAAAACTGCAGGCCAAGCCCCATTATTGGCCGGGCTCGCGAATTGACCTCGGTGTAGAAGATATTCATGAAATCCCGGCCATAGTGGTTGACCAGGCTAACATTCGCCCCGTTGGAAAAGGTATAACGGGCCCCGGCCGTGGATACCGCACGGTCAGGGCCGTCGATACCGGCCGCGTCCGTCATGCTGATAAAATTGCTGGTATCTCGTTTTTTCATGCGCCAGGTCTGCCCAAGTCCATAGACAAAATGCTCACCCGAAAAATCGTACAGGGAAAGGGCCTCGAAGGTATTGGGCACCATGCGGCTGTCGTTGCCGTTTAAATAGGGCAAGCTAAACGCCTGCCTGTATGCCTTGAAGGTCAGGTCCCTGTAGAGGCGCGCCTCAAGGTAAGCCTGGCCCGGAACGCTAAAACTTTCCTGCCCGGGTTTGAGCAGCCTTGCACCGTCCCTGTCCCTGGGGCCGTAGAGTTTCTGCGAGGTGTAGAGAGTCGCGCCAAGACGCAGGCGGTTTTTCCACGCAGGCGTTACATAACCGAGTGCACCACCCTGTGCCCAGGTTTCGAAGTTCGGGTTGTCATCACGTACACGGCTGAAGTAATAGTTTCGCAACTGCAAGTCGAGTGCACCCTCACGAAAGACGTCCCCCAGGCGGGAAAACGCCTGGACTGGCGTGGGTAGCTTGAAGGCGTGCTCGGTTGACTCAACGGCCTCGTCGACACTGCCTGGCGCGGACTGCTCGCTCTGGATGTATTCAGGGGATGCCCAGGTGAGTTGTGACGTGAACATCAAAATCAGGGCGATGCTGCTACCTATGCGAGCCCCAGCCACGATTCGCGCCGGGGACGGCTCTCCTGCAGAACCGATGCGGTGATTCATTCGCTGGCGCAACCCGCAACTACTGACATACTGATTATTGCAGGAGCGGCATCCTTGCCACGATGAATCACAACTGCACCGGGGATGGCTCTTACAGCACAGTCTCAAGACCTCACCAGTAGAGCGCTAGAAATTCGCCAGAAAGAAAGGAATGAGCACGGCATTGACCAGGTCTATGAAAAATGCACACACCAGTGGAACGATAATAAACGCCAGGTGAGAAGCACCATAACGTTGCGTCACGGCCGACATGTTGGCCATGGCAGTGGGAGTTGATCCCAGCGATATCCCGCCAAACCCTGCGCAGACAACGGCAGCATCGTAACTGCGCCCCATCAGGGGGAAAACCACAAACAGGGTCAAGCAGACTGCAATCAAAAACTGGGCGCCGAGAATCGCAAAAATAGGACCTGCAAGATCCACCAGCGTCCACAGCTGCATACTCATCAGCGACATCGCCAGAAAGGTCCCCAGCGATACATCGGCAATCAGGGCAATCGCCGGTTTACGGCTGGGCCAGACAGTACCGGAGATACGCGGGAATGATTGCGGGATCAGATTGGTAATCAGGATGCCGGCAAACAGGCAGGTCACGAACAACGGCAGCTTGAGTCCCAGATCTTCCAGCCCGGCGTTAAGCAGAAAGCCGACAATGGCACAGATATGAATAGCGAGAATGGCATCGAGTAAATCCAGGTGATCGATCCCGTGCTTGCCCGTCTGTTTGTCCGGGACACCAATATCCAGTGGCTCCGCCTTTTCCGGTGCCAGCTTGTGCCGCGTTATGAGGAATTTCGCGATAGGCCCACCCATCACACTGGCAAGAATAAGACCGAAAGTCGCGCAGGCAATGCCAATTTCCATGGCGTTGGTGACCCCGTAGTCCTCCGCAATTCGCGGTGACCAGGCAATAGCCGTCCCGTGCCCGCCAATCAGGGAAACAGTACCGCCGAGCATGCCGACCGCTGCAGGCTGGTCGAACAGCGAGGCCACGGTTATACCGGTCAGGTTCTGCAGGAACATATAGGCGATCGTGACCGCAAGCAGGATCACCAGCGGTTTCCCGCCCGCCAACAGGTCTTTCACGCTGGAATTGATACCAATGGTGGTGAAAAAGTAAATCAGCAGGACGTCCCGCGCTGCCAGATCAAAACTGATTTCGATGCCGCTGATCAGGAATAGCAAGGCAACCAGCAGGGAAGCTATCAAGCCGCCGGTAACCGGCTCGGGTATACTGAATTCCCTGAGGAAACCAACGGCATCGTTGATCCGCTTGCCGACAAACAGCACGATGATTCCCAGCGTAACCGACATAAAGGCGCTGAACTGTAAAACACTGTTTTGGAATTCCATAGTGACGAGAGACTAAATACCCTTCCTCCTCAAGTCCAGGTTATTGGTCAGCTACGAATCTTCTCTGCCAGCGGACGGAATTGCAATGTATAGAACATTTCCAGGTATCGCTGGGTTTCGGCGCGTTCCAGGCCGGTAACAAAGCGCCAGAACCCGTAGACCTTGGACAGGGTCATAAGCCGCTGGGCATAACGTTTCCAGGTATAGCGTTGCTCCACGCGCTGCAAAGCCCCCTGCGAAATGCGACCCCACTCCTCCGGATCTTCACTGCAGCATCGGAAAAAGTCCACCAGCTGCTGCGCCGCACGCTCGCCTTCATTGGGGTCAACGTGAAACCCCGACACGCCATCCTCGATAATTTCCATCGGACCACCAAACAAGGTGGCAAAGGTCGGCAAACCACTGCTCATTGCCTCGATAACGGTCAGACCAAAGGCCTCGAACAGGGCCGGCTGCACAAATACCCCGTGATGGTCCGCAACCACACGATAGAGTTCACCGGCCATGCCTTTTTCCAGGTGCCGGCCCAGCCAGCGCACCTGCCCGTCGAGCTGGTATTCGTCCATCAGACGATGCATGCGCTGGATTTCCGTGCGCTCCTCGGCGTCCCCGGAGAGTCCGGGATCGACATGACCGGAAACAATCAGCAGGTTGGTCAGTTCGCGCAACTGCACATTGGCACCGTACCACTCAACCAGTCCATTGAGATTCTTGATCCGGTCCATGCGTGCCATGCTGAACAGCAGCGGCTTGTCGGCTTCCTGCAGCACACCACGAATGTCTGCCGCCGTATTGCTGCCGAAGATCAGGTCATTGATCTCCTCATGCAGATGGGTCAGACGCCGCTCGCTGGCGCTGGCAGGGAAATACACCTCGGCATCCGCACCGGGTGACACAATATTGAACTTGGGATCAAACACATCTATGCCGTTGACGACGCGATAGAGTCCCGGCATGGTGAAGGCCATGTGCGCCTCGTATTGACCAATGCCGTCACTGGTACCGGCAATCTCCTGGTAAGTCGAGGTAATAATAAAATCCGCGGTATTCATCGCTATCAGATCAGCAGTAAACTGTGCGGAAAAATGATACTGCTCGTCATTTGCACGCCAGTACAGATCGGAATACAGATACTTGGTCTTTTCCAGCGCATGGGCAATGTTGCACTGGGTGACCTTGAGTCGCTGCGAGATCAGTGCCGCAACCAGGTTGCCATCTGAATAGTTACCAATCAGCAGGTCGGGATTTCCGCTGAGTTCAGCCAGGATTTCACGCTCTGCATCAAAGGCAAAACGTTCCAGGTAGGGCCATATCTCAAAGCGCGAAATCCATTGCGGCACTACTTCGCCGTTGTTCGCATGAAACGGCACCCGCAGGATCCTGGCATTATGGGTCCCGGCAATCGCTTCGCTGCGCTGATCACAGGACGTACCCTCGGCTTCCGGAATCAGACGTGTGATCACCACGACCTGCGGATCCATGTCGAGCCCCTGATCGTAAATATACTGGCGCATCTCACGTTCCAGCGCACGCACCTGGTCAAGGATATACACCACCTGACCACCGGTATCCGGACGTCCCAGGACGCCCGCCTGGCCGAACCAGCCATGCGGCGAGATGATCGCGATCGAGAAGATCATCGGCACCCTCGACAGGAAACGTTCCAGATTGCCGGGTGACGGAGCCTCAAGAATATCCAGCAACAGGTTAATGTTTTCCAGCATGGCGCTGGCAGTGCGCCCCCATCCCGGCTCGAAACCAAGCACCCGCATATGGGGTCCGACGGTCTCCCAGCCGGCATCACCGGAATGTATCTCGAGAAGATCCCTGGCAGTGCGCAGTGCGCCGCGCAGCCCCTGCACATCATCGATACCCTCGTTCAGCATCAACTGCTGTTCGCGATACTGATGCACACGCAGGAATTCCAGCAGACGCCGGTCCCCCTTGCCCAGATCCTCGAACAACTGGCTTGACAGACGCCGGTTGAGAAACTCCATACCCCGACCAATAGAACGCGCCTCCTGCAATTTTGGAAACTCGCGCGAGAACGGGCCGAGATCGAGCTCCAGCACATGCCGGCTTTCAAGCCTGCCCGTACCATTAACCAGGCGTTCGCGCGCCTCCAGGTAACTGGAGACATCAAGATCCTCCACATCGAGTGTATCCAGTTGAAAACGGATATAACTCCAGCGCGCAACACGTGTACGCAGAGCCAGGTAGCAATAGGTATTGTCCAGTGCACCCTCCTGCGCCCAGTCGATTATTTGCTGCAGGGGGGAATTCAGCAGCGACTCACCCTCGGGTTCGGCGCACAGTTCGTGGAACATGGATTGCAATTCGCTGCGCAACAGGAATTTCTGACCCTGCTCACGGAAGCGATGAATCACGCGATGGGCATCCTGACGTTTCTGCTTCAGGTACGTCTGCAGGGATTCCAGGTAAGCGCCGTTCAAGCTCATAAAAGTCCCCAGTCCGCACAATTTTTTTCATAAAAACCGGCATCGGACACCGTGGCACCGCGCACGCCGACAATGGCCGAGGCAAATGCCTGGGCACGTTGCAGAGTCTGTTGCATGGGCCAGTCCAGCAACAAACCAAGCAGCAAAACACTGGCAAAGGCATCACCGGCACCGACGGTATCAGCGACTGGAGTAGTCTGTACCGGCGCAATACTCAGGGTTTCAGCAGCAGCCGTGAATGCCTGAGCCCCCGCCGCCCCCAGTGTAACCACCAGCCACTCCAGCTCATGGCTTGCCAGCAGGTAACGTGCGCGCTCCTCCAGGCTGCCCGCTTCCGGACACAGGCAGGCAAGCTCGTCGGCATTCAACTTGGCCCAACGGGCCTGTTGCAGCATGGCCAGCACCGCCTCTCGTTGCCACCAGGGTGCACGCAGATTGACATCGACAAACACCGCCAGATCACCTTCCCGGCGCAAGCGTTGCAGTGCCTGCCTTGATACCGGGTTACGCAGGGCGAGGCTACCGTGATAGAGCACGCCGCATTCGGGCAAGGGCGGCAACAGTGCCGCATCGATGAAATCATAGGCACACTGGTCGACGATGTCATAGGATGGTTCGTCGGCGTGAAAACTCACATCCACGGTGCCGGTGGGATGCTGACTGTCGAGCTGCAAGCCAGGCAGTGCCATTGACCAGTCTTCCATTATCTGCCGGATAGTGCGCCCCAGCGCATCATTGCCGACCCGGGAGATCATCAGCGGCCCCCTGCCAAATGCCTGCAGGTGCCTGGCCACGTTAAAGGGGGCTCCACCCGGCACGACATGTCCGTCGGGAAAGCGGTCGAACAGGACCTCGCCAAACACCACTGGATGTGCATTCTTCATATCAGTCATGTCCTTTTTTCGGGTCGAGAAAGTCGCTGGATGCCGGCAGAAAATGGGCCAGCCCCTCGAGAATTCCGGTACTGTATTTACCGTTCATACCCTGAAAGCCACCATGTGCCAGCAGGTACAGTGCGGTCCGATGCCCCAGTACCGCAGCCTACAGCGTCCGGTCCAGGTCAATGCAAATTATCAGTCGCGCATTCATTCCGGCAACACGCCACAGGTATCAAGAAACTTGTAGTGCTTGATAGCTTCCAGGATGCCGGCCGCATAGGGCTGTTGCGCATAGTAGATACGCTCGACATCGGTGAGCTTGGACAGCTCTTCATGATGCCGGTTGGAGACCACCACAGCCTGGGTATTGCCGCGCATCATGTCCTCATCGGCTCCGGAACCACCGGCCGCCAGCACATGGTCCAGCGAAATATCCCACTGGTCTGCAAACCAGCGCAATGCAAAGCCCTTGGAGGCACGCACCGGCACGATGTCGAGAAACTGGCCGAAGGAATAAAATACGTTGACGGTCTGTTCGTTGCGATGCAACAGACTGTTGATTTCATCGGTATCCGGCGCTCTCGCCGGATCGATGAAATAGCTGATCTTGAAACGACTTTGTTGTTTGCTCGGCTGCAACTTGAGGCCCGGCACATCGGCGAGAATACGGCGCACCGCCTTGGGATTCCAGTAATGATCGATATGCAGCGACCAGCCGGTATCGGCGGTCAGGCGCGGTGCATAATGGATCTCCGTACCGAGCGATGTGATCAGCAGATCCGGCTGTGGTATACCGTAACGCTTGAGGGTTCGCAGGGCATCATCAAGACGCCGCCCGGTAGCAATGGCAAACGTGGTGCATTTACGGTTCGCCTTGATGACATCGACGAAATCGGCCAGCGATTCCGGATCACCCAGCAGATTCTGGTCGAGATCGGTAATGATGGTGCGATCGTGATACATGCGCGAACGCTGCGGCAGCTGGCGCCGCGCTACCTTTTCACCACGTTCCAGTAGCGGTGCTATGGCCTGCAAATAGGTTTCTGCATGTGCCGTCCAGGAATAATGCCGGCGCACCCCGGCAAGTCCGTTGTCCGCATGTGCCTGCCAGGTGGACATATCACCCAGCATCCCGAGCAACCGGTTAATGATCTGCATCTTGTTCAGCGGGTCTATCAACAGGCCGTTATTGCAATTGTTGATAATGTCGACCGGACCACCGTCCTCGGTCGCGACAATCGGCAAGCCGCTGGCCGCTGCTTCTATCAGGGTCAGGCCGAAGGGTTCGGTCAGTGCCGGATTGACAAACACACCACGGGAGGCAGCGGCCAACCGGTAGATAACAGGTACATCATCAGCCCGGTGATGTTTGGGATAGGCCACCCTGCCATACAGGTCATGCTTGTCGATGCGCAGGAAAATATCGGTCAGGACATCCTGCACCCCCTCCTCCATATCGGCAATATCTTCGCGGTTTCCCGCGATAATTACCAGGTTGGCGGCTTGCTGGAGTTCAGCGGATTCCCCGTAGGCATCCACCAGGGTCGCGATATTCTTGCGAGCATCCGGCCGGGACAGCGCCAGGATCATGGGTTTGTCCGGCTGACTCAGGAAACGCGCTATTCCCGAAAAGATCTCGCTGTCACGTTCGCTGCCATCCGGCGGGTAAAAACATTGCAGGTCGGTACCGGGCGGTATGACGCGCATACTCTGTGGCTGGTAATAATCATACAGCTCGTATTGTTCCTCGATTTCCTGGGAGGTACTGGTGATCACCAGCTCGGCCGCACCCAGCGTCTCCTCCTCGGCATTGATGCGCCGCGACATATTGTAGCGTTCCTCGATCACATCCCGCTTCAGTCCGTGTGCCAGCAGGCGCCGTCGCTTGACCCGTCCCAGTGAATGCCCGGTATACACCAGCGGCACCCCGAGCATATTCGCCATGCGCGTGCCGACATAACCGGCATCGGCATAGTGGGAATGAATCAGGTGTGGATTTCTGCCCAGCTCGCGCACATATTCCAGGGCCCGGTCGGCGAAGCTGTCAAGATGATCCCACAGCTGCTCCTTGACGATATACTCATCTGGGCCGGCATCCAGGCGCACAATCTGCACCCTTTCATCGAGTGGCTCCAGGGAAAGCCCGTAGTCGTCACTGACCTGCGCATCAAGAATGCGACGGGTAAGCAGATCTACCCGTGCTACCTGTGGGCACTGTCCCAGCGCGCGGGCAAGCTCCACCACGTACCTGGTCTGCCCTCCGGTATCGGCATCACTGCCCAGTTCGAGGTCATGCCCCCTGATCAGGCCATGTACACTGATCAAAATCAGATACAAACCTTCCTGGTGTACAGCAGATTCCATAGTCTCAGGTCCGCCCTATTTGCGTTGCAGTGGCCCTAGGATAACAAATTTCAACAGACAAAAAGGGGACGGATTTATTTTCCGGAAAACAGGGGCCTGGCGAACACCTGGCTGGAATGAAGTAGTCATGAATATGCAGTTGCATGCAACAGAATGTAGGGATGTGCCGAGCATGGCGCGGCGTATCCTGCATACTTCATGATGACAGTGGCTGCTCAGGATTACTCGCCCTTTTCTTCCAGCACGCCGGCAGGCAGGGTGTAGGGTGTGACTGCCAGCAGGTTTCCCTGATAGATGAGGCCGGGACAGGAGTGGTCGAAATTAACCCGGTAGAAAATATATTCGAATAAATCATCGGCCTGGTCTGCCCGCACCACGACCGTGACCACCCGTACCGAATAGGCGGCGACCTGGCGTTTACCCATGTATCTCCTGCGCAACTGCAGACCGAAACCCCGGGACTGAAAGGTATTTGCCGTAATCACACCTTTCTCTCTGCGCAGCGCCTTCAGCAGCGCCATGTCCTGGCCTTCATCCGGCAGGATGCAGGTAATGATTTTTGCAGCTGGAAAATCCGGCAACCGGTTCATGTGAAATCCCCGGGATGCTGCCTTTCCAGCTGTTTCAACAGTTCTTCAGGGATATAGGTGGCCGCCTTTTCCAGCGGCGTAACGTACATGAATCCCATGCCCGGGGTATCCAGCTGGCCGGCCAGGTAGATATTGTTGAATACCGTTTCCAGTTGTTCGCTGGAGACTACGATATTGACCACTTCTTTTTCGACTTCCACGGCAACGCCGAGTATGCCAAGCCGCTCCCTGACGCCGCTGCCCTTGGCATAAAAGATGGTCGCGCCCTGGGCGCCTGCTTCCTGGGCGGCATTGACGATGATGTCGCCCAGGCCGCGCTGCACGATGCAGGTTATTAACCGCACATCGGTCAACAGGGTGATGGTATGTCCTGCTCTGCCTGTCATCATGCGTTTGTTTGTATCCTCATCAGGTATTTACCGCGGCTACTGTGACTTCCGTCTCCAGGCGTGTCTTCATGCGAATCCACAGGCCGGTTGCCAGCACAGCAATAATGGGACCGATGGAGGCCATTGACAGCATGCCGAAGCCTTCCACAACATGAACCGCATCGCCCACACCCAGCCCCATGGCCAGCACCAGCGGTACCGTAATGGGGCCGGTGGTCACCCCGGCACTGTCCCAGGCAATGTTGACGAAGTCCTCGCTGGAAAAGATAGTGAGCACCACAGCCAGCAGGTAGGTCGGCAGCAGCAACCAGGCAAGAGGCAGGTCAAAGATGATCCTTGCCAGGCCCAGGGCGATGCCGAATGCGACGCCACTGGACACTGCATACATCAGCGAGGATTTTTTGAATAAACCCTGCGTGCGATTCTGCACGGTGAATCCGAGGGTATTCAGTGCCGGCTCAGCAAGGGTGGCGCCAAAGCCGAGAAACCACGCAAATAACAGTGCCAGGATGAGGCCCAGGATATAGAAATAGAGCGGTGAGGTTTCAACCGCAGCAATTTGGGTAAACGCCGCCGGTAACAGGCTGCCTGATTCGCTGCCCAGCCTGGATAGTCCGTAGGTCAGCCCCATATTGAAGATACACATGCCGGCAAGTGCCAGGACGACGCCATAGCCGATCATGCCGGCATGCCTGATCTTTTCACCCAGTATCAGTTTCATCACCAGATAGAGGAACAGGACGAGCGGCAGAATGGCGCGCAGGCCAAGCAGAATTTCCCTGCCGGGTGTGGATTCGTACCAGGCCAGCGTGGCCGTAGCCGGACTGCCGGTCGCGGCTGCGAAAATGATGGCCTCGGCGGAAACGGAGGATGCGACATACAGGGCCAGCCCCAGCACACTGATAACGGGAAACAGGGAGGCCAGCGTGACGATACCAAAACCGGAAAGGGTCGCGTTGCCCTTCCCGGTCGCAGTAGCGATACCAATGCCCAGGGAGAGGACCAGTGGTACGGTGACGGGGCCGGTGGTTACTGCGCCGCAATCCCACGCCAGCCCCAGCACCTTACGCAGTTCGGGATGGACCGAGGCATACAGGGACAGGCCCAGTGCCGGTACCAGGGTGAAGTAAATCATGGGCTTGAGGCTCCAGCCATAGATGAGACGCAGGGTACCCAGTACGGCGGCGAGGCCCACGCCGCAACCGACCACCAGCACCAGGGCACCGGTCCAGTGGTTGAGAATGGTGTACAGATAGGGTGCTGCTTCCACCGAAACAAGCTGACCGGCGGTCTGCAGCGCACCGATAGCCGGTTCGGCGAAGGTGACTCCCACCCCCAGGACAAAGGCCACCGTCAGTACTGCCGGCAGCGACGACTTGCGTGGCAGTGTGTTACCGATCGTTTCACCGAGCGGCATCAGCCCCAGTTTCAGCCCCTCCATGAACAACATCAATCCAACAACCACGCCAAACAACCCGAACGCCATGCTCCAGGGGGCACTGACACGCTGATTCAGGATAAAGATCAGGAACAGGATCAGGTAGGCTGCCAGCGGGATCACCACTCTGAACTGTTCCATGAAACGGCCCTGGAGATGGGTCTTGATGAGCCGGAAGACATCCAGCGTGCTTAGGGTAACCGGTGGCGCAACGTAGGGAATGACTTTCCCGTTGGCATCAAAGCTTACTTCGGGCGTAAGCAGGTTATAGCTGATATGGCGCTCAATCAGTGAGGCATTACGCAGATATTCACTGTAGCGGATAGTGTGTGCCATGTCGCTTCAGCTCCAGCGGAGCTTTACCCTGATCCCGAAGAAACCGGTGAATCATACAAAAACCAGCGGCAGACAAGCAGCGAGAGCAACGCCCAGACACCACCGGCAATCCAGCCGGCAATGATATCCGTCGGCCAGTGGACACCGAGGTAAACCCTGCTGACCCCAACCAGAATGGTCAGCAGCAATGACCAGCCGAGAATATAGAGCTTGATACGGGTCCTGTTGCTGGCATGTGCCAGCAGCGCCCCCAGCGTTAAATATGCCACAGTCGACATCATTGCATGTCCACTGGGAAAGCTGCTCATGGCTGCTGCGGTTGCATGCGGGACCAGATCAGGCCGGGGACGTTCGAAGAATCCCTTGAGCAGGCCATTGAAGATTGATCCTCCCGCCATTGCAAGCACTACGAAGAGTGCCATACGGTGCCTGTGCTGCAACCAGAAATAGCCACATACGGCAATGGTCAGCATCCCGAGGGTGACTGCTCCCCCCAGTGCCGTCAAATCACGAACAATAACCTCAAGCCATTGCGGACCAAGCGGATCGGCAAGATCCGCCGGGTTGCGTAACATCAACAGCAATTGCTGATCAAACCCCAGCGTCTCGCCATCTACCACTTCCCCTGTTAACCTGATGAAGGCATATAAACCGAGAGAGATTATAATGACCACGATGGCCGTGACATATTCCGGCAGGTCTTCCCTGCCCAGTATCTTTGACTCCGCCTGTGACATTGCGGCTGCTATATTAGCAATCCTGTCAACAGGAGTCATTGTTGCTTCCATATGACGCAGACCGGACTAGACTCAGACAGTCAGCTATTTGAAATGGCTCAGGTGAACAAGAGATGGGTGCGGGTGTAATACCCTTCGCTGTAAGCGACGGCAAGGTTTACTTTTTGTTCCAAACTACCTTTTCGGGTAGAAAGGCAGGCCATCTCATTGACTTTGGAGGTGGGCTGGGAGCAGGTGAGGACTACCGGGGGACGGCCATACGGGAGTTTATCGAGGAGACCGAAACCATGTATTTCTCCGCTGATGTACAGCAGGCAAGCCGCACTGCTGAAAGGGTCAGGAGTCAGATACCCATCCTTGAGGCCCTGTTTGATGTAACCCTGGAGGTTCATCCGGAATGGTGTTGCAGACGGGCACCAGGGAACCCCCTGCGCCCGAAATCCTGGCAAACCTTCTTTATCGAATTCCCGTACCGGGATATCGAGGTACTGAACCGGGAATGGGCGGCCGACAAGGTCGGCCGGTTCAAGAAACGGCGTGAGTTATTCTGGGTCGCCGCGGCTGAACTACTCGCTATCTATGAGAATTCACCCGACAGGTTGTGGAAACGCGTTCGACAACTGGAAAATGCCGCAGAGACTGTTCGTGCCATCCTGCAGAGCAAGGCTTCCTGATTCACCCGGGCTTTCCGGCACACCACATACCGGTTGATTTACTGATGAGCGCACTCAGGCGAAACGCTGGTAATTCATCCGCGGAGGCTGGCGGGTTGTCGTTTATGCGAAACTGTCAAGCCTGGCAGGTCGAATCAGGACATCGTTTTGCCTGGCACCTTTTGCCTTGCGGCGCCAACCATAACCGGCAGCTTGCCGCCATCTCAGGAGGCTCTTACATGAATAAACGCATGGACTTTCCGGTAGATACAGCCGTCAAACAGGCGGTCGTATTACACCCCCCTGCAATGGCAGTTTGGTAATCCGGCTATCTTGCAGGCCAGTTCGCAACCGCCCTGCGCAAACAGGCCTTCCAGGTGCTTCCTGGTGCATGGCGCGGCAGGGTTGATTTGCTTGCTAAGCCTTTTAATGATTTCTCGGGGTTCGGGGGCCATATCGTATTCCAGGTAATAGTCCCTTAAAAAATTAATAATAAGCCAATGGCAATCCGTCAACTCCACACCATGTTCTTTTGCCAGCTCTATAGCAAATTCCCTGTTCCACGCCTCAAAATCAACCAGATAGCCCTTGCTATTAAATTCCAGGCCTGTGCTTTGATTTAACATGCTTCCCTCCCGAGTCGGGTTAATGTCGAATACCGGGCTAAATGAATGGCGACTAACTGGCTCAATCCCGCAAAAACTTCTTTCATAAAAACATAACCTGCTGCAGCGCCCCTGGTATTACTATCTTTTTCAACCATTTGTCAGCCCCGAGCCATTCGCCCTGGCACGTCAACATGACTGCAACTCCGTTTGTTCCTTTATTCAGCCTGAACTCCATTCTTCATTTCAAGGTAGCAAATAATCCCTATATGTCTAGAAACATCGGCACAAGAGCAAGAGATTCGTGGTGGAAATTCCTTCGGATAACAGAACCTGAAGCCCCGTTCAGCATCGATAGCTTGCGCGACCTTTAATAAAGATGCAGACCCGGAACATTAAAACACTGGCAATAAATAATAGCGCTGCCGGGATAGCTTGATGTAACATGCCGCGTTTCCCGGCGGGGAAGTGCGCACAGATTATCACCTGCAACGTCTGCCACGGTAATGACTGACAAAGCGTTCTGAGCGGTCTTGCACAGGTCAGCCGTGCTGTTTTTATGTCAATCCGCAGAAACCTGAAAACCGGCAGCGCATACTGCCGATACAACCACAGTTTAAGGAGGAGGTATGGATGCTCTGGTGACGCTCGCCGTTATAGCGGTCATCGTGGTGTTGATATTCGATTACACCAACGGCTTTCATGATGCCTCCAACATCATCGCGACAGTTATTGCCTCCCGTGCCATGACGCCTGTACAGGCCGTCATCATTGTTGCGACTTTTGAATTCCTGGGGCCGTTACTCGGTGGTACCGCTGTTGCCAACACCATCGGCAAATTTGTCGATGTCGGTTCACTGCAATCACTGGACGCCGTGGCGATTATCCTGTGTGGCATCATCGGAGCCATCACCTGGAATCTGGGGACATGGTGGTTCGGCATCCCGTCCTCATCGTCCCATGCACTGGTGGGAGGCCTGGTGGGTGCCGTGGTGGTGTCAGCCGGTGTTGACCATGTGGCGTGGGGCTTTACCGAGCTGGCCCAGGGCCATTTCACAGGGGTAACCAAGGTACTGATAGCCCTGGTGCTCTCGCCGATTATCGGTTTCTGGGCCGGATTCATGATCCATCGATTGATGAAGTTCCTGTTGCGGGCTGCAACACCCGTTGCCAACAAGTACTTGCGCCGCGTCCAGTTTTTCACGTCAGCCGGTCTTGCCTTCTCGCACGGCGCCAACGATGCCCAGAAAAGTATGGGTATCATCACGCTGGTTTTGTTACTGGGCGGCTTCATTACGGAGTTTGAGGTACCGTTCTGGGTCATTCTTTCCTGCGCGACCGCAATCACCCTGGGTATCATGTCCGGTGGCTGGCGCATTGTCCGCACCGTTGGATTTGGCATTTACAAGGTGCGCCCGCTGCATGCATTTGATGCGCAATTAACATCCGCATCGGTGATCTTCGCTGCCTCGATGATCGGCGCACCGGTGTCAACCACCCATGTGGTAAGCTCGTCCATCATGGGGATTGGCGCATCGGAGCGGCCCAAGGCGGTTCGCTGGGGCAAGGCACGCGAAATCCTCAAGACCTGGATCATCACCATCCCCGGTGCGGCCACGGTGGCCATTGTCAGTTATTACCTGGTACATCTGTTGACAGGCGTGGCCTAGCCCGTTTTTATATTTATCAATAGACTGGCTGTATGACAGCCCCTCTTGCATGGAGAAGACAACAATGAGCACTAGCAATGACTCGGTAGTGACCCGTTTGGTAGACAGGGTATTCCCCCGTATGCCGGATTTCTATTCCCTGCTCAATGAGCAGTGCGATCTGGCAGTCGAGGCGATGGAGGTCTTTGTGCAGTTCATGGAAAAGGGCGACAAGGCCCTGGCCAAACAGGTGCGGGCACTGGAAAAACGCGGTGACGAACTCAAGGCAAGAAATACCGACATCCTCAGCAAGTCGTTTTCCACCCCCATGGATCGCGAGGATATTTATCGCGCGATAGCCACTCTTGACCACATCGTCAATTACGCCAAGACGACCACACGGGAAATTGAAGTACTGAAGGTGAAGCCTGACAAGTATATGCTGGAACTTGCAGTGTTACTGAAAGAAGGCGCCTATGCCCTGCAGCGGGGATATCACAAGCTCTCGACAAACCCGAACCAGGCAGACGAGGATGCTCAAGCCGCACGCAAGGCGGAGCGCAGTTCTGAAAAGGTCTATCGCAGGGCACTGGGCGAATTATTCCGGGAAGAAGGCTACGTAGCCATGCTGGAGAATCAGGAGTCAGACACCAAGGCAACGGCCGTTACCCTGGTTATCGACATCTTCAAGCACCGGGAAATCTACCGCCACATGTCCAATGCTTCCGACCGTCTGGCACGAGCCGGTGAAATATTGCATGACATCGTCGTCAAGATTTCATAGGCACACCGGCGCTGGCAGTGACACGGAAGCAGCCTCGGGAACGGGCGTTGCCGTGATGTCAGGCTGAGGGGGGGTAAGCAGACGAGCGCGAACCGCCCTGCCCTGCCCTATGCCATGTTATAGATGAAGGGCACCGTGGCAATCGAGATGACAATGGCTATGGAACACACCATCAGTGCCAGCTTGAACCGGCATGGAAAGCGCTTGGTGCAGTGCCTGGTCTTTTCGAAAATTGACATATCAGTTCTTCCGTATAGTTTTGTCTGGTGAAAACCCCTCTCGCTGCAAAACGTAGCAAGCCGGGGGTTTGTCTATAGCAATTTGGCGGCATTGTAGAGGCTTTGCCACACAATTCCACATCAAAAGATTCTATATATACCCAAAAGCCCCAAAATCACTACAACACCAGCGGGATAATACACAAGCGCCTGAACAGGCATTGAGAAAATTGGTAGCGGGGGTAGGATTTGAACCTACGACCTTCGGGTTATGAGCCCGACGAGCTGCCAGACTGCTCCACCCCGCATCAACGGCCGAGGAGTGTAACGAGAGCGCAGCCGAATTTCAACCCCGAATCGGGTCTAAACAGAAAAACAATGCTATTACCGGCCTCTCTGGCGGCTGGCTCCACATACAGGCGTCCGGAAAGCGAACAGGCGATCACCTGACCACGGCAGCAGCAAGACCACGATTTGTGTGGTCACAGGGTCGCCGTCAGGAGAGCACGCTGGCGCACAGGGCCAGCAAACCACCCGGGAACAACCCAAGCCCCAGTACCAGCAGGCTGTTCAGGCTGATGGCCATCTGCATATCGGTACTGACGGCCAGCGGCGCCTCGGTTGCTGGCTTGTCAAAGTACATCAGTTTGATCAAACGAATGTAGTAGAACGCACCGATAATGGAAAAGAACACCGCGACCAGCGCCAGCCACACCATGTCAACATGAATGATGGCCTGGAGCACGGAAAGCTTCGCATAGAAACCGACGGTCGGCGGAACGCCTGCCATGGAGAACATCAGGATCAGCATCATGAAGGCAAACCACGGGCTGCGATCATTCAGGCCCTTGAAATCCTCCAGCAGGTTGGCCTCATAACCGGCACGGCTGATGAGGATAATCATGCCAAAGCCGCCAATGGCCATCAGTGCATAGGTGATGGCATAAAACATGGAGGCTGAGTAGCCTTCCGCCGTCCCTGCCAGGATACCCAGCAGCAGGAAGCCGACATGGGAGATGGTTGAATAGGCGAGCATGCGCTTGATACTGGTCTGTGCAATGGCAATGACATTACCCAGTGCCAGTGACAACACGGACAGAATGACCAGCATGGCCTGCCAGTCGACCGACAGACTGCCCATGGACTCCACCAGCAGCCGCATGGCCATGGCAAAGGCCGCAATCTTGGGTGCACTGCCAATAAACAGGGTGACGGCCGTAGGGGCACCGTCATAGACGTCAGGCACCCACATGTGGAACGGCACGGCGCCAAACTTGAAGGCCAGCCCCACCACGATAAAACACAGGCCAAAGATCAGGATCATGCCGTTCTCGCCAGGTGTGGCGAGTACCTGTGCAATCTCTGCCAGGTCCAGGCTGCCGGTGGCGCCGTACAGCATCGACATGCCGTACAACAGCATGCCGGATGCCAACGCTCCCAGCACAAAATACTTCATGGCGGCCTCGGAGGCTGCTGATGAATCCCGGTCAAAGGCGACCATCGCATACAGCGACAGTGACAGCAGTTCCAGCCCGAGGTAGATGGTCAACAGGCTGTGCGCCGAGACCATCACCATCATACCCAGAACGGCAAACAGGCCCAGCACGTAATATTCACCACGCAGCGGACCTTTGGAGGTATGGAAGCTGCGCGCATAGACAAAGGCACCGATGACAACGAGGAAAATACTGGTCTTTAACAGCGCCGCCATCGGGTCATGTATGAAGGTACCACCAAGCACCACTACCCTTTCGGTGTCCAGCATGTTCCAGGTCAGCAGCGCGGTCAGCAGCAGGGTCAGTTGCGAAAGAATATAACTGATGTCTGGCCGTTGCTTTCCCACGAAGGCTTCCACGACCAGGATAACGCAGGCCATGGACAGCAAAAATATCTCGGGCGCCAGCAGCGAAAAATCAGATAATGGAATGCTCATCGTTATCTCGTCTCAGGGCTGCACTGCGTGCAGCAGCGCCACACCGGTTTCCTGCACCGGCAGTTTGGAAACAGACACATGTGCCAGCAGGTTATCCACGCTGGCATGCATGACTTCAAGCAGGGGTGCCGGCCAGAGGCCGAACAGCAACACCGCACCGGCCAGTGTCGCCAGAATGACTAACTCGCGGGCATTGACATCTTCAAGCGCCTGCACATTGTCATTGGCAACATCACCGAACACCACGCGCTTGACCATCCACAGGCTGTAGGCGGCACCCAGGATCAGCGTGGTCGCAGCCAGGAAGGCAAACCAGAAGTTCGCCTTGAAGCTCGCCAGGATCACCATGAATTCACCGACAAAACCGGAGGTCCCCGGCAGGCCCGAGTTGGCCATGGCAAAAAACACCATGAAGGCCGCAAACACCGGCATGGTATTGACCACACCGCCGTAGTCGTTGATCTGCCGGCTGTGCATGCGGTCATACAGGACCCCGACACAGAGGAACAGCGCGCCGGAGATAAAGCCGTGCGATATCATCTGTACGACACCGCCCTCCATACCCAGCGCCGCACCCTGCAATGAACCATTCTTGTCCACCAGGGTAAAGACCAGGAAGATACCCAGCGTGACGAAGCCCATGTGGGCTATGGATGAATAGGCAATCAGCTTCTTCATGTCCTGCTGCACCAGCGCGACAAAACCGATGTACACCACCGCCACCAGCGACATCAGGATAATCAGCCAGTCGAGCGCATGGCTGGCATCCGGGGTGATCGGCAGGCTGAAACGCAGGAAGCCGTAACCGCCAATCTTCAGCATGATCGCCGCCAGGATCACGGAACCGCCGGTGGGTGCTTCCACGTGCGCATCCGGCAACCAGGTGTGCACCGGCCACATCGGCACCTTCACGGCAAACGCCAGCAGGAAGGCAATGAAGATCAGCACCTGCTCGGTCATGGACATCGGCAGCAGGTGAAAATCAAGAATGCTGAAACTGCCCGACTTCAGGTACATATAGATCAGCGCCACCAGCATGAACACCGAACCGAAGAAGGTATACAGGAAGAACTTGATGGTGGCGTAGACCCGGTTCGGGCCGCCCCAGATACCGATAATCAGGAACATCGGTACCAGCATCGCTTCCCAGAAGACATAAAACAGTACGGCATCGAGTGCGGCAAACACACCGACCATCAAACCTTCCATTATCAGGAAGGCCGCCATGTACTGTGCCGTCTTGTTCTGGATCACCTGCCAGCCGGCCAGCACTACCAGCACGGTGGTAAACGTGGTCAGGATGATCAGCGGCATGGAAATGCCGTCGACACCGAGATGGTAGTTGGCGTTAAAGGCATCGATCCAGGGAATATTTTCCTGGAACTGCATCGTTGCCGTGGTGATGTCAAAACCGGTGTACAGCCCGATGCTCAACAGGAAGGTGACGATGGATACCAGCAGTGCCGTCTGGCGGCAGGCCGTGTTGCCCATGGCATCCATCACCAGCAGTGCCACACCACCGGCAATCGGCAACCACACCAGCAGGCTGAGCAGTGGATAATCGGTCATTGCGCGCCCCCCGGTGACTTGAATACAAACCAGGACAGCATCAGCAACAGTCCGATAATCATGGTGAAGGCATAGGTATAGAGGTGACCGGTCTGGATTTTTCTGACCACACCGGCCGTCCAGCCGACCACTTTGGCGCTGCCATTGACGATCAGGCCGTCGATAATCAGCACATCACCAACCTTCCAAAGCAACTGCCCTACCCCGCGCGCACCGCCGGCGAACACCACTTCGTTGAAGTCATCGGCGTAGTACTTGTTGACCAGCAGCTGGTAGAGCCCGTTGAAACGTTGCTGCATATTGGCTGCAAAACCCGGGTTCCTGAGGGTGATATACCAGGCCGCCCACACACCGAGTGCGGCGAGATACACCGCGGGACCCTGCAGGGCGTGCAGCACAAAACTGAAGGCACCGTGAAAATGCTCGGCCACATGCGCCAGCCCCGGAT
>Ga0316191_10000851_pt1 | contig 20530 bp, 21 predicted proteins | sample Eddworburr2cm_MG_FD_204928 | JGI IMG/M metagenome (GOLD analysis project Ga0316191, IMG submission 204928) | Coastal sediment microbial communities from Maine, United States - Eddy worm burrow 2 cm | ecosystem: Environmental > Aquatic > Marine > Coastal > Sediment | place: USA: Maine... | reverse complement strand
ATCTTTTCGTAGAAGGCATGAACCATGTCGGGGCGCAGGATCAGGTCCATCATGGCTTCCTGGATGCCCCACCAGCGGATCAGATAGTCCCAGGGGGTAAACCAGATATGAGTTTGCCCCTGCTTTATCACTGGAAGGATGTCTCCAAACAAATCCTGCATAAGTTGGAATCGGACCTCTGTGGCCTCCTGGTTATGGCTTATTACTGGAAACTGGATTTTCTCCAGGTCATCCATATCACGGATCTGGATGTTGAAATGACGGGATACAATATCGCTCCTTGCATCGGTAAGGGCCAGGTCCACATCTTCCATGATGCCGAAGTCGGTGCTGTGGATGGCAAGGGGGCAATCCAGCCAGGGATTCACGATCATATCTCCGGGCATGTGTCTCCACTGGTAGAGGGTCTTTCGCATGAGTTCCTCCTGGGATCGTGCCCACTCATTTTCACAGCAAAGGGTGAGTTCCTCCTCATGGTTCATCTCGTGCCAGGGAATCTCGTTGATCCAGACCATGGGTCTCTCCGAATCCAGATCGTTAAGCCTTTGCCACAGCTGTGCTTTTTCTTTATGTACCGGAAGAGAGGCACACTTTGCCCATTCCTCTGCCAGGGATCGGAGGACATCCACTTCCTCTTGTTTCAGAATGATTTCCCGGGCAACTTCAGGCACCGTCTTATGGCTTGGATCATGTAACATTCGGCCGGAATAATAATGCAATTGAACGAAAATACCTATCTGATTCTGGGAATATCCTTGCGCTGCAGAACGATCCCGGTACGGGAGGGGAGATAGAGCGGTAACTTGTGCTTCAGGCCGAAGGAACGCTCTATCTGTGACCGATGTGCCACAGAGGTATCATACCTGCCGAATCCTCCGAATTCGGGCTGATCACTGCTAAGCAGGGTGGTGTATTTTCCAGCATCTACAGCCAGCCCATAATCGGTATAGGAGTTGTTGGGATGGAAATTAAATACAAAGAGCAGCCCGTTCCTTTCAAAGGCGATAACCAGGTCGGCCTGGTCCGTTTTGACGTGCTGACAATGGCCTGAATAGATCTTGAATTTCCTGAGTGTCAGGATCATCTCCCTGTCAAAATCACCCAGTTGGTGGTAGCGCAGTTCCTGGTTTTCCAACAGGTTCCACTGCCGGCGTGCATATTGGTAGGACCAGTCATTTCCCTCCCTGGGGAAATCGATCCATTCGGGGTGACCAAATTCATTGCCCATGAAGTTAAGGTAGCCGTTACCGGCTGTGGCAGCCGTAATCAGCCTGATCATTTTATGGAGTGCTATTCCCCGATCCACCACCAGGTTCTGAGATCCTTTGTTCATGTGCCAGTACATCTCCTTGTCGATCAGCCGGAAAATGATGGTCTTGTCCCCTACCAGGGCCTGATCGTGCGATTCTGCATAGCCCACAGTTTTTTCGTCGGCCCTTTTTGAGGTTAGTTCATGAAAGATCTCACTTACGTTCCACTGTTCATCCTGTTTCTCTTTGATGGTCTTGATCCAGTAATCCGGCGTACCCATAGCCAGGCGGTAGTTGAATCCCAAACCACCCTGATCTACAGGGACAGCCAGTCCGGGATATCCGCTCATATCTTCTGCAATTGAGAGGGCCCCGGGTCTGATCTCCTGGATCATCTTATTGGCCAGCGAGAGATAGGCAATGGCATCTTCGTCCTGTCCCCCGTCAAAATAAAAATCGTAACTGGTGAAATCCCGTTCCAGTCCATGGTCATAGTATAACATGCTGGTGATCCCGTCGAAGCGGAATCCATCGAAGCGATACTCAGACAACCAGTAATTCACATTGGATAGCAGAAAGTGGCTTACTTCATTTTTGCCATAATCAAAACAGAGGGAGTCCCATGCCACATGCTCCCTGCGGTGATCGCCATGGAAGAATTGGGCCGGATTTCCATCCAGTTTTCCCAGGCCTTCGTTTTCATTTTTCACTGCATGGGAGTGAACGATATCCATGATCACAGCTATTCCGTACCCGTGGGCCTCGTCAATTAGCTCCTTTAACTCTTCAGGGGTGCCAAAGCGGGAAGAAGCAGCAAAAAAGTTGGATACATGGTAGCCGAAGGAACCGTAATAGGGATGCTCCTGAATGGCCATCAGCTGAAGGGTGTTGTACCCTCCCCGCACCACATGGGGCAATACCTTTTCCCTGAATTCCTGATAGCTTCCAACCTTGTAATCTTCTGTGGCCATTCCTATGTGACCTTCGTAAATCAAGGCTTGAAAATTCGACAGATCGGGCATCGGATTCTTCCAGGTATACGGCTTTGGGGGGATCCATACCTGTGCATCGAACACCTTGGTTTCCGGGTCCTGCACCACGCGGTTACACCATGCCGGAATCCGTTCGCCTTCCCCGCCTTCCCAGCGGACCAATAACTTATATCGATCACCGTGTGCAATGGATCCTTGCTCCAGGCGTATCTCCCAGTTGCCATGTTCCAGCCTTTCAAAGCGGTATTTATCACCTGGCTGCCAGTTGTTAAAAGTGCCGATGAGATAAATTTCCGTGGCATTGGGCGCCCACTCCCGCATCACCCAGGCCTGGTCCAGTCCATGCAATCCGAACCAAAGGTGCCCGCTGGCAAAAGATTGCAATGACTTATCCCCAGTCAACTCGGCTTCTCTGGTGCGAGCCTTCTCCATGCGCCGCACTATGGCAGCCCGGTAGGGTTCCAGCCAGGGATCATTTTTTATTAAACCGGGATCATCCATAGGGCCTGTTTGAATTTCAATAAATAGGAACGCTCAAGCTTACATTACGAAAAATACTAAATTTGGGACGTTAAACCACAGCCTCTGTATGAAAGTAAGGTTAATTGATGAAACTTTTGAGCTGGCGAGACCAGTAGTCACTATCGGAATTTTTGATGGGGTACATACCGGACACCAGTTTATTCTGGATCATTTGAATAAGCAAGCCGAAGCACATGGAGGGGAATCTGTGGTGGTGACCCTTTGGCCCCATCCAAGGATTGTATTGAATAAAGCGATGCAGGGATTCAAGGTCTTGCATACCCGCGACGAGAAGATAAGGGAACTTGAGCGAAACGGGATCAATCAACTGGTCATTGTTCCCTTTAGTGCTGAGATCGCAGCGCTTTCTGCCTGTGATTTTGTGCAAAAGTATCTGGTGGATAAACTGGGGGTAGAGGTTTTATTGTTGGGCTACGACAATCGTTTCGGAAAGGATCGCATGGGAGATCCTGAAGGGCTGCAAATGTGCGCCGAGAAGAATAAGTTCCGGATTGAAAAATTGCCAGAATTCAGTTCGGAGTATGGACGTGTAAGTTCCACCAATATCAGGGAAGCCATATTAGTCGGTGACCTTGAGAAGGCCAGGGAGATGCTCGGTTACCATTATTTTCTTAGCGGAACCATTGTTGAGGGGAATCATATCGGGAGGAAGATTGGATTCCCTACGGCCAATATACATCCCATGGATCCCTATAAGTTGATTCCCATGAATGGTGTATACGCCATCAGGACAGAGCTCAGGGGCAAAACATACAAAGGGATGTTGAATATCGGATTCAGGCCAACCATCGACAGCGCTTCGGCTGTGAAGACCATTGAGGCCCATCTCTTTGATGTCTCAGGAGATTTTTACGACGAACATGTGGTGATACATTTCGTGAAGCGGGTGAGGGATGAAATGAAATTCAGCGGACTTGATGCCTTGAAGGAGCAGCTTGAAAAAGATAAAACCAACATAAAACAATTGTTGTGAGTAAATCCTTCTTTTCCCCTTCTTCTACACTAGCATTTATCTGTAGAAAAGCGTACTTTTGCACTCCTTAAAGATTTAGAAAAATGGAAACCATGACTTATACAGATACTCTTCCCTACAAAGTAGCCGATATAAAGCTGGCCGAGTATGGGAGGAAAGAGATTGAGATTGCAGAGAAAGAAATGCCCGGACTGATGTCCATCAGACGGAAGCATTCCAGTGAGAAACCTTTAATGGGGGCGAGGATTATGGGCTCGCTTCACATGACCATCCAGACCGCTGTGCTCATTGAAACACTGGCAGAACTGGGTGCCGATGTGCGCTGGGCCAGCTGCAATATATTCAGTACCCAGGACCATGCCGCTGCAGCTATTGCTGCCGTCGGGATTCCGGTTTTCGCCTGGAAAGGTGAAAGTCTTGAAGAGTATTGGTGGTGTACCGCACAGGCATTGAACTTTCCTGGAGGCCTTGGTCCAAATATCATTGTAGACGACGGAGGAGATGCCACCCTCTTGATCCACAAAGGATTTGAAGCTGAAGATGACGCATCGGTTCTGGAAGTAAAAGCCTCGAGCCATGAAGAACAGGTCATTTATGATACCCTGAAAGGGATCCTTGCTGAAGATCCTGGAAGGTGGCACAGGACCGTTCCTGAGATCAGGGGTGTCTCCGAGGAGACTACCACAGGCGTCCACCGTCTGTACCAGATGATGGAACAGGGCAAATTGCTTTTCCCGGCCATCAATGTAAATGACTCGGTCACTAAATCCAAGTTCGACAACCTATATGGATGCCGTGAGTCACTGGCTGACGGTATCAAACGTGCTACCGATGTGATGGTGGCAGGAAAGGTTGTTGTAATTGCTGGATATGGAGATGTGGGCAAAGGATGTTCACATTCCATGAAGTCTTACGGTGCCAGAGTAATCGTTACTGAAATTGATCCCATTTGTGCTTTGCAGGCTGCCATGGAAGGCTTTGAAGTAACTACTATGGAAGAAGCTGTAAAACAGGGAAATATTTATGTGACCACCACAGGGAACAAGGATGTCATCACCGCCGAGCACATGGCTGCCATGAAGGACCAGGCCATTGTGTGCAACATTGGTCATTTCGATAATGAAATTCAGGTTGCGCAACTGGAGAACTGGAAGGGCATCAACAAAGTCAACATCAAACCTCAGGTCGATAAATACATTTACGAGGATGGACACGCAATTTTCCTTCTGGCTGAAGGACGCCTGGTAAATCTGGGATGCGCCACTGGTCACCCATCATTTGTCATGAGCAATTCATTTTCCAACCAGACCCTGGCCCAGCTGGAGCTGTGGAAAAAGGAATATGAGATCGATGTGTATATGCTTCCCAAACACCTCGATGAGGAGGTGGCCAGGCTGCACCTGGAACAACTTGGCGTGAAACTGACTACCCTTACCCCGGAGCAGGCAGAGTATTTGGGAGTAAATCCTGCCGGGCCCTACAAGCCGGAACACTACAGGTATTAATTTGTAATGATGAGGACGTCGCCCTGTATGGAGGTTCTGTATTCCACCAGAGGGAATTCGGCCGGACCGGAGTTGGGATAGGCACCATTGACCAGGACGTAAGTGGACCCACAGTCGGGACACTCAAACACACCTACAAATGTATCATCCTCTTCCACCGCTTTGTCATGTTCGGGATATTCTGTGCATGTGAGATCGTAGGCATAGAATTCAAAGTCATTTGCCCGGTATAGTACAATTCCCTTGTAGCCATCAGTGGGGAGAATTTTTGTGGTCCCTATACCCATGTCAGCCAGATCGGCGTACAAAAGCAGGGGAACATATACCTTCACATAAGGAATGATCTGACCCCTGTTCGATTCACAGGAGGGAGTAAATACTGCCGAGAACAGCAGCATTAGGAACAGGGCGAATATTTTAAGACCTTTGGTCATTCAGTGGCAAAAGTACGAAAATTGGCTATTTTTTGTACTTTTAACTCTTTAAGCACGTTATTATTGCATCAGGCAAGCGAAAGATGGAATTTGATATAGGAAACATACTCTACATTGTCATTACCCTGGTGGCTGTGCTTGTTGGTGTATTAGGGAAGAAGAAAAAGCCGGGAACACCAGCTTCGGGTGAAGGAGGAGGGAAGGCCCAGCCGGGATTTATGGAAAACCTGGAACGCTTTTTGACTATGGGGCAGGAGAATCCTGCAGTTGTTGATTTACAGGAATTTGAGGAAGATCTTCCCGTCGAAGAAAGCTTAGTGTCTGAACTCGAATCGGAATCCAGGTATGAGCCTATGAAGGCTCCCAGCATAATGGACGAGTATGACCGTATCATGCAGGGGAACCAGCAGGAGGAGTCGGACATTTATTTTTCACAAGGGGATAGCATGATGGAGTCCCTTGATTTGATTGAATTGGATGAGGAAGCTGGCACAAGCTTCTTCGATATAGTGGAAAAATTTGATGCAAGGACGGCAATTGTATACTCTGCCATTATCAATCGCCTTGATTATTAGGTTTTTTTTGTAATTTTACCTTAGAAGAGTTCCGGTGTACGCGGAATTCTTTTTGTTTTTGTTGTTTTTAAGAGATAAAACTATGTCACAAGCGTCTTATATGACCGAAGAGGGACTGGCCAAGCTGAAAAAAGAGCTGGAACAGTTGACTTCAGTAGAGAGGCCAGCCATTTCGCAACAAATTGCGGAGGCCAGGGACAAAGGTGACCTGTCTGAAAATGCTGAATACGATGCGGCCAAGGAAGCACAGGGATTGCTGGAGATGAAAATCTCAAGGTTGGAGGATATGTTGGCCAAAGCCCGGATTATTGATGAATCGAAAATCGACACCTCCCAGGTGCAGATTCTCAACAGGGTAAAAATCAAGAACACAAAAAACAACCAGCAGGTGGAGTATATGCTGGTTTCTGAAAATGAGTCTGATATAAAAAACGGAAAGATTTCCGTGGCTACCCCCATTGCCAGAGGATTGTTGGGCAAAAAGGTAGGTGATGTGGTCGATATCAAGGTTCCGTCTGGACTGATGTCGTTCGAGATCATGGAGATTTCCCTGTAATCATTCAATCATGGCTACCATTTTTTCAAGAATCATTGCGGGAGAGATCCCTTCCTACCGAGTTCATGAAGATGAACGTTACTATGCCTTTCTGGATATCAATCCGCTGGCCCAGGGACATACCCTGGTGATTCCCAAATTGGAAACTGATTATCTTTTCGATCTTGAGGACGAGCTATTGGCCGATATGATGGTGTTTGCCAAGAAAGTGGCACTGGCCATCGATCAGACCATGGAGTGCAAGAGGGTGGGAGTTGCTGTTCTTGGTCTTGAGGTGCCCCATGCCCACATTCACCTGGTGCCGATCAACGACTTGCACGACATTGAATTCAGCAGGCCAAAACTGAAGTTTTCAGAGGAGGAATTCAGGGCCACTGCCGCGAAAATATCCGCAGCCATCATTTAGTGGGTGCCCAGCACTTCTTACTTGATCCTTCCGGGATTCTTCCGGATGAAATCTTCCCAGCTCCCGGATCCTGACTTTGACATTTCGATCCCTTTCTGGTAAAAATGGCATACAGCTGCAGCCAGACCATCCGTGGCATCCAGATTTTTAGGCATCTCTTTCAAGTCGAACATTCGCATTAGCATGCCGGCCACCTGCTCTTTGGAGGCATCCCCTGCACTGGTGATGGACAGTTTAATTTTACGTGGAGCGTACTCAAAAACGGGAATATCCCTGGAAAGCACCGCAGCCATGGCTACTCCCTGGGCCCTGCCCAGTTTCAGCATCGACTGCACATTCTTGCCATAAAAGGGTGCTTCAAAAGCTACTTCGTCAGGAAGGAACTTCTCCATGAGTGCTACGGTGGACTCGTATATCTTCCGAAGTTTCATGTAGTGGTCACCCACACGCCTCAGGTCCACCACATCCAAAGCCACAAATTCAGGTGTTTTGCCGGAGGCTTTTATCACACCGTAGCCCATCAGGGTGGTTCCGGGATCGATTCCCAGGATGATTCGTTCAGGTCTTTTTTGCATATCGTCCTGCAGTATTCTGGATCAAAATGCCGGAAACCAGCAATATGATTCCAAACAGCGTGGTCATGTATATTCTTTCATCCAGTATCCGGCTTGCCAGGAACAGGTTCAGGAATGGGGCCACATATACCAGGTTGCTGATCCGGTCGCTGGAAGGTGCCAGCCGTACGGCCATCAACCACAAAACAAAGGTAACACCCATTTCGAAAACTCCCACATACAGGGAAGCGTACCAGCCTTCGGCCGAGACCGGAAAAGCCTGGCCCCTGAGGATACCGCCCAGTAACAAATATCCCGAGGCAAAGGCGAAATTAAGGAACATCCTGGCCACAGGGTCCCTGCCGTCACGTGTATTGAAAAGAAAGTAGAAGGCCCAGATCACGGAGCTGGAAAGGGCCAGTATGATGCCCAGCCGGTTTTGTGGATTCTGTGCCCCTGTGCCTCCCTGAAGGGAGACGAGCACTACTCCTGAAAAACTTAGGAGCATGGCGCCAATGCTAAGCCAGCCTATGCGCTGACCCAGCAAGGGTATTGAAAGCAGAACCAGCACGATGGGCCAAACCATGTTTAAGGGTTGGGCCACCTGAGCAGGTAATATGGTATAGGCCTTGAAAAGGATCAGGTAATAGGCTACAGGATTAAGGAGTCCCATCAGAGCTGAGAACAGCAGGTCCTTGCGGGTAAAAGCCTTGAGAGAGGAGAGATTTCCCCGAAGGAGGGTCATGATCCCCAGCACCAGTGTAGAGCTGAGGGTGGCGCCGGTGAGCAGTTGCCAGGTGTCGACATGTCTGAGACCCAGTTTAAATGCAGTGGGGGAAGTGGACCAGAATAGCACAGCCAGAATGGCAAATACGTAGGCTTTCCTGGCTGATGATCCTTTCATGAAATATGGGGTGATCAGGTGATCTCTTCGTTTCCTTTCCCCATATAGGGATGGAGCACATCTGGGATCTTAATTCCATGGGGCGTCTGCATGTTTTCCAGTATGGCGGCAAGGATCCTCGGCAGAGCCAGGGCGCTTCCGTTGAGGGTGTGCGCCAGTTGTGTTTTCTTTTCGCCAGGCTCCCTGAAACGCAGTTTCATACGGTTGGCCTGGAAGGATTCAAAGTTGGAAACGGAACTCACCTCCAGCCATTTTTCCTGGGCTGCCGCATATACTTCGAAATCAAAAGTTAAGGCTGAGGTAAAGCTAAGATCTCCCCCGCAAAGCTGTAAAATTCTGTAGGGTAGTCCCAGGCTGATTACAAGCTGTTCCACATGCCTTACCATTTCTTCCAGGGCCTTGTAAGAATTGTCCGGGTGTTGTATTTGTACAATCTCCACCTTGTCAAACTGGTGTACCCGGTTCAGTCCTCTTACATCCTTTCCATATGAACCCGCCTCTCTTCTGAAACAGGGTGTAAAAGCTGTATTTTTAATGGGAAGTTCGTCTGAATCAAGGATCACATCCCTGTATATGTTGGTGACAGGCACTTCCGCTGTGGGGATCAGGTATAGATTATCGCCGGTCACATGGTACATTTGTCCCTCTTTATCGGGAAGCGATCCGGTACCGAAGCCTGAGGCTTCATTTACCATCAGAGGAGGCAGAATTTCTTCGTATCCGGCCCCGATGTTCTGATCCAGGAAATAGGTAATCAGTGCCCTTTGCAATCTGGCTCCTTGCCCACGGTAGACCGGAAATCCTCCCCCGGTAATTTTCACTCCCAGGTCAAAATCGATCAGATTGTATTTTTTTCCCAGTTCCCAGTGTGGCTGTGCACCTTCATGCAAGGAAGGCATGCTTCCTCCACTGCGGATCACCTTGTTGTCTGCTTCGCTCGTCCCACCGGGTACTGATGAGTGAGCTACATTGGGGACCTGCACCAGGAGTTCGTTCATCTGCTCATTGGCCCCTTGCAGCTCATTTTCAAGGGTTTCCAGCTCCTGTTTGATTCCAGTGGTTTGCTCTTTTACCTGGTTTGCTTTCTCCTTCTCGCCCGATTTGAACAGCTGACCAATCTCCTTGCTAAGCGTGTTCATTTGTGCCTGTAACTCATTGGTCTTTACCTGCAGGGCCCGGCGGGAGTTGTCCAGCTCTATGATCTGGTCAACCAGTTGCGGACTTTGAAAATTTTTGACCTTAAGTCCTTTCAGAACTGTGTCTCTGTTGTCTCTGATAAAGGGGATGGTAAGCATATTGAAAGCATAAAAAAACCTGTAATACACTTTAAAGGTAGTGCATTACAGGTGAATGATATATAGTTTGAATATAATTCTACTGGTTTTCTACCGGCTCAATGGAGACGTAAGATTTGTTGTCTCTTTTCTTGATGAATTTCACTGTACCATCGATCAATGCAAACAGGGTGTGGTCCTTGCCCATTCCTACGTGGCTTCCAGGGTGATGAACTGTACCTCGTTGTCTAACCAGGATATTTCCGGCTCTTACAACCTGACCTCCGTAGAGTTTCACACCCAGTCTTTTGCTTTCTGATTCGCGACCGTTTCTTGAGCTACCTGCTCCTTTCTTGTGTGCCATATCTTTTGACTTTAACTATTGACAATCTACTATCCACTATCCACTATCCACTACTTCTTATCCTCTCCTGATTCTTTCTTGGGAGCGGCTTTTGCTGCAGGTTTTTTGGCTGCTGGCTTCTTGGCTGCTGTACTCTTGGCAGCAGTTGTTTTAGCTGCGGGTTTCTTCGCTGCGGTTGGTTTTTTAGCTGTGGCTGGTTTAGCAGCACTTGTTTTGGTAGCTGGCTTTTTAGCAGCGGCTGGCTTCTTCTCTGCTGCTGTTGTGCTTGCAGGTTTTTCATCAGCTGCTTTTGGCTTGGCTGCCCCTTTCTCGCTGATGCCTTCAATGAGGATCTGCGTCATGTACTGGCGGTGACCATTCAACTTCTTGTAGCCTTTCCGTCTTTTTTTCTTAAAAACGAGGACTTTGTCGGCCTTCATGTGCTCAACAATCTTAGCATCTACAGAAGCTCCCTTTACTACCGGGTTGCCCACTGATACTTTGCTACCGGTATCGATCAACAATACCTTGTCAAAAGAGACCTTTTTGCCTTCTTCTCCTTCGAGCCTGTGCACAAACAGTTTCTGATCTTTTTCAACCTTAAACTGTTGTCCAGCTATGTCAACAATTGCGTACATCCTACAATCTTTTACTTTAATGTCTGAATTTCGGGTTGCAAAGATAGAAAAGATTGTGTGATAGACAAAGGTTTTAAGTGAATTATTTTAAGGATAATTATGTCGCAGTTATTTCTATATTTGTGTGAAAAGAGACCGTTACAGAGGTATGGGGAAAATCAAGCTAAATGTCCTTGGCATTTCTTACAGCCAGACACAATCAGGGGCGTACGCCCTGGTCTTATCAGAGGAGGAAGGAAACCGGAGAATTCCCATTATTGTTGGAGGATTTGAAGCGCAGGCCATCGCCATTGAACTAGAGGGTCTGGCACCACCTCGTCCCCTTACTCACGACCTGTTTAAGAACTTTGCCGATTCCTATGGGATTCATATCACTGAGGTTAACATTCACAAGCTGGAGGATGGTGTATTCTTTGCCAACATCCAGTGTGATAACGGTGGAGAACGTACCACTCTTGATGCCCGGACCTCCGACGCCATAGCCCTGGCCCTGAGGTTCAAATGTCCCATATATACCACCGAGGAGATCGTAGAAAAAGCTGGAATTGTGCTCGACTTTGAAAAAGGAACGGATATTGAGAACCAGGATCTTTCAGAGGAGAAAGAAGCAAAACCTCCCCCGGTAAAGGTAAAAAAGGGAGCCCCTCGAGCCGATCTTTCCAATACAAGCATGGATGATCTGAGATCGATGCTTGCAGAAGCGGTTTCCAAGGAGGATTATGAAAAAGCCTCTGAAATCAGGGATGAGATAAATCGCAGGTCAAAATGATAACTGAAAGCATGGTGGTTGATACTGTACTGGCAGCCATCCAACAGGCTCCGGAAGCGGTCGCCATGTCCAACCTCATTCCCGAAAGAGTAGGATTTGATTTCGATCTCGTAAAGTTATTAAGGGGAATGCTTGGCATGGTAGTGTTGATTGCCATAGCCTGGGCCTTCAGTAGTAACCGGAAGGCAGTAAACTGGAAAATGGTGGGAACCGGCTTGATTTTCCAGCTTCTGCTGGCCATAGGAATTCTGTATGTTCCTTTTATCCAGGTCTTTTTTGAATTCGTTGGTAAGGGCTTTGTTAAGATCCTGACTTTTACCAACGAAGGAGTCACCTATCTTCTCAAACGCAATGATACGGGTGAGGTGGCACCAGCCTTACAAAATTTTGCCTTTTCCATCCTCCCCACCATCATTTTCTTTGCAGCCTTATCCAGCCTGCTTTTTTACCTGGGCATCATACAGTTGTTTGTTAAGGGTTTTGGCTATGTGCTTTCCAGGGGACTTGGATTATCCGGTCCCGAGAGTCTCTCGGTGGCCGGGAATATTTTCCTGGGGCAGACCGAGTCACCCCTCCTGATCAAACCCTACCTGGAAAAAATGAGTCGATCGGAAATATTGCTGGTCATGTCGGGAGGCATGGCGACCCTGGCGGGAGGGGTCCTGGCGGCCTATATCGGTTTTCTGGGAGGAGGCGATCCTGTGCAGCAGGTCATTTTTGCCAAGCATTTGCTCACGGCTTCGATCATGGCGGCTCCCGGGGTAGTGGTGATTTCCAAGATCATTGTCCCGCAAACGGAAAGTATCAGTAAAAAGATCGAAATAAGCAAGGAAGAAGTCGGCAAGAATGCCCTGGATGCAATATCTAATGGAACAGGCGATGGATTAAGGCTGGCGGTCAATGTAGGAGCCATGTTGCTGGTTTTCATCGCATTCATAGCATTCGCGAACTTCATCTTTGTGAAAATCGGGGACTGGACCACACTCAATGAAAGGATATCTGCCTTTAGTCATGGCAAATATGAAGAACTGAGCCTTGAATTCATTCTGGGGTATGGGCTTTCACCGCTCATGTGGTTGATTGGTGTAGCCGGGGAAGATATTACCCTGGTGGGCTCATTGCTGGGCAAAAAATTGATTCTTACGGAATTTGTAGCCTATATTGACCTGGCCGATATGAAGGCGGCCGGCAATTTTACCGATATAAAATCAGTCATCATGTCAGTTTACATGTTATGTGGATTTGCCAATTTTGCTTCCATTGGCATACAAATAGGGGGGATCGGTGCACTGGCACCGGGACGCAGGGTCCTGTTGGCCCAGTTTGGGATGAGGGCCCTGCTGGCAGGAACTCTGGCTTCACTACTTTCGGCCACCATAATTGGGGTATTACTGGGCTAGATATGGCAAGTAGGGACAAATACGACTTCGACTTTAGCGGGAAGGTAGTCCTTGTGGTGGAGGACAATGCCATCTCTTTTAAGCTTATTGCTGCAGTATTGAAACAGGTAAAAGCCACTGTGGTCCATGCTAACAATGGCAGAATGGCCATTGATGCATGCAATAGTGAAGAGCATTTTGATCTCGTCTTTATGGATATGCAAATGCCTGAGGTGGATGGTTATGAGGCCACCCGCAAAATCAAAGAGATGAGACCCTGGCTTCCGGTGGTGGCCACCACTGCCAACACTTATGATGAGAATGCGGAGGCCTGCAAGGAAGCAGGGTGTGATGAATTCCTGACTAAGCCTTTGCAGTTCAGGAAGATGTTTGAATTGATGCAGTCGTTTTTCGACAGGCAAGCCTAGTGCAGCTATGGCACTTCCGATCATCATTATCATTTCATGTATTAGTTGCTATTCCCTGGTCATTCTCCTGTTTTCTTCCGGGCTTGGCTTACCTAAACTTCCCCCCGCCCAGGTGAAGGGAAATTCCCTGAAAGTGAGTGTAATCATACCTTTCCATAACGAAGCTGAGAATTTGCCTTTCCTGGTCCGGGATCTGCTGGCCCAGTCCTACCCAAAAAGTATGTATGAGGTAGTATTTGTGGATGACCATTCGAACGATGGATCCGGATCCGTATTGGATTCGATGGTATCCGGGATTCCCGGCTTCAGCCACCTGCCATTGCTGCCAGAAAAATCAGGAAAGAAGGCTGCCCTCTATCAGGGCATTCAACACGCTTCCTACGAGCGCCTGATCCAGGTGGATGCTGATTGCAGACTGGGTCCGCAGTTTCTTGCTTCTCACATGGACTTCCTCGAAAAACATCCATCGGATCTGGTGGCGGGACTGCTAAGAACCACCATAGGGAAGGGCGGTTTTCTGGAAGCCTTTGAACGTCTCGATCTGATGGCCTTGTCAGGAACGGGTGCGGGATCCTTCGGGATTGGAAGGCCCATGATGTGCAGCGGAGCCAATCTCGCTTATTCAAGGGACTTATATATGGATACACGTGTTTATGATCCTGTGGAAACTACCGAGTCGGGCGATGATATGTTCCTGATGATCGGAGCACGAAAATTAAACAGGACTCTTTCTTTTAATACAGCTTTTGAAGCCTGTGTGGATACAGCCCCAACACCTTCATTTCGGGCCCTGCTCTCGCAAAGAATCCGGTGGGGGGCAAAATCGAACCGCTATCGAATGGCAGATATTCAATTGCTGGCTCTTCTGGTTGCGCTCACCAATCTAGCGGTTCTCCTGATGCCACTCTGGTACTTCCTCTATACAGCGGACTGGCCCTGGCTGGCCGGGGCCTGGATTCTGAAAACTCTTGTGGATTTTTTACTGATTTACAGGGTATCGGGACTTTGGCAGCAGAGAGCGGGCCTGCTCTGGTTCCTTCCCGTGTCGCTGGCTTATTATCCTGTTTTTTTTCTAAGTCTGGTGGGGAGTTTGCTGGGAAGAAGCAGGTGGAAAAGAGCTGTTTAGACAAACCTTCTCCGCTGCATCAAGCGGTAAGAGGCCAAGATGGCCAGGCCCATATAGAGCAAAACCATTAGAATGTTTAGCCAGTCAGGCAATCCTTCCGGAATAATTTCCAGGGTCGATTCGTCGATGGATTCAGGGCTGTTCAATTTTTTCTGGAATATCTCGATCACGTTTGGAACGGGAGTCAGTTGTGTGGTGGTCCGCATGGGAAGGTACCACTTCACTTCGGACTTTCTGAGAATCAGGAATAGTACCGGGTCTACAAAAGTCCTGAAGGCCAGAAAGGTAAGCAGCGACATGGCGGTGTTCTTAATCAGGAGGGCGATCAGCAGGCCAAAGGACATGTAGGCAAATGAGGAGAGAAAATACCGGAGCAGGGTATAGGTATTATCCAGGGCAATTTTAAAGGTAATCTTGTAGGAGTAGATCAAACCCAGGGTGAGCGAGGTGGCTCCCAGCAGGAGGGTAGCAAAGAGGGCCAGGACCACAACCAGCATCAACTTCTGCAGTAAAAGTTCATTGCGGCTTAATCCAAAGATGAGTTGTGTTTTGAAAGTATGGTTGTTAAACTCCTTGGTGGTGATCATGATAATTACCAGTGCAAGAAGAATGTTGTAGGGTTCTGTGATCCAGGTGAGAAAAAGCCACACATCGGGGAAACGAAACAGGTCGCTGAGTGAGATCACAGGGATCTCTTTATCGATGGCAGGGTAGATCAATAATCCCAGGGCAAAAGCTAAAAAGTAGATGCCCAATGTTATCCTGAACGGATTGTAGTTCAGCAGCTTGATCTGTTCTATATGCAATAATCGTCTGATCATCTATTCTTCCTTTACCAGTTCAAGAAACTGGGATTCCAGACTTCGTTTCCGGCTCAGCAAATGGTGGATCACCAGATTTTGTTCGAAGGCAAATGCATTGATTTCCGAGGGAGTGACCTTCTCATTCAGGGTTAGAACCAGCAGCCCGTTTTCTGTTTCAATCTCCTTTACCAGGCCGGAATTTTCCAGTTTCGCTTTTAGCACCTCGTTTTTGTTGCAGGAAAGCTCGATAATTTCATCTTCGGCCAATAACTCCTTGACCGGACCGTCGGCCAGCAGTTCTCCTTTCTTCAGGATGGCCACATGATTGCATATCTTCTCCACCTCACTGAGAATATGGGAAGCCAGGATAAGGGTTTTGCCCTGTTTCACCTGCTCAAGAACCACCTCTCTCACCTCAGCAATGCCCTCCGGATCGAGACCGTTGGTGGGTTCGTCCAGTACCAGGACCCTGGGATCGCCCAGAAGTGCGGCAGCTATGCCCAGGCGTTGTTTCATGCCCAGTGAAAGTGTGGAGAACCTGGATCTTCTTCTCTCGTATAGTTTGGCTTTTTGTAGCACACGGTGGATGTCGCGGTAGTCCATCCCTTTGATATCACAAATGATCCTGAGATTCTTTTCCAGGTTCAGATAGGGATAGAAGTGCGGGGTTTCAATCAGGGACCCGATGGATTTTCTCTGGCTTGCTTCCGGTGTTTCACCGAACCAGCTAAAACTGCCTTCATCCTGTCGTAGTATCCCGGTCACAATGGAGAGTGTGGTGGTTTTCCCGCTTCCGTTGGGCCCCAGGATTCCATAAGCCTGTCCTTCTGAAATCTGGAGATTCAGTTTCCGGATTGCTTGTACACTTTTATAGGATTTGGAAAGTCCCTGAATGGATAAGATTTCGTTCATATCAATTGGCAAGCTCGGAGAAGAATTTTATGCGCACAAGGCGGATCTCCTCCTCGCTGAAATATTCCTCTCCAAGTTCGGCCAGAGCCTCATCAATGGATTCGGTCTCAGCTTCCCTGAAATACTCATAAATTTCATCAAGTTTCTCATCGTCCATAATCTGGTCCAGGTAGTAATCGATGTTTAATTTAGTTCCTGAACCCACAATGGCTTCTATTTCATCAATCAAGTCCTTCATCTCAAGACTCTTGGCATGGGCAATATCGTCGAGAGGTAATTTACGGTCAATATTTTGTATGATGTAGACTTTGACACCCGACTTATTGACCACCGACTTGACTACCATATCCTGTGGTCTGAGTATGTCTTTGTCCTCCACGTACTCCTTAATCACTTCCACAAATTCTCCTCCGTACTTCTTTGCTTTCCCGGTACCCACACCCACAATATTCTGCAACTCCTCCACCTTGATAGGGTACTGGATGGCCATGTCTTCCAGCGAAGGATCCTGGAAAATCACAAAGGGAGGCAGGTTGAGCTTTTTGGACATTTTCTTCCTGAGATCCTTCAGAACATGTAGCAGCTCATCATCCACCGCACCGGTTCCGCCTCCCGTGGCTACTCCTTCTTCAGGTGCGATATCAAAATCATGATCTTGTGTCAACATCATTGAATAAGGTTTCTTAATAAACTCATGACCGGCTTTGGTCATCTTCAATAAACCATAATTCTCAATATCCTTTGTTATGAAACCGGCCACCAGGGCTTGCCTTAGAACCGCGTTCCAGAATTTCACATCCTTCTCCTTCCCGGCACCAAAGAACTCAGAATGGTGATGATTGTAAGTCTTTACTGCACTGTTGGGGTTGCCAGAAAGAACGTTCGCGATGTGCTCAGATTTAAATTTTTCCTGAACACCTAAAATAGCTTTTAAACTTAAAAGTACTTCTGGTTTTCCTTCAAATCTTTCCTTGGGATGCAAACAATTATCGCAATTGTCGCAACCCTCTTTCATAATTTCCCCGAAGTAGTTGAGCAGCAGCTTGGGACGGCATACAGCCGATTCGGAATAGGCAACTGTTTCGAGCAGCAATTGCTTGCCAATCTCCTGTTCAGCCACAGGTTTCCCCTGCATGAATTTCTCCAGTTTCTGGATGTCTTTGTAGCTGTAGAATGCAATGCATTTTCCTTCCCCGCCGTCACGGCCCGCCCGGCCGGTTTCCTGGTAGTAACCTTCCAGGCTTTTGGGGATGTCATAGTGGATTACGAAGCGCACGTCAGGTTTATCAATCCCCATACCAAATGCAATGGTGGCAACGATCACATCCGCCTCCTCCATCAGAAAGCGGTCCTGATTGGATGACCGGGTAATGGCATCCATTCCTGCATGGTAGGGAAGAGATTTTATTCCGTTTACCTTCAGAGTTTCTGCCAACTCCTCCACCTTTTTTCGGGAAAGGCAGTAAATGATTCCAGATTTGCCCTGGTTGGCCAGGATGAACTTAATGATCTCCTTGGTGGCATGGACCTTGGGCCTGATCTCATAGTAAAGGTTATGTCGCCGGAAAGATGATTTATACACATTGGCCCCCAGCATATCCAGGTTTTTCTGGATATCGTGTTGCACCTTGGGCGTGGCTGTGGCGGTGAGTGCAATCAGGGGAGCAGTCCCAATCCGGTTTATGATGGGCCGGATCCTGCGATACTCCGGGCGGAAGTCGTGACCCCATTCAGAAATGCAATGTGCCTCATCGATGGCATAGAAGGAGATGTTTACCTTGTTCAAAAACTCTATGTTTTCTTCCTTGGTCAGGCTCTCGGGGGCCACGTAAAGCAATCGGGTTCGTTTGCTGAGAACGTCCTGCTTTACTTTGGCAATGGCATTTTTGGTGAGCGAAGAGTTGAGAAAGTGAGCTACTCCTTCATCCAGGCTAAAGCTGCGCATGGCATCCACCTGGTTCTTCATCAACGCAATAAGAGGAGAGATAACAATGGCCGTACCATCTTTGATAAGTGCCGGAAGCTGGTAGCAGAGGGACTTTCCTCCTCCTGTGGGCATCAATACAAAAGAATCGTTACCAGCAAGAACATTGGTTATGATCTCCTCCTGATTTCCCTTGAAACTGTCAAATCCAAAATACTTCTTCAGATTCTTGTGCAGTATCTCTCCAATGTTCTCCATTATCCCCTTAAAATCTGAGCAAATTAAAGATAGTATAAATTGAATTCTGTTTCAAGGGACTTAGATTTTTTTGTTACTTTGCACAGCTTTTATCAAGACCGAATATGAGTAATAGTCCAGAAAAGGAAATGTCTTTCCTTGAGCACCTTGAGGTAATGCGTTGGCACCTCCTGCGCTCAATAACCGCCATTGTTATCTTAGCCCTGGTGGCTTTCGTTTTTAAAGATATTGTTTTTGACAAGATCATACTGGCTCCCAAGGAGCCTCCATTTCCCACCAACCGCTGGCTGTGTCAGCTGGGAGAAATCCTGAACCTTCAGAGGATCTGTATCAACCAGAATCCTTTCCAACTGCAGACTGTGAAGATGGCTGAACAGTTTTCTATGCACATCATGGTTTCGCTGGTAGCAGGTATTGTGGTGGCCTTTCCCTATATTTTCTGGGAATTCTGGAGGTTTATTGTTCCCGCCCTCTATGACAATGAGAAGAGAACTGCCTCAGGAGCAGTATTTTATACTTCGTTACTTTTCATCCTCGGGGTTTTGTTCGGATACTATATCATTGCGCCGCTTTCGGTCAACTTCCTGGGTAATTACAAGGTCAGTGAAAGTGTAATCAGCGCCCCGACTCTCAGGTCCTATGTGGGGACCATTACCTCTGTGGTCCTGGCTGCCGGGATCGTATTTCAGTTGCCCATACTGGTGTATTTCCTGAGCAAGGTGGGACTGGTCACCCCCGATTTTTTGAAAAGGTACAGAAGACATTCGCTGGTTTTGATCGTTACCCTTTCGGCCATCATTACTCCTCCTGATGTATTCAGCCAGGTGCTTGTGGCCTTTCCTCTGATGATTCTTTATGAGATAGGCATTGCCATAAGCAAACGCATAGTCCGCGAGAGGGAAGAGGAGATGAGAGGCGATGATCCGCCCAAGAAGAAAAAGAAAAAGGCGGATACACCGGAAGGTCCCAAAGACACAAGCGACCCAAAGGGCGCTTCAAAAGAAGCTGAACCTGAGGAATCCACCGAAGCTGATGAACCCACCGGACCTGAGGCTGCAGAGACTGAGCCGGAAAAATCAGAAGAGCCGAAGAAGGCTTCCGCTCCGAAGAAGACCAGGACTACGAAGAAGAAAGATGAGAAGCCACCTTGGAAAAAGAAGGGTGGTTCCGAAGAGACATCTCCTACTGATCAGTCTGACTAAAACAATAATTGCCTATTTTTAGGAATCATGAAACTGCATACTCATCAACTGGTCAAGAAATATAAAAGCCGAAGGGTAGTTGATCAGGTATCTGTCAGTGTGGAACAGGGTGAGATTGTGGGTTTGCTTGGACCCAATGGCGCCGGGAAAACCACCACTTTCTATATGATTGTGGGTTTAATCAATCCCAATGAAGGAACCATCATGCTCGACGACCGGGATATTACCAACGAACCGGTATTTAAGAGAGCCAGGATGGGGATTGGATACCTGGCACAGGAGGCTTCGGTGTTCCGGAAGCTTACAGTGGAGGATAACATAAGGGCAGTCCTTGAAATGTCCGATTTAACAAGAGCTGAGCAGCGCGACAGGGTAGAGTCCCTGTTGGAGGAGTTTGGACTGTTGAAGATCAGGAAAAGCCTTGGGATTCAGCTGTCGGGAGGTGAAAGGCGACGAACCGAAATTGCCAGAGCCCTGGCCTTGAGTCCCCATTTCATACTTTTGGATGAACCCTTTGCAGGGGTAGACCCCATTGCCGTGGAAGATATTCAGGAAATTGTATCCCGACTGAAGGAGAAAAACATCGGGATTTTGATTACTGACCACAATGTTCATGAAACCCTGGCCATTACTGAACGTTCTTACCTGATGTTTGAAGGAAGCATCCTGAAAGCAGGTTCCGCAAAAGACCTGGCGGAGGATGAACAGGTTCGGAAAGTCTACCTGGGGCAGAACTTCGAACTGCGATAAATCAATCACAACTTTGTATTCCGGACATTTGG
>Ga0316191_10000850_pt1 | contig 20555 bp, 22 predicted proteins | sample Eddworburr2cm_MG_FD_204928 | JGI IMG/M metagenome (GOLD analysis project Ga0316191, IMG submission 204928) | Coastal sediment microbial communities from Maine, United States - Eddy worm burrow 2 cm | ecosystem: Environmental > Aquatic > Marine > Coastal > Sediment | place: USA: Maine... | reverse complement strand
CCCGTCTGGTTGTTGCCGCCTCCGGCGCCGAAGACAACCAACACGAGGAGCAGCACTACCGCACTCGCCCCGATCGCGATGCCGATGCTCGGACGCGCTCGGACTGTGTGTTCCTCCGCGGCACCATCACCCGGGGTCAGCGGCCGGACGTTCTCCGCTGGATTGTCTCGTCGCATCATTCGATGCTAGGCCGTGGTTCTCGGTGCGTTGACGGGATGTGTGCCACCCGTGCTGGCTATCGTTCGATGCAGACAGCCGTCAAGGAGCAGGCAGGATGATCGATTTCCAGGACCGTGTTGCGGTGATCACAGGCGCCGCCGGAGGACTGGGGCGCGAATATGCGCTCCTGCTGGCTTCGCGCGGGGCGTCGGTGGTTGTCAATGATGTCGGCGGTTCGGTGACCGGCGAGGGGGCTGATGCGAGTGCGGCTGACTCCGTCGTGGAGGAGATTCGTTCGAACGGCGGAACCGCGATTGCCGAGTACAGCTCTGTCGCGGACCCCGAAGGTGGTGCGGCGATCATTGCGCGTGCTGAGGAGGAGTTCGGGCGGGTCGACATCCTCATCTCCAATGCGGGTATCTTGCGCGACCGCACGTTGGCGAAGATGGAGGTTGACGATCTCCGAGCCGTTCTGTCCGTTCACCTGGAAGGGGCGTTCTACGTCACCATGCCAGCGTTCCGACTGATGAAGGCGCAGCAATACGGGCGGATCATATTTGCGTCGTCGGGAGCGGGTGTGTTCGGCAACTTCGGCCAGACGAACTACGCAGCCGCCAAGGCCGGACTTGTCGGGTTCATGAACGCACTGAAGCTCGAGGGTGCCAAATACGGCGTGCTCGTGAACGCCGTTGCGCCAATTGCCCACACGCGAATGACCGAAGAGATCCTTGGGGATAGGGCCGATCGGTTCGACGCCGACTCGGTCGCTCCGGCCGTCGCCTACCTCGCTTCGGAGGCGAACCGGTACAGCGGCGAGCTCTGGTCCGTCGGCGGAGGTTCAGTCAGCCGTGTCTTCACGGCGTTGTGCGAGGGCTACTTCAAACACCCGGATCGTGATGGGCCGCTCACCATTGAGGACGTGGCCGAAAACGTCGATGATGTGCGGATCGAGGACGGCTACATCGTGCCGGTCTCGTCCCGCGATGAGTTCGCGAAACTCGGACCGATGTTCTACTCATGACCGATTGGAGCGGGAGCACCGCACTCATCGTCGTAGACGTCCAGAAGGGGTTTGACGATCAGGCCATCTGGGGTGAACGCAACAACCCCGAGTGTGAAGCCAACGTTGCCCGACTGGTCGGCGCGTGGCGGGACCACAACTGGCCGATCGTCTTCGTGCGCCACGACTCGACGACACCGGGGTCTCCGCTGGCGCCCGGCACACCCGGCAATGCGTTCAAGGATGTGATCACCGGCGAGCCTGACCTGCTGGTTGGAAAGTCCGTCCACTCCGCGTTCAAGGGCACACCCGATCTGGCGGCGTGGTTGATCGAACACGACATTACGGGGATCGCAGTGTGCGGAATCCAAACGAACATGTGCTGCGAGACCACCGCCCGTGACGGCAGCGATCTCGGATTCGAGATGCTGTTCGTTCTCGATGCAACCCACACGTTCGACATCGTGGGAGCGAACCATCAGGTGTATCGCGCGCGTGAGATCGCTCGCTACACAGCGCTCACGCTCGGAGCCGACTTCGGACGCGTCGTGATGACTTCAGAACTGGTCAACTGATCAGTCGTCGAACCAGCTGATTCGTTTGGCGTCGATGTCGAATCGGGCCGTCGATTCACGGCGGAGGCGCTTGGGTGACCAGGCAACGAGTTGGCGGCCGTCATCGAGGCCAAGCTCGATCCGGTACACCCCACCGCGGAAATGCGCTCCTGCCACCGTCGCAGTTCGTGCTCCCATGGCTGTGAGAACGATGGACTCGGGCGGGACAACTCCGGTGGTCACCTCGACAGATGGAGGCTCCAACCCAAGCGAGGCGAGGCTCGATGCCGGGAGCAGATTCTCGAGGCCGATGAAGCGGGCGGTCCATCCGTCGGGTGGCTGGTGCCAGAGCTCTTCCGGTGTCTCGTCGGCGACGATGCGTCCGTCGCGAATGATGGCGACCTGGTCGGCGATCGTGAACGCCTCTTCGCGGTCGTGGGTCACGTAGAGGACGGTCGCATGGACGGCCGAGAAGATCGAGCGCATCTCGACCAAGAGGTGCTCTCGGAGGGAGCGGTCGAGAGCTCCGAGCGGCTCATCCAGGAGTACGAGGCGGGGATCCGGCGCCAGCGTGCGAGCCAAAGCAATCCGCTGCTGTTCACCTCCGGAGAGTGTGCCGATGCTGCGGTGCTCGTAGCCGGGAAGGCCAACCAACTCGAGCATCTCGGCCACGCGTGTGCCGACGGTTTCGGCGTTGAGGCCCTGCATCTGGAGGCCAAAAGCGACGTTCCCTGCCACGGTGCGGTGCGGGAACAAGGCATAGTCCTGAAACATCAGCCCGAATCCGCGCCGGTGCGGTGGAACGTCCACCAGCGGCTGCCCATCCCATGCGATGCTGCCAGACGTTGGAGGTTCGAGTCCGGCGATCGCACGCAGCATGGTCGACTTCCCGGAGCCGGACGGGCCCATGAGGGCGTGGATCGTCCGATCCTCGACCTCAAGGCTGGCTCCATCGACTGCGGTCGTCGAGCCGAACTGCACGGTGAGATCGGACACATCGAGCATCAGACGCCGCCCGAACGAGTGCCGCGAACCGCTTCGATCCCGAGGGCGGCGACGGCAACGATAGCCATGAGTATCACCGACATCGCCATTGCCTCCCCAAACGTACCGGGACGGCCGAGGAGGCGGAAGATCGCGACGGGGATGGTGGCCGTTGCCGGGCGTGCAATGAACGACGTAGCGCCGAATTCACCAACGGAGATCGCGAACGCGAACATCGCCGCGACGGCGAGTGCGCGGGTGATAAGCGGCAAATCGACCTCTCTCCACGCTCGGCGTGGTGACGCGCCGAGCACGGCCGCCGCCTCGCGCAAGCGGTGTTGAATCGATTCCATCACCGGCACTGTGCTGCGTACGACGAACGGAATCGCCACGAGTGCATGGGCGACCGGGACGAGAAGGATTGAGGCGCGAAGGTCGATCGGTTGGTCGAGTGCCACGAGGAAGCCGAACCCGATGGTGACGGCGGAGGTTCCGAGGGGAAGCATGAGCACCGTGTCGAAGACGCGGCTGCTGCGCCCGCTCGCCGACACGATGACGGTGGCCGCCAGGAGTCCGATGCCGCTCGCGATCAACACGGCAGGAACGGCGAACTGCAGGGTGTTGGTAATTGCGTCCGTCGGCGACACGAACACCGCTGTGGCCCTCGGGGGGTTGAACAGGTGCGCGTAGTTGGACAAACCAAGTCCATCCGGTGTTGACAGCGACCTCCAGATCAACACGGCGAGCGGCGTGACAACAATGATCGCCAGCATGCAGAGCGTGGAAGCAACGACGGCCCACTCGCCCGTCGTTCGAGGAGCACGGGCAACCTCGCTTGGCGGACGCAGCGTGAGTTCGGCTGCTCGCCGGTTTCTGGCCTTGCCGTAGAGGACGAGGAGCACCGTCACGCCGATGAGTTGGAGAACGGCGAGCGCCGCGGCGAGATCGAGACGCAGGAAGGCCGTTGCCTGGCGCCAGATTTCAACTTCGAGGGTCGTGTGCCGGAGGTCGCCGAGCACGAGGATCACCCCGAACGAGGTGAACGAGAAAAGGAACACCAGCGCCGCACTCGATAGGATGGCTGGCCGGAGCAGGGGAAGCGTGATGGTGCGAAACACGCGGAACCGCCCGGCTCCGAGGATGCGAGCAGCATCTTCGAGGTGTGGATCAACCTGTTCCCAGAACGCTCCGACGCCGCGGATCACGATGGCCAGGTTGTAGAACACATGGGCGATGAGGATCGCCCATATCGTGCCGCGCAGGTTCACGCCGAACGGGCTTCCGGGCCCGACAAGGGCGAGGAATGCGACCCCGACAACGATGGTGGGTAGAACGAATGGCACCAGGGTGAGGGAGCGAAGCAGTGATCGGCCCGGGAACCGATATCTCGCGAACACGTACGCGATCGGCAGCCCGATCGCCACGGTGAGGAGCGTCGAAAGCAGTGCCTGCCACAACGTGAACCAGGCGATGCCCCGGACGGTTGGACTCGTCAGGGCCTCAGAGAATGCCGACGTGGCGATCTGTCCGTCGGGGACCAGTCCGGTGTACAGGATCGTCAGCACCGGATAGATGAAGAAGTAGCCGAGGAATACCGCCGGAATCGCGCCGATCAGGAGAAGGGAGCGCTTCGATCTCATCGAACGATCGTCGCCCATTCAGCGAGCCAGCGATCACGGTTCTCTTCGATGGCTGCCGGGTCCATGGTGACCGGGTTCGCCGGAACCGTGGCGTATTCGACGAAGACATCCGGGAGCGCCGCATCTTCGTTTGCCGGGAAGACGAACATGTTGAGCGGGATATCTTCCTGGAACGTTCGAGCGAGGAGGAAATCGACGAGTAGCTGTGCTGTCGATTCGGCCTCAGTCCCGCTGAGGATTCCCGCGTATTCGATCTGGCGAAAGCAGCCGTCCTCGATGATCGACGTCGGTGCAGCGTCGAGATCGCTGTAGTAGACCTCGGCCACCGGCGATGTTGCGTACGACACGACGGCCGGCCGCTCGCCTTCCCCCGATCCCCCGGAGAAGTCGCCGTAGTACGCCTGCTCCCATCCGGGAACGATCTGGACTTCGTTCGCCATGAGGTCGCCCCAGTAGGCCTGCCAGGGGTATTCGCCTTCCTCGCCGAACACGCTGATCGTCGCGAGGAGGAATGCCAGTCCCGGCGACGAAGTCGACGGATCCTCGACCACGAAGAGGCCGCGGTAGGCGGGGTCGGCAAGGTCGGCGAGGCTTTCCGGCAGCCCGAGCCCGCGGTCTTCGAGCCCCACCGGATCGAGATTGACACAGACATCGCCGTAATCGATTGGTGTGACCTGGTCCCCCGAAATTCGGAGCGACTCCGGAGCTACATCGATGTTCGCTGCCTGGTAAGGGAGGAACAGGTCCTCAGCGATCGCTCTCGAAAGGAACGTGTTGTCGATTCCGTAGAGGACGTCGGCGATCGGATTGTCTTTGGTGAGGATCGCCTGGTTGACCATCGTCCCGGCGTCGGCGGACTGAAGCACCGTCACAGGTACGCCGGTCTCGTCGGTGAACGCCTCGAGAACACCCTCCGAGACCACAAACGAGCCGTGGGTCATCAACACGACCTCGTCTGGTGTTGACTCGCTCGATGCACACGCAGCGCCGACGAGCGCAACAACGGTGACCGCCACCGAGAGCCGGAGTCCCTTCATAGCCGAGTCCTCTCGTGAACGATCAACAGGGTTCCTTCTTCGAGCGTGACGGAAGCCAGGGGAGCGTCCATCACGTTGCTGATGCCCCGAGTGGAACCGGCGGCAAGTGTCTCGCCGTCGAGACTCCATCGGAGACCCTCGGTGGTGATACCGACGACGTCGGTACCGGCCGGCACGAGTGAGAGTCGGTCGCCGGGTCGGCCGCTAATCGCGGCGGCGTGGCGTGGCGTGCACGCGGTGACGATGGTGTGTCCGTCGGTCCAGACGATCTCGTCCAAGAGATCTGCCGTCGCGGCAAGGAGCCCCATGGACCCGAGGAGATGGTCGAGGCGGCCGGTGTGAGATCCAACAACAAGGATCCGCTCGGCCCCCATTCTGAGCGCCGCTTCGAACGAGAGCTCGAGATCCGTGTGGTCCTTGTCGGTTGGATGCCGTTGGAGCGATGAGCCATTCCGGACCGCATCATCGAGAACGTTGGAGTCCACCGAGTCCATGTCGCCGACTACCAGATCAACGGCGAGGCCAAGCGCCTCGGCGTGGTGGAGGCCGCTGTCGGCGGCGATCACGTAGGCGTCGTCTGGGAGATCGAAACCCCGGTTGGTGGCGATCGGCTCGCCCCCCGATAGGACGATCACCTGGTTGGTGTGGCTTTCCACGTGCTTCCTCCGCTGGCATGACCCAGTTCAGGTTCCGCGGGTCGGAGGCGTTCGCAGCTTCGCTGCACCGGCCGCCCTCTCAGTTCGGCGTTCCCGAACTCCCCGGAGTGGTCGCACCCATCGTAGGCCGCTTCGGGATCGTGCGTGGCAAGAAGGGGGTTGACAGGGTGACATCTTTATGACATCATAGTGATGTCACCCAGACGAACGGACTCAAGGAAAGGGACACCATGTTGTGCCAAACCAATCTTGAAGCGGAACGAATCATGGTCGAGATGACGTATGGTTCGGACGATCAGAAGCGGCGTCGTTCGATGCTGCGACTCACCGGCCGCACCGACGGGCGTTGAACAGGGAGATCGAGATGGACGCACATGTCGCCATGACCGAGATCGAGGAGTCGCTCAACACTCAGTTGAGGCTCGCCGGCGATGATCCTCACGTCGTGGAAGCCGGTGAGGCGATCATGGCTGGTCTTGAACCGGCCATCGATCGCGCCGTCATGCATCTTGCCGAACAGGCGGCGAGTGAGGTCGATGCTCAACTGACCGGTCAACGTGTGGGGGTGGAGCTGCGAGAGGGTGTGCCGGTGCTCATCGTCCATGGCGACGACGACGGTGTGAGAATCGACACCGACGACCTCGAGGCACGCATCACGTTGCGGCTTTCGGAGAAACTCAAGGGTGTTCTCGAGGATGCTGCGGGTGAAGCGGGAGAGTCCGTCAACACGTTTGTTGTCAAGACCCTGACGGGCAAGGCCAGAGAGCGCGGCTCCGGCCGTCGGTACAGCGGGACGATCGAAACATGAGCACGTTGTCGCGCGAGTTTGCAGTTGGAGATCGCCCTGAGGTAGCCATCACCATCACTTCCTCCGACGTGTCGATCGTTGAGGGAGAGGCTGGCACGATCATGGTCGCGGCCGAAGGTCCTGACAGTGACCTGGAGCAACTCGTCGTGATGCAGACCGGCGACGTCATCAGCGTGAGTGCGCGGAAGGGCGGTCGGCGCTGGGGGCGGGGAAGCTTGAAGATCAGAGTCGTCGTTCCAACAGAGACCTCGGTTGGTGCCAGGGCCACCTCCGGGGATATCAGAATCCTGGGGCCGGTTCGCGATGTGACGGTCGACGCAGCCTCTGGGGACATCCACCTGGCGTCATTTGACGGCCGAGCCCGCCTCAAGACCTCCAGCGGTGACCTCACGGTCGGCAGTGCCGTGGGTGGGCTGCAGGTCGCCACCGCTTCCGGGGATGTCCGGGTTGACTCCCTCGACGGTGATCTCGTGGCCAGCACGGCTTCGGGCGATATATCGATCGGATCGGCGGAAGGATCGGTCTCACTCACGACCGCGAGCGGCGACGTCGCCGTCCGGCGCTTCTCGGGCGTGCGCTTCGACGGCTCGGCTTTGTCAGGTGATTTCGTCATTGGGCTCGCGCCGGGAATGTCGATCGACGCTGATTTCCAGACCCGGTCCGGGAGCTTCCGAAACCTCGCTCCCGCAGGGACGGGTGAACGCACGATCAACGCGACGATGCGGATCAAGACGATGTCCGGAGACATCACCGTGCGGTGATCCGCGCGCGCCGAGCAGCGACTGCCTGCGAGGCCTAGGATCGACCGTATGGCGTTCGACCTCGCATCTCGGTTTGATCACGCGGCCGCATGGCCCCACGGCGAGGAGGAAGAACATCCGCTCGTCATCGGCATTGCGGGTGGTTCCGGCTCCGGCAAGACGACCATCGTTCAGAGTGTCGTGGACATCGTTGGACCCGAATTCGTCATCCAGCTTCCGCACGACGCCTACTACCGGGACCAGGATCACCTCACGCACGAGGAACGGACCGAGATCAACTACGACCATCCCGACTCGCTCGAGAACGAGTTGATGATCGAACACATCTCAGCACTTCGGTCTGGACACCCCGTCGACCGACCCGTGTACGACTTCGGTACACACACGCGCTCGCCCGAAACGCTGCGCGTAGAACCGCAGGCCGTCGTCATCGTCGACGGCATTCTGGTTCTCGCCGACCCGAAGCTGCGCGAGTTGATGGATCTGCGCATCTACATCGACACCGACTCCGATCTCCGGCTGATGCGGCGCCTGCAACGCGACATCGTCGAACGGGGGCGCACCGTCGATTCAGTATTGAACCAGTACGAGAAGACGGTCCGTCCGATGCATCTGCAGTTCGTTGAACCCTCGAAGCGTTATGCCGACATCATCGTTCCCGAGGGCTACAACCCTGGAGCGATTGGGACGGTTACGTCGATGATCCGTCACTTCATGACGGAGCGAAACGCGCCCGTCTGAGTGCTTCGTCGACGAGCGGGCTCGCAGCGTCGGCATACATGGCGTGGCCCTCTCCCGATGCGTGGAAGAGATCGCCTGCCCATACCGCCGGGTTGTACTCGAAAGGCGCGAACTCCGGGCCCCACGCTCTGGATTTCGGTACACCGTACTGGAAAGCAACCCGGCCAATGGCGTGGTCGATTGAGCGGCCGCGCACCCGAGCGATACCTCGTGCGGGAGCAGGGAGACGCGGAATCGTCCCGAGATCGCCGACACCGCACACGGCTACGGCAGGGAACGCTTCGACCATCGTGCGCACGACCTGGTCGTAGGACGCTTCGAACCGACTGACGGGGGTTCCACGCAGCGCGTCGTTCCCACCCACCGACAACACCGCAAGGTCGGAACCAAGCACAATCGCTTGGTGGACCTGACCGTCGCGAACATCGCTGATCCTCGAACCACCGACCGCGACCGAGATGAGCTCAACGTGGTAGCGGTCCGACAAGTGGATCGCGGTTCTGCGAACCCACGCATCGTCGAGCGGGTCAACGCCGGGTGCGGTGATGGTGCTGTCGCCGAGGACGATCATCCGCAACGCGGGGAGCGCGGGATCACCGAACGTCCCTGAAGGGTCCTGATCGGTGAGGCTCTCGAGATCCGGACGCTGGATTGCCTGGACCATCTGGGCAGCGAGAACACCGCCGATCGCCATCGGTCGTCGCGCAGCTTTCCAGAAGGTCTTGGCCATGGGCACAGGCTAACGGGGACCGCTACTCACTTGGTCGACCGACCGGGGGGACTCGCGTACCCAGGGTTCGCCACGTCCCATTTGGCGTTGTGGGCCCACGGAATGAATCACATCGGAACGGCCACGCGTACTGCGGGCTGGAGACGCCAAATAGGACGTCTACAACCCTGGGTACGCGGTTCTACGCGTCCGCGGGTTTCATCCACTCCGGGGCGGCGGATCGGTAGCCGCGACGAAGGAGTTCCCCCATCGCTGCGGAGTTCCGGCGCATGGCGCCTTCATCCCATCGGGCCGGGTAGCCGTTGTGTGACTGAGGGGTGACGGCCGATTCGAAAGTCCGGTCGTACTCGCTGATCAGCTCGTCATCCGTCAGAATCCTGACCGGCAGCTCCTGAACGCTGCGGGCTCCCATAGCGCCTCCATCGCTCGGCATACCCTCCGCGTCGGCATCTGCGCCTCCAATCTTGAGCCGGAAGGCAAGCGTGGCAAGCGGTCGCGGGAGCTGCCACGCGGGCCGAAATGATGCGGTAGGACATCTGCTCAACGCAGCGCTCTCCGTCGTCGTCGGCGCCAATTCGTCCGAGTAATCCATCAGCCCGCTGGCGCTGGTTGTCATTCTTCGACGGCGCCGCCATCTTCTCGGACTTCCATCCACACACCCTCGTCGACCTGCCGGAGGATCATCGCTCGGCCGCCGAGGCACTCCGGTTCCTGCCACCACTTTGCGTTCACCGCGTTGACCCAGTGGGGCCAGAGCGAGCCGTGCTCACACGGTTGGCTGTGATCTCGCACAGTGATCGTGTCGCTCATCTCCGTCTGCGGCCCGCTCATCAGAACCGCCCCTTCCGTTGTTCGGTGTTGGCGCCGAAGCCGAGACTATCGGCCGGTTTGTCGTGGTATGACGATGCCGTCGTGGCGTGTCCGCCATTGGGCCAACCCGGCAAGAACCACGTGGCTTCCGGTGGTGACAACTTCAGCGGATTTTGACAGATCAGCTTCGTTGTCGGCGGCCGCAATCTTCAGTCCTGGGTGTTGGCGGTCGATGGGCAAGTACGACTGAAGGAACGGACGAGAGTCGGGCGGTGAAGAAGCCGCAGGGTTTGCGCTCGAGCCTCTGGTTGCCCCATTCCGTGTGGGCAGGCGTCATTGTGATCCCGTTCCTCTTGTGGATGCTTGCGCTGTCCCAAAGTGAGCTTCCCGAGGGTACGTGCAGCGGCATCGGCTGGGGATGCCAACTCGCGGGATGGGATGCAGTCGGGATCGCTGTGTTGTTCATCGGCATCCCACTGCTGCTCGTAGTCCTCCTCGGGCACCTCATCGTTGGTCTGGCCCAATGGCTTCGATCACGCAGAAAGGGCGCTTCGCAGGGTCGCTGACTGACCATCTCGCCGCGCCTCGGCAGCCGATTCTGTGGATGCTCTCTCAAGGCCGTCGGTTGTGTATCAGACGTTGAATCGGAAGAAGATCACGTCGCCTTCTCTCACGACGTAGTCGCGGCCTTCGAGGCGCCACTTGCCGGCGTCTTTGGCCCCCAACTCACCGCCAAACTCAACGAAGGCGTCATAAGAAATCACTTCGGCCCGGATGAAGCCCTTCTCAAAGTCGGTGTGGATTTCTCCGGCAGCCTGCGGGGCCGTAGCCCCTTGCTTCACCGTCCATGCCCGGGCCTCCTTCGGGCCGGCGGTGAAGAACGTACGCAAGCCGAGCAGATGGTACGCCGCTCGGATCACCTTGTTCAGGCCTGGCTCGTCGAGCCCGTACTCCACCAGCATCTCGTCGTGGTCGTCGTCTTCGAGCAGTGCAAGCTCTGCCTCGAGGTTTCCTGAGATCACAACAACGTCCGCGCCTTCGTGCGCCGCATACTCGTGCACGGCATCCACGTAGGCATTGTCCCCGAGACCGGCCTCGTCGACGTTCGCGATGTACATGGCAGGTTTCGCCGTCAGGAGGAACAGATCACGCACGAGGAGGCGCTCGGCGTCGGCGAAGGTCATCGACCGGACCGGCCGCCCTTCCGACAGATGGGCCTGGAGGCGCTCGTAGACCGCCAGCATCGTACCGGCGTCCTTCTCCCCAGCTCGTGCCTTGCGCTCCGCCTTCTCGATTGCCCGCTCCACACCCTCGAGGTCGGCGAGCGCCAGCTCCGTGTCGATCGTCTCGAGATCCGAGATCGGATCGATCGCGCCGGCAACGTGCACCACATTCGGATCGTCGAAGCAGCGCACCACCTGTGCAATCGCATCGGTCTCGCGAATGTGGTGGAGGAACTGATTGCCGAGGCCTTCGCCCTGCGAGGCACCTTCAACAAGCCCGGCAATGTCCACGAACTCGACCACCGTCGGCACGATCTCGTCGGGATGTACCAGCGCGGCGATTGTGGCGAGGCGTTCATCGGGCACAAGCGCCACGCCGAGGTTCGGTTCGATCGTGCAGAACGGGTAGTTCTCCGCCTGGATCTCACCGCGCGTGAGCGCATTGAACAACGTCGACTTGCCGACGTTCGGGAGTCCAACGATGCCACAGCGGATGCCCACGGGAGCCTTTCGGGAGGGGAGGAGGAAGACTAGGACGACTCGGATGGCATCACGCTCTTCCGGGCTCGGTGCGACCGTGTCGGATGGCCTAACGTCTGCGTGTGCAAGACGACGCGCTGACCACGCTCATCGAGTCCAGCGACCTCGACGGCCTCGTCCGATTCGTCGACGGTCTCGTGACCACCCGCGATTGGAGCGGGATCGAGTCCATGCGGGACCGGTGCCGTGAGGCGGTCGAGCGAGGAAAACAGGTGTGGGGTCCTGCCGAGTACGCCGAGTACCGGCTCGCGCTCGACGGCCCGCCGGACCGAGCGGTCGCGGTGCTGGGTGATGGGAAGGGACGATACGGCCCAGGACCGTTGTGGGAGGTGGCGGCGTCGCGTCATTCGTGGGACGAACTGGAGCCGCTCGTGACCGTTCCCACGTTGCGGGCCTTGATCGGCCACGAACGATCGATCAGCGGAGACGTGGTACTACCGGATTCGATCGATGGACGTATCCTCGAGATCCCACCGACCGTCGAGCCGTGGGAGCCGACCTATCAGACCGCGGTGTACCGAGCGGACGGCGCCGACTTCCCGGAAGGCGACCGAAGCCCGCTCATCTGGGCCGACCTTCCCGACACGTTCGAAGTCGTTGATGACGAAGGTGCCGGTGACGCGCTGCTGGCGCTGGTCCGGCCCTGGTGGGACGAGTCGAGCGGACATGCTGACGTCATCCAGGTTGAAGGCAACGCACTCGGTGCGATCCGAGCGCTTGGGCCCCATCGTGCCCGCGTTGCAGACGTGAGCTTGCGTGAGGCGCTCTCAGCAATGGTCTGGACCGGCGCAAGCGGCGGGGCGTTCGGGAGCAGGCGGGGCACGCCGGTTGGCCGGACATTGGCGTGGTGGGTTCTCGCGGCGCTCCTCGGCTACGACGAGATCCCGGACGACCCATCGGCGCTCGAGGAGGCCTCCGAACTCCGGTGGGTGCTCTGGGACCCGGGAGACGCCGTCGGCGGGTGGGCGTTGCACCTCGCCGTGGAGGATCCGCAGGACGGGATGGCATGGGCCGTCAGCGCCGTCGACATGGTGTGATCGTCCACCGGCCCGTGCAGACCGCCTCATCGTGGCGTAACGTTTGCATATGACCGGAGGGCGTACGGTGGGAGGCGGGTCAGGACGATCGCCGATCGTCGCAGCTGTGCTGTCTGCCGTTCTCCCCGGTGCCGGACAGTTGTACGCCGGACGCCGAATGCGGTCGCTGGTCTTCCTCGCTCCGATCCTGCTGGTGCTCGTCGGTGTGGCGGCCGGTGTGGCAACAGGTGCACTCGGGCCCCGGTCGCTGCTCGGCTGGATCGTCCAACCGACACTACTCCGCATGTCGCTCGCGTTGAACCTGGCATTGTTCGGGTGGCGCACCGCCGCCGTCGTCGACGCGTACGTGGTTGCGGGAGGGCGCCGTCCGTCTCCCGGTTTCGCCGCATTGCTGCTCACGGTCCTGGTCGGCGTGGTGGCCGCGCCCCAGGTTGCCGCCGCGTCATACACGGTCCGCAGCATCACGCTCCTCGAGTCGGTGTTCGTGGCCGAAGAAGAACCCATCCAGGAGGTCCTGAGCGTCGAGATGATCCGGGAACCGGTGACACCCGAGAAGCGATCGGAGCCGACCGAACCCGTCGCCTTCGAATCCAGCCGATCGGCACGCAACCTCGTGTTCCGTCCTGGCATCGGTGATCCTGAAGCGGTTGACGTGTGGGTCGACATTGTGGCCCCTCCAGTGCCGGAGGCACCACTGCTCCCGTACCAAGAGCGTGTGGCTGGGGACCGACTCACGATTCTGCTCGTCGGCGCGGATGAAGGCCCGGGCCGGGATGGGTTGAGGACTGATTCGATGATCGTGGCCACGTTCGACATGGAGAGCCGCGAGGCGGCGCTCTTTGGCCTCCCGCGCAACTTCAAGAGGGTCCCACTGCCTCCCGGATTCCAGGACTCCTTCATCAAACTCCAGAAGGAGGCCATCGAGAAGGAGGCGGTCGACGACGACGGCGATGGATTCCCCGATAGCTGGACCGACAGGAATGGCGACGGGATACCCGACAAACCACGGTTCACGTCATGTCGCTGCTTTCCCGAGATGCTCAACCGGGTTCATCAGTACACCATGGATTGGACGGACACGTATCCGGACACGCCGGATCCGGGACTCGCTGCTCTCCGAGATGTCGTCGCCCACCTCATCGACCTGCGTATCGACTACTACGTGATGGTCAACATGGAGGGTTTCGTCGAGGTCGTCGATGCGATTGGTGGTGTCGACGTGATGGTCGCGGAGCCGTATCACGTCGCCGTATCTGCCCCGTCAGAGGGGTCGCCGAAAGCACGTGTCAACGTGGAACCCGGGTTGAACCACCTGACGGGCCTCGAGGCCCTCGCCTACTCACGCTGGAGAATCGGATCGTCCGACTATGACCGGATGCAGCGGCAGCGGTGCCTGGTTCGGGCCGCTGCTGATCAGCTAGATCCGCTCACGCTTGCCCGCTCATTCCATACGCTCGCCGATGTCGTCGAACGCTCCGTCGTCACCGACATCCCTGTGGCCTTCCTCCCGGACCTCGTTGACATCCTGGGCAGCGTCAATCTTGAGCAGGTCTCCACCGTCGGTCTGGTACCACCCACGTACAACAGCGGCCGAACCCCGGGCGGCTATCCCGTTCCCAACGTGAACCGCATCAGGGTGAAGGTCGCCGAAGTGCTCGAAGGTGGCGCCGTTGAAGCGGGCAGCGGCGACGCGAACGAGTGCGGGATGTAGTCAAAGCACGAGCGCCCGACCGAAGCAGGCTCGCGTGCGGCAGCGGCTCAGAGAACGGGCAGTCAGCCGAGGTTGGCGCGTGCCGCCTGAGGGTCATCCACCGTCACCGCGAAGTGAAGGCCTTCCGCGTTCGAGTGGAGGAGGTACATCGAATCGATGTTGACACCCGCGTCGGCGAGTCGCTGTGCGACCTCGGCGAGGGCTCCGGGTTCGTCCGGTAGGAACGTGTCGAGGACGAGACGCTCCTCGAATTGGAGTCCAGCCGTCTGGAGAACCCTGCGTGTGGCATCGGCATCATCCGGCATGAGGCGAACGAGGCTCTCGGTGTCGGATCCGATCGCGGCGAGCGACTGGATGTGGACCCCCGCATCAGCGAGACGCCGGGCGAGGGTGGCGAGCTGGCCCGGCTGGTTTGCGAGGGTGACGGAGAACTCTTTCATGGCTCCATCCTACGCCAAAAGACCTCCTCGTGGATCGCGATCACGGTGTCGGGGGTGCGGGCGGGGCGCACGATCCGGACGATAACTGGGAAGAGGAGGGTGGCCACCATGGCGACAACAACAAGCACCACGATCAGGGACCGGACGATGCGCCGCCTCCGGATCTGTTCGAGCTCCTCTGGTGTCAGGTCGTCATCCACCCCCCGATTCTTGCGCATTCGTGAACCCATGTGAATCGAACATATGTTCGATTAAGGTGATGCCGTGACACGGTACGCAGAGCTCCACGCACATACGAACTACAGCTTCCTCGACGGCGCTTCTGATCCGTACGACCTCGTTGCTCACGCCGCTGAGCTGGGCTACACGGCACTCGCGGTCACCGACCATGATGGTTTCCGCGGTGCCGCCAAGGTCCACGTTGCAGCACGTGAGATCGGTCTCCCGATCGTGTACGGGACGGAGGTAGGGATGGGAGGAGGGGCTCGAGATTCGAGACTTGAGACTCCGACAGCCTCGTCCCCGCTGCGTGATGAAGATGCTGCCCCCCCTGCATCGTCGCTTCGCTCCTCCGCGTCCCTCCCACTGCCTGGGGGGGACGCGAGCAGGCCGCGGCGGGGGAGGATTCGGCGGATGCACGGGAGCAAGCCGACGGATCATCCGGAGACCGAACACCTCGTTCTCCTGGCTCCCGACCCCGCGGGCTACGCCGCTCTGAGCCGCTTCGTCACACGGGGGCAGTTTCGCGGGCAGAAGGACCGGCCCCGCTACGACTACGCGCATCTCGACACCGCGTCCCGTGACGGGAAGTTGGTTGCGCTCACCGGATGCCGCGATGGGGCCGTGCCGCGTGCTGCACAGGCTGGTGATCTCGCCGAGGCGATGGCGGCTGCAGCGAGGTTGAGAGACATCTTCCCCGGCCGTCTCTTCATCGAGCTCACCCATCATGGGATGCCGGACGATGACGAGCGCAACGATCTCCTCTTCGAGGTCTCTCGCAGGCTTCACATCCCGTATGTCGCGACGAACAACGTGCACTACGCACACCGGCGTGATGCTGACCTCGCCGAGGTGCTTGCCGCCATCGGCGGCAGACGCGATCTCGATGCGGCCGACGGTTTCCGGCCTGCGACCGACCTACGCCACCTCCGTTCACCCGGTGAGATGGTTGCTCGGTTTTCCCGATACCCGGGTGCGGTCGACCGTGCGGCAGATCTCGGAGCATCGCTCGCTTTCGACCTCGACCTCCTGGCTCCGGAACTCCCGGATTTCCCGAAACCGGGTTCGTTCACAACCGAAGACGAGTACCTCCGGCACCTCGTCGAAGAGGGTGCTCGCGACGTCTACCCGGGGCGAGTGGACGGCATCGACGCTGCAGCCCGTCGCCGGCTCGACCATGAGCTCGAGGTGATCGGCGATCTCGGCTTCTCGGGGTTCTTTCTCGTGGCGTGGGACATCGTCACCTTCGCGCGTTCTCAAGACATCTACTGCCAGATTCGCGGATCGGGGGCAGACTCGGCCGTGTGCCGGTGCATCGGGCTGACTCGCGTCGACCCTATCCGCCTGAACCTTCCGTTCGAGCGGTTCCTTTCGGAAGAGCGCGGCCGTCCGCCCGACATCGACATCGACTTCGAGGCCGAGCGGCGTGAGGAGGTCATTCAGTACTGCTATCGCCGCTACGGCAGGGAGCGGGCAGCGATGGTCGCGAACGTCATCACCTACCGCGCCAAGTCCGTGCTCCAAGATGTCGGGAAGGCGTTCGGGCTTACCCAGGCACAAGTGAACGGCCTCACGCGGTATCTCGATACCCGCGACCCCACGTCGATCGGCAGTGCGGTTGATCTGCCAGATGGGCTGACGAGTGATCTCATCGTCGATGTGTGTAGCCGCCTCGACGGGTTCCCGCGTCACCTCGGTATCCACTCCGGTGGGATGGTTGTTGCCCGTCGGCCTTTGTGGGAGACAGTTCCGATGGAGTGGGGGAGGATGGAGGATCGCTCGGTACTCCAGTGGGACAAGGACGATTGCGCAACGATGGGCATCGTCAAGTTCGACTTGCTCGCTCTCGGTGCGTTGAACGCTTTGCACCTGACCGTTGACCTCATCGAAGAGATGCACGGTCTCGACCTCGACCTCGCGAGGATCCCACAGGAACCCGTTGTGTACGACCAGCTGACCCGCGCCGATACGGTCGGGATCTTCCAGGTGGAATCACGCGCACAGATGGCGACGCTCCCGAAGCTGAAGCCGAGGAGCTTCTACGACCTCGCGATCGAGGTGGCGCTGATCCGCCCGGGCCCTATTCAGGGGCAATCAGTTCACCCGTTCCTCCGCCGCCGCAACGGACAGGAGGAGATTCGCTACCCGCACCCGTCTGCAGAGCCGATCCTGAAGAAGACGCTCGGCGTTCCGATATTCCAGGAGCAGCTGATGGAGCTTGCCAGGATCTGCGCCGGCTTCACACCGGGCCAGTCCGACCGGTTGCGTCAGGCGATGACTCACAAGCGGGCATCTGAGGCTATGGATCGGCTGCGCGACGAAGTGTTCGCCGGAATGGCGAAGAACGGCATCTTTGGTGAATCGGCAGACGAGATCTGGGAGAAGCTCCAGGGGTTTGCCTCGTTTGGTTTCCCGGAGAGCCACTCCGTCTCGTTTGCGTACATCGTCTACGCCGCCGCCTGGTTGAAGTACCACTGGCCGACCGAGTTCTTCGCCGGGCTGCTCAACGCACAGCCGATGGGCTTCTACACCCCAAACTCGCTGGTTCAGGATGCCCAGCATCACGGGGTTGTCATGCTGATCCCCGATGTGAACCGGTCTGCGTTCGACTGCACGATCGAACCGATCGAGACGAACCCGGCGGACACGGTGGAGTACCTGAGGGGTGAGTGGAGGCGGGGGAGAGGACCGATCGACGATCCCGTGCGACCGGCGGTGGCGCTCCGAATCGGCCTTCGGTACGTCAGAAATCTCGGGGAGGGTGAGATTGCTCGGATCGAGGCTGCCCGGATGACGGGTGGTGCCTTCACCAGCCCCGAGGATCTTGCGCAGAGAACGGGTCTTGCGCTCGACGCGTATGAAGGCCTTGCCGCGTCCGGATCACTCGCGCCGGTTGGCCTCGATCGGCGAGATGGGATGTGGGCGGCCGGGATGCTCACCGAACTCGGACCTGATCGGCTGTCGCTTCCCCCCGGCGACGATGTTCCACCGCTCCCGGAGATGACGACATCGGAACGAGTCCAAGCCGATCTGTGGTCGACCGGCATTTCGACGACACACCCCGTGTCCCTTGCAAGAGACACGTTGGACACCCACGGGTGTGTTCCGATCGACGCCGTCCTTGCCGACCGCAGGCACGGCACCAGGGCCCGGGTCGGTGGAATCATCACCCACCGCCAGCGTCCCTCGACGGCGCGAGGTGTTCGCTTCTTGAACCTCGAGGACGAGACGGGTCTGCTCAACGTGGTCGTACTACCTCAGGTGTGGGAGACCCACTACGAAGTTGCGAGGAAGGCGGTTGGGGTGGTGATCGACGGAGTTGTTGAACATGTCGACGGTGTGACGAACTTCGTCGCCCACCGTTTCGAGCGCTGGTCGGTGGACGGGGTCCGGTCCCGAGATTTTCGATAATGCACTTCACTTTCGACAGTCGATCTGCCGATGACAACCTGTAGTCGCACATGGAGGACCGATGACCAAGACGTTCACCGGAGCGGTGATGCTCCCAGGAGAGGCAGGCAACGGCCTCGAGGCCACGCTGAGCCTCGATCCTGAGCGCGTGACTCTCACCGCCGGCGATAGTCAGCTCGGGTCCTGGGATCGGGCCGACTACTTGATCACGCCGGAGTCCAACGGATCGTTCGGCTTGACTCTCGGGGGAGAGACCCTGGTCTTCCGCCCGGATTCACCGTCCGAGTTCTCGAGTACCTCCGCCGTCCCCCTGGCTGAACCGCTCGCCGTCAAGGCCGAGTCCAAGTCCAAGGCCAAGTCGAAGGCGAAGGCGAAGGCCAAAGCCCAAGCGGCTGCGAATGAGGATTCCTACGTCAATGCCGCGATTGCGAACATCCGTCCGCTCAGCGACCCGAATGACGACGGCGGCCTCTCAAAGGGGTTCGTCACGATCATGACCTTGCTCGCCGTTGCAATCTGCATCGCCGCGTTTGTGACCGCGGCCCTGGTCTAGGAACAACAACAGCTTCAAAGGCCGACGTTCTTGCGGCCGGTGTTCCTCCTCCGGCAGCCAGGACGTCGGCCGAGTCGCGACCACCCGAATCAGCGTTCAGCTCAGAGCTCGAAGCTGGACTATTTTCCGCTTCTCAGGGCTTGGATGGGTTCGAGCGAGGCGGCACGCCACGACGGGTAGAGGCCGGCGATGAGCCCAATGGCCGCGCCAACCAGCAGCGCAGCAAGCGGGACCGCAACCTCCTTCTCTGGAGTCCGAACGGTACCCGCGAGTCCGCGTGCGCGGAAACGCTCTGCGTGTCCGGTGTTGCTAGGACTAGGCGGCGGCGACCTCGCGCAGGATCTCAATGGCGCGGAGCGTGTCATCCTCCGACACGTCGAGATGGAATACGGCACGGATCCGGTCCGGCCCAGCCGTAAGAGTGTCGACACCGCTCGCCCGGAGTGCGGCCGCGAACTCGAGCGCCTCCGGCACGTCGAAGTACACGATGTTGGTTTGGACAGCGTCGAGATTTACAACCAGCCCGGGCAGATCATCGATCGCTTCGGCGAACAACCGGGCATGGGTGTGGTCCCAGGGAAGTCGGTCACGGTTGCTCTCAATCGCGTAAAGGGCTCCCGCGGCGATGATGCCGGCTTGGCGGAAACCGCCGCCGAACATCTTCTTGAACCACCGGGCTCGGTCGATCAGGGTCTTCGGGCCGGCGAGCGCCGAGCCGATCGGGGCGCCGAGGCCCTTGGAGAAGCACACGTTGACCGTGTCGGCGGCCGCCGCGTATGCGTCGAGAGCGACGCCGGTGGCCGCCGACGCGTTCCACAGCCGCGCTCCGTCGAGATGGACGGCGAGGCCGAGATCCCTCGCAGTTGTGCTCACCGCCTGCATGTCCTGGAGCGGCCAGATCGTCCCACCCGCTTCGTTGTGGGTGTTCTCCATGGTCACGAGCGTGGTCGGGTCAAATAGTCCGGGGGGAAACTCCGGAGATGGCCCCGGGGCCGCGGTGACGAGTTGCGCCGGTGTGAAGACGCCGAGCTCCCCGTTGACCGGGACGATCGAAACGCCGGAGAGCGCAGCAGGTGCACCGCTCTCGTGGACGCGGATGTGGGATCCGGCGTCCATCACGATCCGGTCGCCGTGGCGGGTGTGTACGCGAACCGCGATCTGGTTCGCCATCGAACCGGACGGAACGTAGACGGCGTCTTCCTTCCCGAGGATCTCGGCGACGCGAGCTTCGAGACGGATCACCGTTGGGTCGTCACCGAGGACGTCGTCACCCACCGGAGCGGACGCCATGACCTCGCGCATCTCCGGAGACGGCCGGGTTACTGTGTCGGAGCGGAGGTCGATCACTGGAGTGCCCACTCGCCCTGGTCGAACATCCTGGGGTGAAGGGCATATGCCAGGGTGCCGCGGGACTGTGTGGCATCCGCCCATGAGCTCGCGTCGAGATCGAATGCCAAGACGGTCGCGGTTCGAACGGCGATCCGACCTCCGGTGAGGTGCTCCGCGAGATACGACCACGTGGGTTCATGGCCGACCAGCAT
>Ga0316191_10000849_pt1 | contig 20556 bp, 20 predicted proteins | sample Eddworburr2cm_MG_FD_204928 | JGI IMG/M metagenome (GOLD analysis project Ga0316191, IMG submission 204928) | Coastal sediment microbial communities from Maine, United States - Eddy worm burrow 2 cm | ecosystem: Environmental > Aquatic > Marine > Coastal > Sediment | place: USA: Maine... | reverse complement strand
CTACTGGCACTGCTGCGGCACTGGCCAACGCCAACGTTGCCTGAACACAATCCTCTTCGCCGGCTCGTCCGGTGCGAATCAACTCCAGGTAATAACGGTCCGGAAATATTTCGCGCCAGGCATCCAAAATAGTCCTCGCCTGATCTTTATGGTCGTTGTGCAGCGCATGCCCGACATCGCCATGCAATCCGCCCGACAGCGCGATCAGCCCCGCGCAACTTTCGCGTGTAAGCCACTCTCGTCGGGCCAACGGCTCACCGCGCACTTGCCCTTCAAGGAATGCTCTGGACAACAAGCGAGACAGATTTCGGTAGCCGTCATTGTTTTGGCATAAAAGAATCAGGCGAAATGCATGGCTCGCGTCATCTTCGTTCATGATGCGCAGGTCCACACCGATGATCGGCTTGACCCCGGCCGCCACGGCCTTCTTGTAGAACTTGACCATACCGAACAGATTATTCTGATCGGTCAACGCAACCGCTGGCATGCCATCTTCGGCACACTGCTGCATCAAGCTCGCAATTCTTACGGTGCTGTCGACCAGCGAATATTCGGTGTGCACATGCAAATGTACGAACGGCTTCACACTCATCCCGCCATCCTGACGGGCGCAAAGCTACGCCGGTGTTGCACGCAGGGCCCATGCTCCGACAAGCGCGCCCGATGCACCTCGGTTCCATAGCCCTTGTGCCGCGCGAACTCGTAGTGCGGATACAAGCGATCCATCCGCACCATGATTCGGTCGCGTGTGGTCTTGGCAATTATTGAAGCCGCACTAATCGCCGCGACTTTTGCATCCCCGCCCACAATGGCTTCACCGTCAATGCTGCACGCATCGAATCGCAGATTTGGCAATCGGTTGCCATCTACCTGAACACCGTCGGGCATGACCGAGAGCCCTAGAATCGCTCGGCGCATGGCGAGCATTGTCGCGGCAAGAATGTTGATTGCATCAATCTCCGCAGCATCTGCCCATGCGACAGACCAGGACAAAGCCCTGCTCTTGATATCCCCGGCCAGCTGTTCGCGACGCGATTCACTGAGTTTTTTCGAATCGTCGAGACCCTGCAGCGCTTGTCGCGGATCCAGAATCACTGCCGCGGCAACGACTGGCCCGGCCAGCGGTCCACGCCCAGCCTCGTCAACACCAGCGACGAGCCCTCGGAACTGAAACAAAGATGTTTGCTGCATTGGAGACTGTGCTACCAGACGGCTTCTTCTATTTTGCAAGCTCGATTACGGCCTCGGCTGCGCGATCATCTGCGCCGAGTGCCAATTCTGTGCGCAGTGTAGCAAATCGCTTGCCAATCTCCTCACGCCTTTCCCCATCCTGTAGCAGTTCCCAAACCGCCTGTGCCAGCGCCTTGGGTGTCGCATCTTCCTGAATATACTCAGGAATCAGGGGTTCATCGGTCAGCAGATTCGGGATCGTGAAATACTCATTCTTGAGCAATTTGAAGGTCCGCAAAATAGCGGCGGTCATTCCAGCAACCTTGTACGCCGCGACCGTAGGCTTGCCCAGCAGGGCTGATTCAAGGGCCGCTGTTCCCGATGCCAGCAACACGACGTCTGCCGCGGACATCGCTTCAATGGAGTCGCCGTCGATTAAACAGAAACGATCCGCGATGCCGGCTACCGATAATTGCTTCTCTATAAGCGGCCGTAATTTCGGCGTGGCAACAGGCGTCACGAAGCGAATGTCATCCTGATGATGTGACAACATCGCGGCGGCTTTCGCGAACAAAGGCCCAAGTCGGGTAACTTCACTGACACGACTACCTGGCAATATGGCAACAACCGGACCATCGCCCAGATTAAGCACTTCTCGAACAGAAGCCAGGTCGATAGCGGTGGGCAAGCTGCTCGCTTTCGGATGGCCAATAAATACCGCGTCGATACCCTGTTTATCGTAGATGGCTTTTTCAAACGGCAAAATACAAAGCACCCGGTCTGCGGCTTTGCGGACAGTCTCAATTCGTCCGGCGCGCCAGACCCAGATTGATGGACTGACGTAGTGAACCGTCGGTATGCCAGCCTTCCGCAGCCCCTTCTCTAACGCCAGATTGAAATCGGGCGCATCAATACCAACAAATACGTCAGGGGGTGATGTACGCCAACGCTCCAGAAGCGACCGTCGCAATTTCAGTAGCCTGGGAATATGGACCAGCGGTTCGACGAGCCCGAATACGGCCAGCGCGTCTGAATCTTCCCATGCCTCGCAACCTGCCTCGACCATCGCCGGTCCGGCAACACCTTCGAACGTTGCCTCAGGAATGCGTGCAGCGATGGCACGAATGAGACCGGCCCCAAGCAAATCGCCGGAAGCTTCGCCCGCTACCAGTCCGATCTTCATCGCAATATGCCTACCGAATTAGTCCACGATCCGAAGATCGCAACGAAGCCAGAAACAATTCAAGCTCGCTTTGTGTTTTCGCGCGTTCAGTAATTTCTTCGATCGCTTCGGACAATTTCAGACCCTTCCGGTACACGAGTCGATACGCATTTTTGATGTTGCGTATCTGATCGGCATCGAATCCACGTCGCTTCAGTCCTTCACTGTTGATGCCACGCGGCACGGCCGGGTTGCCCGATACGGTTGTATATGCCGGCACGTCGCGGTTGATTCCGGCATACATGCCCACAAAAGAATGTGCACCTATATGACAGAACTGATGTACGCCCGAGAATCCGCCAAATATTGCCCAGTCGCCAACATGCACGTGGCCAGCGAGAGTCGCGTTGTTTGCCATGATTGTTTTATTACCAATGATGCAGTCGTGAGCGATATGGACATAGGCCATTATCCAGTTATCGTCTCCCATGATCGTCTCGCCCTTGTCCTGCGTCGTGCCACGACTCACCGTGCAGAACTCGCGAATAGTATTTCGGTCACCCATCGTCAAAGTCGTTGGCTCGCCGGCATATTTCTTGTCTTGTGGATCATCGCCAACCGAGGCGAACTGGTAGATGTGATTGTCCTTGCCTATGACCGAGGGTCCGTTGATAACAACGTGACTATCAATCCTGGTACCGGCGCCGATTTCGACATTGTCCCCAATGACCGTATACGGCCCGACTTCAACGTCATCAGCAATGATGGCGCTATCCGCAATGATGGCAGTCGAATGAATCAATTGGTTTCCCCACCCGGTGCGCAAATAATCATCGCAGTTGCAACGATCTTCTCGTCAACACTCGCTTCACATCGGTACCACCACATACCGCGCTTTACCTTGTCAGCGACGACTTGAATGACGAGCCTTTCTCCAGGCACGACTTGACGCCGAAAGCGAGCATCCTCAACGCGTGCTAATACATACAATGGCTTCGGCTCCAGGTCGCCATTCGTGATATGCGACAGAATGCCGCCTGCCTGCGCCATGGCCTCGACAATCAGCACTCCAGGCATGATTGGATTGCCCGGGAAATGGCCGGCGAAATGCGGCTCGCCGGCGCTGACATTCTTCGCGGCAGTAACTGATGCACCCGGGACGCACTCAATAACTTCGTCGAGCAACAAGAAAGGTTCACGGTGCGGCAGTAGCTCCTTAATGACATCCACGCCGAAAGGATATGAATATTGCGTCACTTGCCTTCGCTCTCCAGCTTGCTTACACGGCCCAGCAGTTTATCCAGGCGACGGAATATCGCTACTCGTTTATTCCAGACATGAACGTCCTCGACCGGGAAGTTTGAGGCATAGGCACCGGGGCTGGTGATGCTCTTGCTGACCATACCCTTGCCCAGAATTGTCACGTCATCACAGATTTCAATATGCCCCGCGATTCCTGCCATTCCCGCAATAAGACAGCGCTTGCCAATACGCGCGCTGCCCGCAATCGCGGCCGATGCAGCGATCGCCGTATGCTCGCCTAAATGCACGTTATGACCGATCTGAATTTGATTGTCGATGCGCACGCCGTTTTCGACGACGGTATCGTCAATGGCACCACAATCGATCGATGTACACGAACCAACTTCAACGTCATCACCGATACGCACACCACCCAGTTGCGGCACTTTTACCCAGCCATCCGCCGTCATCGCATTGCCAAAGCCGTCAGCGCCAATCACACACCCTGAATGAAATATGCACCTGGCCCCCACTCTGACATCGCGTACAAACGTGACATTGGCTTTGAGCTGACAGTCGTTCGCTATGACGCAGCCGGGACCGACAACGGTACACGGGCCTATGTAGGTGTTATCTCCTATTTGCGCACCGTCTTCAACGACGGCATTTGCGGCGATATGCGCACTTGCTGCGATGGTTGCGGTCGATGCTACCGATGCGCTCGGATGAACGCCGGGCGCGTAGATAGGGGGAGGAGAAATAACAGTCGCCATGCGTGCGTAGCAGGCATAGGGATTGTCACTAATCAGCGCGTGTGTTGGGCAGTCATCCGCATCTTCCGCACGCAAAATTACGGCAGCTGCCTTCGTCAAAGACAGCTGCCGCTTAAATGCAGAACCAGAAAGAAAACTGAGCGCGTTCGGTCCGGCGTTTTCGAGCGATCCCGCGCAGTCGATAGTGACCTCGGGATCGCCAATCAATTCACAGCCGAAACGTTTTGCCAGTTCTCCGAGACTTATCGGCATGCGCCGATGTCTATCGTGCGCCGGTCGCCTGGAAGTTCGCTTCCACGGCGCGCAGTACATCCTCGGTGATATTGACGGTATTGCTCGCAAACAATACGCCATCACCAACGACGAGGTCGTAGCCTTCTTCCGCCGCGTAATCCTGAACCTCTTTCAACAGGGACCGCTGCAAGACACCCAGCTCTTCATTCTGTCGCAGGTTAAGGTCTTCACGGAATTCTGTTTGCAGGCGTGTGACTTCGCGTTGCAAATCACGCAGGTTTTTTTCAGCATTGCGGCGCTCTGTCTCGCCCATCACTGCCACATCTTTTTGCACTTTCGTGGCAAGGTCTTCATATTCCTTTTGCTTTGCCAGAAACTCTCGCTGACGCGGAGCGAACTCCTCCTGCAGTGCATCCATGGCAGCTTTCGTTTGTGGCGAGCGCTCCATTAATACAGGAATATTGACAACACCGATCTTCAGTTCCTGCGCACTTGCCGGCAGAGCAAATGCCAGAATCAGTGCGACACCGAAAGCCACTCTCAGTACACCTTGTTTTACAAAGCTCATATAAAATCCATTCCTCAAAACGCCTGTCCAATAGAGAACTGGAACCGTTCCAGTTCATCTCCGAAATATCTGTCGTTACCCGTGTATTCGTTCAGGGGGTACGCGTAACTAAACCTGAATAGCCCCAACGGTGCCAGCCATTGTACGCCAATACCAACCGACGCACGCAGTTCGTCAAACGCAGGCTTGTACTCAACAGGCGAACCCAACTTATCCGTAAACGCGACTTCGCCGGTATTAAATACGTTGCCAATATCGTAAAACAAGCTTGCTCGGACCTGGCTGGCCCATTTATCTGGAAGCGGGAGTATAAGCTCTAGCTGGCTCGCAACCAACACGTTGCCACCGTAAGGACGGCCAAAGCTATCGCGCGGGCCGAGATAGGACTCCTTAAAGCCCCTTACAGACGTGGGTCCGCCGCCGTAAAACTGTTTATAGGGCGGCGCTGCCGTAGTCTCGCCCATAGCCTGGGACATGCCCAATTCCGCGTTGACGCTGGCCACCCATCGGCCAAACAGCGGAATGTACTTTGTAAAGTTATATCGTGCCTGGAAGTACTCGACATCGCTGCCTGGAACTGCCACAGCCAGAACAATTTGCTGGCGCGTGCCGCGGTTGGCAAACAAAGCCCGGTTACGGCTATCGAACGTCCAGCCTGCAATTAGTTCGAAGGTCTGAAATTCAGTACCAAAAAATGAAAATCCAGCGCTGGTTTCCTCAATGAACGGGTTGCCGTTATTTTGTACCCAGTCCTGTGCCTGCTCGGTGCTGTTTGACGAAGCAAGCAGTTCTGATTTCTGAAACGAAAGCCCCCATGATAGTTGCTGATACTCTGATACGGGATAGCCGTAATTAACCGTCAGGCCACCACTGGTCGTCGAGAAATCGGATGACGCGGATGTAAATTGGGTAAGGTCGCGCCAGTTGATGCTAACGGTTCGACTAATACCATCCATGGACCGATACGGGTCCGTATGGGACAGGCTGGCGATTTTCTGGTATCGACCCGTGATTGCCTCAAGCGCAACACGATTACCGGTCCCCAGAAAGTTCGTGTGCACGATGCTGCCGTTGAGCATCGTGCCTTGAGATGCTGAATAACCGATTCCGCCACTGAACTGACCGGGCATGCGGTATTCGATATCGAAGTCGATATCCACCAGATCCGGGCTACCGGGCACCGGCGTGTTGTTGGTATCTACACTCTCGACGTACGGCAAACGCTGCAATCGAATCTTGGATCGATCGACCAGTCGATTGGACAGATACGAGCTTTCCATTTGCCGCATTTCACGCCGTAGCACTTCGTCATCGACTTCGTCCACACCATTGAAATTTATGCGCCGTACATAAACGCGGCTCTTCGGATCAACATAAAAGGTGATCTCGGCCTCTTTGGTTTCGGCATTGAGTTCAGGAACCGGCTCTATTTCGGCATTGGCATAGCCTTGCTCACCAAGCGTGAAGGACATTAACTCAGATGATTGCGTCAGGACTGCCTGGTTAAACGTCGACCCGGGTTGCGCCAGTACCATGCGCCGCAAAGCCTCCTCCGGTACGAGCATGTCTCCGACAATCTTTATGTCGGAAATCGTGTACAGATCACCCTCATGCAGACCAATTGTCACGTAGATATCTTTCTTGTTCGGCGAAATCGCGACCTGCGTTGAATCCACACGAAAATCAGCGTAACCACGATTCATATAAAACGAACGCAGTTTTTCAAGGTCGCCCTCAAGCGCTTCTTTGGAATAGCGATCATCCTGCCGAATCCACGACAACCAGTTCGCCGTATCAAGCTCGAAGCCCTCGCGAACGTCCTTTTCTTCAAACGAGTTGTGGCCGACAAGATTGACCTGACGAATTTTCGCCCTATCCCCTTCTTTTACAACGATGCCAACACGAACGGTGTTGTTAGCGGCATCGATTACGCTTGTTTGGACGCTAACGCCATACTTGCCGCGATCGTAATATTGCTCCCGCAAAAAACCTGACACTTCATCCAAAACTGATTGATCGAACGTTCTGCCTTTGGCCAACCCAACACCGCGCAACGACTCCATCAGGTCCTCGGTCTTGATGTCCTTGTTGCCCTCAATGGTGAAGCTTTCAATAGACGGCCGCTCGTGCACAGCAACGATCAGTGTATCGCCGTCGCGACGCAATTCGACGTCATCGAAAAGAGCCTGGCCGTACAAAGCGCGAATGGCTTCCTGAATCCGAATATCGTCAATTCGATCGCCAATATTGATCGGCAAGTAATTGAAGACGGTACCCTCTGCGATTCGCTGCAGGCCTTCTACACGCATGTCCCGAACGACAAATTCATCCTGTGCCAGCACCGCAAGCGGCAACAACAGCCAAAGTGCCGAGAATTTCAAACGTCTCATCATGTTGTTTTTGTTATTCCTTGTGCTCAGCATCGCAAGCTAGCCTAGTATTCTGGCAATATCGTTATAAAAGGCAAAGCTCATCAACAAAAGAAGCGCAAAGATGCCGAATTGCTGCCCAATGATCTGTGAACGCTCGGACAATGGACTGCCTTTTGCGAGTTCAATCGTCTGAAACACAATCTGCCCGCCATCGAGAATCGGCACGGGTAACAAGTTCAGAACACCCAGGCTGATACTGACCAGCGCCAGAAAAGCCAGAAACTCGGGCAGTCCGCGCTGTGCCGAATCGCCAGCGAATTGTGCAATGTTGATCGGACCACTGATGTTCTTTATAGAAACATCACCTGTGATCATTCGCCCGAGCATGCGCAGCGTAAACAACGATGAAGCCCATGTCCGTTCCGCACCTTTGCTGAGCGACTCAATGGGCCCATATTTGCGCAGGTACGCGAACTCACCAAAATCGTTCGAACCACGCACGCCTAACAGACCGCGCGTTTCACCCTCGACCTGCTGATTACCCAGGGATACCTCAATAAGATATTCGCGATTGTCGCGAATATAACCGAGGCTGACGCGCTCATCCGGCCTGGCCGATACAACGCTAATAAGATTTGAGTAGGTCTGGATCGGTTCCCCATCAATTGAGGTAATGCGATCGCCGACGATCAGCCCCGAACGTTGCGCAGCACCGTCGGGGGTCAACTCGGCAATAACGGCAGGCGGTTGCCAGGGTCTGAAGCCAAGACCCTCGAAGAGCATATTGGGTTCCGTCAGACGCGATGCATCGTCGCCAACGTCAATCGTCGCACGTCGCTGCCGGCCATTGTCAGATTCGAGCGTCAGTGGCACTTGTCCATTCGCAACCAACTCGTCAAAAATATTGACTAAGGTCGATTCCCAGTCGGGCGTCTGTTGATCGCCAACCGCAATAATCTTGTCGCCAAATTGCAGGCCTGCGTCGGCCGCATAGGAATCGGCCACGACGTCGCCGACCGCGGGCTGCAACGTCGGAATACCGCCCACAAAAAGCGCCCAATAGGCAAGCACAGCGAAAATGAAATTAAACATTGGGCCTGCAAGTAATACGGCAATACGCGCAGGTATCGGCCGATGGTCGAATGCGCGGCCTTCATCGGCCGAATCGACCGGCCCCTCACGGCCATCAAGAAAACGTACATATCCGCCCATAGGAATGGCAGAGATACAGTATTCCGTCTTGTCCGCGCCTCTAACCCAGGTCCAGATGGGTTTACCAAATCCGATCGAGAAGCGCAGCACTTTCATACCCATCCAGCGACCGACAATGTAGTGCCCGTACTCATGAACGGCCACCAGGATGCTAATCGCAACGATGAAAGCCAGCAGACTTGTTACTACATCACCCATGACAGGCAGATCCCCTCTGCGAAACGACTCTTGCGGTATGTGGACTGGTAAGTCTGACCGCAGTTCCCTCAAGTCTGGCGCACAACGCGTGAATGCAAACTGAACGACACATCATTGCAGGCCTGCCCAGCCCAGTCCCAGGGCGAATAATGGTGCCGCTGCCGACACGCTGTCTATCCTGTCAAGGACGCCACCGTGCCCGGGAAACAGCGTACCGCTGTCTTTTACGCCTGCAGTGCGCTTGAACATGCTCACGGTGAGATCGCCAACGATAGACAGGCAGGCAACGGCCAGACAAAACGGCACAACGACAGCCAAGTCGGTGTCCACCCATACCGAACGTAACAAGGCCAGCAAGACCACCGCAACCAAACCGCCGATGACACCTTCCCAGGTCTTTCCGGGACTTATCTTGGGTGCAAGTTTCACATGGCCCAGCATTTTGCCTGCAAAGAACGCGCCGCTGTCGGCGACCCACACGATCAGCAACGCAAATAACAGGATAAAGGGTTGCGCGTTATAGAGCATGATCAGCGCCAGATGTAACGGCACCAGAACCATGATGCCAGCCAGCCAGCGAATTGCGGTTGGTATTCTTGTCGGGAAATAGAACGTCCAAACCAATGCCGATGCCCACCAGACCAAGGCAGCCATCAGGATCAGTCCGTTATCAACCGGCAACAATGTGACCGCGGCCAGCAGCAATGCAACGACTGCAACGTAACCGAAACGAGCAGCATTGCTCGCAAGACCAAGAAAGGCAGACCACTCCCAGGCACCGCCCAGCATAACTGCGACAATCACCAGCAACGCAAAACTTTTGGGAGCGACGAACAGCACGAACATCAGCGCTATCAGAGCAATAACCGCTGTAATGATTCGCTCCTTCATTAACCAACCTCCTCTATCTGTTCGCCGGTGTGCCCGTAACGCCGCTGGCGACGCGCGTAGAAAGCCAATGCCTCATCGAATTGCTGCTCACCGAAATCCGGCCACAGCACGTCGCAAAACCAGAGTTCGGTATAGGCGAGATTCCACAACAGGAAATTACTGATGCGCTGTTCGCCACCGGTACGAATCAACAAGTCCGGATCCGGTATGTTTCGCAGCTGTAATTCAGATGCCAGCAACACATCGTCAATATCATCGGCGCTGATATCGCCCGCCGCCACCTTTAACGCGACTTGCCGCACAGCCTGGACAATATCCCAGCGCCCGCCATAGGCCACTGCAATTATCAAACGCAAGCCAGTGTTCGCCTGCGTCTGTGCCTCTGCATCGGCAATTTTCTTTACCAGCCCATCTTGCAGCTGCTCGCGTGCGCCAATAAATTCAAGCCGTACATTATTACGATGCAGCTCGTCGACTTCTCGTTGCAGAGCCTCGATAAAAAGGCTCATCAATTTGCTGACTTCCTCACGCGGCCTGGCCCAGTTTTCGCTACTGAAAGCAAACAACGTCAGGTATTCGACACCGCGTTGCGCCGCCAGTTCGACCGATTTGCGCACAGAAGCAACCCCTGCACGATGTCCGGCATGGCGCGGCATGGCGCGTTTTCTCGCCCAGCGGCCATTGCCGTCCATAATGACGGCGACGTGCCTGGGTATTTTGTCAATGACTGCCATCGATTGGGACCGAATTCTGAATCAGGAGATGCCTAGACCTCCATCAACTCACTTTCTTTCTCGGCCAGGACTTTATCAACCTCCGCAATATACTTATCGGTGATTACCTGAATCTCATCCTCCGCACGATGTTCATCGTCTTCGCCAATCATTTTTTCCTTTAACAAATCCTTCACGTCGCTGATTGCGTCACGTCTGATGTTCCTGATAGCGATACGACCACCCTCTGCTTCATGCCGTACAACGCGAATCATGTCTTTCCTGCGTTCTTCAGTGAGTGCCGGCAAAGGGACCCGAATCACCGTGCCTGCCGAGGCAGGATTCAGCCCCAGATCTGAAGTCATGATCGCTTTTTCGATGACCGCTACCATTTCTTTTTCCCAAGGCGTCACGGCCAGCGTGCGCGAATCCTCCACATTGACATTGGACACCTGGTTTAGCGGCACCTGTGAGCCGTAATAGTCGACGGTTATATGATCCAGCAAACTTGTGTGCGCGCGACCCGTACGCAACTTGGTCAATTCCTGCTTGAGTGCCGCCACGCTCTTGCCCATGCGTTCGCCAGCGTCATTTTTGATCTCTTCCAACACGGTTCAGGCCCCCTCTTGCTTGATGTAGTGTGTTCCGCTTACCAGCAGGCTTATCAGGATGTTACAAGTGTACCAACTGCATCGCCCGCCATCGCCCGAACAAGTGCACCTTCCCGGGTGAGGTCGAATACACGCAATGGCAGCTCGTTGTCTCGGCACATAACGATCGCAGTCGCGTCCATTACGGAGAGCTTATCCGCCAGCACGGTATCAAAGGAAACGCTGTCATAGCGCTTCGCATCAGGATTGTTGACAGGGTCCGCGTCATAGACACCATCAACTTTAGTCGCTTTTAACAATACGTCAGCGCCGATCTCGATCGCACGCAGGCTCGCCGCCGTATCGGTGGTGAAAAATGGATTGCCCGTTCCCGCTGCCAGAATAACGACACGGCCTTTTTCGAGGTGCCGTACGGCACGGCGTCGAATGTAGTCTTCGCAAACATCATGAATCTGCAGAGCGGACATGACACGGGCAAATACACCGTTAGATTCGAGCGCGTCCTGGATCGCGAGCGCATTCATGACCGTGGCCAGCATGCCCATGTAGTCGCCGGTTACCCGATCCATGCCAGAGCGGGCCAAACCTGCGCCGCGAAAGATATTGCCGCCGCCAATGACTATTGCAATCTCAACGCCGGTCTTCTGGGCTGATGCAATTTCCGCGGCCATACGCTGAATGACAACCGGTTCTATGCCGTAGTCCAAGTCACCCATCAACGCCTCACCACTGAGTTTCAGTAAAACGCGACGGTATTGAACCGGAATATCACTCATTTGAAGGCCTTCTCGTTGTGTGTCCCTTGCGGCGCTCGATTCTAGCCTGATCGAGGCAACTAGTCTCTATTAAATCAGATAGTTAAACAATATTTCTCAGATTGTTTGTTAAGGTTTTTTCGCATCTTTGATCTGCTTCATGACCTCGTCAGCAAAATTCTCCACCTTCTTCTCGATGCCCTCGCCGACTTCGAAGCGAACAAAGCCCGTAACGCTCGCATTCGCTGCGCCCAACAACTTACCGACGGTAATTTCATCGTCTTTGACGAACGGCTGCCCAAGCAGCGTGATCTCCTTGAGGAACTTGTTCACACGGCCGATAACCATTTTTTCGACGATTTCAGCCGGTTTTCCTGAATCTTGCGCCTGTTCGGTCAGAATGCGGCGCTCACGCTCCAGGGTCTCAGCCGGAACATCCGCCTCGCCGATGTACTGTGGATTGATCGCAGCGATGTGCATCGCCACATCACGTGCCAATGCTTCATCCCCACCTTCCAATGCGACGACACTGCCAATGCGTGCGCCATGAGAATAACTGCCGAGTGCGCCGCTGGCCGAAATTGACTGGATACGGCGAACACCAACATTCTCACCAATTTTGGCGACCAGTTCGGTGCGCGCTTCTTCAACGCTGCGACCATCAGCGAGCTTCTCACTCGCAAATGCGGCAACGTCCGTAGTTCCGGATGCCAGTGCTGCGGCAGCGACCGCTTCGGCGAAATTAATGAAGTTTTCGTCTTTGGCGACGAAGTCCGTCTCCGAGTTAACTTCAACGACGACAGCATTATTACCCTTTACGGCAATAACGACCCTGCCATCTGCCGCAACCCGGCTGGCCTTTTTATCGGCCTTCGCCTGGCCTGACTTGCGCAGCACTTCCGCAGCGGCATCGAGATCGCCGCCAGCCTCAACCAGTGCTTTCTTACACTCCATCATTCCTGCGCCAGTGCGCTCGCGCAGTTCTTTGACCATCGATGCAGTAATCGACATTACTCGTACCTCTTAATCTTTATCATCTGCTTTAGCTGCCGTTTTCTTGACAGCCTTCTTGGCGACCTTTTTAGCCGTTTTCTTGGCTGTCTTTTTGGCGGCTGCCTTTACCGGCTTATCCTCGGCAACGGCTTCTTCAGCAGGCGCTTCGGCCTTGGCCTCTGCCGGCTCTGACGCTTCAGCTTCTGCTGCTTCAGACTTGGCGGCTTCAGGCTCAGCGGCTTCAGGCTCGGCGGCTTCAGGCTTGGCTGCTTCAGGCTTGGCGGCCTCAGGCTCAGCTGCTTCAGGCTCGGCTGCGGTTTTTTCGGCAACGTCAGCGGGTTCATCGGCTGGCTTGGATTCCGCATCATCGGCCGCTGGCGCAGGCGCTTTCCTGGCAGATATCTTCTTTTTGACCGTCGCTTTCTTACCGGCTTTCTTCTTGCGACCGGTCGACTTCTTCACATTACCCTCGGCATCGAGCTCAACGAACTCGTCCTCGCCAAGCGCAACCTCAGGTAAAGACGCCTTACCGTCAAGAACGGCATCGGCAACCATGCCCGCATACAACTCAATTGCGCGCATTGCGTCGTCATTACCAGGAATGACATAGTCGACGCCATCCGGTGAACAATTCGTGTCGACAATCGCGACAACCGGGATACCCAGCTTGCGCGCTTCACGAACTGCGATGTCTTCATGGTCCACGTCAACCACGAACAAGACGTCCGGCAACCTGGTCATTTCCTTGATGCCACCAAGACTGCGCTCAAGCTTTTCCTGCTCACGACTAAGGCCAAGCACTTCTTTCTTCGTCAAACCATCAAAACCGCCTTCTTCCGCCATCTTCTCCAGCGTCATGAGGCGTTTCACCGATTGGCGAATCGTCTTGTAATTAGTCAGCATGCCGCCTAGCCAGCGATAGCTGACAAATGGCATACCGGCGCGGGTTGCGTGGTTGCGCATCGACTCTCGAGCAGCGCGTTTGGTGCCGACAAAGAGTACCTTGCCGCCATCGGCAATGGTCCCTTTTACAAAGGCACAGGCTTCACGAGCCAGGGGCAGGCTCAGTTCGAGATTGATGATGTGGATTTTGTTACGTTGGCCAAAGATGTAGGGTGCCATCTTCGGGTTCCAGTAACGGGTCTGGTGACCAAAATGCACGCCAGCCTCAAGCATCTGGCGCATGGATACGTCTGCCATATTATTTCTCCGGGTTAGGCCTCCGTACATCCCACCTCGCAACCCATTTTTAGGTAGGGCACCCAGCGTGATGTGTCGATGTACGTGTGGATTAATTGCCTCAAGGGCGCGCGCTTTATACCATAGCCGGTCGCGGCCAACAACGCGGAATTCAGTGTAATTCCACGGAATCTGGCCTGGCCCCCGAAAACCCCTGGTATTCAATGACTGTAACCATTAAAACGCCTGCTGAGCAGGACAAAATGCGGCTTGCCGGACGACTCGCAGCGGACGTTCTCGACATGATTGGCGAGCACGTTCAGCCCGGCGTGACCACCGAAGAGCTTAATTCGATCTGCCATCGCTACATCACCGAGGTACAGGACGCGATCCCGGCCCCACTGAATTATCGTGGTTTCCCGAAATCAGTATGCACTTCGGTAAATCATGTGGTCTGCCACGGCATACCCGGCGATCGCCGTCTCAAGGCGGGCGATGCCGTCAATATTGACGTTACGGTGATCAAGGACGGCTTTCACGGCGATACCAGTCGTATGTTCTTCGCCGGTGCACCCGGGGTGCGTGCGCAGCGCCTTTCGCAGGTGGCATTTGACGGTATGTGGCTCGGCATCAATGAGCTCGCGGCCGGGAAGCACCTGGGTGACGTCGGCGAAGCCATACAAAAATTCGTGGAGAAAAACCGCTTTTCGGTGGTACGCGAATATTGCGGCCATGGCATTGGCAGGGTTTTTCATGAAGACCCGCAGGTATTGCACTACGGCACCCGCGGCACGGGCCTGGAACTCAAGGCTGGCATGACCCTGACAGTCGAACCCATGGTGAATGCCGGCAAGGCAAGCGTAAAACTGCTACCCGATGGCTGGACCGTCGTGACAAAGGACCACAGCCTGTCAGCACAATGGGAACATACTGTGCTGATTACGGAGACGGGCTATGAGGTTCTGACCCTTGGTGCCGAAGATCGCTAACGACCCGGCAATTTTGCTACTCCGCGGCATGCTGGACAGTGATGCCGCCGGCAGCAGTCGCGCTGCACTCGATGCGGCGAGCGACAACATCAGGCAGCGCTTCCTTGCTGGTGAATCGGTTGTTGATCTCGTGCATCTGCGCGCTGCGGTCATCGATGAGCTGCTCGTGCATCTGTGGCGCCGACATGCCAACTATTGCGCAACGGTGTCGTCGCTGGTTGCCGTGGGCGGATACGGTCGCGGCACATTACACCCCTACTCCGATGTTGACATACTTATCCTGCTGCCAAACGACGTTCCGGAAAGCGTCGAACCTGAGTTGTCCGATTTCGTTACCGCGTTGTGGGACGTCGGCCTCGAAATCGGCCACAGCGTGCGCACAGTGTCGCAGTGTCATGAACAAGCAAAAAAAGACCTGACAGTCGCAACAACGCTCATTGAAGCACGCTTGCTCGACGGGCCAACAGATTTGTATGAGGCGCTACAGCAGGTCATTGCGCCGAATCGAATCTGGCCGCCAGATGTCTTCTTCGCGGAAAAGCGCAAAGAGCAGATTGCACGACATCACCGCTACAACGACACCGCCTACAATCTCGAGCCGAACGTCAAAGGCAGTCCCGGAGGGCTGCGCGATATTCAGATGATTGGCTGGGTCGCAAAGCGACATTTTGGCGTGCAGAAACTTGCGGATCTCGTACAGCACAAATTCCTGACGGCAGGACAACTGCAACGACTCATGGATGGCCAGGCGTTTCTATGGCGGGTGCGGTTCGGCCTGCACATTCTGACCGGCCGACGCGAGGATCGCATTCTGTTCGATCACCAGATCAAACTGGCCGAAATGCTGGGCTATGAGGATGCAAGTTATACACTCGCGGTCGAGCAACTTATGCAGCGCTACTATCGCACGGTCATGGAGTTAAGCCGCCTCAACGAAATGTTGCTGCAGTTGTTCGAAGAAGCGATCTTGATGGATCCAACGGCGGCTCCGGAGCCACTCAATGAGCGCTTTCAGGTCAAGAACGGCTTCCTGCAAACCGTCAATCAGCGTGTATTTGCGAAAGATCCGTCGGCATTGCTCGAGCTGTTCTTGTTGCTACAGCAAAACCCCGATATTCGTGGCGTCAGTGCCTATACCATTGGGCTGATTAAACGCAATCTGCACCTGATCGATGAGGGGTTTCGCCAAAGTCCGCACAACCACCGCCTGTTCCTGCAGATTCTGCGTGCCCCTGAGGGCGTTACTCACGGATTGCGTCGCATGAACCTGTATGGCGTTCTTGGCCTGTATATACCTGCTTTCGGCCGCATCGTGGGACGCATGCAATATGACTTGTTTCATGCCTACACCGTTGATGAACACACCTTATTTGTCGTCAGTCATCTGCGTCGTTTCGCGCTGGCGCGCTTTGATCATGAGTTTCCACATTGCAGTCGCATCATGCAGGAACTGGAAAAGCCGGAAATCGCCTATCTGAGCGGCTTGTTCCACGACATTGCAAAAGGGCGCGGCGGCGACCACTCAGAGCTCGGCGCCGTCGATGCCGAGTCGTTTTGCCTTGAACATGGACTCAGCAAGTACGAAGCGCGCACGGTCGCCTGGTTGGTCAGGAACCACCTGATTCTATCGACCACTGCGCAAAAGAAAGACATCGGTGATCCGGACGTCATCAATGAATTCGCGACGCTGGTCCGCGACCCCATGCATCTTGATTTTCTCTACGTACTGACGATTGCCGACGTTCGCGGCACCAATCCCAAGTTATGGAATTCCTGGAAGGCGACTTTGTTCAGAGATTTGTACGAACTTACGTCGCGTGCCTTGCGCAGGGGCCTCGAAAACCCAATTGATCGCGAACAATTGATTCTCGAGAAAAAGTCCGAGGCCCGCGAGTCACTTATCAAGTCCGGGCTTAGCGAGGCGCGTATTGATAGCGTGTGGAAATTGTTCAATGAACCTTACATTCTGCGGCATCGTCCCGATGAGATTGTCTGGCATACAGAGTGGCTGAGCCATTCCGATACGCAATCTGAGATTGGTGCACTCGATGTCCGTCTGCAGAAAACGGGCGATGGCGTCGAGGCCGTCTTCTATACTCCAACGACGCACCCGACCTTTGCTCACGCGACTGCGGTTGTCGACGAACTCGGCATGACTATTGTCGACGCGCGCATCATGCCAATCGAAAACGGCTACAGCCTCGATACGTTTATCTTTATGGAACTCGACAAGCGCATGGAAATTGACGAGTCGCGTTTAGGCAAAATCCGACGGTCTTTGACGCGCGTGTTGACGGCAGACGAGGAGCAAATCGTTAGAGTTACGCGTGCGGCATCACGCGTCGCGCGTATGTTTAAGACTCCCACGAACGTCAGCTTCAGCAGCAACACGGCTGACGGCACGACCGTCATGGAACTCGTCGCCGCAGATCGGCCAGGCTTGCTGAGCAAAGTCGGCCAGACTTTTCTCGCCTTGCAGATAGACATTGTGGCGGCGAAAATCATGACCATCGGCGAGCGTGCGGAGGATGTATTCTACGTCTGCAATCGAGATGGATCTGCGCTCAATGATGCCGCTCAAGAGCAACTGCGTAACGAATTGGTAACAAAACTGGACGACAATGGCGCAGCAGCATAGAGCGCCACTTGAACAACGGGAATACGAATGCAGGACTTTGTTGAAATAATTGAACGGGGCTTTGAGCAAGGCGGTCGCATGGACAACGCTGCGGATCAGCAAGCTCTCGGCATTGCTGTACAGCAAGCCATTGCGCTACTCGATACTGGCAAGGCGCGTGTCGCCGAGCCGGTCGGTGACGGCTGGCAGGTCAATCAGTGGCTGAAGAAGGCGGTCTTGCTAAGTTTCAGGTTGACGGATAACGGCGTGATACGGGGTGGGCATACCCGGTTCTATGACAAAGTTGCGATGAAGTATGCCGACTATTCCGAGGAGGATTTCAAGCGCGATGGCGTACGGGTCGTGCCCGATGCCGTGGTGCGGCGCGGCGCATTCGTTGCGCCCGATGTCGTTCTGATGCCCAGCTTTGTGAATATTGGGGCGTACGTTGACAGCAGTACGATGGTGGATACCTGGGCAACCGTCGGCAGCTGTGCCCAGATCGGCAAGAATGTACACCTTTCGGGGGGCGTCGGAATTGGCGGTGTGCTTGAGCCCATCCAGGCCGGACCGACAATCATTGAAGACAACTGCTTCATCGGCGCGCGTTCCGAAGTTGTGGAAGGCGTCATCGTCGAAAAAGGCTCGGTGTTGTCGATGGGCGTCTATATCGGCCAAAGTACTCGCATTTATGACCGCGACAGTGGCAAGATTACTTACGGTCGCATTCCAGCGGGTTCCGTCGTTGTCCCCGGCAGCCTGCCGTCCAAGGATGGAAATTACTCATTATATTGTGCTGTCATAGTGAAACATGTTGACGAACGAACGCTTGCGAAGACGAGTCTGAATGACTTGTTGCGCAACGCAGACTAGCGAGAACTTCAAGTGCTTACGGTATACGGAATAAAAAGTTGTGACACCTGTAGAAAAGCCAGGAAATATCTGGATGCGCATAACATCGAATTTCGTTTTCACGATTTGCGTGAAGACGGTCTCGACATTCAGATGCTTGAGCGCTGGACTGAGCGCATGGGCTGGGAACGCCTGCTTAACAAGCAAAGCCTGACTTGGCGAAAGATTCCGGAAGTTGATCGAAATGACATGGCGCGCGACAAAGCGCTGGCCGCCATGATCGACGCACCAACCTTAATTAAACGTCCGATTCTTGAAACAGATGAGTTTATCGCGGTAGGTTTTTCCGAAAAGCGTTTCGGCGATTTCATCGAGAACAACGACGTCTAGCCAATTCGGCCCGTAATATAATCTTCAGTGAGCTTATGCTGCGGATTCGTAAATATCTTGTTGGTTTCGTCTACTTCGACAAGCAACCCCAAGTGAAAATACGCCACTCGTTTCGACACGCGCGCGGCCTGCTGCATTGAATGCGTCACGATGACAATCGCATAGTCCTGCGACAATTCATCCATCAGGTCTTCAATTTTCGCCGTCGCAATGGGATCGAGCGCAGAACAAGGTTCGTCCATCAAGATAACTTCCGGATTGACGGCAATCGTTCTTGCAATGCACAAGCGTTGCTGCTGTCCGCCAGATAAGCCCGTGCCAGGCTCGTCCAATCGATCTTTAACCTCCTGCAGCAAGCCTGCCCTTTCGAGACTGCTGTGAACGATGTCATCAAGCTCGGCACGATCGGTTGCCAATCCGTGGATCCGCGGCCCATAAGCGACATTATCGTAGATTGATTTTGGAAACGGATTTGGCTTCTGAAACACCATGCCAACACGAGCGCGTAAGGCGACCGGATCCAGCTCTTTGCCGTATATATCCTGACCACCCAGTGAAATTTTTCCCGTGACTCGCGCCGACTCGATGCTGTCATTCATGCGATTGAGGCAGCGCAAGAATGTCGACTTGCCGCAACCTGATGGACCAATCAGCGCGATCACTTCTTTCTTGCTGATTTCGAGAGTGACATTCTGAATTGCGTGATTGTCACCGTAATGGACATTGACGTCCTCGGCGACCACATATGCGTCCTCACAGCGAACGTGGCCGACGGTCTTACCGAGTTCCGACAACTGCCTAACCACTGACGAAATTTGCGCGCCATTGCTGCGGCGTTCAACGACTGGCGGCTCCGCGGCAGCAGGCTTCGGGTCGACCGGTAGTTGTTTGTCTGTCACATCGATATCCGTCATTTGGGGGGCCATTGTCATACATGATCCGATTTGGCTCAACGAGCCATTACCATTTTCGTTCCATTCGCTTCCGCAAAATCACGGCAGTCAAATTCATGACCAGCAAGAATCCCAGCAATACAATAATTGCTGCGGACGTACGTTCTGCAAATGCTCGTTCGGGGCTGTCCGCCCAAAGATAAATCTGCACGGGCAATGCCGTTGCGGGATCCGAAAAACCGCCTGGAACATCGACGATAAACGCGACCATGCCGATCATTAGCAACGGTGCCGATTCACCCAAAGCGCGACTCATTCCAATGATTGCGCCCGTCAGCATTCCCGGTAATGCCAGCGGAATTACATGGTGGAAAACAACTTGCATTGGCGACGCACCCAGTCCACAGGCTGCCTCGCGTATTGATGGTGGAACGGCCTTGATTGCTGCCCGGGATGCAATGATGACGACCGGAAGAGTCAGAAGTGACAACACGAGCCCACCAACGAGCGGAGCCGACCGCGGTATTGCCATCCAGTTGATGAACACGGCCAACCCGAGCAAGCCAAATACGATCGACGGCACCGCCGCAAGGTTGTTGATATTTACCTCGATCAAGTCCGACCAGCGACTCCGCGGAGCAAACTCTTCGAGATAGATCGCGGCGGCGACGCCAACCGGAAAAGCGAGCACAAGGGTAACGATGAGCATATAAAACGAGCCCATCAGCGCACCTCTAATTCC
>Ga0316191_10000848_pt1 | contig 20563 bp, 15 predicted proteins | sample Eddworburr2cm_MG_FD_204928 | JGI IMG/M metagenome (GOLD analysis project Ga0316191, IMG submission 204928) | Coastal sediment microbial communities from Maine, United States - Eddy worm burrow 2 cm | ecosystem: Environmental > Aquatic > Marine > Coastal > Sediment | place: USA: Maine... | reverse complement strand
GTCTCGGGCGTCCAGCCTGCAGGCTGATAATCTTGTGGTGGATTGACCATGACCACACTACCGATCAGCACCAATGCCGCGAGTGCTATTCCGTAGATCAGGAAGACACTTTGCACACCCGGGAGACCGAACACATTCGTTGTATTGAGCAGGCCCCCGAACCATGAGCCAGCCAGTTTCACCCAGATCGTCGCGCCGAAACCGAAGCCTGCGACTGCGAGTCCGGTGATCAGTCCCTTCTTGTCAGGGAACCATTTCACACAGACCGAGATGGGTACGACATAGGCGAGACCGATCCCGGCACCGCTAACGAAGCCGATACAGATCAGCTGCACCCAAAAACTTTGGCCGAACAGACCACCGAGCACATAGCCGCCACCCAGAAGCAAGCCGCCGATGACGGAAAGCGTACGCGGGCCCACGCGAGGCAGGATACGACCGGCGAGGACCATCACTATCGCGAACGTGGCGAGTCCAGAAGAAAACACCCAGGCAGTTTCGCTTGCACTGAAGGCGTAGGCCCCAGCCGCATCAGTCAGCCTGGCTGTAAATACGGACCAGGCATAAATGGCGCCCAATGCCAGCTGGATCAGGATTGCGCCGACAACAACGAGCCAGCGGTTTAGTGACGGTCTTGCGTGTCCCATTTTGGCCTCCTAGCCATGCCCAATCGGTCAGGCGCGGCTATGTTATCAACCCCGAAAAATAAGACAGGGCCGATTTGTACGAATAGAATGACGGCTTACACGTACCCGGAGATCGAGCCTTGCGAAAGACTGTTTCGTCCATTCTGGCCACCCTGATTACAAGCACTGCCCTGGCGCAAGCCAACCCGGGGACAATCGAGCTGACACCCTACGGTGCCTATAGCTTTGGCGGGACTTTCGAGGACGAGGAATCCTCGGCACAAGCGGAGCTGCAGGACTCCGGGAGCTTCGGTTTGATCTTCGATTACCAGCTGAAGAACAACACCCAGGTCGAGGTGATCTACTCGCTGCAAAACACCGACGCCGTCATCTCCGACGCGACGATTTCAGACGTCAACATGCATTACCTGCAGCTGGGTGGCACTTACCAGTTTGAAATGGTCGGCAAGACCTTGCCCTTCATGTCGGCCACACTGGGTGGTACGCACGTGGCGGTAGATTCCCAGGGATTTGGTAGCGACACGTTCTTCGGCTTTTCGATTGGAGGTGGCATACAGATTGCGCCGAGCAGCCGGGTGGGATTGCGCCTTGAAGCACGAGCCTTCGGTACTGTGCTGAGCTCAGGCTCCACGATCTTCTGCGTCAGCGACCCAGGTGGCGGCCAGGCAGGCTGCGCCATCACGGTCGCGGGCGAGGTGCTGTGGCAATTGCAGGCAATGGCCGGTATCGTGTTTCGATTCTGATGAGCAAGAAGCACCTTCAACGCGAATCGCTCACCATGGCGAAAATGGTCGGCATTTATTGCTCCTCCCATCATGAGGGGCACGACCTTTGCGGCGATTGTTCGAGGTTTCTTGAGTACGCCGAAGTCCGCCTCGACAAGTGCCCTTACGGCGAAGACAAACCGACCTGCGCCAACTGCCCGGTGCACTGCTATAAGACAGAGTACCGGGAGCAGGCCCGGGCAATCATGCGCTACGCGGGACCCCGCATGCTTTTGCGGCATCCGCTGCTCACTATCTCTCACTACATAGACGGGCGTCGCCGCGCCAGGCACCCTCGGGAGCTAAGCCGGGAAGAGCGCCTGGATCGAAAACGAGACGACTAAGGCACGCCCGCTAGTAGCGCAGCGAAAACTCCAGCCCGACCTGTCGTGGCTTGCTCGGCCACGCGATATCTGCGGGCAATCCGATAAAGCGCCTTGCGAAGAACCACTCGATGTACTCCTCGTCGAACAGGTTGTTCACATAGAGGCGTGCCGACCAATGTTCTTTCTCGAGGGCAAAACTGAGGTTGGTCAGGTTGTACGAGGCTTGCGTATCCAGGTTATCAAGCGTCCAGTAGGTCTTGCCGCGATGCTCGTAGTCCAGTCGACTGACCAGATCCAGACCACCTGAAAGTGACGCCGTGTGTTGCAGCGAAAAATTGACAGAGACGACCGGTGCACCCGGTACTTCGCGGCCAATAATTGCACTGGCGGGAACCAGGACGCCTTCGACCTCCTCGTACTCGAGAATTTCGCTCTCTGTGAAAGCGACGCCGAGATTCAACAATAGAGAGTCCGTAGGTTGCGCAGTAAGCTCAAGTTCGCCACCTACGATCTCGCTACTTTTGACGTTGATATTGGCCTGCGTACCGGTCTGGTCGAACAGGAAATACTGCATATCCGTGTAATCGATAAAAAAGAGCGACATACCTGTGCGCAGACGACCGCCATAGGCACTGCCTTTCAGGCCCGCTTCATAGCTGACCAATGACTCTTTGTCGAAGCCGGGCGGAAAGTTGCTGCCCGGCGCCACGTTGTTAAAGCCGCCGGCACGAAACCCCTTACCTACGGTCACGTACCCCAGGAGCCCCTCGCGGAATCGGTAAGAAAGGCTGGCCTTGGGTTGGAATTCGCTAAACGTTTCGCTGCGCCCCTGTGTCAGATCTTTGGGTGTTTCTTCGTCCCAGCGAGCCGCCAGTGTCAGCTCGAGAGCATCACTAATGTCGTAGCTGAGGTTGCCGAATACCGCAAAGTTCTCCAGCTCGAGATCCTGCGCGGCTGGCGGCACTTCTATCCCGAGAAACGTCGTGCCCAGTGAGCGGAATCGATCCTGACCGAAATAGGACACGCCGGCGACCCAGCGGAGCGAACGATCATCGTCCGATACCAGCCGGAATTCCTGTGCAATGGTTTGTGACTCATCGATGACGAGAATGTCGATGGCTTCCACCAGCGTCTGGTCCAGGTCCTGGTCGTTACCTGAATCGACATCAGTGAACGAGGTGATCGACGTCAATGTCGCCCACCCCATGTCGTAGTCTATTTTTGCCGATAACTCAGATGCCTTAACAAACGACTTGCCCAGCTTGTTCGACTGGATCTCGTACTCGGGTACGTCAACGATGATCGGCGGATTCGGTTCCGGCAGTGGCAAGAAGAAATTGCTGCCCGGCATGAAGTAGCCCGAACCACCATCCTGGTCGATGTACTGCGCGCGCAGATCAAAGGTCAACTTGTCGCTCGACTCGATCAGTAACCTGCCGCGGAATGAGGATGACTTCTTGTAGTCGACCAGCTGATTGTCGAGGTAGGTATTGCGCAGCTGCCCTTCCCGGTCCTGCAGGCGGAACGCAAAACGCCCGAGTACCTTGTCTGACGAAATCGGTCCGGAGGCGCTGCCCGCGAGCATATAGTCGCTGCCCTCCGCAGCTCTGAATCGGAGTCGATATTCGGGAGTCGCGGTTGGCTGCCGGGTCGAGACGAGGATCGCCCCGGCTATCGCATTCCGTCCATAAAGCGCACCCTGCGGCCCGCGCAGCACGTCAATGCTCTCGATGTCGAACATGTCCTGCGTCGTGAGAAGGTTGTTCGTTGCGCTGACGCCGTCGACCCGGAATGACACAGGCGGCTGTCCCGTGCCACGGTTTTGACTAACACCGCGAATGACGAGTGTGCTGACGCCAACCTCCTGATCGTCCGAGAAACGCAAATTGGGAGTCAGGGAGGCCACGCGATTGATACGTTCAATGCGATAACGCTTTATGTCGTCGATCGTGAACGGGGTAATCGAAATCGGAATGTCCGAAAGTTTTTCCGCGCGGTAGCGGGAGGTCACGACGATCTCGTCGATGACGTCATCGGATGCCTGGGCGTGAGCGGATTCACCCGCCAGGGGCAACAGGGCCAGACCGACGAGTAACGCTGCGCCATTCGCGCAGAACGTCTTAATATTCAAGGAATTGCCTTTTTGTTGTTATCGAGCTGATCGCTCGAGGGTGCCTGATCGTGCCCTGATTATGCCAAGTTCGGAGCGTCTGGCAAGTAAGCATACATCGCAGTAAATCTACGTATCGCGCGCGGCATCATTCGAGCTTAACGTGCGCGTCATGGACACGCAAAAACACCACAGCTGGGCTGAGCCCTACAAAATCAAGATGGTCGAACTCCTGCGCATGACAACGCGCGAGGAGCGCCTCGCCGCCATTCGCGAGGCCGGCTACAACACCTTTCTTACGAGAAGCCGCGACGTCTACATTGACCTGTTAACAGATTCCGGCACGTCCGCCATGAGCGACCGCCAGTGGGCGGGCATGATGATGGGCGACGAAGCCTACTCCGGCAGCGAGAACTTCTATCATCTCGAATCCGTTGTTCAGGAGTACTACGGCTACAAGTACCTCGTGCCAACGCACCAGGGCCGCGGCGCCGAACACCTCATGTCGCAGATCCTGATAAAGGACGGCGATCAAGTACCGGGCAACATGTACTTCACGACCACGCGCCTGCACCAGGAACTGGCCGGCGGTCGATTTGTCGACGTTATCGTCGATGAAGCACATGACTCCGAGAGTGATTTTCCTTTCAAGGGCAACGTCGACATCGCTAAGCTCGATGCCCTTGTACAGGAGGTTGGTGCTGATCGGGTTCCCTACCTGAGTCTCGAGGGGAACGTAAACATGGCAGGCGGCCAGCCTTTCTCGATGGCCAACCTGCGCGAGCTGCGCGCCTACTGCGACCAGCACGACATCCCGATCATGCTGGACGCCACGCGAACGATTGAGAATGCCTGGTTTATTCGTGAACGCGAGGAAGGCTATGCGGATAAGTCGGTCCGCGAAATATTGCGCGAGATCTGCGACCTGACAGACGGCTGCACGATGTCGGCAAAGAAGGACGCGCTCGTCAATATCGGTGGATTCTTCTGCTGCAACGACGACGACGTGTTCCGCAAAGCGCAGAATCTTGTCGTTGTCTACGAAGGCCTGCACACCTATGGTGGACTCGCGGGGCGCGACATGGAAGCAATGGCGCAAGGCATTCGCGAAGCGGCAACCGAGGAACACATGGCAGCGCGTATCGGCCAGGTTCGCTACCTCGGACGTAAGCTCGAAGCCGCAGGTGTTCCGATCGTCGAGCCGATCGGTTCACACGCGATCTTCATAGACGCGCGACGCTTCCTGCCGCATATCGATCAGGACGACTACCCGGCGCAAGCCCTCGCCGCCGAACTGTTCATTGAAGCGGGTATTCGAACAATGGAGCGTGGCAACGTATCAGCAGGCCGCAGCCCGATCACGGGAGAGAATCGCCATCCGAAGCTGGAGCTCGTGAGGCTGACGATTCCCCGTCGGGTTTACACGCAGGCCCACATGGATGTGGTCGCGGAAACGGTCAGCGAAGTATATGCAAGGCGCGACGAGATCCGTGGCTTGAAAATGGTCTACGAGCCGGAATACCTGCGATTCTTCCAGGCAAGATTCGAGCCGTTGTAGGAGCGCGCCTTGCGCGCGACATTCAATCGCCCGTAAGACGGGCTCCTACATTCAATCGAGGTCGGGCAGCCCGTGCAGCATGAGTCGGTAATAGCTGACCATGCCGATAATGTTGCCGTCTTCCTCCACGGGTGCGTGGCTGATGCCGAAATTCTCGAAAAAGCGCGCGCAATAGCGGACCTTCATATCCGGCCGGACCATCAGGACCGGTTTCGCCATAATTTCGTAGACGTTGACGCGTTCGGGCGCGCGATTCTTTGCGATGACCTGCTTGGCGATATCGGCAAACAACAACAAGCCGTATTCGTCATCTTCATCGCGCCGCTTTACGACCAGGCTCGTCGATCCGACTTTCTTCATGACCTTCATTGCGGTCAGGATATCCATGCGCCCGTCGACTTCCGTAACTTTCTCGCTCATGCAGTCACGTACCGTGCCCCACTCAGGAATGCTCATAAGTTCTCCTCCACGATGTCGCCCAGCTCCTCTATCTGGTGCACTACGCCCACAGCATCTTCAACGTCGATCATAACTGCGATGCCGGTACCCGGTTTTTCATCAAACTCCCCGACCTCACCAATGTGCTCGAGTATGTGTCGGCTCAGGTGTTTCTCAACAAGCAAGAGAAGAACGTCACGTTGAGTCGACAGCGTCAGGCCGAAAAATGTCTTGCTCTCTTCCAGGCCCTCGCCGCGCGCATTATTGATAACCGTACAGCCTGTAGCACCGGCCTCACGCGCCGCGTGCATTATCGCATCGGTCTTCTTGTCTTCGACGAAGGCCACAATTAGTTTGAATTGCATTATTTTTTCCCTCTAAGTACAGCAATCTGACCGTACGCGAGCACCGAGATTATCGGAAACAGGCTCGCAAATGCCACCAGTCCAAACCCATCCAGAAGCGGACTACGGCCCGGGACGGCTTCTGCCAGCCCAAGACCCAGCGCCGTGATCAGCGGCACAGTGACGGTTGATGTCGTGACGCCGCCCGAATCGTAGGCAAGCGGAACGATCATTTTTGGCGCCATCGTAGTCTGCACAATGACGACCAGGTAGCCCGCCGCGATGAAATACTGCAGCGGCAGACCAGTAATTATTCGGAAACACCCGAGCGCAACGCCAAAGCCGACGCCAAGCGCAACGGCAACACGCAGGCCAGAGATGCCAATCGCGCCACCCGATACTTCATTGGCCTTGATCGACACGGCCATGAGAGCCGGCTCCGCAAGCGTCGTGCTGAAACCAATCGCGGCGGCAAACAGATAGACCCAATAGAAGTCCTGCCAGACGAGCGTATCGGCGATGTGGCCGCTGACCTCGTACAGGAATTCCGGATTGGTCAGCTGCTGAGCCATCAGGCGGCCAAGTGGGAACAGCGACTCTTCGAGACCAACGAGAAACAGACCGAGACCCACTGTAACGAAGACAAAGCCGACAAGTACCTGCTGCACATTACGTATGCGCTCACGCATGACGAATAACTGGAATACGAACAGGAAGAACACAATCGGTGCCACATCCAACGCGGTATCGAAAACGAACGCTAATGCATCAACGATAAGGTTCATTGCATCACGATTCCGTAGACGAGCACGAACAGGATGGGCGTCAGCGACGCGAACGCGATCAGGCCGAAGCCATCAGTCATCGGGTTACGGCCCTTTAATGAACTGGCGAGGCCGACGCCGAGGGCGGTCACCAGGGGTACGGTGACGGTCGACGTCGTTACGCCGCCCGAGTCATAGGCGATACCAACAATCTCGGGGGGAGCCATCGTTGTGACGATGACCACGAGAATGTAGCCGCCGATAATCATCAGGGGCAGCGACCAGTTCTTCACAATGCGAAGGACACCGAGCAGTAGCGCAACACCGACAGATAACGCCACGACGAGGCGCAGGCCGACGGCGTAATTCGAGACAGCCTCTTCGCTATCGGCAATTGCACCGGCGCCTACAGCGACCTCGGCTGCTTCCTCGGCTACCGCAAGCAACGCAGGTTCCGCGATCGTCGTGCCGAATCCGAGCACGAACGCAAAAGTGAACAACCAGAACGCGCTGCCTTTGCGCGCCAGGGAATGCGCCAGGTCTTCGCCAATCGGGAACAGCGCAATCCGCAGCCCGAATATGAAACACGTCAGACCGGCGACAACCAGTAATCCGCCGAACAGGATCGCCAGGAGGCCGGAAACCGGCTGCTGGATGACAAAAACCTGGAAAACCGCGATGACGAGGACGATCGGCGCGAGATCACGCAGGCTCGACAGAGCGTCCTTCGACAGTGCGACCAGGGAGTCTTTCAAACGATGCGCTACCTCTTCGAGTAGCCGAAAGCATAGTAAAGGACCGGTATAACAACAAGCGTCAGCAGCGTCGATACGAAAATGCCGAAGATCAGCGTCACCGCAAGACCGTTGAAGATCGGATCGTCGAGAATGAAAAACGCACCCATCATCGCGGCGACGGCTGTCAGCGCGATGGGCTTGGCCCTCACGGCACCGGCCCGGATCACCGCTTCCTGAAATTCGACGCCAGCGTCGACTTCCTGATTGATGAAATCAACGAGCAGTATCGAATTGCGCACAATAATGCCCGCGAGCGCGATCATCCCGATCATGGACGTGGCTGTAAACTGCGCACCGAATAGCGCATGCCCCGGCATTACACCGATAATCGTCAATGGAATCGGCGCCATGATAATCAACGGAACAACGTAAGACCGGAACTGGCCGACGACGAGCAGGTAGATCAGAATGAGACCAACGGCATAGGCCATGCCCATATCCCTGAAGGTCTCGTAGGTAATCTGCCACTCGCCATCCCATTTGAGGCTGTAGTTGTACGGGCTGTCGGGCTGGCTAATGAAGCGCTGCTCGAGCTTTCCGACACTGAACTCGGCGTCTTTCATTCCAAAAACCATGTCGAACATGCCGTACAAGGGCGAATCAAAACGGCCGGCCATGTCACCCGTTACGAAAACGACTGGCAGCAGATCCTTGTGATATATGGTCTGCTCCCACTCGCTCGAACGGACTTCAACGACCTCGGTAAGGGGGACGAGATTGCCGTCACGGCCGGCCACGCGAAGCATCAACAGACTGTCGAGCTCCGACTTGTCTGCGACCGGAAGTTCCAGTCGCACAGGGAGAGGGTATTTCTGGTAGCCATCACGTACGTACGTGACGTCTTCACCATTTAGCGCCGTGTTCAGCGCCTGCACGACGCTGGCCTGACTAACGCCAAGCAAGGCCGCCTTGGCGCGATCGACCGACACGACGATGCGTGGAGCCGTTGCCTCGACACTGTCATCGATATCCACTATGTCCGGTGTGTTCGCAAACAGTTCGCGTAACTCTGCGGCGACTTCTTGCTGGCCGTCATAGTCGGGTCCATAGATTTCAGCGACGAGAGGCGACTGCACTGGCGGGCCCGGTGGCACTTCGACGACTTTGACCGCACCGCCATAGCGTTTTGCGATTTCATCAAGCGCAGGTCGAGCCGAACTCGCTATCTCGTGACTTTTGCGTTTGCGATCCGATTTGTCGACCAGGTTGACCTGGATATCGCCCACGTTCGGGCCTTCTCGCAGGTAGTACTGGCGAACGAGGCCATTAAAATTGATCGGCGCCGCGGTTCCTGCGTACACCTGGTAGTCAGTGACCTCCGGAATACTCGCGACATAGGCTGCCATCTCGTCAAGGACGCGGCCGGTTTGCTCGACCGTCGTGCCTTCGGGCATATCGAGTACCACCTGGAACTCCGACTTGTTGTCGAATGGCAGCATCTTCATGACAACCGCGTTAAAGCCAACAAGACTCATAGCCAGGACAATGGCGACAACCACACCGCCGCCCAGCCAGCGCCGCGCGCGGCGTCCATCATCGCCTCGGAGGAAAGGTCCCACGACGCGGCGGAAGAACTTGTCGAGCCACACCGCCGTCTTGTCTTCCTGCTGTTCGTGATGGGTCTTGGGCAGCAGCTTGAGACTGGCCCAAGGCGTAACCGTCAGGGCGACCGCCAATGAAAGCAGCATGCCGATACTCGCATTGATTGGAATCGGGCTCATGTACGGGCCCATCAGGCCGGTTACAAATGCCATTGGCAGCAATGCTGCAATCACGGTGAAAGTCGCGAGAATGGTCGGGCCACCTACCTCGTCAACAGCCGGTGGGATCGCGTCGAACAGGGTCTTGTCACCCATCGCCATGTGGCGGTGAATATTCTCCACGACGACGATCGCGTCGTCGACGAGGATGCCGATCGAGAAGATAAGCGCAAACAGCGAGACACGGTTAATCGTAAAGCCCCACGCCCATGACGCGAACAGCGTCAGGGCCAGGGTGATGATCACAGCCGAGCCCACGACGACGGCTTCGCGCCTTCCCAGCGTCAGGAAGATCAGCAGAATCACCGACACTGTTGCGAAAGCGAGTTTCTGAATCAGCTTTTTTGCTTTGGCGTCGGCTGTCTTGCCGTAGTCGCGTGTCACGGTGACTTCGACGCCGTCAGGGATCGCAATACCCTTCAGTGCATCGATACGTTCGATTACCTGCGCCGATACACGGGCAGCATTCGTGCCGGGTTTCTTGGCAACCGCGATCGTCACCGCTGGCGAATCGCCGAAACGCACGTACTGCTCAGGCTGATCTGCGCCCGCTCTTACCTGCGCGACGTCTTCCAGGTACACGGCTTTGCCATCGATCACGCCGACAACCAGCTCGGCGACATCCTGCTGATTGGCAAGGTAAGTACCCGCGGTTACCGGAATGCTCGCGTTGTCCCTGACAACAGCGCCTGCCTGGGCAACTACATTGCTGGCCAGCAACGCATTTCGCAGGGCGTCGAGCGAAAGACCATAGGCCGCGAGTCGTTGCGGATCGAGTTCGACATGCACGACATTATCGGGGCCGCCTACCGTGTAGACATCCCGTGTGCCCGGTACACGCTTGATATCCGCCTCGATCGCATGCGCGACGCGCTGCAATTCATGTGCGCCCCGCTCCTCGTCTTCAGTCCAGAGTGTGACCGTCACCATCGGGACATCGTCGATGCCCTTGGGCTTGATCAATGGCTGCATTACACCGGTGCCGGGCGGCAACCAATCCTGGTTTGAGTAGACCGCGTTGTACAGCCGCACGATGGCCGCGGTTCGGTCTTCACCAACTTCGTATTGAATGGTCAACACGGCCATGCCCGGTCGCGAGACAGAATAGGTATGTTTGATGCCCTCAATCTCGGACAACACCTGTTCAAGTGGAACGGCAACGAGATTCTCAACCTCGACCGCACTGGCTCCGGGGAACGGCACGAAGATATTCGCGAAGGTCACGTTGATCTGCGGTTCTTCCTCGCGCGGCGTAACGGCGACCGCGAAGAAACCCAACAGGAGTCCTGTCAAGGCAAGTAGCGGCGTGATCTTGGAATCCTGGAATCGCTTCGCAAGCGCGCCGGAGAAACCGAGCTTCTTCTCGTTTGCCATCAGTCCGTGCGCTCTTTGAGATAAATGCCCGCTGCGACCGGGTCAGTTGCAACCGTCTCGCCTTCGCTCAAGCCTGCGAGCACCTCGATGGACGTGCCGTATTTGCGACCGAGGCGCACTTGCCTCAGGACGACATCGTCCCCGTCCGTGACATAAACGCCGCTCAGCTCGCTGCGGCGCATGACGGCTTCGGCCGGGATAAGAAGTCGCTGCGACTCACCGACGACAAAACCGACTTTGACGAACATGCCCGGGTACAGCGTTGCCGCTCCATCCGGCAAGTTCGCCCGTACGCGAAACGTGTTGGCCGCGGCATCCGCAACCGGGAAGAACGTCAGGCTCTCCGCCGCAATGCGCTCGTCGTCGATGTAGACGAAGGCCTTGCCAATCGTGCGCACCGACACAAACATGCTCTGCGGGACATCAACATTGACACGCAACGACTGCAGTGAGAGTCCGGATATCAACGGCTGCCCTGGGCTAACCAATTCGCCAAGCTCAACATGCCGCTTCGACACGATGCCTGCGTAAGGCGCCCTGACAACGGTGTATTCAAGCTGCTCTTTTGCTGTCTCGATACTTGAGCGGGCCGCATTGAGGCGTGCCTGGGCTGCATCACGATTAGCGCGCGATTGGTCAAACTGCTGTTGTGACACGCTGTTGTTCTCGATCATCCTGGAGAAGCGATCGAATTGCTGGGTTGCCTCGGCAAGGCGAGCACTCGCCTCCTGAAACGCGGCCTCGGCACGCGACAGCGCCGCCTTTTGCTCGGTATCCGTGAAGCGCATGAGAACATCGCCCGCCGCGACGTAGTCGTTCACGTCGAACGGCAATGCCGCGATTCGCCCTGAGGTCTGGGCCGACACTGTCGCCTGGTTTACGGCCTCGATCCGCCCATCCCACACCCGCTCACGCGGCGCGAGATCGTAAACAGCGGCCGCCGTTTCAAACGGTACGGCCGACCAGGCTGGCACAGCGGCGAGCAGTATCGCCAGGAGAATTGTCTTGTGAATCATCAGTCTTGCTCCACACAAAGTCAGACCTTGTGGTTCAATATATTAGGATTTGCTTAATTATATATTATATTTTCCTAATATAACAAGCCCCATGACAAAAAAAGGCCACCGTCACCAGAAATGGCGAGGGTGGCCCTGGACCTTTATGGCGTCTGTGAGGTCAGGAAGCCCTGTTGCGAGCCGATCCGTTGCTGCGCTTGCGCTGATTGCCACGGGCATTCTTACCGGGACGATTGCGTCCAGCCGGACGCGGTCCCTTTGAGCGAGGACCGCCCGCTCCACCACGAGGTTTACCGCGACCTGCCCCGCCCTTTTGAACCGGCTCGGCCTTGATGCGCTTGTCGACTTCGTAGCCAGGAACAAACTCTTTCTGAATGTCGCGTTTCAGCAGCTTCTCGATGTCCTTGAGGAGCTTCTGTTCGTCGACGCAGACGAGCGACACGGCGGTGCCGTCCTGGCCAGCCCGCGCTGTGCGACCGATACGATGCACGTAGTCTTCAGGTACATGCGGCAGTTCGAAATTCACGACGTGTGGCAGCTTCTGGATATCCAGGCCGCGGGCGGCAATATCGGTTGCTACGAGCACGCGGGTCTTGCCCGCTTTGAAATCCCGCAGAGCTTTCGTGCGCGCGCCCTGCCCTTTGCCTCCATGGATTGCATCTGTCGTGATGCCATCCTGGTTGAGCTGCTTGGCCAGGCGATTCGCGCCGTGCTTGGTGCGGGTAAAGACGAGCACTTGCTGCCAGTTGCCGCGCCCGATCATCTCGGACAACAACTCACGCTTGCGCGCCTTGTCGACCGGGTAGACGAGTTGCTCGACGCGGTCTGCCGTCGTGTTGCGTGCCGCTACCTGGATCTCGGCAGGATTGTCGAGGAGATTATTCGCCAATTCGCGAATCTCTTTCGAGAACGTCGCCGAGAACAGCAGGTTCTGCCGCCCTTTCGGAAGCTGCTTGATGATCTGCTTGATGTCGCGGATAAAGCCCATGTCGAGCATGCGATCTGCTTCGTCAAGAACAAAGATCTCGACGGCCGAGAGGTCAATATTTCCCTGGCGAATATGATCGAGCAAGCGACCGGGCGTCGCGATGACGACATCGACGCCACGATTGATCTTGGTGATCTGTGGGCGCGCGCTAACGCCGCCGTAAATCTCCATAGACCGTACCGGGCGGTATTTGCCGTAGGTGTGAACGCTTTCATTGACCTGCGCGGCCAACTCACGTGTCGGTGTCAGGACCAGCGCGCGTACCGGGCGCCTTCCAGATTGTGGGTCCCCAAGGATCTGCAACATGGGCAGCGTGAAGCCCGCCGTCTTGCCTGTGCCCGTCTGGGCGCCAGCAAGAATATCGTGGCCTTCGAGAATGTGGGGAATGGCTTCGCGCTGAATGGGAGTCGGCGTTTCATAGCCCTGATCCGCGACAGCACGCAGCAAGTCGGCCGAAAGGCCGAGTTCGTTAAACAACATTGGTATTTCTCCGGGTCGCCTGATCCGACGTGCCAACGAGCATGCGCAAGTGGCTTGCGGTCCGGTCCAGACTGGAATTTAAAAGTGACTCCGGGCCCGCAGAATTACTGGGCTGGAGTGAGTGGCGCAGACCGATGTGCGCCAAGACGGAGCGGACTGTAACAGAAAGCGCCTGAATTACCAGCGATTTCTGCCTAGTCTGGGACGTGCTTCAATAGCGACTGGTAACGCGCGTGGCTGCGAAGACTCTCGAGATCTTTGTCGTTTTTCATCCAGTCCCGACTCACAGTGCCGTTTTCTACCACCTTTTCCAGGTAGTCGAGTGCGTCCTCGCTCCTCCCCATGACCGCGTAGTTGCAAGCGGCGTTATAGAGCACAATCGGATCGTCTGGATCGACCTGGAGCGCACGTTGCAACCATCGGCCGGCCCGCTCTACCTCGCCTAACTGGATCAGGGACCCCGCGCCCAGATGCAACGCCCGTACGTCATCCGGATGCCACTCGAGATGTCTTTCAACAACCTCTATTGCCTCGCGGGCCTCGGCTTTGGCCTCGTCTGTTCGGCCTTCTCCCCGCAGGATCTGCACACGTAACAATCTCGACTGGTAGTCATCCGGGTTAATCTCGGCTGCCTTCGCAAACCATTCCGCCGCCGCATCCATATCACCTTGATGAAACCGGGTACGCGCAAAATAGTAGTACGCCTCAAACAATGTTGGTTTCAGTTCAATCGCTTTGCTGAGTTCGCGTTCCGCGTCAGCGAATTCCTCGCGGACAAGATGGGCAAGGCCGACCGATGCATGTGCCTCACCCGAATCCGGATCAAGCTCCAGCGCCTTTGCGCTTGCCTCACTCGCCCGGTCTCGGAATGAAGGATCGGACTCCGCGTACATGATTCCCAGGGAATAAGTGTCAGCATAGCCTGCCCAGGCCAAAGCAAATTCGGGATCTCGGTCGATCGCATTACGAAACATCTGCCGCGCGTGCTCAATCTCGACTTTACGAAAGCGATTCAGAAACTGGCGTCCGCGCAGGTAAAACTCGTAAGCCGTCACATCGCAACAGGTTGTTGTGGTCACCGGAACCAACGTATCCAGAAGCGACTCACCGATGCTGGTCGCGATTTCATCCTGGATTGCGAAGATATCCTCAAGTTCCCGATCAAATGTCTTTGACCACAAGTGGTATCCATCAGCTACGTTGATAAGCTGTGCTGTGACTCTCAGCTGGTCGCCCGCCTTGCGAACGCTACCTTCCAGGATCGCGCTGGCCCCCAACGATTCACCGATTGAACGCACGTCATGGCTCGCACTTGCATAGCGGAAGGACGACGTGCGAGAAACGACGCGCAATGATTCGAATTGTGTGAGCGCATTGAGTATTTCTTCCGCAATGCCCTCACAGAAATAACCCTGGTCTTTGTCCGGACTCATGTCAGCGAACGGAATCACGGCGACCGACGGCATGCCGTCTTTTTCCAGGTCGCTCCTTTTCAAGGTGTCCCGACGGATTCCGGTCGGCTCAATATCGAACATCCAGGCCAGTACGGCTGCGATCGGAAATCCAATGATGGCGACAATCACGAGAGCCGTCATTACCCAGTCAGGCACTCCCAGCGGGTCGAAGGTTACCTCCCCAATCTGCAGGAGAATCCAGGCGACGACTGCATAGGCAACAATGACCGGATAGACCTTGCGACGAACTAACTCCGCCGAGAATCCGGATATTTTCGAAAATGGCCGCCTGTTCATACAAATACCGACAGTTGCGTGGCCCACATTGTACGCCCGTGTTGCTTTCCCGTGGGACCATGGGACGGGACTTTCTCATCCTTTTGACACCGGACTCTGTTTTTAATTCGTGTGAGCACGGAAACGCGGGGGTAGTCAACGGCTCCATAATGATCATCAAGCGAATCACGACACGGTTCTTGGCGCAGGACTGGCCGGCTCTTTTCGCCGAACTGCTCATCGTCTGCAAGCCTCGCCGGAATTCGTCGCATGGTTGCCTGAGGGGCGTGGCATACAACTCGAGCTGATCGGCACCCATCGGAGCCGCCCGACTCGGGCGGAGGCACTCCGCACCACGCTGGAGGCAGTCGGGGAAAACTAGTCAGCCGTAACGCGTATGCCGAGTCGCTCGACCATTTCCTCGTAACGCGGGTCATCGCGCAGATTCATGAGGTACCCGTCGCCAAGAATCAGATGCAGGCCAGTGTCACGATTCTCCCACGCCTCCTCCATCGCCTCGAACGCTTCGTCTAATTCACCACGTACACTGTGGGCCTGAACCACCTGCCAGTCCCAGCCGCCATCCTTCTGCGCTGTGAGCAAGGCCAGGGCCTCGTCCGAGGCTTCGTGATTGCCCAGGAGATAGTGCACAGCGGCAAGGCCTGCGTACTTGAAGCCATCCAGTCGCTCTTGCTCGTAGAGAGCCAGCGCCTCCTCGTACCGCCCGCGAAAAAGGTAGGAATTGGCGAGATAGGTGTAACTGCCAAATGACTCCGGCGCGATCTCGATGCGCTTGCGCATAATCGCCGCGGACTCGTCGTAACGCCCGAGATTACTGTACGCGTAGCTCAAAGTAGAGTAATTCGGCATGTACAAAGGATCGCGTTGATATGCCTGCATCGCCAGCTCAAGTCCCTTCTCGAAATTAGCAATGAACACGTAATACACAGCAGTCTGGTACAACGCATCGACACCATAAGGATCCAGTTCCAGGGCACGCTCGAAATCGGCCTTTGCACCCCTAAAATCCCGCTCGTAGGAAATCTTGATATCGCCCGAGAGGGCATGGGCAGCGCTATTCTCGGGATCCAGTTCCAGCGCTCTGTCTACGGCTTCGCGCGCCAATGGAAACGCGTCTCTCGGCAGTCGCGCCCCAATATCGCCCTGTTGCGAATGAATATGCGATTTGAGCACCCAGGCCGGCGCATAGTCCGGATCGATCCGGATTGCCTCGTCGATGAGTTCTTCCCCGCGCCGAAGTGATTCATAGGTGCGTTGATTAATGGTATGGCGCGCTTGCAGGTAGAGCGAGTACGTATCGCCATCCGTGGTTACCGCATGCGGCAATTCCCCAAGCAGCTGCACTCGCAACTCGTCGACGACCTTTTTCGCGATCTCGTCCTGGATGACGAAAACGTCGTCAAGATCGCGATCCCAGGTGTCCGACCACAAGTGCACGTCGTTTTCGACTTCGATCAACTGGGCTGTGATTCGAATCTTCTTGCCGGACTTGCGGACGCTACCCTCAAGAATGTGATCGACATCCAGTTCCCTGCCGACATCCGAGAGTTTTACGTCCTTACCTTTGTAGAAGAACGCCGAGGTCCGCGAGGTAACGTTTAGCTCGGGAATCTTGGCGAGCAGGTTGAGCAGTTCTTCGGTCAGTCCGTCGGAGAAATATTCCTGTTCCTCGTCTGAACTCATATTCTCGAATGGCAATACCGCGATCGACTCCTGCCCGGCTATAGTTTCGACAACTTCATCTACTGTCGGCGCTTTCTGTGACTGTATGACGAAGTAAGCCAATGCAATGACGAGCATGACGATGATCGTCCGGTCAAGCTTGCGTCCGGTCACAGGCGTAATCGACGTCTCACGATCGACGTTCTTCTCGAGCTTCAGGCCATCCGGTGTCAGCTCGAATGCCCAGGCGAAGAAGATCGCGAGAGGAAAACCAAGAATCAGGAAGAACGCGAGCGCCGAGTTAATCCACTCCGGCAGGTGCAGTGCGGGAGCCAGCGTGTCACCGACCTGCAGCAACAGCCACGCGAGCACAACATAGGCCAGACCTACCCGGAAAACGTTGCGGCGCTTGAGTTCGGTGAACAGTGACATGGCCGGTATCCTACCTTATTCCAGGCGGCGCGTTGCGCCGGGGTAATCAGTGAACTGACACCTAAAGCAAGACCTGTTACTTGAGGCCGAAGAGCGGTCTCAGGAATCGAATTCGACGAATGACGAATTCGTGCAGGAGCAGGCAGCCGCCGATTGTGGCCAGCAAGACCAGCGCCGGTTCAACCACCGGGCCCAGTCGCATCTGCGTCAGATTGTAGCCGACCACGATGGTGATGGTCTGATGCAGGATGTACCAGGGATAGACAGCCTCGGTTGCATACGGCAGCCATTTCATCGGGCGATTGAGCAAACAGTATCCCCATCCGAAGATCGTGATAATCCATAACCAGCGATTGAGATAGGTTATCAACGCGCTTAGCTGGTTCTGCCAACCGGACGTGTCGTCCGGCAGCAGGCTATGGCGAGCCAGGAACAGTAAGTAGAACACGACGGCCAGGCTCAGCGTCACCTTGCGCAGTCGCGACAGTTCCGACCAGAAGCCCTGGTCGCGGGCAATCAGGAATCCGTACAGGAAGAACGTGCCGTACATCGCGTGGGAGTACCAATCGTCATAAAACGCACGTGTGGTCTCGGGGAAGTACGGGAATACGACGTTGAACCAGGCCAGCAAAGGCAGGACCGGAATAAGCACTAGCCAGACGCCACGAAGCTTCTGGAAGCGTTCCCTGAAAGCCTGCCCTCGACCGTCCATGAAACTCGCGATAGGTATGAGCAACAATGTGTAGAAGAGCAAATAGAGGAGATACCAGAGATGGTTCCATGTCCAGTGAATCTGTTCCTCACCCGCCCATGCCTCGCCCGGGAAATCCTGGAAAGTCAGGTACTGTCCCATGAAGCGCAGGAAGCCGGGCTCAATAAGACCTTTGTTCAGCGCTTCGTAGTAACACTGCGGCGCGATGATAAATGCCATACCAAATAGAAAAGGAAGCAACAGACGCCAGATACGGCGCAGTGCAAACTCGCCCGCCGAGTACTTGCCCCAGATAAAGCTCACGGCCAAGCCAGAAACCATGAATAACAAAGGCATGCGCCATTGACTCGTGAAAGCCATTGGCAGTTGCAGCCACTCAGCCTGGTAGTTGGACTTCACATGCCAGCCCCACTCGGCCACGTAGAACATGCCGACGTGGAATAGAATCAACAGACCGAATGCAAACACGCGCAGCGCGTCGATGTCATAGCGGCGTGCATTCTCGCTGGCTGATATAGCTGTCCCGCTGCTCACGCGGCCATGATGCCTGATTCTATGTCAGAATCGCAGCACGAGAGGAGGATTCACCATGCACATCTTCAGGCGATTATTGACTTCCCTGCTGCTGGTTTGCGTTGCCTGCAGCGCTGCCGCCGAAACGGTCGCTGTCATTGGTACGGGCAATGTCGGCATGGCACTCGGCAGCGAGTTCTCAGGCCTGGGGCATGACGTTATCTACGGGTCGCGTAGCCCTGAATCGGAGAAGACGCAGGACCTGGTGGTGAAAACATCGGCCGCGGCGGCAATGCTACCTGCCGATGCTGCGGCGGAAGCCGAGGTTATCGTGCTGGCCGTACCCGGGATGGTTACGGAGCTTGTTGCAAGTGCGCTCGGAGATCTCTCCGGGAAGCTCATCATCGATGCGACCAATCCACTCGTCTTCGAGGGCAGCCCGCCGGTTGTCAGTTACGGCGTTGACACTTCGCTTGGTGAAATTGTGCAGGCGCTGCATCCGGATGCGTTCGTCGTCAAGGCGTTCAACACGATCTCGTGGCCGCAGATGATGGATCCGAAAGCCGAAAGCACACCGCCCGTGGTACCAATTGCCGGCAACGACGAATCATCAAGAGAAAGGGTCGCAGCCTATGTCTCCGCCATGGACCTGGATCCACTCGATCTGGGCGGCATCGAGAATGCACAGTGGACTGAACGCACGGTTGTTATAGCGCTGAATAATGCGTTCACCGGGAAGGAGAAATTCGACGTCATCCTGCAACGACGCGACTAACGCCCGGGCATCGCATCCCAGTATTCGAGCAGGTTCATCTTTTCGAGCAGCGGCCGCCAGCGTGGGTCGTCGTGCAGCGGCTCGAGGAATGGGTCAAGCAAAAGATAGGTCATGCCTCCGTCACGGATTTCATAGCCCGTTTCAAGCCATTCGAAGGCTTCGTCCGGGTTTTCGTGGATCGTATAAATCTGGGCGATCTGGTAGCTGAATGCAGTCCCGAGGTTCTCGATCACCCATTCCAACCCCGCCGCCGCCTCGTGGTGGCGCCCGACCGGATACAACGTGAAGGCTGAGACAACCTGAAAGTAGACCTCGTTATCCCACGTCGTTAGTGCGTCAGTCCGCTCTGCAGCCTCATCGTATCGACCTTGCATCATCAGCGGGACCAAGGCGTCGCCCGGCCAGGCATCTCGCCCGTGTACATCTTCGTTCTTGCGATAAAACTCGAGCGAGCGGTCCCAGTTTCCCGCAAAAGAATATGCATCGCCCGCGTATTCCAGGCGGACTTTGCTCAGCGGATCCTGGCTGACTGCCTTATCGGAATATTCGATCATCTTGTCGATCTGGCCGAGTGTCTGGTGATACCTGGCGGCCATTTCCAGTACGTCAGGGTTGTTGGGCCCGGCTAGTAATGCGCGGTCTATCAACTCTCGTGCCGCCGTCCAATCCCACTCGTAAATCAGCGCGAAACGAGCGAGGAGCGCCCACGCCTCAGCCAGCTCCGGGTCCAGGGTCAATGCGTGTTCGGTCCATTTGCGAGCGAGCGCGGTTCCTTCATCGAGGTCCATCATCCCGAAGTTCGCCATTTCCCGGATCGCTCGTGCCCGACCGTACCAGGCCGGCGCATAGGCCGGATCAATATCGATAACAGCCTCGAACAGTTCGATGGCGCGCGGCCAGTATTCCAGCCCATCCAGATCCAGGTAATGCAGGCCCTCGAGATACATCGCGTAGGCCTCGGGGTCGGTCTGAGTGGTTTTCGGCGCCTCACCGAGCAGTGTGACGTGCAGTTCATCAACAACCTTTCTCGCAATCTCGTCCTGAATTGCGAAGATGTCATCAAGCTCGCGATCGTAGGTCTCGGACCAGAGGTGCTTGTCCGTGTCGGCGTCAATCAGCTGCGCCGTAATCCGGACTGTCATGCCGGACTTCCTGACACTGCCTTCCAGAACGTGTTCAACGCCCAGCTGTTCCGCGATGGTCGGAATGTCGACTTCCTTGTCTTTGAACTGGAACGCTGAAGTACGCGAGGTCACCTCAAGCTCGGGAATCTTGGCCAGCAGGTTCAGAAGTTCTTCGGTGATGCCATCGGCGAAGAACTCGTTACTCGCATCGTCACTCATATTGGCGAA
>Ga0316191_10000847_pt1 | contig 20572 bp, 15 predicted proteins | sample Eddworburr2cm_MG_FD_204928 | JGI IMG/M metagenome (GOLD analysis project Ga0316191, IMG submission 204928) | Coastal sediment microbial communities from Maine, United States - Eddy worm burrow 2 cm | ecosystem: Environmental > Aquatic > Marine > Coastal > Sediment | place: USA: Maine... | reverse complement strand
TCCGGTATCGTCAGCGATGACGGCGCCGACCCCGTAATTACCGGCAGCCAGCGCACTGATAGCCAAACGGCAGACCGCCACGCCCAGAGGATCGTCCGGGAACGCCGCGGCTTGCGGCTGGTAGTTGCCGAGCTGACCGGACAGGCGTCGCAAACGCAATTTCTGCATCGGGCTCATCGAGTGCGGTCGCCGTGCATCAGCCGCAGGTATAGCACCGCGACGAACAACGCGTCGCGGTAGGCCGTGTGCCGACCTTTCGGCACCGGCATGCCGAGCTTGCGGGCGATAGTCTCGAGCCTCAGGTCCGAATCCAGCCCGTCGTCGGGCCGCCCCCAGCGGCTGAGGAAAATCTCGGCAAGTTCCAATGCCCCATTGGGCAAGCCAAAGCCGAGCAGCGGGCGCATCTGGCGATCCAGCACCGCAACGTCGAAACGGACGTGATAACCGAGGATCGGCCGATTGCCGACAAAGGCGAGGGTTTTTTCGATAGCTTCCGCGGCGCTCAGACCTCCCTGCAGGTCCTGGCGACGCAGGCGGTGAACGACCAGTGAATCCTCATCCATAGCATGCGGCGGCGCCAGCTTTAGATCCAGCGCATCGCTGGTGAGAATGCGCCGACCGTCGATGCGAACCGCGCCGATGGACAGGATGTCAGCCCGGGTCGGGTCGGCGCAGGAGGTCTCACAATCCAGTGACACCAGCTCATCGCCAGAGTAGTCCTCGAACAATGCTGCCCAGGGTCCACCCTTGTGTCGGCGGCGATCGAGCGCGATCCTCAGGCGACGCGGCAGCACCGGTTCATCCTCCGTCTATAGATCCACTTTCCTATCCGCTCGAAGCAGCGGTGTAACGCAAGTTCCATGGGCCTTGCCCCGCAGATTACAACTCCAGGTGATAACGACGCGCGACAGTGGTTTGAAACGCCTTGACGATGCGCAGGCCGCGTCGCAACTGGTCACGCTCCATCCGCGGCAGACCGGCGGGCCGGATCACGTTATCCGGCTGCAAACCGCTTGCTATGGCTTCCAATTGCTGACGCAAACGAATCAACATGAATGTCTCCAGCGCGCCGGCGAGATCTTCTCCGGTGGCCGGATCCAGCGCCCGGCGAGCGACCAGCTGGCGGATCCGGCGGAAGGTATTGGTGGCCTGGAGGCGATTGTCCAGTGCCAGGCTGCGCACGCCGTGAACCAGCGGAAACACGGCGCCTTTTTTGATATCGATACCCTCGTCGGGCTTCTTGATACGTCCGAACAAATCCAGCGGCACTACAAAACGGATGACCGGGTGAGCAAACGTCGAAATAAAGCCAACGTTGCCGTGGAAGCGTTCCAGCATCCAGGATTTGACTTCCTGGAACAGGCTGGTGTTGCCGGTCACCGGCCGCGCGTCGGAAAACACCGTAAAATCGAGCATGGCGTCGCCGTCAGGCCTGCGGATCCACTGGTCTATCCGTTGCTGCCACTCGCTGACAGTCATCACCCACTTCGGATTGCTGACCATATAGTTGCCTGGACAGGGCGGATAGCCCAGACGGCTCAATAAGGCCGAGAATCGTTCCAGATCCTGCTGCCGGTCCGGCCAGTCCACGTCGTCAGCCAGCACGATGGCGTTGTCCTGATCGGTCTTGATGATCTGCTCACCACGGCCCTCGCTGCCCATCACGATCAGACAGGCCTGCTTCCATATCGGCTCCGGTACGGACATCCGGAATACCTGGGACATGGTGCGGCCGTTTAGCGCCGATAGCAGGTCGACCACACGGGATATCGTGACCCCTCGATCCACCAGGCTGCGGGTCAGGTCCAGCGTCGCCGCCGAGGCTGACTCCAGTTCTTCGATGGTCTCCGCCCGCTGAATGCGAATGCCCAGTGAGTGAGACTGGGTAGAAAACAGGCCAAGCACGTCGTTGAGCTCCAGGATGCCGCTCAATTCGCCCTTGTCCATCACCACCAGTCGCTCGACCTGATGACGGGTCATCAGCACCAGCGCATCGAACAGGTATTCATCGCGGGAAATGGTCAGCAGCTCCCAGCTGGCGACATCGCCCAAGGGTGTGTCGATCCCGGCATCCGAACCTGCCGCCACCAGCAGGTTTGTGCCGGTGACCATGCCGTAGTCGTCGCCGCGCTGGACCAGCAGGCAATCGGCTTTGCGTTCGCGCAATGCGCGTATGCCGTCCCTGGCCAGTGCATTGGGCTCCATGACCACCGCCTTGCGGATCTCGGCATCCTTGACCCTGGCCAGCGTGAAACTGTCTTCATCGCTGCGAGTCTGCACTTCGGGTCGGGCCAGACCTTCGGCACCCAGGGCCAGGCGGAATGCGGTGTTTTGGTGGCACAGCCACTCGATGATCTCGCGCGGGATGGACAGGCAGACAGTCGGTCGCTCTGCCACCATTCGGCGACTCTTGTCCCCGCGCAGCAAGTCGCGGGCGCCTACCAGGTCGTCAACACCGAACTGCCTGACCCGCATGCCGCTCTCATCCAGCGCATCGACGCTCCCGCGCAATACGATAAACAAGTGCTTCCAGCGCTTGCCGGCCTCCTTGAGCACCTCGCCGGTGTCAAATCGCGCCACGTCGATATTGTCCCGGATACGCTGCCGCTCTGACGCTGCCAGACCGGCGAACGGCGGTTCCCTGAGATCGAGAAAGCTGCTCATAGGCTCAAGATAATCCCGCAGGCCGGTTTTTCCAAAGACATAAAAAAAGGGCCGGCCTCACGGCCGGCCCTGAATATCTCTTCAAATAGCAATTATCAGAAGGCGTACTTGGCCATAAGCTGACCACGGGTGAAATCGCCGTCGTCGCCGGCCGCATTCTCGCTATTGGCATAGCTCAGTTCGAAACCAAACGAAAGCTGCTTGACCGGCGAGAAAATCAGATTGCCGCGGACGCTGTAGGCAGTCTCGCGGACGCCATTACCCGAAGCAGTGTCGTTGTCGACGTCAAGATAGCCATAGACCACACTGCTGCGCCACTCGTCATTCCAGACGTGCCGATAGGCGGCGAAAGCGCCCCAGCTGTCCAGCGCACTGATGTCGCCATTCGCGCTTTGCGACGCGCCGGCAGCATAGTTCAGGCCGATATAACGGCCCAGTCCGGTACCGGCAGAGGCCATAAAGCGGATGTCATCACGCTCGAACACGTTGATCTTGCCGGACACGCTGATGCCATAGCCGGTGTCGTCTTCATTCGAGTTTGAGAACGACTCATCGCTCTTTAGCTGCCGCAACAGGCCGGCGATGTAGATGTTGCCCCAGTCGGCCACATAGTTATACCGCCCGGTCAGGTCCGGCAGGCTGTTGGAGCCAGAGTTGTAGAAGGCACCGCCCGGCGCATAGATCGTGGTTTCAGCGTTTTCCAGAGCGAACGCCCACGGACCGGTGGTGTAGCGGGCCTGGGCCTGGCGCACAAAGATCGTTGACTCGGATGGGCCGATAAAGTCTACGGTGTCCGGCAGCGCGCCGGGATTCTGGAACACACTCCAGGTTTGACCGAACAACCAGTTGTCGTAGGTCAGGAAGGCGTGGCGCACGCGCGGGCTGTAGCTGTTGGATACCCGTTCGTTACCCTGCCCGCTAACCATAAAGTCCATCTCGATCCGCGATCCCACCTTGTGCTCGCCGATCTCGGTGGCCGTGGCCAGCCAGAAGCGCGACTGCTTGGCATGCATATCGAACACGCCGTCCTGACTATCGCCGCCGATCGGCGTGGTGGACGGTACATACCAATCGCGACCGATGCTGCCGCCTGGCGGGTTGCCGTCGCTGTAATCAGAATACAGTGCGTCAAGTTTGATATAGCCGCCGTATGTCAGGTCGAAATCCCCGAAGCTGGCGGATCCGGCCTGAGCGCCGGCGCTGAACGTCATTGCCGCGAGCGCGGCGGGCAAAATCATGGATCGCCCGGCTTTTCTTAGGTTCATTTCCGATCTCCCTTATGTCCGGAATGTATAAGCAATCGAATGATGGACCACTGGAGTCGCGCGAGGGTATTAGTCAAAGGTCTAAGGCGCTGGCGCACCGGTTTCAGACAAAAGTCTAATGTACCCCTCTCGCCTGCCGGGCAAGACTGCGATGATCAACCAGAAATACTTCTGCAAAACCGTCTTGAGAGCAATGCGATGACAGAAATCAAAGTCTATCCCGTGACCTCGGCTGCGGCTGAGAATACCCGTTGCACCACCGCGCAGTACCAGGACATGTATACGCGATCCATAGAGGATCCGGAGGGGTTCTGGGGCGAGCACGGCAAACGCATCGACTGGATCAAGCCTTATCAAAAGGTCAAAGACGTGTCTTTTGACAAGCCGGATGTGCATATCCGCTGGTTTTATGACGGCACGCTCAACGCCTCGGCAAACTGTCTTGACCGGCATCTCGAGAGTCGCGGCGATCAGACTGCCATCATCTGGGAGGGCGATGATCCGGGCGAAGACCGGCACATCAGCTATCGTGAGCTCTACGAGGAGGTCTGCCGGTTCGCCAACGGGCTGAAGAGCCTCGGTGTCGGTCGTGGCGACGTGGTCACGATCTATATGCCAATGATCCCGGAGGCGGCTATCGCGATGCTGGCCTGTGCCCGTATTGGCGCGCCGCATTCGGTAGTTTTTGGTGGTTTTTCCCCTGAAGCGCTCGCCGGCCGCGTCAAAGGCTGTAATTCGAAGACCGTGATCACGGCCGACCAGGGCTTGCGCGGCGGTCGCTCGGTGCCGCTGAAAGCCAATGTGGATGCCAGCATTGCAGACAACGCGCTGGATCATGTGGACAACGTCATTGTGGTCCGCCGTACCGGCGGCGACGTGAACTGGCAGGAGGGTCGCGACGTCTGGTATCACGACCTGATTGCTGACCAGCCAGCCGAGTGTGCGCCGGAGGAGATGGGCGCCGAAGATCCTCTGTTCATTCTGTATACCTCAGGCTCTACGGGTCAGCCCAAGGGCGTGCTCCATACCACCGGCGGCTACATGGTCTATGCGGCGATGACGCATGAATACGTATTCGATTACCGGCCTGGCGAGATCTACTGGTGCACGGCCGATGTGGGCTGGATCACCGGCCATAGCTATATCGTGTATGGCCCGCTGGCCAATGGCGCGACTTCGCTGATGTTCGAGGGCGTACCCAATTACCCCGATTTCTCGCGCTTCTGGCAGGTGGTAGACAAGCACAAGGTACAGATCTTCTATACCGCGCCTACCGCAATCCGTGCGCTGATGCGCCAGGGTGACGATCCGGTGAAGAAGACCAGCCGCAAGAGCCTGCGATTGCTGGGAACGGTGGGGGAACCGATTAATCCTGAAGCCTGGGAATGGTATTTCCACATCGTGGGCGATGAACACTGCCCGGTCGTCGATACCTGGTGGCAGACCGAGACCGGAGGGATTCTGATCACACCGCTGCCCGGGGCGACCGCGTTGAAGCCAGGCTCGGCCACTCTGCCATTTTTTGGCGTCGAACCGGCGATGGTCGACGGGGAAGGCCAGTTACTCGAAGGGGAAAGCGAAGGCAACCTGGTGCTGCTGGATAGCTGGCCAGGCCAGATGCGCACCGTTTACGGAGATCACGAGCGCTTTGTGCTGACCTATTTCTCCACCTTCGACGGCATGTATTTCACCGGCGACGGGGCGCGCCGCGACGAGGACGGCTATTACTGGATCACCGGGCGGGTCGATGACGTATTGAACGTCTCTGGCCATCGCATGGGTACAGCCGAGATCGAAAGCGCGCTGGTCGCGCATCCCAAGGTCGCAGAAGCGGCGGTGGTAGGCTACCCGCACGATATCAAGGGTCAGGGCGTCTATGTCTATGTCACGCTGTTGAAGGGTGTAGATCCGGGCCCGGAACTGGAGAAGGAACTCAAGAGCTGGGTGCGTAAGGAAATCGGACCGATCGCGACGCCGGATGTCATCCAGTTTACGCCTGCGCTGCCCAAGACCCGCTCCGGCAAGATCATGCGCCGCATCCTGCGCAAGGTGGCGGCCAGAGAGGACGGCAGCCTCGGTGATACCTCGACCCTGGCGGACCCGGGGGTCGTCGATGATCTGATCAGCCAGCGCCCGGAGACGGACTGAGGACGGAACGGCCAGGGGCCCGTCTCCCATCGCCATGCACAACAGCGCGCGCATCATCGTTGCCGACGATCACCCGCTCTTTCGCGAAGCGCTGCAGCAGGCGATCGGCAATATCATACGCAACGTCTCGTTCATCGAGGCCGACTCGGTAGAGACGCTGGAAAAAGCGGCCAGCGCCAATGAAGACGCAGACCTGGTGTTGCTGGATCTGGACATGCCGGGTGCGCACGGCTTCTCCGCCCTCGCCTGGCTGCGCGCACAACACCCGATTCTGCCGGTGGTGATGGTCTCTGCAGCATCAGACCCCAGAGTCATGCGCAGCGCAGTGGAGTTCGGGGCCTCGGGGTTTATTCCCAAGTCTTCGCCGTTGGCAACGATCGCGGAGGCGGTTCAGGCCATCCTTGCGGGAGAAGTGTGGCTGCCGGAAGTCGCTCGCGGAAGTGATGACGACAGCCTCAACGAGGATCAGGAACTCGCAAGACGAATCGCGAGCCTGACACCGCAGCAGTTCAGGGTACTGATGATGCTGGCCGACGGTCTGCTGAACAAACAGATAGCCGCTGAACTGGATGTGTCGGAGGCGACGATCAAGGCTCACGTCACGGCCATTTTCCGCAAGATGGAAGTGCGCAGCCGCACTCAGGCCGCGGTCGCTGCGCGCCGCCTCGAGCAGGCGGCCCGGCTGACCTCCTCCTAGCGGTTCATCGTCAGGCGGAAGCCGCGCTCTGCGCCAATAGCTGGTGCATCATGGCCCGCAATGCGGCGGGCCTGATCGGCTTGCGTAGCATCGGATAGCCAGCGTGGCGCACCAGAATACGGATGTCATCACCGTGGTCTGCGGTAATCACCGCACCAGGGATGTTGCCATAGCGTTCGCCGATCGCCGCCAGTGTGATCAGCCCGGTATCCCCGTCATCCAGCTGATAATCCGCCAACACCATATGCGGGCGAGGAAGGCCGTCGCCGATAGCCGCCAGCGCCTCAGCCGTGCTCGCCGCGGTGATGACCGTGCAACCCCATCCGCCGAGCAACTGCGCCATGCCTTCCAGAATATCCGGCTGATTGTCCACACACAGCACCCGCGTACCGTCAAGCAATCCGCTAGGTCGGCGCGGTTTTGGTCCCGGTCTGTCCGGCCTCGTCACGGTTTTTCCTATCGGTACCTCGACGCTGAACATTGATCCCTTTCCAGGCCATGAGCGCACTTCTACGGGATGATTAAGCGCACGAGCCATGCGGCGGACGATAGCAAGACCCAGACCCATGCCCTTTTCGCCAGTCTGGTCCTTGGTTTGCAGGCGACGGAACTCATCGAATATCTCCTCGCGCTGGCTCTCCTCAATCCCGGCCCCGGTATCCCAGACCTCGATCCGGACTGCACCGGCAGTGCGCCGGCAGCCAAGCACAACACGACCCTGTGCGGTGTAGCGCAGCGCATTGGACAGGAAGTTCTGCAGGATCCGTCGCAGGAATCGACGATCCGTGCGCACCCGGAGCCGGCTGGGAATCGTGTGCAATGCCAGACCTCGCCCGCGCGCGACGACGCTGAACTGCAGGCTTAGCGCGGTCATGATCTCCTGCAGGCTGAATTCGCTGATTTGTGGCTCCAGCGCACCGGCGTCGAGCTTGGAAATGTCGAGCAGGGTCGTCAGCAATTCCTCGGCGGCTACCAGGGAACTGTCAATTCGCTGAATTGAGGTACGGGTCGAATCGTCCAGTTCGCGCTGGGCCAGCGCCGAGGTGAACAACCTGGCGGCATTGAGCGGCTGCAACAGGTCATGACTGGCCGCCGCCAGAAAGCGTGTCTTGCTGAGATTGGCGGTTTCCGCGGCTTTGGTCGCCTCGCGCAAGGCATGCTCGATTCCGCTCCGCAATTCATTCTCTTTCCGCAATCGCTCGTTGAGGTCAGACAACTCCCGGGTGCGTTCGTCTACCCGTTGCTCCAGCGAACCGTAGGCCTCCTGTAACGCGATTTCGGCCCGGCGGCGTTCAGTGATGTCATGGAACACCGCGAAAAACCCCTGCACCGCGCCTGCTTCGCTGAGTTGCGGGATGTAGGTGGCTTCTGCGTATCGTCTTGAGCCATCGGCATCCGAGGATTCGATTTCGAAACTTTGACGCTCGCCCGCCAGCGCAGCAACCATGCGTTCCTTGCGTTCCATATAGCGCTGCTCAGTGAGAACCTCGCTCACCCGCTGACCGATGATCTGTTCGCGCGGCAGCCCGACGGCCTGCTCATAGGCGCGGTTAAGGAAGCGGAAGCGCAAATCACGATCCACGTAGGCGATAAGTACCGGCACAATATCGGTATAGGCGCGGATGTTGCGCTCGCTGGCAATCAGCGCCTGTTCGACCTGCTTGTGTTGGGTGACGTCGCTAAAGCTGGTAACAAAGCCGCCGCCTGGCAGCGGATTCTGACGCATTTCCAGCACCATGCCGTCATGCCGGACCCGTTGATATACATGGCGCGCGCCGCGCCGCAGATGGCGCAGACGACGCTGTACATGATCTTCGATTTCGCCCGGCCCACAGCGGCCCAGGGCTGCGTTATGGCGGATCAATTCGGCGATCGGCATGCCGACACGCAATAACTCCGGCGGGTACAAAAACATCTTCTCGTAGCTCTGGTTCCACGCCACGATGCGCAACTGGGCATCGACCACGCTGATACCCTCGGCGATATTCTCCAGCGTGATCTCAAGCAGATCCCGGTTGAATCTCGAGATGCGCGAGGCGGAACCGACGATGCTGGCCAGATCATCCAGACCTAAATCACCGCCCTTTAGCGCTGAGGCCAACACCCGCCGCGCGGCCACCGCGCCCATGGCGCCGGACAGCAGACGCTCGGTCAGCTCCACCGCCGCGTCATCACCGCGCAGCGTGTCCGTAGGCTCGAGCTGACGGGCAGCAAAATATTCCTGAAACGCAGATGTGGCCTTGGCGGCGCCGACAAAGCGTTCCGCCAGGATGCGCAGATCGCCGGTGGTCGCCGTACCTTTGAGCTGCGGCAATCCGTAGCTTGGAATCAATCCCGCCGGGCTGCCGAAGATTCCGGCCTGGCGTCGCTCCAGCAGACCCGGAACATCGTTTAGCGAGACCAGTACAAGCGCAATGACGTTCGCGCCCAGGCTCCAGATGGTGCCGTGGGTGATCGGATCGAGGCCCGACAGACCCATCAGCGCATAGGGCTTGAGCCAGGCGATGCCGGCCGGCCCATGTTCCAGAAAGCTGGCCGAAAACCAACCGGTTTGAGCGGCGGCCGGTAGCAACAGGGTGTAGACCCAGATCGCAAAACCCAAAACCAGACCAACGATCGCTCCCTGATGTGTCGCTCGCCGCCAGAACAACCCAAGCATCAGGGGCGGCCCGAATTGTGCGACCGCCACAAAAGACAGCAATCCGATAGAGGCCAGCGCGCCGTAGGTGCCGATGATCCGATAACACATCCAGGCCAGTACCAGGATCAGCACCACAAGAACCCGCCGTACGCGGATCAAAAATGGCGGTAATTCGTCGCCCTGAGGCACCCACCGGCTGTTCCAGCGCAATAGCGCAGGCAACACGATCTCGTTGCACAACATCGTGCTGCAGGCGATCGTCGCGACGATGACCATGCCGGTGGCAGCGGAGAATCCGCCGATGAAAGCCAGCAGGGCCAGCGCCGTATTGCCTTGTTCCAAAGGCAGACGTAGTACAAACGTGTCGGCGTCAGCGCCGCCAAAGTTGAGCAAGCCGGCCAGCGCGATGGGAATGACAAACAGGCTGAAGATACCCAGATAGATTGGGAACGCCCAGCGCGCCAGTGCCAGGTCGCGGCGCGAACGGTTTTCTACCACCGCGATATGGAACTGACGTGGCAGACACATGATTGCCAGCATCGCCAGCACGGTATGGACCAGAAACGGGGCGCCTATGCTGACCGGCCAGTAGAGACCGGAGATGTCCGGCTGGCGGGACGCTGCCGTCCACAGTGCGCCGGGGCCATCGAACAGCCCGAACAGGACATACAGCCCGACGGCGACAAAGGCCAGCAACTTGACCGCCGACTCCGCGGCGATGGCCAGGACCATGCCTCGATGGCTCTCGGTAACATCCACCTGTCGGGTACCGAACAGGATCGTAAACAGGGCCAGCACCGCGGCCAGCACCAATGCCGCGTCGAGAAACGGGCCCTGACTCATCTGTTCATGGGGGACACCCGCCAATACTTCGTAGCTGCGCGATACGGCGCGAAGTTGCAATGCAATATAGGGCAGGACCGCCACCAGTGCGACCGTTGATACCAGCACTGCCAGCGCCTGGGACTTGCCATAGCGAGCAGCGATAAAGTCGGCGATCGAAGTGAGTCGCTGACGTTTGCTGATCCGCACGATGCGTTCGGGAATCTTGTAGAACACGGCAAACACCATCGCCGGCCCAAGATAGATCGCAGCAAACTCCCAGCCGTTGGATGCTGCACGCCCGACCGCGCCAAAGAAAGTCCAGGACGTGCAATACACGCCCAGAGCGAGGCTGTAGATCAGCGGCGCCGGTACCATGCGTGTCGGCCAGCTGCGCTTGTCGCCCGCATAGGCGATGGCAAACAACACGCCGGCATACGCCAAGGCCACGACCGGAGGCACCCAGGTGTGGAGCATGCTTTGTGGTCCTCCCCTGCCGGTGTTGCTGTGTATTTTGTGCGGCGCGAGCACACGCGTTGTGCCCCGCAATCATCCGGCTTGTCGGTCGATGCTACCCCCGTCGAGGTCGTGAGCAAAACTGAAACTGGCTGAGCACAAACTTCAGGTTTGGTGATTCTGCCTAATGCAGTGCAGCATCGAACGCTGTGCACAAACTGCACGTGGACCAGCGGGCCCGAGTTCGGCGCCGGAGATTACCCCTTCGACTAAAGTCGTGGTTTTTCCACCATGGCTCTCTGCTAGATTGCAATGGTCATATTCCACAAATAGAACAAGGGGGAGGGGTCATGAGCACGCCTCAAGACAAATCACCGGCTGAGTACTGGAAGAGGAACCTGCGGTTGATGATCATACTGCTGTCGATCTGGTTCGTTGTCTCTTATCTGTTCGGCATCATTCTGGTGACGCCGCTCAACGCAATTTCTCTTGGCGGATATCCGCTCGGGTTCTGGTTTGCCCAGCAGGGATCCATGTATGTCTTCGTTGTGCTCATCTTCGTTTACGCTAAAAAGATGAATGCGCTCGACAAAGAATTCGACGTTCACGAGGACTAGGGGGCAGCCATGGAACTCAAAACACTGACATTTATTGTCGTGGGGCTGACTTTCGCCCTCTACATCGGCATCGCCATCTGGGCCCGCGCGAGAACCACCGGAGACTTCTATGTCGCCGGCAAGGGCATCCATCCGGTTGCTAACGGCATGGCGACGGCAGCGGACTGGATGTCCGCGGCATCGTTTATCTCGATGGCCGGTCTGATCGCCTTCCTCGGCTACGGCGGCTCGGTCTTCCTGATGGGATGGACCGGTGGCTATGTGCTGCTGGCCATGCTGCTGGCGCCGTATCTGCGCAAATTCGGTAAATACACCGTGCCGGAGTTCGTCGGCGATCGCTACTACTCGCAGACTGCCCGCATCGTGGCGGTGATCTGCCTGATCGTCGCCTCCGTCACCTACGTCATCGGACAGATGCGCGGTATCGGCGTGGCGTTTTCCCGGTTCATGGAAGTCGAATTCTCCACCGGGCTGTTCACCGGTATGGCCATCGTGTTTGTGTATGCCGTGCTGGGTGGCATGAAAGGCATCACCTACACGCAGATCGCCCAATATTGCGTACTGATCTTCGCCTATACGGTTCCGGCGGTCTTCATCTCCCTGAACCTGACCGGCGACCCGATCCCGCAGCTGGCCCTGGGCGCAACCATGGCCGACGGCTCGGGCTTGCATCTGCTGGAAAAGCTCGATCTGATCGTGACCGATCTGGGATTCAAGGAGTACTCGACAGCGTCCAACGGGAACATGTTGAACATGTTTCTGTATACCTTCTCGCTGATGATCGGAACGGCGGGACTGCCGCACGTGATCATCCGCTTCTTTACCGTGCCCAAAGTCAGGGACGCTCGCTACTCCGCGGGCTGGGCGCTGGTCTTCATCGCTATCCTCTACACCACGGCGCCGGCGGTTGGCGCAATGGCCCGTCTGAACCTGATGGAAACGATCCAGATCGGCCCGGTTGGTTCTCCGGAAGGAAATCTGCTGATATCGGAGACTCCGGAATGGATGGACCGCTGGGCGACGACCGGACTGCTGGCCTGGGAAGACAAGAACGGCGACGGCAGAATCCAGTATTACGACGAAGCCGGTATGGGTGAGCGGGCCGCGGAATACGGCTGGAAAGGCAACGAGATGACCAAGGTCGACCGGGACATCATGGTGCTGGCCAACCCGGAGATCGCTGGTCTGCCCAACTGGGTCATCGCTCTGGTCGCGGCCGGCGGTATCGCAGCGGCGCTATCCACGGCCGCCGGACTGCTGCTGGCGATCGCGTCGGCCATTTCGCATGACTTGCTCAAAGGCGTGTTCAGACCGGATATCTCGGAGAAGCAGGAGCTGATGGCAAGCCGCGTGGCGATGGCATTCGCTATCGGCGTCGCCGCCTACTTCGGTCTGAATCCACCAGGATTCGCGGCCCAGGTGGTGGCGCTGGCCTTCGGTCTCGCAGCATCGTCGATCTTCCCCGTGCTGATGCTGGGCATCTTCGACAAGCGGGCCAACAGCTCCGGCGCCATCGCCGGCATGCTGGTCGGTCTCGGCGTCACGTTGCTGTACATCTTCTGGTTCAAGGGCTGGTTCTTCATCCCGGGGACCAACATGGCGCCCAACGATGCTGCCCACTGGATTCTGGGTATCTCACCGGAGGCCTTCGGTGCGGTTGGCGCGGCGTTTAACTTCGCCACTGCTTTCTTTGTGTCCCGCGCGACCGCTGCGCCGCCGGAACACATCCAGCATCTGGTGGAAGATATCCGCGTCCCGAGAGGCGCAGTGGCATCAGCAAGCGACCACTAGAGTTGCAAGCCAGAGTAACTGCAGGGGCGCCCTACGGGGCGCCCCTTTTTTTGTCCGCATCGACCCGGTGCCTTCGCCGGCGTCACCGCAGGTTATCATCCGGGAAGGAGGTCCCGACTGATGCCAGAATCCGTGTTCTCACATTTCCAGCCCGCCCTGATGCAATTTCTCGTCGAACTCGACGCGAACAATAACCGTCAATGGTTTTCTGAAAACAAGGCCCGCTACGAGGAGGATGTCAGAGAGCCGTGCCTGGATTTCATCGCCGCCATGGCCGAACCGCTGGCCGGTTTCGCTCCACATTTCCTGGCCTGGCCGAAAAAAAGCGGTGGCTCGTTGATGCGTATCCATCGAGACGTTCGATTCGCCCGGGACAAGAGGCCGTACAAAACCAACGTCGGTATTCAGTTCCGTCACGAGTCAGCCAGGGATGTCCACGCACCTGGCTATTACCTGCATATCGATCCGAATCAATGTTTCCTCGGCGTCGGTGCGTGGAGGCCGGCAGCAGAGCCACTGTATGCGATCCGTCAGCGCATCGCCGAACATCCCGGGGAGTGGGCCACGGCGCTTGGCGGACACAAGTTCAAGGCACATTACAAGCTCGGCGGCGATTCGCTAATCCGGCCACCGCGCGGATTCGATGCGGAGCATCCCTGTATCGAAGATATCAAGCGCAAGGATTTTATTGCGATGACGACACTGGATCCGCAAATGCTATGGCGCCCTGGCCTGGTCAAGCATGTGGCGAAGCACTACAGACACGCGACCGGATTCATGAAATTCCTTTGCACGGCAGCCAACGTGCCCCTGTAATCCGGCATCCCCGATCGCGGCTTTTGGCCTTCAGCAGCGCCCGGTCTATAGTCTGAATTTGAACGCCTTCGGAACGGGCAATCCGGGCCTGGATGCACCGGGTTATCGAGAGACCGCCAGCCATGAGCAGAGATATTCCCAGTTTGATTCCGGCTTTCCACACGCTGCGCGCGGCGGGCAGCCCGGCGGTGCTGTGCACCATAGTTGAGACAGATGGCTCCACCTATCGCAAGGCCGGGGCGCGCATGATCATCGATGCTGAAGGCCACTACCATGGCATCCTTGGCGGCGGCTGTTTCGAGGGTGACCTGGTGGAGCGCTCTCGCGAAGTCCTCGCTTCGAGTAAGCCGGCCGTGGTCGAGTTCGATATGCGCGGGGACGAAGATCTGATCTGGGGCCTGGGGCTGGGCTGCAACGGACTGGTCCGGCTATTGCTGCAGCCTTTGGATACCGGGCATGCATACCAGCCGCTGGCTTATTTGTGCGAGGCGGTGGCAGCTTTGCGCCCGGTAGTCATTGCAACCGGAATTTCCGGCTCGCTGCTCGGCCAGTCGCTGGCCGTTGATCCCGTAGGGAGCCACAATTTCGGGATCGACCCGGATGCAGAACCCAAGCTCACCCAGCTATGCAAAACACTGCTTGCCGGCGGCTCACCCCAGGGCTTTGACGCGGGGGGCGCAGGTCGCTTGTTCGTCGACGTCATTCCGCGCCAGCATCATTTGTTGATCATTGGTGCGGGTCCCGACGCCGTGCCCATGGCACGCGCAGCAGCGGCCCTGGACTGGCGCGTGACGGTAAGCGATCACCGCGAACATAACCCAGGCACAGCATTCTTTCCGCCCTCTGTTGATCAGGTACATTGCGCTCCCGAAGCGTTGGCGGCGACGGTGGACCTGGCCAAGGTCTCCGCCGCGCTGTTGATGACCCATAACTTTGTTGCTGACGTCGCTTTTCTTAAATCCTTATCCGCTTCGCCGCCGGCCTATACAGGCCTGCTTGGACCCACCGCCAGACGTAATGCGTTGCTGGACGAACTCTCCGCCGGCCAGCGCGCCGCGCTGGAGGGACGGATTCGGGGACCGGTCGGGCTCAACATAGGCGGCGACTCGCCTGCTTCCATCGCGTTGGCTGCGATCGCCGAGATCCACGCGATCCTTGAACAGGCCGACGCTGCCTCGCTGGACGGACGCAAGGTCCGAGCCGGATGAACTGTTCCGCGAACCCGTCTGGCCACGCCAGCCTTGGTGGTATCCTGCTGGCCGCAGGCGGCGGCCTGCGGCTGGGCCAGCCCAAGCAGCTGCTTGAAATTGACGGCGAACCGTTGATCAGGCGTGCCGCAGCCAACATGCTGCGACTGTGCAGCTCAGCGGTGATCGTGGTCACCGGCGCCCATGCCGAGCGGGTGGAGGAAAGTCTCGGCGAATGGACGGTCACGGTGATCCGCAACCCGGACTGGCCCCGGGGCCTGGGAGGATCGCTGGCCACCGGTCTGGGCGCCTCTACCGCGGATGCAGTGCTGGTCATGGTCTGTGACCAGGCTCAGCTTGAGCTCTCTGACCTTCAACGTCTGGTCGATGCCTGGGCGAGTACAAGGAATCAACCGGCTGCTGCCAGCTATGCCGGGGTACTGGGCGTGCCGGCAATTATCCCGCGGAAATGGTTCGGCGCATTGGGCACGCTAAACGGTGACAGCGGTGCCCGGGATTTCCTGCGCAATCATCAGAACATCGTCAACAGCGTACCGATGCCCAATGCAGCAGCGGACATCGATAAGCCCGCGGACCTCGAATCAGCCTGAGCACACCGACGCGCATCCCGCTCGCATGCCCGTGTTACGGCAATACGGCGGAACCCTGCGTTGCTCATTCGCGATTGTCTCGCGGTCAGGCCCAGGCGCGTTCGAGAATGGCCAGCGCATCCTCGTACCCGGCCTCCACGGGGTTGAAAATGATGGAACCATCATCCAGAGACATGGTGGCTATCCGCGGCAGGTCATCTTTTTTCAACTTCCCGGTCTCGGCCAGATTGCGCGGCAGGCCGCAACGGGCATGGGCCTCATTCTTGATCTGCTTGATACGGCTGATTGCTAATGACGCGCGCTCCGCCGGCGGCGTGTTTGCATAGGTATCGGGCCCGGACAGATACAACAACATCTCTCCGATTTCCTGCTGTCTGGCCGCAAGGTTGTACTGCAATACATGGGGCAGCAATATGCCCATACAGACACCATGGTGGACCCCGGCAACCGCCCCGACGTTGTGTCCGAGCGCATGCACCAACCCGACCATAGAGTTGCTGAAGGCGATCCCGGCCATGGTCGCGGCCAGGGCCAGATCCAGACGTCCGCTGGCGTCCTCCGGTGTATCCAGCACGGGTATTAGAGATTGAGCTACGCGCTTTATCGCCGCGGATGCATAAGCGTCGCTCAGCGGATTTTTGGCAAGGCAGGTAAATGCCTCGCAGGCATGAGTCAGCGCATCAAGGGCTGTCGCGGCGGTGATCATGGCTGGCAGCTTCAGCGTAGTGCGCGGATCGAGGACGGCAACATCGGGCAACAGAAACTGCGACATGAACGGCATCTTGGTGCCGGATTGCTCATCCTTGATGATGCTCACCGAAGTCACCTCGGAGCCGGTTCCCGCGGTCGTGGGAATAGCGATAAAGGGCTTCAGCGGGCGGTTCAGATTGTTGGCACCGGCGAAACGAGGCAAATCCTCGCCCCCTTCCGTTGCCAGAATATTTACCGCCTTGGCGGTGTCCATTACCGACCCACCGCCGATGGCGATGATGGAATCACAATCCTCGTTCCGATAAGCAGTGACAGCGGCTCGAACCGAGGCCATCGATGAGTCCGGTGGCACCGCGTCGAACAAGGGCCTGACGACTACCGCGCCGGCATTCAGCGCGCGGCTGACGGTATCAACCAGACCGGCGCCGACCACTCCGGCATCACTGATCAACAGCGGCCGTGCGGCACCACGCACCTCCAGTTCAAATGGAATGTGCTCGAGCGCTTTGTGACCGGATACGATCTTTACCGGACAAAAGAACTCGAAGAAATCCTGGCTCATCGATCATTTCCCTCCAGCAAGCTGAATCAGCAAACGCGCGTAAATTCTCGCCGCCATCGCCAGCTTTTCGCCAAGGCCGATGGACGGATATTCCTTTAGTGCGCGGCGAGCGACGAATCGCGGCAGCACAACCGACTCCATCCGGTTCAGACAACGCACGATCTTCATCCCCGCGGACGGATTTCCATCTACCGACATGCGGTCACGCGCGAAAGCCGTGGCCGTTCCCTCGACGAACCCGAGAACCAGAAAGGCGTGAGTCAGATGCTTGAAGTCGAAACTCAGATCAGGAGGCCGTAGGTCCCTTGCTCCCTGCACGCGCAGCTGTCCCGCCTGCTCGCGCATCGCAAAACCCGGACCACCCGAACGAACTCGCATGGCGAAACCGAATCCAGCCGGCAATTGCGCCACTTCACTTCGGACCACAGGGTCCACCGCAGAACTCGCCTGGAGCAAGCGACCCACCAGCCACATCATCAGCCGCACGTAGATCCTCTGCAGCCGGTAAGCGGTACTCAAACCGACGTCTGCATGGGCAACCCGAGGGGCAGCTTTTGCCTGCTGATTCATGCCTGATCCGGTCTCCGCCGAAAGGCGCCCGACTGCGCCGACGATGGCATCCTACCGCATGCCCGGCCCTTATGCTGCACCTGCGTCAAAGCAGCGTCCTTCCCCTTCCGGGATACCCCGCTAATTGTTAATAGTTCTCGTTACTTACGGCAGCACTGAGGTATCGGTACGGGTCCGAAATAACTGCTATATATAGGTTGGGATGTCCTGAACAGGAGGGGACACCAAATGGTATCCGCGACACCCATGAGCGCATCCAATCAGGCCATGAACCGGGTCAAAGTCGGGCACCGTGCGCCGGTGCTCGTCCGAACGGTATCCGCGATACCGGTGCGCGCATCGAATGAGGCCATGGACAGGGGCAAGGCCCGGCACCATCCATCCATGCTGATCCGAGCGGAGTCCGCAGCCGGCAATCTGATCAAAATGTGTATCTGCGTGGTCCTTGCCACGATTGTCAGCCTGCTGCTGTTTCGCTTCGACAGCGCGCTGGTCAACCGGCCCAAGCAATATGACGACGAAATCTCGCGGGTGAAATTGCTCGAATTTATCCATGTCCAGCCTGAAGAGTTGATCTACTCCAAGGAACGGCGGTTGCCAAAAAAACCACCGCCGCCGGATCGCCCACCACCACCGCCCAAGGTTCGGGTCAACAGCCCGACCGATATTCCGCAGTCGATGATGAATATCGACATGCCGGATATCGAGATGGGATTTGGCGCCGGCGGAGGCCCGTATATCGGCGAGTATTACGGGGGGCGCCAGAACACAAATATGCCTGACGGCGACGTGATGCCCATCGTTCGCATTGAGCCGCGTTACCCGCGAGATGCTTTGCTGCGCGGACTCGAGGGCTGGGTCAGGGTCGAGTTCACGATAACCGCCGAAGGCGGCGTCACCGACGCGGTCGTCGTGGCCTCAGAACCGCAACGGGTATTCGACCGCAGCGCCGTTCAGGCGGTTCTGCGATGGAAGTTCAAACCGCGGTTTGTCGACGGCAGCGCGATCAGCCGCCGCGCCGTTCAAACTATCGAGTTCCAGCTCGAAGCAGACTCCCAGTCCTGACTGCCTGGATGCTGCGTTTTCCGGGGGTTGTTATCAACCCCCGGCAGGCTGCGGCGCGGCCGAATCTCGGACCCGGGCCAGAGCCAGGATCCAGCGACCATAGAAAAACAGGCCTATGGCAGAGGCCATCGCAATAAGCGCCATCAGGTCCCAGACAAAACTGACCCCGTTGGCCTGGTAGAGCATCTCGGTCAGGGCCAGGGGCGTTTGCCCGGCGAATTCTGTGAGGTAGGAGAATGCTTCACCCTGCGGGATGGCCTGCAGCTGCTCGACGCTGAACCCATTGTCCTGCAGCCAGTTCCGGGACAGCGTCTCCTTTGCGGCCAGCCGGCCGTAGAGCAGCGGTCCGAAATATCCCTCGAGCACCCAACCTACCGCCAGCGGCAGTTGTGAAAAACCGAGGTACATCGCCTTCTTGTCCGGCGGCGCCATATTGCCGATGAACTCCAGCATCTTCGGGCTAGAAAGCATCTCTCCGGTGCTAAAGATGACAATGCCGAACAGACACACCCAGGCGGCGTTAGTCCATCCGATCAGCACAAAAGCCAGCGCGGTCAGCAAAGTGCCCAGGATCATGCTGCTCACCGCTCGCAGTTTGCTGCTCAGATGCGCGAACAGGAAACAGGTGATCATGATCATGGCCGCGTTCAGATTGAGCAGACCCTCCGGCATTATGCGGGTGCCATCCTGGCTCATTCCGAGCAGGAAGATCGGGATCGGGTTGCTGGTGCCGCCGGGTCCGAACAGCGTGTTGACGATAGTCGAGGTGTCTACCCAGTCTCGAATATACAGAGGCAGCACATCGAACAAGGCGTTAAACATGAACCAGAAACCGGACATTATCCCGAGAAAGACCCATAGCGACGGCTTGCTGAGTTCCCGCAACGAGGTGCCGATCAGGCTATCTTCCTTGCGCTCGCCGCTGTTGATCTGACGCCGGCGTTCAAGACGCTCCTCCATGTCCGGCTCCTTGTACATGAGCAGGAACAGGAAATTGATGGAAATGATGCCAGCACAGGCGAAGAACAGATCGGACCAGGCCAGCTGTCTGAGCTGCGCCGCGAGTAGCGGTCCCATCCAGCCGCCGATATTTACCGTCTGATAGAAGATTCCCCAGGCCATCGAGCTGTTCTTGCGGTTGGTGGCCTTGACCAGCGTGCCCTGAATACCGGGTTTAAATATGCCCGTGCCGGTCGCCAGCACGATCGCGCCGACCACGAAGCCTTCGAAGCTGGGATAGAAGCCCATCACCAGGTAGGCGCAGATCTTGGTGATCGTGGACAGGAAAATCGTCTGCTTGTACCCGAGGCGATCCGAAAGCCCCCCGACCAACGCCGGGATCAGAGACTGGAACAAGGCCCAGATAAAAAAGATCTGGCCCAGCTGCTCCGCCGAGACACCAAGACCGCCCTCTGAAAGTGGCGCCGTTGCGTAGAGACCGGATACCGATCTGACGCCGTAGTAGGCCAGCCGCTCGATCATCTCCATGCCGCCGACGATCCAGAACACATAGCTCAGGCTGGCGATGGCCGCGAACAGACCCAATTGCTTGACGTCTTCCAGTCCGTGCTCGTTGAGCTCGTCTTTGTTGCTCATGAGAATCCTTGTTCGGGGCCGGTCCGTCGTCGCCGGCAGGCGAAAATTTTGGGGATTGTACGACATCCTTGAGCCCATGCCGGAAACCACACCAGCTTCTTCCATGCTGCGATGCGGCAACAGCGGGCATCGCTACGGGTCTTGTACACGGACCGTCGGCGGCGGTGAGCCACGTCACCAATCAATCAGTTACCATCGGCAATTCCTTACTGGCAGTGCCCATGATCGAGATCAATCTCGCCATCGTTTCCAGCTTCGCCGTGTATCTGGTCGTGGTCCTCGCCATCGGCGTCATCGCGTGGCGCCGTACCCGGGATCTGAAGGACTACATCCTTGGCGGGCGCCGACTCGGC
>Ga0316191_10000845_pt1 | contig 20584 bp, 19 predicted proteins | sample Eddworburr2cm_MG_FD_204928 | JGI IMG/M metagenome (GOLD analysis project Ga0316191, IMG submission 204928) | Coastal sediment microbial communities from Maine, United States - Eddy worm burrow 2 cm | ecosystem: Environmental > Aquatic > Marine > Coastal > Sediment | place: USA: Maine... | reverse complement strand
GCAGCTTTGCAGCTGCAACCATTTGCATCGCCTTAGTGATCTTGCGGGTCGATTTGACCGACGCGATCCTGTTTTTAAGGTCTTTGAGATTTGGCATTGCCTTGTCTCTCCTTAAGCGAAGTCAGATGCGAATTCGCTGATCGCAGCTTTGAGCTTGTCTGCAGCATCGCCCTTGATCTTGGGATCCTCATTGGTGATCCACTCGAGGACGTCGTTGTGCTTGGTGCGCATGTGATTCAGCAAGCCAGCCTCGAAGCGACCGACATCTTTCACGTCAACTTTGTCCAGGAAGCCGTTTGTACCGGCAAAGATTACGCATACGATTTCCGCGTTTGTCAGCGGAGAGTACTGCGGCTGTTTCATCAGCTCGGTCAGACGCGCGCCCCGTGCCAGCAACTGCTGGGTAGACGCATCAAGGTCAGAGCCGAACTGCGCAAAAGCAGCCATTTCGCGGTATTGCGCCAGAGACAGTTTAACCGGACCGGCAACGGACGACATCGCAGACGTCTGAGCAGACGATCCAACACGCGAAACCGACAGACCGGTGTTCACCGCGGGGCGGATACCTTGGTAGAAAAGCTCGGTTTCGAGGAAGATCTGACCGTCGGTGATCGAAATCACGTTTGTCGGAATAAACGCTGAAACGTCACCACCCTGCGTTTCAATGATCGGCAGAGCCGTCAAAGAACCGTTACCCGCGTCGTCACCCAGTTTGGCGGAACGCTCAAGCAGGCGGGAGTGAAGATAGAAAACGTCGCCCGGGTAAGCTTCGCGGCCCGGTGGGCGGCGCAGAAGCAAGGACATCTGACGATAAGACACGGCCTGTTTGGACAGGTCATCGTAAACGATCAGAGCGTGGCGGCCGTTGTCGCGGAAGTGCTCGGCCATCGCTGTGGCAGAGTAAGGCGCGAGGAACTGCATTGGTGCAGGCTCGGACGCTGTTGCGGCCACAACGATCGAGTAGTTGATCGCGCCAGTTTCTTCGAGCTTTTTTACAAGCTGGGCCACGGTCGACCGTTTTTGACCGATGGCAACATAGACGCAATAAAGCTTCTTGCCTTCATCGTCGCCCGCAGCTTCGTTGTAGGATTTCTGGTTCAGGATCGCGTCCAGAGCAACGGCTGTTTTGCCTGTCTGGCGGTCGCCGATGATAAGTTCACGCTGGCCACGTCCAATCGGGATCATGGAGTCGACAGCCTTAAGGCCTGTCGCCATAGGCTCGTGAACCGACTTACGCGGGATGATGCCCGGCGCTTTGACGTCTGCAACCGAAGAACCGGATGCTTTGATCGGGCCCTTGCCATCAATTGGGTTGCCCAGACCGTCAACAACGCGGCCCAGCAGTTCGTCGCCTGTTGGAACGGAAACGATCGAGTTCGTGCGCTTGACCGTGTCGCCTTCTTTGATGTCGCGGTCGGAACCAAAGATAACCACACCGACGTTGTCGGCTTCGAGGTTCAGCGCCATGCCCTGAATACCACCGGGGAATTCGACCATTTCACCGGCCTGAACATTGTCCAAACCGTATACACGCGCGATACCGTCACCGACGGACAACACGCGGCCAACTTCGGCTACTTCGGCTTCTTGACCGAAATTCTTGATCTGGTCCTTAAGGATCGCAGAAATTTCTGCTGCTTGGATACCCATTTATCCGACCTCTTTCATTGCATTCTGGAGGGAATTCAGTTTCGCGCGGATCGACGTGTCGATCATGCGAGAACCAACTTTAACGACGAGACCGCCGATGAGGCTTTCATCAACGGTCGCATTCAACGTAACGGTTTTGCCTGTAGAGGCCTTGAGCGATTTGGACAGTTTGTCGGCCTGCGCTTTGGTGAGTGCCTTTGCAGATAGAACATCTGCAGTCACTTCGCCTTTGTCTTCCGCGATCACTTCACGCAGTGTTGCCAAAAGATTTGGTACGACGAAAAGGCGGCGCTTTTGCGCCATAAGCGCAAGCGTATTTGCCATTGTGCCTGTCAGCCCCATTTTCGCGGCCAGCGCAGAGATCGCGGTGGCTTGTTCGTCGCGTGTATAAATGGGCGAGCTGATAAGTGCGCGGAAATCTTCACTATCCGCCAGAGCACTTTGCAATGTATTGATATCGTCTTCGAGAGCTGCGAGCGCTTTCTCTTCTTTGGCGATCTCGTAGATTGCCGTTGCATAACGCACAGCAATACTTGTGGAAATCGAAGCTGGTTCTGACACGTCCACCCTTCCGATGTTATTGACCCGGCGACGCGCACTGTTCGCGATTCCGAGGAAGTTTGTGCGGCACGAGAGGTTCGCGCCGATGGAAATCAGCGGTGATGTAGCAGAGGCAGTGCCACCTCGCAACATGTGATAGCGCAACAACCATTTTGGGGTTTTCCTATGTTTTCAGACGCTTGGCAAAAGTGCGACGGTTTGGCTCGGCAAAAAGTTTCATTTTTGCAGCCTCTTGGACAGAAAAAGGCGATTCTGCGCTGCCGAAAGACACACAAAATACAGACGGTTCGCGTTTAAACCGGTTTGGCGGACGGGTTGAGAACACTCACAGGCTTGATAGCACGGTGGCGTTGCACTTCACCTTTTGGCGGATAAACCAGTTTAGTCGCTTCCACCATAAATGCCCCGCCCGCAAGGAACGTTGGCATCCGTCGTCCGATCCGTTCAAGCGCAGGGCCGGATTTCATCCATACCTTTCTGGACGACGGTACCTGGTACAAAGCGCCGAGGTGGCGTTCAGGCAGGAACTGGTGTTTGCGCAACTGGGTCTCAAGCTGACCTGTTGAATAAGGTCTGCCATACCCGAACGGGGTGCGGTCGCGACGCGCCCACAGGCCCGCGCGATTTGGCACAATGAAAAGCGCGCGCCCCCCGGGCCCCAGAACCCGCCAGCATTCCTCTAGCAGATCTGACGCTCGCTCGGATGTCTCCAACCCGTGCAGCAGGACCAGCTTGTCCACATGACCAGTCTCAATCGGCCACAGCGTTTCCTCGGTCAACACAGACACATTCGGCAAACCCGAAGGCCACGGCATGACCCCCTGCGGTCCGGGCATCAGTGCCATGACGCGACGCGCATCCTTCAGATATGGCCGCAGTAAAGGCGCGGCAAATCCGTAGCCCACCACCGTCTGCCCCTGCGCCTCGGGCCACAATTCCTGCATCCGCCCGCGCAGAGACGCCTGTGCGGCACGCCCCAACGCGCTGCGGTAGTAAAAATTTCGCAAATCCTGCACGTCCAGATGCATTGCAGTCAGTCCCGCGATCAGTCACTCTGAACCTACTGTCGCAAAGGTTAAGGAAAATGGCCATGCCTATCGAAATCGTCACCGTTCCCTGTCTGTCGGATAACTACGCGTTTTTGATCCATGATGACGCATCGGGTAGCACGGCGCTGGTAGATGTGCCCGAAGCCCGCCCGATTCTGCAGACACTTGAGTCCCGCGGCTGGACACTGGACGAGGTCTGGATCACGCATCACCACGACGATCATGTCCAAGGGCTGGGCGCTATCCTCGACCGGCACGACGCGACTGTGCGCGGCGCCGCGGCAGATTCTCATCGTCTGCCGGCGCTGGATGTGAAGCTGGTCGATGAAGACCATTTTGACTTTGCGGGTCACGACGTGCGTGTCATGGATGTATCCGGTCACACCGTTGGCCACATCGCCTATTACATGGCAGATGCCGGTGCCGTTTTCACCGCCGACAGCCTGATGGCTTTGGGATGTGGACGGCTTTTCGAAGGATCAGCCGAACAGATGTGGGCGAGTTTAAGCAAGCTCGCCGCTTTGCCCGCCGAAACGCTGGTGTGTTCAGGACATGAATATACCGCAGCCAACGCTAAGTTCGCCTTAACCATTGATCCGGATAATTCCGACCTTATATCGCGGGCAGAGTCGATTTCTGAGGCGCGTGCCTCGAAAACGCCCACAGTTCCTTCAACTTTGGCTCTTGAGTTGAAAACGAACCCCTTCCTAAGAGCCGCTGACCCCGCTATCCGTGTGCTTTTGAACAAGAAACAGGCGTCTGACGCCGACGTTTTTGCTGAAATTCGCGCTCGAAAGGATGCATTCTAACGCACAGATCATAGCCAAGCTTTGCAACATCACACAATTTGTGACCGGAAATATGCAGAAAAAACTTGAAGCCGCGCTACGATCAACCAAACTCTAATACTATGAGGCTATGGTCGGATGACGGGCTGATATCGCTCAGTACCGCCACCGACCCCGATCAGAAGGAGCACACGCCGTGCCTTCATTTTCGACGACACTGGAACAGGCAATCCATTCCGCTTTGGCGCTCGCGAATGCGCGACGTCATGAATTTGCAACGCTAGAACACCTGTTGCTGGCGTTGATAGATGAACCCGATGCGTCACGCGTGATGAAAGCGTGCAGCGTTGATGTCGATGACCTGCGCAAAACGCTTGTCGAATTCGTAGACGAGGATCTGAGCAATCTGGTCACGGATATCGACGGGTCGGAAGCAGTCCCGACAGCTGCTTTCCAGCGGGTGATCCAACGCGCTGCAATACACGTGCAGTCGTCGGGTCGTACCGAAGTAACCGGTGCCAACGTTTTGGTAGCAATTTTTGCCGAACGCGAAAGCAACGCCGCCTACTTCCTGCAAGAACAGGATATGACACGCTATGACGCGGTGAATTTTATCGCCCATGGTGTGGCGAAAGATCCCGCCTATGGCGAACAGCGCCCGGTATCCGGTTCGCCCGAAGCCGAAGAAGAAGCGCAGGGCGTGACCGAAGGCGAAAAGAAAGAAAGCGCGCTTGAAAAATACTGCGTGGACCTGAACGCCAAATCGCGTGAAGGCGACATTGATCCTCTGATCGGACGCGATTCCGAAGTTGAACGTTGCATCCAGGTGCTGTGCCGCCGGCGTAAGAACAACCCGCTTTTGGTGGGTGATCCGGGTGTGGGTAAAACTGCGATTGCTGAAGGTCTGGCGCGTAAGATCGTTGCAGGCGAAACACCAGAGGTGCTGGCCGAGACGACGATTTACTCCCTCGACATGGGTGCCCTCCTTGCAGGCACGCGGTATCGTGGCGATTTTGAAGAACGTCTCAAAGCAGTTGTATCAGAGCTTGAAGACCACAAAGACGCCGTGCTCTTCATCGACGAAATCCACACGGTTATCGGTGCCGGTGCTACGTCGGGCGGTGCGATGGATGCGTCCAACCTGCTGAAACCAGCGCTTGCCGGTGGCAAGCTGCGGACAATGGGTTCCACGACGTATAAAGAATTCCGTCAGCATTTTGAGAAAGACCGCGCGCTGAGCCGTCGGTTCCAAAAGATCGACGTCAACGAACCCTCGGTCGAAGATGCGGTGAAAATCCTGCGTGGACTTAAGCCGTATTTCGAAGACCACCATTCGGTGAAATATACCGCCGATGCGATCAAAGCCTCGGTCGAGCTTGCGTCGCGGTATATAAATGATCGCAAGCTTCCCGATAGTGCAATTGACGTCATCGACGAAGCAGGGGCCGCACAGCATCTTGTGGTCGCCGCGAAGCGTCGCAAGACGATCGGCACCAAAGAGATAGAGAATGTGGTCGCTAAAATCGCGCGTATCCCGCCTAAAAACGTCTCCAAGGACGATGCCGAAGTGCTGAAAGACCTTGAAGCGTCTCTCAAACGCGTGGTGTTTGGTCAAGACAAGGCAATCGAGGCGCTGTCATCGGCTATCAAACTGGCGCGTGCGGGTCTACGCGAGCCGGAAAAACCCATCGGTAACTACCTGTTCGCTGGCCCCACCGGCGTCGGGAAAACCGAGGTGGCAAAACAACTCGCCGATACGCTCGGTGTAGAGCTTTTGCGGTTCGATATGTCCGAGTATATGGAGAAACATGCCGTTTCGCGTCTTATCGGGGCGCCTCCTGGATATGTCGGGTTCGATCAAGGGGGCATGCTCACGGATGGTGTTGATCAGCATCCACATTGCGTGCTTTTGCTCGACGAAATGGAAAAAGCACATCCGGACGTCTACAACATCCTGTTGCAGGTCATGGATCATGGCAAATTGACAGACCACAACGGTCGCACAGTCGATTTCCGCAATGTTGTGCTTATCATGACGTCGAACGCAGGTGCGGCTGAACAAGCGAAAGAAGCCATCGGCTTTGGACGTGACCGGCGCGAAGGCGAGGATACCGCCGCCATCGAGCGCACATTCACGCCTGAATTCCGCAACCGTCTTGATGCGGTCATCAGTTTTGCGCCACTGCCCAAGGATACCATCCTGCGTGTGGTTGAGAAATTTGTGCTGCAACTCGAAGCACAACTGATGGACCGCAACGTCACAATCGAACTGACCAAGCCCGCTGCGGAATGGTTGGCAGACCGCGGGTATGACAGCAAAATGGGGGCGCGGCCGCTTGGACGGGTCATTCAGGAGCACATCAAGAAGCCATTGGCCGAAGAGTTGCTGTTTGGCAAACTTGCCAAAGGTGGTGTGGTCCGTGTCGGTATAAAAGGCGGCGAAATCGACCTCAAAATCGAAGGCCCTGACAATCCGCGCCTGTCCGGTGACAAACCGCCGCTGCTTACAGCGGAGTAATGCGCGCAGCAGCGATTGCGTTGATTTTATCCTCTGCCATGCCCGTCATGGCAGAGGATTTTCTTTTGGTGCAACCGATTGATTGCATTTTGGGGAAAACCTGCTTTATCCAGCAATATGTAGACCGTGATCCTGGCCCGCAGGCATTTGATTTCACCTGTGGATCGTTGTCCTATGACGGTCACAAGGGCACTGATTTTGCGCTGCACGATCTTGAAGCGATGCAAGCCGGTGTAGACGTTCTGGCCGCCGCAACCGGTGTTGTCACGGGTTTGCGCGACGCAGAGCCCGATACCGGACTGACAAACGCAGCCCCCGGCAAAGACTGTGGAAACGGCGTCGTGCTCAGCCATCAAGACGGCTGGGTCACCCAATATTGCCATCTAAAACAGGGGTCTATCGCTGTGAACATGGGGCAGACACTTGCGGCGGGCGACGTCATTGGTCGTGTCGGTCTAAGCGGCCGAACCCAATTTCCCCATGTCCATATCAGTGTCCGCCACAATGGCAACGTCGTTGACCCTTTCAATCCCGACGCGCAAGATGGCTGCGGGAATGACAACCGCAATACACTATGGTCGCAAGACATTGCCTACCAGCCCGGCGGCTTGATATCGCTCGGGATCACGGATGCTGTGCCACTTTTCGAGGACATAAAGTCAGGACATGTCGCAGACATCGCGCCGACAGTTGAGACCGCAGCGCTTGTGCTTTACGCCCATCTTTTCGGTACCCGCGCGGGGGACGTTTTGAAGATCAGGCTCGATGGCCCAACAGGTCCCGTCTTCGCTCACGACGTTGCCCTCGACAAAACCCAAGCCAGAAGCTTTCGCGCTATTGGTCAAAAAAGATCCCAAGCGGGCTGGGCCACAGGCACCTACACCGGGACAGCCGTGCTGTGGCGGAATCAACAACCGGTGTCAGATATCGACCTTAATTTCCGCGTCAGATAACACGATGGGCGCCTTTATCTTTCCGTGAATTTCAGCTCGATCCGACGATTTTGCGCACGTGCTTCGGGCGTGTCACCCAGGTCTACAGGTTGGTACTGCCCGAACCCGTTGGCGGCCAACCTGTTCGGCGGCAGCCCCAGTGATTCCGACATGTAACGCACCACCGACAATGCGCGCGCCTGGCTCAGTTCCCAGTTGTCAGCATATTGCCCTGTGCCGGACAGCGGCAGGTTATCCGTGTGCCCGTCGACACGGATGATCCAGTCGATTTCCGGCGGGATTTCATCGGCAACGGCAGAGATTATACGCGCAACCTGCGCGATGTCCCCCTGCCCTTCGGCCGACAGATCAGCACGTGCCGGCTCAAACAGAACCTCTGAAGAGAAAACAAACCGGTCTCCTTCAATCCGCACCCCCTCCTGTGCGCCCAGAACATCGCGCAACCGTCCGAAGAATTCCGAGCGGTACTGCTCAAGGTTCTTGGTTTCTTCTGTCAGCCGTTCTGCTTCGGCGGCAAGTCGTGCGGCCTCTGCCTCAAGTCGGATGCGTTCGGCTTCTTCAAGTTCGGCGCGGCGGCGTTGCTCTGCGGCAACCCGTGCAAGCGCCGTGTTCAATTCGGACCCGAGCGATTGCAACTGTACTTGCTGTGCCGCATCGCGGTCCTTTGCGTCATCCAAAAGCGCTTGCAAGTCGCCCAGCTGTGTCCGCAGCGCCGCGACCTGCTGGTTCAAAAGCTCGGTTTGACGTCGGGCGCGCGCGCTGATCTCTTCTTCCTGCGCAAGCGCATTGCGCGCCTCGGCCAGCAAAATCGCGCGCTGGTCGGCCTCAGATGTGCGGTCGTCGGCTATTATTTCTGCCGCACGCTGTGCTGCCAGCGCTGCGGCCAGTTGTGCACGCAGTGCGGCCCGTTGCGCGTCGATGTCATCGGTCAAAGCGCTGGCTTGTGCTTCGGCAGCTGCACGCGCTGCAGCTTGCAATGCTGCGGTGGCCTGCGCCTCGTCCAGATCCGCCAGCACCTCGGTCAACCGTGCGGCCATGATCTCTTGCTGGACTTCCAGAACATCCAGTGCTTGTTGCGCACGCGTGCCCTCTTCGACCTGACCGCTCAGGGCATCCACTTCTAGAAGAGCCGCAGCAAGCCGCGCATCCAGATCTTCTTCGGCGGCACGCGCGGCGGCAAGCAGGGTCAGCGTTTCTTCGGCGCGCGCCCGTTGGTTTTCCAGCGCCAACGTCATCGCGGTCAGTTCAGCATCTGCGTCCTGCAACCGTGCACGCAACAATTCCGCAGCCGCAGCTTCTGCGATCCTTGCAGCATCCTGCGCACTCAGAGTTTCCCGCGCCTCGTCCAACTGGCCACTTAGCGTGTTAATCTGTCCTTCGGCGGCCGCATTGCGCGCCTGCAAATCGGCCACCAGTGCATCCAGCGCCTCGCGACGTGCCGCGGCCAGTCGCGCGGCTTCGACCTGCGCATCGATTTCAGCACGCGACGAGGCAAGCGCCAGATTCAACGCGTCGCGCTCACTGAGCAAATTGGCGCGCTCGGCTTGTAGCGTGTCACGCGTCTGTTCCAGATCGGCCACTGTGCCCAATGCACTGTCGCGCTGCGCGATCAGCGCTGCAACCTGTGCCTCAAAGCTTGTGATTTGCGTTTGCGCAGCGTTCAGTTGTTGTGCTTGTGCATCGCGGGTTTGTGTTAACGCGGCGATCCGCGCTTCGGCATCCGACAGCGTCGCGTCAAGCTCTCCTACGCGCGTGCGCAATTGCGCCGAGCTCTGCTCTTCCAATCCCAGAGCCTGCGCCAGTGCCGCAACTTCGCCGGACAGTTGGTCCAGCTCTGTTTCTTGTCCGGTAATGCGCTCTGTCAAAACGAATTGAACAACCATGAAGATGGTCAAAACGAACATCAAAACCAGCAAAAGTCCGGTCATCGCGTCGACAAACCCCGGCCAGATCGAGGCTTGAAACCGCGTTCCTGTCCGCCGAGAAAGTGCCATCAGCCGTCTCCAGGTGGCATTTTACCAGCAGGCCGTGGGTGCCGCGGTTTTAGCGCGTCTGCCAGTTTGTTGATGTCGGTGCGCAACTCGGCCATGCTTTCCTGGCGTCCCGCCGAGATTTCTTCGAGGATGCGCAGCATTTGCACATCGATGGACCGCAGGCGCATACGGCTTTCGGCGTCCATGCCTTCACCTTGGCCCTGTGTCTCAATCAATGCGACCAGACGTTCCTGCCCTGCCGCAACACGTTCAAGTGCCGACACGGAAGGATCTGATCTGTCGCCATGACGCACCATATTTTCAATTGCTGTGGTCAGACTGGCAATGCGCTCGTTTGCTTCTGATCGCCCCGTTTCAGCGTTTATGAACATCTCCTGCAACCGGTCCATCTGTTCGGCCATGTGGTCAACCACGCCCGCCATCAGGTTCTGCTCGCCTGTCGCGTCGTCCCCTGCAGTGAAACCAACCCGAGTGATCGAGCTGAGCCATTCTTCCAACTCTCTGTAAAAGCGGTTCTGCCCATGACCTGCGAACAGCTCAAGCAGGCCCACAATTAGTGATCCCGCGAGCCCCAGAAGCGACGATGCAAAGGCGACGCCCATGCCGCCAAGCTGCGCTTCCAACCCCGTCATCAGGCGATTAAACACCTCGACACCGCCTTCACCATCCTGCGGCGCAAGGCTGCGGATGGTATCGACGACAGCGGGCACAGTTGTCGCAAGACCATAAAACGTCCCCAAAAGGCCCAGAAAGATAAGCATATTGACGATATAGCGGGTAATCTCGCGTGCTTCGTCGATGCGTGTTGCAACTGAATCAAGGATCGACCGTGTCGAGGAAGAACTGACCTGCATACGGGCACCGCGCTGTCGCAGCAGCGTGGCCAACGGTGCCAGCAGCAACGGCGCTCTGACACTGCTGTCCAGCGTCCCGTTTGCAAAGCTTTCAATCCAACGTACCGATCCGATCAGTTGAAAAACCTGATAGAAACAGGCCAGGACCCCGATGATAAAGACGAATATGATAAAGCCGTTGAGGTATGGATTGGCTTGGAAAACCGGCAAGACGCGTGGCAAGGCCAAAAAGCTGCCAAAGCCTGACAGGGCCAAGACGATCAACATCAAAGAGATTTGTCGCACCGGTTGTGAAAAGACCGGCCTGATTTCGTGGTCTGGTAACGCCATACGCCCCCGCTCCTGACCGTTATTGTTCTGCTCTACCCAGAGTTTACACTGAAAAACGCCCCGAGCGCCAAGGAATTATGACTTGAGCGCGCGAACCCGCTGGCTCAACCACTCAAGATCTGGGTCATGCAGCCCGATTTCGGTCAAATGTTGTGCAGTATTATACAAATACTCGGTGTTTGGCCCCATACCACCCACGGCACGCGAAATGATCTGTGCCTGTTCTTCCAACGGCAGACCACCGCAATACTGCACGTGGTCGGGGTTTATCACGTAGACCACCGCAGAAACGCGACGCCCGTCGGTGAGGTCGATTTCAAGCGTCCGCTCAAGATAGGCAGATGAGATCAGTTCGCGCTCGCGCAAATAGGCCAGCGTCGCGTCCTCTGTACCCGTTTTCACGGCAAGTGCGACGCCTTCGCAGGCATGCGATGGTTCGGCATCCAGGGCCAGCACAAGGCCCGGATCGTCATCTGTGCCGCGATGATGGATCGAACGCATGCAAAACGACCGCGCATATCCGGGCAGCGTTGCAACAACCTGTTCCGCCACATCAAAACCCGGGTTCCACAACAAGCTGCCGTATCCAAATACCCACATCGTCATAGTGCTGGTTCTCCTTGCCCGCTTTGCGTAAACCTCAAAACGATACGAAACGAAAGAGGCTACGTGATGCGGCGATTGATATGGCTCGGCGTTGTGTTTGTGCTGCTATGGAGCGGCTGGTGGTTTTTTGCCTCCAGCAGTATGCAAAACGGCCTTGAGGCTTGGCTTGCGGAACGGCGTGCAGAAGGCTGGCAAGCTGACGTTGTCGAGACAAGAGCCAGCGGATATCCCTTTTTTTTAGAGACCACCCTCGTTGGTCCAACACTTGCCGACCCTGACTCTGGCGTAGCTTTCGCGGCGTCACAGTTGAAAATAGAAGCCCCTGCATGGTGGCCGGGATACGTGAGCGTGGCGTTTCCACAGGACGAAATGATCTTTGCCAGCCCGCTGGTGCGCCACACTATCCAAGCGCAGATGGCGCTCGCTGATTTTCGCCTGCACCCGGGCACCGCCCTCGAGGTAGAGGAACTGGCCTTGCGCTCGGGCGCTTGGGTTCTGGCCAGCCCCCAAGGCAGCCTGATGGGGGCCGCAGGTCTGACGCTCAGCATGGTACAATCGCCTGATGATCCAAGGCAGTATACCTTTGTTCTGGATGCGCCTGCGTTTGAACCGGGTCAATTACCCCGATCAGCACTGCGCGTGCCGGATGACTGGCCTGTGACATTCGATAGTTTTACAATCGCGATGGATGTCACTTTTGACCGGCCCTTTGACCGCACCACAGTTGAAGACGCCCGCCCGCAACCGCGCCGCGTGAACATGGAACTGGCCGAAGCACAGTGGGGTGCGTTATCGCTGCGCGGGGCGACGATGCTGGACGTGGCACCAGGGGGTCTTCTCAACGGTGACGTGTCGCTTCAAGCGCGAAACTGGCAAGATATTCTGACATTGGCCGAGGCGTCAGGCGCGCTGCCCTCGGAACTGCGCCCACAATTGGAAAACGTTCTGGGCATGCTTGCACGAGGCAGTGGCAGTCCAGACAATATCGATGCAACACTGACGCTGCGCGATGGGCGAATGTTCATTGGTTTTATCCCGTTGGGACGCGCCCCTCGACTGGTGCTGCGCTAGCGGCAATAGGGCCCACTTCGGTAGCGGGCAGTATCAAAGTGGAAGTGATCCAGATGAAACCGGTCTGAATTCGGGCCAAGTACGGTACCGAAGGGACCACAGGCACCCTTGTGCAGTTTGCGCATCGCGTCGCGCGTCTCGGCATCGTTCCAACCAGTGCGTACCGTAATCAACGTGCCATCCCGCAACTGAACACCGGAAATGTCGATCGCACGTCCCTTTCCATGCTCAGAAATACGCCCGCCAGGCAGGTTATTGCGGGTTCGGCATGCGTAATGCGCCGCCACTCGCACCTGCTTGAGCCCCCCGCCCTTGCGGGCCAGAGCAGGTTTGGCGGTATCTTCCAGCCACGTCTTAAGCGCTTTTGCCGTTTTGCAGTCCATCAGGGCCGGCTGGCTGAGCGTGATGCCGGATACTGCGCGCACCTGTACAGCATTTGGAATTCCGCAGCCTGCTTGCGCGCCTTTCACACGGCCTTCAACCCTGCCCTGAATGTCAATATCCTCGCAAATGGCGCCCCGCTTGCGCAGACGCTCCTGTTCGCGAGCGATACGGCGAAAACTGCGGGGACGTTTTTGCGGCTTAAGAGATTGTGCGGGCGCATCCCCGCGGCGCGCCGCTATGGTTGCAGCCGCGTCTCTGGGACGCTGCGCAATATCACCCGAGGGCTGCACCGTAACCCTCTGATCCTCGGGGCGGTTTTCAGGCCGCAAAGACGTGTCAGGAGCCGCACCCGCAACACCGGCTGTCAGCACAAGCACTGCCAGCCACCTTGTCATGGTGCAGACGATTTGCGCCCGAAGTCTGGCGCGTCCGTATCCTGCCCTGCCTCGATAATGCCACGGCGAATGCTGCGTGTGCGCGTAAAATAGTCGTGCAAGTGATCGCCGTCACCGGTCCGAATGGCGCGCTGCAAGGCGAAAAGTTCTTCGGTGAACCGCCCCAATATTTCTAGCGTGGCATCCTTGTTGGACAAAAAGACATCGCGCCACATTGTTGGATCACTCGCCGCAATCCGGGTAAAGTCGCGAAAGCCCGCGGCCGAGTATTTGATGACTTCGCTGTCGGTCACACGTCCAAGATCATCTGCGACACCGACCATTGTGTAGGCGATAAGGTGCGGCGCGTGGCTGGTGACGGCCAACACCAGATCATGGTGGTCTGCGGCCATTTCCTCGACATTGCTGCCCATCTCTTCCCACAGGCGGCGCAACCGTGCAACCGCGTCCCGATCGCTGCCCTCGACCGGCACAAGCAGGCACCAGCGGTTATCAAACAGTTCTGCAAATCCGGATTCGGGGCCTGAATGCTCTGTTCCCGCCAACGGATGACCGGGCACAAAATGCACATCAGCACCCAGATGCGGACCCACACTTTCGATCACATCACGCTTGACCGATCCCACGTCTGTCACAGTCGCCCCGGCTTTCAGGTGCGGCCCGATTTCGGCAGCAACCGCCCCCATGACGCCCACCGGCACACATAACACCACCAGATCAGCGCCCTCGACCGCCTCCGCGACGGTGTCACACACACGGTCACACAGCCCGATCCGCCGCGCCGTATCGCGGGTTTCTTGCGACCGCGCATAGCCTGTCACTTCGCCCGCCAGACCTTTGCGTTTCATTGCCCAGAACATCGACGATGCGATCAGGCCCAATCCGATCAGGGCAACACGGTTGTAAATCGGGGTCATGTTGTCCTCTTAAATCTGGTCAGCGCGTCAAGTACACGGCCGGTGTCATCAGCGCTGCCGACAGTGATCCGCAGCGCATCCGGAAATCCATAGCCTTTGACCAGCCGCACCAGAATACCGGCATCCTTAAGGTGCGCATCAGCGGCAAGTGCCTCGGCTTCGTCCACAAAGCGCGCCAGAACAAAGTTTGCATGGCTTTCATCGCATGCAATACCCAGCTGGTTCAATCCACCGGTCAGACGGGCGCGTTGTTCTGCATTATCTTTCAGGCACCGCGAGACAAAGGCACGGTCACGCATGCCAGCCTCGGCACCTGCAAGGGCAATGGACGACAGGTTAAAAGGTCCACGCACGCGGTTCAGCACGTCAATCACCTCTTGCGTGGCATAGGCCCAGCCGACACGCAGACCGCCCAGCCCATAGAGTTTTGAAAACGTACGGGTCATGACCACATTGTCATGCGCATCAACCAGTGCAGCGCCACCATCATACCCGTCAAAAAACTCGGCGTAGGCACCGTCGAGCACTAACAGGCATGTGGAGGGAACAGCTTCGACCAAACGCTCAAGCGTGGCACTGTCCAGTGCTGTACCTGTCGGGTTCGCGGGATTGGCAATGTAAATCAAGCGTGTTGCAGGTGTGATCCGCGCCACGACAGCGTCAATATCGACACAACGGTCCGTCTCAGGAGCAACAACCGGCGTGGCCCCGGCAGAGAGCGCAAAGATGCGGTACATCGAAAACCCGTGTTCGGTGTAGAGCACTTCATCACCCGGCCCTGCAAAAGCCATAGCAAGCAAAGTCAGCAACTCGTCCGAACCGACACCACAAATAATACGCTCCGCATCAAGCCCGTGCACCTCGGCAATGGCCGTGCGCAGAGGCGCATGATCGGTGGACGGATAGCGGTGCATCGTCAAAGCAGCTTCGGCAACGGCCTCAACGGCCTTAGGGCTGCATCCAAACGGGTTTTCGTTCGAACTCAGTTTTAGCGGATTTTTCTGTCCATCGATTTTGGACGCGCCCCCTTGGTAAAGCGCAATATCCATAATGCCGGGTTGTGGAGCGATCGTCATAGGTCGGGTCCTTCGAATTCGCGCGAAACTTAGCGGGGGTGTGCCGGCTGTGCCAGCACCAAACATGGCACTCGGGGCAAAAAGCCGCCCCTGTCGCTTCGTTCTCTCGCATAAAAAAAAGGCCGCGCGGGGTAATCCTGCGCGGCCTTTTGAAGACTGAATGGCGAAAAAATTAGTTTTTCGCGTAGAATTCAACCACGAGGTTCGGCTCCATCATCACCGGATAGGGCACATCGCCCAAATGTGGTGTGCGAACGAATGTTGCAGCCATTTTGGAATGGTCTGCATCAATGTAGTCCGGCACGTCGCGCTCGGGCAGTTGTGTCGCTTCGATCAGCGCTGCCATCTGCTTGGAGCGGTCACGTACTTCGATGATGTCGCCCTCTTTCACGCGGTAGGACGGGATGTTTACGATCTGGCCGTTCACACGCACGTGCTTGTGGTTCACGAACTGGCGCGCCGCAAAAACAGTCGGCACGAATTTCGCGCGATATACCACGGCGTCAAGGCGACGCTCCAGCAGACCGATCAGGTTTTCACCTGTATCGCCTTTTACACGCTCGGCTTCGGCATAGATGCGGCGGAACTGCTTTTCAGTCAGATCACCGTAGTAGCCTTTGAGCTTTTGCTTGGCGCGCAGCTGGATACCGAAATCGGAAAGCTTGCCTTTACGACGCTGACCGTGCTGGCCGGGGCCATATTCACGGCGGTTTACCGGGGATTTCGGACGGCCCCAGATGTTTTCGCCCATGCGGCGGTCAATTTTGTACTTGGCAGACGTGCGTTTTGTCACGGCTGATCTCCTTCTGTAATCGCTTCGACGAAGCATGAAGGGCGTTGTCCTCTGACCCGAAGGCCCGACAGGAAACCCCTTGCGGGGGCCACCAACACCAATGAAGCCGCGCTTATACTGCCGCGGACCGCAGAGTCAACGCCCCATCTCGCGCACAGGCGCATGGCGATGACACGACACTAGGTGGTCATTTACCATGCCGACGGCTTCCATGAAGGCATAGACAATCGTCGGCCCGCAGAATTTAAAGCCTTCACGCTTGAGATCTTTAGATATTTGCAGCGAAAGTGCGGTCTGCGTCGGGACATCGGATTGCCGGTGAAATCTGTTCTGCAGCGGTTTACCCTCCACATAATTCCACAAGAAGGTATCAAAACCCTCACGTGCTTGGATCTTTTGCCAGACCTGCGCGTTCGAAATTGTAGCTTCTATTTTGCCACGGTGCCTGATGATACCCGCATCCCCAAGCAGTCGCGCGACGTCCGCATCCCCCCATGTGGCGATGATATCCGGATCAAACCCGGCGAATGCGGCGCGAAAATTCTCGCGCTTTTTCAGGATCGTGATCCAGCTCAGACCGGCCTGAAAGCCATCGAGAATCAGTTTCTCCCACAGTGCGCGGCTATCGTATTCAGGCACGCCCCAGTCTGTATCATGGTAGTCGAGATAAATTTGTTCCGGCCCCGCCCAACTGCATCTATTCACTATATGCACCTTTCAAATCAATCGATTGGATGTATTTCGCGTTCAAGTCAAATTAGAACAAAATAGGAATATTAACGCGATTTTAGCAAGTATGGAGTCAGTGTGGCACCAGCAATCAGAACGAGGATGCACATGCCGGGACCCAAAAAACGAATGATGGCGGATATGGTGCCGGGCACTGACAGCCCGCTCAACTTTGCCGTTTCATCTCGCGATCAGAAGACGATTGACATGGTAGCAGCGGCGATCCGGCACAAACAGGTGCTTTTGGCCTATCAGCCGGTGATGCAGGCGCGCGATCAATCCAAGGTCGCCTTTTACGAGGGGTTGATCCGTGTTTTGGACGAAACCGGCCGCGTCATCCCCGCCGGGGTCTTTATGGACAAGATCGAAAATTCCGAACTGGGGCGTGAACTGGATACTCTCGCGCTGAACAAAGGGCTGCGCGCCCTGCATGAAAACCCGCAGCTACGGCTATCCATCAACATGTCCGCACGCTCCATCGGCTACAGGCCTTGGAACCGTACGCTGGAACGGTGGTTGAAGCAAAACCAACTGATCGGGGAACGTTTGATTCTGGAAATCACGGAAAGCTCGGCCATGATGGTGCCAGAGCTTGTGGTAGATTTCATGGACCGGTTGCAAATGCAGGGTATTTGTTTTGCCATGGACGACTTTGGCGCAGGCTACACAGCATTACGCTATTTCAAAGAGTTTTGCTTTGACGTCATCAAAATTGATGGTCAGTTCATTCAAGGTATCGCCCGAGATCCAGACAATCAGGTGATGACAGCAGCACTTATCGCGATCGCCAAACAGTTTGACATGCTCACAGTGGCGGAATTTGTAGAGAACAAAGAAGACGCTGATATCCTGACCCAGCTGGGCGTGGACTGCTTGCAGGGATACCACTTTGCGGCGGCCACGACGCGGCCCGACTGGATGCGAGACACCCGCATGCATCAGGCGGTTTAGTCATTAAACAAATATCGTTTGCGATGCTGTGTCACAGGCTTGATCTGTTGCCGCGAAAATAATCATCGGTTAACTGTTGCCAATATTAACGAAAAGACTAAGGGGTGCGCGTCCTGTCTGCACCTGGTCTTCTCAAGAACTGGTAAAGGACCGAACCATCATGACGAACGTCGTAATCGCCTCCGCCGCACGAACTGCCGTAGGCAGCTTTGGCGGGTCTTTCGCAAATGTCCCTGCTCACGACCTGGGCGCCGCCATGCTCAAAGAGATCGTGGCGCGCGCCGGTGTAGATCCATCCGAGGTATCCGAGACTATTCTAGGACAGGTTTTGACCGCAGCCCAAGGCCAAAACCCCGCGCGCCAAGCCCATATCAACGCAGGCTTGCCGCAAGAAGGATCTGCCTGGTCGATCAACCAGGTTTGCGGATCTGGCCTGCGCGCCGTTGCCTTGGCCGCACAGCATATCCAGCTGGGTGATGCAGACATCGTTGCAGCCGGCGGTCAGGAAAACATGACACTCTCACCGCATGCCGCATCCCTGCGGGCCGGTCACAAGATGGGCGACATGAAATACATCGACACCATGATCCGCGACGGGCTTTGGGACGCTTTCAACGGCTACCATATGGGCCAAACAGCTGAAAACGTTGCTGAAAAGTGGCAGATCAGCCGCGACCAACAAGATGAATTTGCCGTCGCTTCGCAAAACAAAGCGGAAGCGGCCCAGAAAGCGGGCAAATTCGATGATGAGGTTTTCGCCTACACCATAGCTACCCGCAAAGGTGACATCGTCGTCGACAAAGACGAATACATCCGCCACGGCGCGACAATGGAAGCCATGCAAAAACTGCGCCCTGCCTTCACCAAGGATGGGTCGGTCACCGCAGCTAACGCGTCCGGGCTCAACGACGGCGCCGCCGGTGCATTGATGATGTCCGCGGCCAACGCTGAAAAGCGTGGTATCCAGCCACTGGCGCGCATTGCAAGCTACGCCACAGTCGGCCTTGACCCGTCGATCATGGGCGCAGGTCCGATCTACGCCAGCCGCAAAGCGCTTGAAAAGGCAGGCTGGAAAGCCGAAGACCTCGACCTGGTCGAAGCAAACGAAGCTTTCGCCGCCCAAGCCTGTGCTGTGAACAAAGACATGGGTTGGGACCCGGCAGTCGTCAACGTCAACGGCGGTGCCATCGCCATCGGCCACCCGATCGGTGCTTCCGGCGCGCGTATCCTCAACACTTTGCTTTTCGAAATGCAGCGCCGCGACGCCAAAAAAGGACTCGCCACGCTGTGCATCGGGGGCGGCATGGGTGTTGCCATGTGCCTCGAGCGCGACTGATCCAGATCAAGGCGGCGCAGTCCAGCGCCGCCTAGACACCCCTCACGCCCAAGAGCCGCGAAGCATCGCGGCACCTCAAAACCATAATATCCAGAAGACTGGAGGAGACTAAAGTATGTCCCGTGTTGCACTTGTCACCGGCGGAAGCCGAGGTATCGGCGCCGCAATTTCAACCGCCCTCAAGGATGCAGGCTATGCCGTAGCCGCAACCTACGCCGGCAACGATGAAGCCGCCGCCAAATTCACCGAAAGTACCGGCATCAAAACCTATAAATGGAATGTCGCCGACTACGACGAAAGCAAAGCTGGCATCGACAAAGTCGAAGCCGACCTTGGCCCCATTGATGTTGTTGTGGCGAATGCAGGCATCACGCGTGATGCGCCGTTCCACAAAATGACGCCCGAGCAGTGGAAAGAGGTTATCGACACGAACCTGACCGGCGTGTTCAACACCGTTCACCCCGTGTGGCCCGGCATGCGCGAACGCAAATTCGGTCGTATTATCGTCATCAGCTCGATCAACGGCCAGAAAGGTCAGTTCGCGCAGGTAAACTATGCCGCAACCAAGGCCGGCGATCTGGGCATCGTGAAGTCGCTTGCGCAGGAAGGCGCGCGTGCGGGCATCACCGCCAATGCTATCTGCCCCGGCTACATCGCCACCGAAATGGTTATGGCCATCCCTGAAAAGGTACGGGACAGCATCGTCGCGGGCATCCCGGCAGGCCGTTTGGGCGAGCCAGAAGAAATCGCGCGCTGCGTGGCGTTCCTTGCGTCAGACGACGCGGGCTTCATCAACGGCTCCACAATCTCTGCCAACGGCGCACAGTTCTTCGTGTAAGATTAACGACGCCAATAAACAAAAGGGCCGGTTCCAACGAACCGGCCCTTTTTTGTGTCCAATGTGCCGTGTCGCAGATCAGCGCGACGTCTTGGATGGGAAAAGCCAGTGCCATGCTGCCTTGAGGGCCAAGCTGCGCTCTTCATGTGCACGTTTCATTGCAATGCGGCTGCGTTCGGTTGTTGATGCTTCGATCATTTCAGTATTCCTTGCTAAGTTGCGTCAGCGTTTCTAAACTGAAACTAATATGGCACCCTAATTTGAAAGCTACAAACGAGACATTCGCGACCTTCAGTTAAGAAAATTTTATGTTATGATGAGTGATCGCCTGCCCCCTCTGACTGCTTTGCGCGCCTTTGATGCCGCCGCGCGCCATATGTCCTTTGCCAAAGCTGCCGATGAATTATCGGTAACGCCCGCCGCGCTGAGCTTTCAGATCAAGTCACTTGAGGAGCATTTAGGCGCCCCGCTTTTCTTGCGTTTGAACCGTGCGGTCGAGTTGACAGAAGCCGGGAGAACTCTTGCACCGGGCGCGGCTGCAGGCTTTCAAACACTGGCCGCCGCGTGGCGGGCCGCACAGCGCCTGCAGGACGAACAGACCCTCACGGTCACTGCAGGCCCAGCTTTCACGGCAAAGTGGCTAGCCCCTCGGCTATATGAATTTGCCCAAGGCCATCCCGAAATCGAATTGAGGTTTTCAGCCTCACTGCGGATCGTAGATTTTGCACGCGATGCAGTGGATGTTGCGATCCGGTTCGGCATCCGCGAAGACAGCGATCTTTGGTCGATGC
>Ga0316191_10000843_pt1 | contig 20597 bp, 24 predicted proteins | sample Eddworburr2cm_MG_FD_204928 | JGI IMG/M metagenome (GOLD analysis project Ga0316191, IMG submission 204928) | Coastal sediment microbial communities from Maine, United States - Eddy worm burrow 2 cm | ecosystem: Environmental > Aquatic > Marine > Coastal > Sediment | place: USA: Maine... | reverse complement strand
ACGCTGCCGGATGCCGCCTGGCTGAGGCTCAACCATGCCTGGGTCGGCTTCTTTTTCGCAATGGGCGTCCTCAATCTGTATGTTGCCTACAGCTACCCGGAAGAGGTCTGGGTGAACTTCAAACTGTTCGGCTTACTCGGCTTGACGCTGCTGTTCATGCTCGGCCAGGGCTTCTACCTGGCGCGTTTCATGGAAGCCGAAGAGAAGCCCAGCGAGGATTGATCAATGCTCTACTGTATCGTCAGCACCGATGTCGCAAACAGCCTGCCGCTTCGCCAGGGCGCCCGCCCGGCGCATCTCGAGCGATTGCGCGCGCTGCAGAGCCAGGGACGCCTGGTGCTTGCCGGCCCCCATCCGGCGATCGACAGCGACGATCCGGGCGAGGCGGGGTTTACCGGCAGCCTGATCGTCGCCGAGTTCATCGACCTCGAACAGGCAAAGGCATGGGCCGACGCCGATCCCTACGTGGCCGCCGGCGTGTATGCCAGCGTCTCCGTCAAACCATTCAAACAGGTCTTTCCACAATGATGTCGCTATCGCAGCGAGGAGGAACCCACATGCGATCCAAGGTAGCGCGGCTTGCCGCGCAAGCACTGATTGTCTGCGCTTGTACCACGGCCGCGGCCGAGGAACCGGCAGCCGCGCCAAAGGTTGAACCACAGGTCCTGGTGACCATAGATGACTTCGACATGACCGACCTGCACTTCGCCCTGTTTGCCAGCCAGACCGGACGCAATGTCCAGGATCCTGCGCAACAGATCGCTTTACTCAACGAACTGGTGAACAATTTCATGGTCGCCAATTCCGTGCAGGGGCAGGCAATGGCGAGAACTCCCGAGGTGGCGGCAGCGCTGGAGGTCGCGCGCGCCAGGCTGGTCGCACAGACCCTGGTGCGCTCGGAACTCGAAAAGACTCCGATCGACGAGGAACAGGTCATCGCACTTTACGAGGCCGAATATGGCGATGGCTCAGAGCCCGGAAAGGAATACAAGGCGCGGCACATCCTGCTGAAAACCGAAGAGGACGCCAAGGCCGTGATCAGCGAACTCGACGCCGGGGCCGATTTTGCGACACTGGCTGCGGAGCGTTCGACAGGTCCCAGCAAATCGGTCGGTGGCGATCTCGGCTGGTTCGAGGACGATCAGATGGTCCCCGAGTTTTCGGCGGCGACCGCAGAACTCGCCGACGGTCAGTACAGCAAGACGCCGGTGAAGACCCAGTTCGGCTGGCACGTGATTCTGCGCGAAGAGAGTCGTGAAGTGCCGGCACCCAGCCTGGAATCGGTCAGAAAAGACCTGGAGCAACAGATCCAGCAGCAGCAGGTGGCCAAACTGCTCGCCGACATCCGCGCCCAGTCGACTGTTGAGGTGCATGGTCCGGAGAAGGCCGAGTGAACCCCAATGACACTTGGTTGACCAGCCAGGGAGATTGAACCGCGCTCCGGCATATTCGATGCGCGGGCAGCTGCCGCAAGGCCGCGGCAGTCGCAGTTCCAGGGGCTGATTCACGGCATCCTACCGATCGCATGCGCCGGGTCGCGGGTTCACGCAACTGCCGTTGGAGCGAACGCCGCTCCGCGAGCAGCGCGCCGTCACGGACCGCTCACTCCTCAGGTTCTTTTCTCACCTTTGCGATACGGTTGATTGACACGACTTCCGCGGCCGGTTTTTCATCCGTGTAGTAGGGACGCTCCTGGGTGACACCGGCCTCGTCGGCCAATTCCCGTTCACGCAGTGATATCAGCCCGAGGCAATGCCGCACGTCCTGAATCGTCTGTTCGGAGAGAGGGTGCTTCATCGCGCGACTCGGCGGTGTGGTGTCTTTGATGACCTGCGCCAGCACCTTGCGCATCACTACCAGGATTTCGCGTTCTTTCCTGCTCAGGTCGTTCATCCGGTCGGGCCTCTTAAGGTTTCCCGGTAGGATAACCGAAGCTGGCATCACGAAACCACGCCGCCGTTGCGAAAATTGCGGCGGCCGCCTATTTGAAAATCGTGTCGATCGAGAAGCCTTCCTGCTCGAGTATCCCGCGCAGGCGCTTGAGTGCATCCATCTGGATCTGACGCACACGCTCGCGTGTCACGCCCAGCTCATTCGCGACCTGCTCGAGGGTCGAATTCTCGTAGCCATGCAGGCCGAAGCGGCGTTCGACCACCTCGCGCTGTTTGTCGTTGAGCTTCGCCAGCCAATCGTCCAGATGCCCGGAGATGTCACCTGCCTGGATGTGTTCGGTCGGGTCGGTCGCGTTCTCGTCGGCGATGGTGTCGAGCAACGGCTTGTCGGCATCTTTGCCATACGGCGTATCGACAGAGGTCACCCGTTCGTTCAGGCCCAGCATCCGTTTGACCTCGTCGATCGGGCGATCCAGCAGATCGGCAATCTCCTCGGCGGTCGGTTCATGGTCCAGCGTCTGAGTCAGCTGACGCGCCGCACGCAGGTAGACATTGATTTCCTTGACCACATGGATCGGGAGACGGATCGTCCGCGTCTGATTCATGATCGCGCGCTCGATCGTCTGACGAATCCACCAGGTAGCGTAGGTCGAAAAGCGGAAGCCGCGCTCGGGATCGAATTTCTCCACGGCCCGGATCAAGCCGAGGTTGCCTTCCTCGATGAGGTCGAGCAATGCAAGTCCGCGATTCATGTAGCGCCGCGCAATCTTCACCACGAGGCGCAGGTTGCACTCGATCATGCGCCGCCGCGCCGCCGCATCACCCTTTTGTGCCAGGCGGGCAAAGTAGACCTCCTCTTCTGCAGTCAGCAGCTTGGAGAATCCAATCTCGTTCAGGTACAGACGGGTGGCATCGAGCTGACTGTCAGGAATCTCGCCGGCAGCGTATTTTGCTTCCGGTTCTGCAGAATCACCGTCGTCGGAATCGACGGTGATCAGGTCTTTGCTATCGTCCGCCGTCGCATCTGCATCATCGGCGATGTCCTCGATGTCGTCCTCGGCATCGGGATCGACTTCCTCGCGCTTCGCAGCCATGCCCCCTCCATCACTGTGTGCTCACGTCAACGAGACGGAGAATTCAAAGGTTAGGGTTTCGGCAATAACCGCAAGGGATCTACCGGCTTACCGTCACGCCTGATCTCGAAATGCAGCTGAGCATCGCCGTTGTTCGCGATTCCCATCTCTGCGATGTTCTGTCCTTTGCTGACCCGGTCGCCTTCGTTGACCAGGATCTTTCTGTTGTGCCCGTAGGCACTCAGATACTTATCATTATGTTTGACGATGATAAGCCGCCCATAGCCAATCAGTCCACTCCCGCTGTAAACGACTTTTCCGCCCTCGGCGGAACGGATCGCATCGCCATTGCGCCCGGCAATCTTGATGCCATTGCGCAGCGGATCCCCGGACTTGAAGCGCGACACGATCTTGCCACGCACTGGCCACTGCCAGCTCAGGCTGCGCCGTGTCGCTTCGGCCGGAGGCGGCGCGGGTTTGGATGCCGGACGGGGTTTCGGCCTTGACGCGGGCTTTGGCGTCGATTTCGATTTCGAACTCGCTGTCGACGGAGGGGGAGGCGATGAGCGCCTGACCGGCGGGGGACGCAACCGCAGCGTCTGGCCGGGATAGATTCGGTACGGCGCGCGTATCCCATTCCATTGGGCAATCGAGCGGTAGTCCAGCTTACTCTGCCATGCGATGCCGTAGAGGGTGTCCCCCGCCCGCACACGGTACTGATCGCCACGAATGATCGGCCGTGCCGGCTTGGAGGCCGCCGATCGGCTGCCGCGCGACTCCACCGGCGCCTTCCAGCTCGAAGTACAGGCGGCGAGCAGCAGGCAAACGAGGGCAAGGGTACAAGCGAGCCACGCACGTCCGTTCCAGGAGGACCGCGCCCTATGCAACCAAGTCCGGTGGCGTTCCTGCTTCAAGATCCCCGTTTCTTTTTCGCGACCGTTCAGAACTGATAAACAAGCACTATGATGACCACCGCCAATACCGTCAACCAGCCCAGCCAATCGATCCAGCGGTGCAGCTTGGCCTCCATCGACTCACCGCCCCAGGCCATCAGCATTGCGACCAGAAAGAAGCGCAACCCGCGGCCGACCAGCGATGCCAGCAGGAACGGCAGCAGCGGCATGCCCAGCACACCCGCCGTGATGGTGAACACCTTATAGGGAATGGGCGAAAAACCGGCCGCGAAGATGGCAAAAAACCCCCACTCGCCAAACCACTGCTGAGCCTGCGCGAACGCACCGGCATAGCGTCCGCTCTCGATCCAGGGGGCAACCAGCTCGAACGCGAACATGCCGATCAGATAACCGAACATGCCACCCAGCACCGATGCCACCGTGGTCAGGGTCGCGAACCAGAGTGCGCGAGCCGGTTTTGCCATGCTCATCGGCGCAAGCATCACATCCGGCGGAATCGGAAAGAACGACGACTCGGCGAAGCTCAGAACACCGAGATACCAGGGTGCCCTGGGATGACGCGCCCAGCGCATCGCCCTCGCATACAGAGGTGAAAAAATCTTCACTCAGCAAACCCCGCCGAGCAGCGGCACGAACACCACCCGTTCGAGCATCTCGTGACGGTATCCGTCTTCGGTGCGGGTCACCCGCACCAGCGCCTGTTCATCGCGCAGGCCGATCGGCAGGACCATCCGCCCGCCGGGGCGCAACTGTTCGACCAGCGACAGAGGAATACCCTCGGGTGCTGCAGTGACGATAATCCCGTCGAACGGGGCATATTCGGGCAGGCCCAGCCCACCGTCGGTGTGCTTGGTCACCACATTGCGGATCATCAGCACTCGAAAACGGGCGCGCGCCTGGTCGAGCAGGACCTTGACCCGCTCGACCGTGTAGACCCGGCGCACGAGCGGCGCCAGTACTGCGGTCTGGTAGCCGGACCCGGTGCCTACTTCCAGGATGTTTTCCAGTGGACCCTCCTCCAGCAGTAGCTCTGTCATACGCGCGACCACGTAAGGCTGCGATATGGTCTGACCATTGCCGATTGGCAGCGCCGTTTCTTCATAGGCACGGCTTGCCAGCGCCTCATCGACGAACAGATGGCGCGGGGTATTGCGCATCTGATCGAGCACCCGTCGGTCACGGATACCCTCGTCGCGCAAACGTTGGACAAGGCGCTCGCGCGTGCGCTGGGAGGTCATGCCGATGCCAAGATGCTCGGGCGTCATCTATCCTGCTCCAGCCAGGCGGCGAGTCCCGAAAGCGCCTGGTGGCGCGTCAGATCGACCTGAATCGGTGTTATCGAAACGAAACCGTTGCGCACCGCATGGAAATCGGTTCCCGGTCCGGCGTCCTGTTCTGCGCCGGCCGGGCCGACCCAGTATATCGCACGCCCGCGCGGGTCCTGCGCCTTGACCACCGGCTCCGCCTTGTGGCGATGCCCCAACCGGGTAGCCACGAAACCCTGCAACTCTTCATACGGCAGGTCGGGTACATTGACGTTCAGGATCGAATCCGATGACAGGGGCCGATCGCACAGACGTCCGACCAACTCAACCGCGACACGGGCAGCGGTATCGAAAAATCTCGGCGTATGCGAGGCCAGCGATACGGCCATCGCCGGATAACCGAGGAAACGACCCTCGGTCGCCGCCGCCACAGTGCCGGAGTAGATGACATCATCGCCCATGTTGGCGCCGGCATTGATACCGGAGACCACCATGTCGGGTTCTTGTGTGAGCAGGCCCGTGATTGCCAGGTGCACGCAATCAGTCGGGGTGCCCTCCACCCGGATGAATCCATCAGCGGTCTGATTGGCGCGAATCGGCAGTTCGAGAGTCAGCGAATTGCTCGCGCCGCTGCGGTCGCGGTCCGGGGCGACAACGACCACCTCGGCAAAGGCCGAAATCGCCTCGTACAGCGCCTTGAGGCCTGGCGCCTGATAACCGTCGTCGTTGCTGAGCAGAATACGCATGTGCTTCCGGGTGCTGACCGACCATCACCGCAGGCCGGCTCGAAGGCCGGAGATGATACCGTAATCTCCGGCTTGAACTGAACCGCGCAAGCCGTTTCAATCGAGCGCATGGAAAAACCGAGTGACAATGGTAGCGACGACGAGGCCGCCTTTCGCGAGGCGATGCAGGACGTAGAGCGGTTCGACGCGCAGCGCGCCGAACCCTACCGAAAGAAACGCCGGCCGGAACCGCTCAATCTGCCGGTGGGCGATGAGAAAGACGCGGACTTTGCCGACTTGGCGATCGAAACCGGGGATTTCCTCGAATTCCGCCGGCCCGGTATACAGAACCGGGTGTTTCACGACCTGCAGCGCGGCGTGATCGAAGCCAGGGCCACCCTGGATCTGCACGGCCTGCGGGTGCACGAGGCACGGCCGGCGCTCGCGCGCTTCCTTGCCCAGAGCCTCGCTCAGGGACGTCGCTGTGTGCGCATCATCCATGGCAAGGGCCGCAGTACGAGTGCCCCGCAACCGGTACTGAAGCAGAAGACCAACCAGTGGTTGCGTCAGCGCGAGGAGGTGTTGGCATTCGTCACTGCGCCGCGTTGGGATGGCGGCACCGGCGCCGTCTACGTGCTGCTGTCGGGCAAGTATCGGCGCCATCCCTGACCGGCCAAGCGGCGGTTGCGAACGGCAGTCCAGTGGCATGCACGCGGCAGGCAACAGCGGTCACAGCGCCAACTGCGCTGACCTGGTGCAGCCGTGCTTCGGCGCATTCGAGTCGCGGGACGCCGTGAATCCGTCCCTGTAGGCTCGACTGCCGACTCCCTGCGGCAGACGCCCGCGTATCGAACACGCCGGAGCGCTGGTCAATTCCTGCGGGTCCATCGAGCAAGTGCCATTGGCCCTTACCGGGTATCCATCGTATCTGTCGGTATCAGAGGTTGATCGCGATACTGCCGTGGATGCTGCTTCGGCAGGCACAGCCTGCCCTACGGTACGCGCACCAGCTCTCGCAATACCGATGTGGCGTAGGCCCCGGCGGGGAGCGCAAACGTGATCTGCAGAGAGTCCTCCTGCCACTGCCATTCGAGGCCTTCGACCGCCAGCCGCAGCGCGCGACGGTCGGCATCCAGCCCCATCCGGGCCAAGGCCTCTATCCAGGGTGACCAGTCGGACAGCGCGCGCTCCTCGAGCTGCAGCGCATCGCCGGTCGGCCGCAACGCCCGGCTCGGCCGCCCGCACAATGGCCCCGTCGGGTGGATATCCAGTTGCGCAAGGCGCGTTGCCACCGTCGCATCATCCGGCTCGTACAGGAACTGACGCTGTGAACCGGCGAGCGACATCACATCCCCGTCGAGGACCCGACCCCATGACGCATCGGCCACCCGCGCCGCGGCGACCCGGTTGAACAGATAGGCCCTGGCGGCGGACAGCAAAAGCCCGCGCTGTTCGCGGTTCGGCCTGCGGCCCTGCCCGGCAAACAACGCAGCCACCCGATCGAGGTTGCTCCCGTCGCGGCCGAATCGCTGGCTGCCGAAATAGTTCGGCACCCCGGCCTCGCGGATGGTTTGCAGCCGCTGCCCGGCCAGATCGCGATCACCACCGACACCGGACACCCGTATGCGAAACCGGTTGCCGCGCAATGCGCCGCGCCGAATCTTGCGATCATGCCGCTGCGACGCCAGGATCTGCAGCGAGTCGTCCCGCAATGCCGACCAGTCGGGGGCATCCCGACCGGGTAACTGCACCGTGAAGTGTTGGGTAGTCACCGCATTGCGGTCCTTCAGACCGGCATAGCCCAAAGCCACCTGTGGAACACCGGCCAGCCGGGCCAGCGCGCGCGCCACGTCGTGCGTATTGCGTTCGCGCTTGCGCACGGTAAGCATGACGTGCTCGCCCGCGCCCGAGGCGGCATAACCGAGGACTTCCTCCACCACGAAGTCCTCGGGTACGGCGCGCAATGTCCCGTCCAGCATCGGGCCACCGTGGGCGAATGCCAGCTGGCGCGTGGGATCGCCGGCAAGACCGGGAAAGGATGCGTCTGTCATCAGAGGGCGGTCAGCAGCACGACGGCATGCGCGGCGATGCCCTCGCCCCGCCCCAGATAGCCCATGCGTTCGGTCGTCGTGGCCTTCACGTTCACGCGATCCGCGGCGGTACCCGTGTCCAGCGCGAGGTTCTCGCACATGGCCTCGATATGCGGCCCCATACGCGGCGCCTGGGCAACCAAGGTGCAATCCAGGTTGGAGACGCGCAGGCCCCGTTCGGCCAGCGTATCGACGACCTGTCGGAGCAGGATGCGGCTGTCGATGCCGCGGTACTGCGCATCGGAATCGGGGAAATGCCGCCCGATGTCCCCGAGACCGGCCGCCCCGAGCAGCGCATCACAGATTGCGTGGATCAGCACATCGCCGTCGGAATGGGCCTCGAGGCCCCGATCGTGGAGGATCCGTACACCGCCGAGCGTGACATGGTCGCCGTCGCAGAATCGATGGGCGTCAAACCCGTGGCCGATACGCATAGCTTCGCTGTTCGTTTCGAAAAGGGGCTCAGATGATATCACCGGCGTCGCGGTAGACTGTGGCCATGGAACTGTTCGACACCCATTGCCATATCGACGTCGAGGAATTCGCCGTGGATCGTCGCCAGGTGCTGACCGACGCCCGGGCGGCCGGCGTGCGGCACCTCCTGGTGCCGGCGGTGCGACGCGCCACCTGGCAGACGCTGATCGAACTCTGTTCCAACGACGCGCAGCTGCATCCCGCACTGGGAATGCACCCTGTGTACCTGCAGCATCACCGGATCGACGACGTCCAGGCGCTCGCTGACCAGATCTCGGCGAAACGACCCATTGCGGTCGGCGAGATAGGGCTCGACTGGTATGTGAAGGGCCTCGACAGGGATCAACAGCAGCGCCTGCTGGAGGCACAGCTCGACATCGCTGAGCACTTCGAACTGCCCGTGGCGCTGCACGTCCGCAAGGCGCACGACGCGATGCTGAACACCCTCAAGCGCTACCGGCTCCACGGCGGTTTCTGCCACGCGTTCAACGGCAGCCTGCAACAGGCCGCGCGTTACCGGGAAATGGGATTCTGCCTGGGGTTCGGCGGCATGCTGACCTTCGAGCGCTCGAACCATCTGCGACGGCTGGCCACCGCGTTGCCGATCGACTCGATAGTGCTCGAGACCGATGCCCCCGACATGACGGTCGCTTCGCACCAGTACGAACGTAACAGCCCGGCCTATCTGCCGGAGGTGCTCGAGACGCTGGCCCGGCTGCGCGGGGAGTCCGAACCGGAAATCGCCCAGGCCACCACGGCCAATGCCCTCAGGGTGCTGGGCCTGTGACGCGCTATGAGCGTGTGAGTTCCGCCTCCTGCCGCTCGAGATAATAGGCGGCCAGGGCCAGGTCCTCGGGCCGGGTGATCTTGAGATTGTCCGGATGACTCTCGACCATGATCGGCCGCATGCCGGCCCGCTCGACCGCGCTGGCCTCGTCGGTGACCAGAAAACCCGCATCCAACGCATCCCGGATGGCGCTGAACAGGGCACCGAAGCGAAACATCTGCGGCGTGAAGGCGCGCCACAGGTGGCTGCGCTCGACCGTCTCGATAACCCGGTCGGCCCCATCGGTGCGCTTCATGGTGTCGTTGACCGGCATCCCGAGCAGGCCGCCGACATCATGTGACCGGACCATCCGGATCAAATGGTCGATATCGCTGCGCCGGACGCACGGCCTGGCGGCATCGTGCACCAGCACCCAGTCGTCCGGGCCGGCACGCTGCCGCAGCCGCTCGAGGGCATTCAGCACCGAGTGGCAGCGCTCTCTGCCGCCCGGCACGCGAACCAGGTCCGGGTGCCCGGCAAATTCTGTGTCATCCCACCATTGGTCCTCCTCGCTGAGCGCGAGATAGAGGCCATCGATGGAAGGGTGCAGCAGCATCCGCTCGAGCGCGTGGTCGATGACCAGGCGTCCGCTCAAGGGCAGATACTGCTTGGGAATGGCGCTGCTCATGCGCCGACCTACGCCGGCCGCAGGCACGATCGCCCAGAAGGCCGGCTCAGTCATCGCTGGTTGGTTCGGAAGGCAGCAATTGGAAATAGGTCTCGCCCCGGCGGATCAGACCGAGTTCGCTGCGCGCCCTGGCCTCGATCGCCGCCAGGCCCTCCTTGAGATCGTCGACCTCCGCCTGCAACGTGGCATTGCGCTCGTGCAAGTCGTTCAGCTCCGCACGCTGTGCCGCAAGCTGTCGCCGCAGGCTTTCGACCTCGGCCAGGCTCCCCTCACCGACCCAAAGGCGGTATTGCAGGCCCAGCAATACCAGCAGCAACACGGCAACCGTCAGCTGCAGCTTCCAGTTCACCTTGGTTTTCAGAGGGACGGAAAGGCGCTTTTACCCGCATATACCGCGTCATCGCCCAACTGATCTTCGATCCGCATCAGCTGGTTGTACTTTGCGACACGATCGGAACGCGACAGCGACCCGGTCTTGATCTGGCCGGTCGCCGTCGCGACGGCCAGGTCGGCGATCGTCGTGTCCTCGGTCTCGCCCGAACGGTGCGATATCACCGCGCTGTAGCCGGCGCCATGCGCCATGCGGATCGCCTCGAGCGTCTCGGTCAATGTGCCGATCTGGTTGAACTTGATCAGGATCGAGTTGGCGACGCCCTTGTCGATGCCTTCCTTCAGGATGCGTGTGTTGGTCACGAACAGATCGTCACCCACCAGTTGCACCCGCTTGCCGAGCTTTTCGGTGAGCAGCTTCCAGCCATCCCAGTCGCCCTCATCCATGCCGTCCTCGATCGACAGGATCGGGTACTGATCGACCCAGCCGGTCAGGAAGTCGGCGAACCCGGCGGAATCGAACGACTTGCCTTCCGAGCCGAGGACATAGCGTCCGTCTTTGTAGAACTCCGAGCTTGCCGCGTCGAGACCGAGATGAATGTCCGCGCCTGCCTTGAATCCGGCCTTTTCGATCGCCTCGAGGATGACCTCGATGGCCTCCTCGTTCGAGCGCAGGTTCGGTGCAAAACCGCCCTCGTCGCCCACCGTGGTCGCCAGCCCACGCCCCCCCAGCACCGACTTCAGCGCATGGAAGACCTCGGCCCCGTAGCGCACGGCCTCGCGAATCGAGCCGGCCGCGACCGGCAGGATCATGAATTCCTGGAGATCGACACTGTTGTCGGCATGCTCGCCGCCGTTGATGATGTTCATCATAGGCACCGGCATGCGGTAATTGCCGTCACCCAGCGACTGGTACAGCGGCATGGCCTTCTCCTGCGCCGCAGCGTGCGCCGCGGCCAGCGAGACCGCAAGGATCGCATTCGCACCGAGACGCGACTTGTTTTCGGTACCGTCCAGGTCGATCAGTCGGCGATCGAGCATCTCCTGGGCACCAACCTCCTGGCCCAGCAGGCTGTCGCGGATCTCACCGTTGACGTTGCCCACCGCAGTCAAGACACCCTTGCCGAGAAAGCGCTGCTTGTCGCCATCGCGAAGTTCCAGGGCCTCGCGTGAACCGGTAGACGCGCCGGAGGGCGCCACGGCGCGCCCGATGGCGCCATCGGCGGTCAGCACGTCGGCCTCCACGGTCGGATTGCCGCGCGAGTCGAGAATTTCGCGGGCCCGGATATCGATGATCTCAGACATGGGTGCTCCTAGATTGACGAGACGGAAAAAGGCGGATCGGATCGCTGACCGGGGCGTGCAATTGCTCTCAGCAGGCGACGGCCATCAGGCCGCGCCCTTCACAACTCCTGCTCTATGAACCCCCGGTCCTTGACCAGCCGATCAAGTTCCACGAGGGTCTCGAGCAATGCCGGCATCTTGTCCAACGGCCAGGAATTCGGTCCGTCGGACAAGGCGTTCTCGGGATCGGGATGGGTCTCCATGAAGAGTCCCGAGATGCCGACGGCCACGGCCGCCCGTGCCAGCACCGGGACATGCTCGCGCTGTCCGCCGGACTTGCTGCCAAGGCCGCCCGGCTGCTGCACGGAGTGGGTCGCATCGAATACCACCGGACAGCCGGTCGAACGCATCACCGCCAGGCCGCGCATGTCGGACACCAGGGTGTTGTAGCCGAACGACACGCCGCGCTCGCACACCATGATCTGTTCATTACCGGCAGCGCGCGCCTTGTCCACGACGTTGGCCATGTCCCAGGGCGCCAGAAACTGTCCCTTCTTGATATTGACCGGCCTTCCCGCGCGCGCGACCTTCTGTATGAAATTGGTCTGACGACACAGGAATGCCGGCGTCTGCAGGACGTCGGCCACCGCGGCCACCTCATCCAGCGGCGTGTCCTCATGGACGTCTGTCAGCACGGGCAGGCCCAGTTCGCGCTTGACTCGCTCAAGGATTCTCAGGCCCTCCTCCAGACCCGGACCGCGCGGACTGTCGGCCGACGACCGGTTGGCCTTGTCGAACGACGATTTGTAGATGAAGGGGATTCGCAGCTCGGCGGTGATATCCTTCAACCGGCTCGCCACCGACAGCGCATGCGCCTCGCCCTCGATGACGCAGGTGCCGGCGATCAGGAACAAAGGCCGATCGAGACCGACCTCGAAACCGCAAAGGTTCATGCCGATGCCACCTCAGCGGCAACCTTGCTTCGGTGCACTGCCGCAGCCTCGATGAATCCCTGGAACAACGGATGCCCGTAGCGTGGCGTCGATGTGAACTCGGGATGGAACTGGCAGGCAACAAACCATGGGTGGGAAGGTATCTCGATCATCTCGACCAAGCGGCCGTCAATGGATGTCCCGGCCACCTTGATACCCGCGTCTTCGAGGTCCTGGCGGTAACCGTTGTTGAACTCGTAGCGATGCCGATGGCGTTCGCTGATCACGTCCTTACCGTAGAGCCTGCGGGCGATCGTGCCCTTCGCCAGCTTGCATTGCTGTCCACCGAGACGCATGGTCCCTCCGAGATTGGAATCGTCCCCGCGCTGCTCGATCGAGCCATCGGCGTTAAGCCATTCGGTGATCAGTGCGATCACCGGATAGGGTGAAGTCGAATCGAACTCGGTACTGTGCGCACCAGCCAGTTTGGCGACATTGCGGGCGAACTCGATCACCGCCACCTGCATGCCCAGACAGATACCGAGGTACGGGACACCGTTCTCGCGCGCGAAGCGCGCCGCGGCAATCTTGCCCTCGACGCCTCGCTCACCAAAGCCGCCGGGCACCAGGATCGCGTCCATGCCCTGGAGACTTTTGGTCCCCTCGCCCTGCAGCACCTCGGAATCGATATAGTGGATGTTGACCTGCCGCGCACTTTTGATCCCGGCGTGAACCAGCGCCTCGTTCAGCGACTTGTAGGATTCGGTGAGGTCGACGTACTTGCCGACCATCGCGATATCGACCTCGCCTTCCACCTTGTCCAGACCATCGACCACCGCCTGCCACTCACTCAGATCTGCCGGCGGCACATCCAGATGCAGTTGGTCGACCACGATCTGATCGAGCGCCTGCGCATGCAGCATCAACGGAATCCGGTAAATGCTGTCTGCGTCGATCGCCGAGATCACCGCCCGCTCGGAGACGTTGGTGAACAGCGCGATCTTGCGGCGCTCGCCGTCCGGCACCGGACGGTCGGCACGACACACCAGCACATCAGGCTGGATGCCGATCGAACGCAGCTCCTTGACCGAGTGCTGGGTCGGTTTGGTCTTGATCTCGCCGGATGTCGGGATGTAGGGCACCAGTGTGAGGTGCATGAAGAGCGCGTTTTCACGGCCCATCTCGACGCCCATTTGGCGAATCGCCTCGAGAAACGGCAACGACTCGATGTCGCCGACCGTCCCACCGATCTCGATCAGCGCGACGTCCGCGTCGCCGGCACCGAGCCGCACGCAGTCCTTGATTTCATTGGTAATATGGGGAATTACCTGCACCGTCCCACCCAGGTAGTCGCCGCGGCGCTCCTTGCGAATCACGTTGTCGTAGATCTGACCGGTGGTGAAATTGTTGTTGCGGCCCATCGTGGTGCGAATGAACCGCTCGTAGTGGCCGAGGTCGAGATCCGTCTCGGCGCCGTCGTCGGTGACAAAAACCTCGCCGTGCTGAAAAGGGCTCATCGTACCCGGATCGACGTTGATGTACGGATCCAGCTTGATCATCGTGACCTTCAGGCCACGCGCTTCGAGCAAGGCGCCGAGGGAGGCTGAGGCGATGCCCTTGCCGAGGGACGACACAACGCCGCCCGTGATAAAAATGCATTTAGCCATGCGCCAAAGGGGCCCAACAGGAGATTGAAACGGACGGGATTAAAAGGTACCAGATGCCCCCACCGCGCTCAATCGGAAATGCACGCTGCCCGCCAGAAAAGCCGGCCCGGATCCCGCTCAAGAGGCGCATTGACAGTAACCGATGCCGCAAATACTTTGCCCGCAATTTTTTCGCTTCGGCGCTAGTGGGGGAGTCCCGCTTGGTCTATAGTGGGGTGTGCTCGAGACCAGGGAACACCGAGCCTGTGCTGACTGCTCTTCTCGAGTGACACCATAAGGCATCCTTAGCAAGGGACGCCCACCAAACTACAGAAGTACGCAATTAAAAAGGAGTCATCCATATGCGGAAGTTCGCAAAAGCATTCGGCGCAGCGGTTGTCGCTGGCGCAGCTGTCTTCACCATGTCCTCGGCCAGTGCCTGGTGGGGTGGTGGCCCGTGGGGCGGCGGCAACAACTGGGATCAGAACTACGGTCGGGGCACCGGGTATGGCAACACCTCGGGTTGGGGCGACGGCTATGGCTCCGGCGACGCGGCAGGTGGCGGCGATTTCAGCATGAACATGAGCGGCCGCGGCAACACCAATATGCGCGGCTACGGCAGCGGCTATGGCGCCGGTGACGGCTGGGGCCGCGGCTACAACTACAGCGCGCCCGGCTGGGGCGGCTACGGTCCGGGTTACGGCGGCTACGGCCCGGGTTACGGTGGCGGCTACGGCGGCTACGGCCCAGGTTACGGTGGCGGCTACGGCCCGGGTTACGGCGCCCAGGTGGCACCGCCGGCACCTCAAGCGCCGGCCGAGTAAGCTCGCGCAACGGCAGAACCCGTCCCCTAGGACGGGTTTTTTTTGCCCTTGACGAAGGTTATTGATCGAGGTCAAAAAACCCCGCACAATCTCTTAAAGCAGGGATTGAAAAATCCCGCCGACCATCGACTGAGAGAAACACCGTGACTGAAAAGAACGTCATCTCACTCGAAAAGATCAAAGTTGCCTGCCGTGACTGCAGTCTGGCGACGCTCTGTCTGCCGATGGGACTGCGTCCGGACGACGTCGACCGGCTGGACGCGATCGTCAAACGCAGCCGTCCGCTGCAGCGCGGTGACAATCTCTTCCGCGCCGGCGAATCGTTCCGCAATCTCTACGTGGTCAAGACCGGGGCGGTAAAGACCTTCACCCAGACCAACGATGGTGACGAGCAGGTGGTGGGATTCCATCTGCCGGGCGAGGTGCTCGGACTCGACGCGATCCAGGACGGGTCGCACGGCTGCAGTGCACGCGCGCTGGAGACCACGGCGATCTGCGAATTGCCGTTCGAGCGTCTCGAAGACCTGTCGGCCAACATACCCAGCCTGCAGCACCAGATGTTCCGACTGTTGAGCAAGGAGATCAGCCAGGAGGCGGAGATGATGGCCCTGCTCGGCCGCAGCACCGCGGAAGAACGGGTCGCCTCGTTCCTGCTCAGCCTGTCGGAGCGCTTCAAGCGGCGCGGCTTCTCAGCCACGGATTTCTTCCTCAGCATGTCCCGCCAGGAGATCGGCAGCTATCTCGGACTGGCGCTCGAGACGGTCAGCCGCCTGTTCACGCGATTCCAGGACGAAAAGATCCTGAAGGTGGAGCGCAAGCATGTTCAGATCCTCGATATCGATCGATTGCGGACCATGGTGACGCACCAGACGAGCGTCGAGGCACCCCATGCGAGACCCTCGACCTGATCTGGCTCGGTTTGATCTAGCTCAATTCAAAAGCGACAAAAATACTTGCCCCCGCACTGCGCGCCGCGCAGTTGACCTGCGTCAAAGTAGCGACTCCTTATAAAGAATTAGGGTGCGCCGCAGACTGGCCAGCCTTGGTGCCCGGCCGGTCGAATTCTTTTTATCTTGTGGAGACGCGCAATGGAGTCACAGACCACCTACAACTATAAGGTCGTGCGCCAGTTTGCGATCATGACCGTCGTCTGGGGCATTGTAGGGATGCTCGTCGGCGTCATCGTTGCAGCTCAGCTGGCCTTTCCGGATCTCGTTCTTTGGGACGGCATTCCATGGCTGAGCTACGGCCGCCTTCGCCCCCTGCATACCAATGCCGTCATCTTCGCCTTCGGCGGCTCCGCATTGTTCGCCACCTCGTATTACGTGGTACAGCGCACCAACCAGTCCCGATTGTTCGGGGGACCGCTGGCAGCCTTCACCTTCTGGGGGTGGACGGTAGTCATCGTTCTTGCCGCCGTAACCCTCCCATTGGGCATCACCTCCGGCAAAGAATATGCCGAGCTGGAATGGCCGATCGATCTGCTGATCGCGGTGGTCTGGGTGAGCTACGCGATCGTGTTCTTCGGTACGATCGTGACCCGCAAGGTCAAGCACATCTACGTAGCCAACTGGTTCTTCGGCGCGTTCATCCTGACCATCGCCGTCCTGCACATCGTCAACAGCGCCTTCATCCCAGTCACCCTGACCAAGGGCTACAGCTTCTACCCCGGCGCGATCGATGCCATGGTGCAGTGGTGGTATGGACACAATGCGGTGGGCTTCTTCCTGACCACCGCCTTCCTCGGCATGATGTACTACTTCATCCCGAAACAGGCTGAACGGCCCGTCTACTCTTACCGCCTGTCGGTCGTGCACTTCTGGGCACTGATCTCCACCTATATGTGGGCCGGCCCGCACCACCTGCATTACACCGCGCTGCCCGACTGGGCGCAGTCGGTCGGCATGGTCTTTTCGCTGATCCTGCTGGCGCCTTCCTGGGGTGGCATGATCAACGGCATCATGACCCTGTCCGGTGCCTGGCATAAGCTGCGCACCGACCCGGTCCTCAAGTTCCTTATCGTGTCACTGTCCTTCTATGGCATGTCGACCTTCGAAGGTCCGATGATGTCCATCAAGACGGTCAATGCGCTGTCGCACTACACCGACTGGACCGTCGGACACGTACACTCCGGCGCACTCGGCTGGGTCGCGATGGTTTCCATCGGCTCGCTGTACTACCTGATCCCGCGGCTGTTCGGCAAGGTTCAGATGTACAGCATGAAACTGGTCGAGGTGCACTTCTGGATCGCCACCATCGGTGTGGTCCTGTACATCGCGGCCATGTGGATCGCTGGCGTCATGCAGGGCCTGATGTGGCGTGCAGTGAACGCGGACGGCACCCTCACCTACTCGTTCATCGAGTCGGTAGAACGCACCTATCCGTTCTACTACGTGCGCCTGCTCGGCGGTGCGATGTTCCTCGTCGGCATGCTGTTCATGGCCTACAACGTCTGGAAGACGGTCGGCGAAGGCAGCGTCCAGGACGCCGACGACGCCATCCCGGCACCGGCAGCCCATTGATCCGAAGGAGAATCGACAATGTCACATGAAGTTGTTGAAAAGAACATCGGCCTGCTGGCGATATTGGTCATCCTGGTGATCAGTGTCGGCGGCCTGGTCGAGATCGTCCCGCTGTTCTTCCTCACGGAGACCACCACACCGGCGCCTGGCGTTACCAAGTACAGTGCGCTGCGACTGGAGGGACGCGACGTCTACGTCCGCGAGGGCTGTTACAACTGCCACTCGCAGATGATTCGTCCGTTCCGCGCGGAGACCGAACGCTACGGTCACTATTCGGTTGCCGGCGAGTCGGTGTATGACCACCCGTTCCAGTGGGGCTCGAAGCGGACTGGCCCGGATCTCGCCCGTGTCGGTGGCCGTTACAGTGACGATTGGCATTATGTCCATCTGAACAACCCGCGCGACGTAGTGCCGGAATCGAATATGCCGGCCTATCCCTGGCTGGGTGAGGCCACGCTCAGCGGCGACGACACAGCGTCCAAGATGAAGGCCCTCAACGTCGCCGTCGGCGCGACTTGCCCGACCTGTGAGTTGTACAGCGAACAGGATATGGGCAATGCCCAGAACGAAGTCGCCGGCAAGACCGAAGCAGAGGCCCTGGTGGCCTATCTGCAGGGTCTGGGCCTCGCGTCAAGGCAGTGGTGATCGGCATGGATATCAACGACATCCGAGCCTGGCAGACCGCCGTACTGATGGTTGCATTCATCGGGATCGTCATCTGGGCCTATAGCAAACGCCGCAAAAAGTCTTTCGACGAGGCCGCGAATCTGCCCTTTGCCGATGAGGATCAGCACCGGGCAACGATTGAGAAGGAGAACCGTTCATGAGCAGTTTCTGGAGTGGGTGGATTATCATTCTTACCGTCGCCAACATATTGGGCTGCGTCTGGCTCGTCTGGTGGACCATGCGCCGGCGGACTGGCGAGTCGGCACAAGGCGACGTCACCGGTCACACATGGGACGGCAATCTGCAGGAGTACAACAACCCCTTGCCGCGCTGGTGGCTCTGGCTGTTCTACATCACGCTGTTCTTTGCTGCCGGCTACCTGGCCCTGTACCCTGGTCTCGGAGCCTTCAAGGGCTTCCTGGGTTGGTCGTCGCATGGCAGCCAGTATGAAACCGAGATGGCCAAGGCCGAAGAAAAGTACGGCCCGATCTACCAGCAGTATGCCGCGGTGGCCGTTACCGATCTGGCCAGCAAGCCCGAGTACCTCGAGGCGCGGGAGATGGGCAAACGCCTGTTCCTGACTTACTGCATGCAGTGCCATGGCTCCGATGCCGGGGGCTCGCGCGGCTTCCCGAACCTGACCGACGACAACTGGCTCTGGGGCGGCACGCCCGAGCAGATCCAGGTGTCGATCGCCAATGGGCGTATGGGGGTGATGCCGTCGCATGCACACCTCGGTGACGAAAAGATCGACCAGGTGGCGACCTATGTGGTCAGCCTGTCCGGGCGGGACGTCGATGCCGCCAAGGCGGAGGCCGGGAAGGAGGTGTTCATGACTGCGGGCTGTATCGGTTGCCATGGCATGGACGGCACTGGCAACCAGATGCTCGGCGCGCCCAACCTCACCGATACCAACTGGTTGTACGGCGGCAGTGAGGGCGTCATCAGGCAGACCCTCGCCAAGGGTCGCAACGGCGTGATGCCTGCTCACAAAGACCTGTTGGGTGACGAGAAGGTGCATCTGCTGACCGCCTACGTGATCAGCCTGTCCCAGCAGTAAGAAGCTGTCCGCACGCTGGCCCTGCATCGGGCGGGTAATCGATGGTAATGCGAATTATCAAAGACACCCGCCGGTTTGCAGGGCCAGAATTCGTTTGTTGTTCTCGCCTGCCATGTGCCGCCCGCCATGGGCTTGCCGGTTGAGCGAGGATACAGCGACATCATGACCGACCGCCGGATTCAATCAGGCCGGCGACTGCACAGGAAACGACCATGTCCACTCTGCCAGCCACCCGGTCTGACAAGAACCAGTTGCCGGTTGTCCAACAGATAGTTTCAGTCATGTGGCCGTCATTTCTCACGGCGAGCCTGGCTACCGTCATCTTTTTCACGCTCTTCGACCCGGTCGAACTCGGCATGATCGGAGGTTTCCCCGACCTGACGCGCACCGGCGGCTATACCATCGGGTTCTTTTGCTTCTGGCTGCTGACCTCCATCAGTTGCGCCCTGACCTGCTATTTCCGCAGGCCGACAAACCGAGAGATACACCCGAACTCCACCACAAAATCCTGATCACGGAACAGTCGAAGATGTCCCAGCCTGCCGCGAACAATAACGAAACCCCGATCGAAGAGGTTCTCTACAAAAAGCGCGAGAAGATCTACCCACGCGAGGTCCATGGTATTTTCGCGGCACTGCGCCTGCTCGCGATGGCGGCTCTGCTCGGCATCTATTATGGCCTGCCCTGGATCAACTTGGATGGCCATCAGGCGGTACTCTTCGACCTGCCCGCACGCAAGTTTCACATCTTCGGTCTGACCTTCTGGCCGCAGGACTTCTTCTACCTTTCGATGTTGCTGATCATCGCGGCCATCTCGCTGTTCATGTTCACCACGCTGGCCGGTCGACTGTGGTGTGGCTACGCCTGTCCGCAGACGGTCTGGACCGAGATCTACATGTGGATAGAGCGCAAGATCGAGGGCACCGCAAGACAACAGAAGAAACGCGACCAGGGTCCGCACGATGCCGCCTACTTCGGCGTCAAGGCTACGAAACACGGCGCCTGGCTGCTGTTCTCGCTGTGGACCGGCTTCACTTTCGTCGGCTACTTCACGCCGATCAAGGAACTGTGGGGTCATCTGCTGAGCTGGAACCTGGGCCCCTGGGAAACCTTCTGGATCTTTTTCTACGGTTTTGCGACCTATGGCAATGCCGGTTTCATGCGCGAACAGGTGTGTATCTACATGTGCCCCTACGCACGCTTCCAGAGTGCGATGTTCGATCATGACACCCTGGTCATCTCCTACGATGAAATGCGTGGCAATCCGCGCGGGTCACGCCGCCGCGGCACGCCGTCGGCAGAGGTCGGGCTCGGTGACTGCATCGACTGCGGTCTTTGCGTACAGGTCTGCCCGGTCGGCATCGACATCCGTGACGGCATGCAATACCAGTGCATCGGCTGCGCGGCCTGCATCGACGTGTGCGATGACGTTATGGACAAAATGGG
>Ga0316191_10000841_pt1 | contig 20603 bp, 19 predicted proteins | sample Eddworburr2cm_MG_FD_204928 | JGI IMG/M metagenome (GOLD analysis project Ga0316191, IMG submission 204928) | Coastal sediment microbial communities from Maine, United States - Eddy worm burrow 2 cm | ecosystem: Environmental > Aquatic > Marine > Coastal > Sediment | place: USA: Maine... | reverse complement strand
TGAAAGGCAGGCCCGATTGCTCGATGGCCTCGTCCGAGGTGGTCTGGATAGCGTTTACGGTCTCCTCGATATTCAATACAACCCCCCGTTTAACGCCCTTGGATGGTGTCTGACTGATGCCCAGGACTTCCAGCTTGCCCTGATCATTCAACTTGCCCACCAGGCTAACGATCTTGGTTGTACCGATATCAACCGCAGCTACAATTTTTTCTTTTGTTGCCATAGTCTTAACGTTTAGTACATATTACTTGATTGGTATATTTCAAATTGATAATTCCATAGGTATTCCACCCATAACTTGGGAAACCCTGTTCGTACAGCATCTCCAGATTGCTTAGTTTTCTCTCCCATTTTTCCATACTCCCCAGTAATATCTGATGAGCTCCCACCCTGGGTATGAGTTCGTACTCATCCTTCCGGTTCCTGTATATCTGCACAATCTGCTCACTCCAGAGAGGATGAGCAGACACATAGGAACAGAAGCTGTGTATCTCCTTCAGTTGTTTCTCCTCGGCATCTCCATCATCTACGTAACCTGAAAGCAGCATAATATGAGGTGTAAACTGATCCGATAGCGGCATCGATTTTCCTTCGGTATCCAGGTAATATCCTCTCTGGCCCCTGGGCATGATCCTGACCAGGGGAACCCGCTGTTCAATGCTGACCTCCATTTTTCCCGTGATGTCGGTACTCACTTCTGCACCCTTGATGTAGGGATTCTCCTCAAGTATGTCCTCCATCTCCCGGATATTAATTTCACTGATGGGATAACCCTGGAGCTCCAAACCGGCCGATTGAAACAATGTCCTGATGTCCGATTCGGTAACGAAGCGATTTTGAACCGTATCGGAAAGCACCACTTCAATGCGATTGCAAAGGACCTCATCCGCTTCGCCGGATACAAATCCCAGGATCACCACAAACCATGCGGCGATTCCCATCCATGTCAATATTTTTAATGCCCTTCTCATCATCTTCTTAAAAACCACTCTTTTAAAGGCCCTCTAAACTGGCTGATATCTCCGGCTCCCATGCTCACCAATACCTCAGGCTTCCGTTCTTTGACAACCCTTAGCAGCTGTTCCCTTGAGATAAGGACCTTCTCATTCATCCTGATCTTCTCCAGAAGCATCTCTGAGTTCACACCTGAAATGGGATCCTCCCTGGCCGGATAGATCTCCATCAATATCAATTCGTCGAGCATCTCCAGGCTCCTGGCAAATTCGTCGGCAAAATCGCGCGTCCTGGTAAACAGGTGGGGCTGGAAGATTCCCGTGATCTTCTTATCGGGGAACAAGGCTATTATGGAACTCAGGAAGGCTCGTATTTCGGTGGGATGGTGTGCATAGTCGTCAATATAAACCCCTTTCTCACTGTTCACCCGAACATCAAATCTTCGTTCCACTCCCTTGTACTCCAATAAAGCAAGTGAGATTGCTTCCGGAGCTACACCCAGCTGGTGAGCAACAGCTATTGCCGCCAGGGCATTCTCCACGTTCAGTATGCCTGGTATCTGTAATTTGATGGTGGGGAATACCAGGTTGGGTGCCACCACTGTAAAGGCATAACCCAGACCATTCGCTTCCATGCTACTCACATGATAGTCAGCCTCCTTCTGGTCGACTGAATAGGTGAAACGCTCCACATGATAGGGCACTGCAGGGCTAAGCCCAAACTTATGAATCAGCTTTCCTTTCTCCCTGATCTGTGAAATAAATTTTTCAAATCCCTGGTGCAGATTCTTCTCAGTCCGGTAGATGTCAAGGTGATCGGCATCCATGGAAGAAACCACTGCAACTTCTGGAAAGAGGGTATGGAAGGAGCGGTCAAATTCATCGGCTTCGGCCACGATCACTTTGGATGTCGGATCGAGGTACAGGTTGCTGGAGCTATTCTTGCTGATGCCTCCCAGGAAAGCATTGCAACCCAGGGGGGAGGAATGCAGTACATGGGCCAGCATGGTGGAAATGGAGGTTTTTCCATGGGTGCCGGCCACGCCGATGCCCCTGCCAGTATTGAAAACTTCACCCAGAGCCACTGATCGCTTAATAACCCGAAAACCACCTCTGCGGAAGTAATTTAACTGCTGATGCTTTTCCGGAACTGCCGGAGTGTAAATTACCAGGGTACGATCGGCATTCCTGAATTCCTTCGGTATCAGTTGAGAACGGTCCTCAAAATGGATATCGATCCCTTCCCTGGTAAGCTGGTCGGTGAGGGCAGTACTTACCCGGTCGTAGCCGGCCACAGCTTTCCCCTGGCTCATAAAATAGCGGGCCAGGGCGCTCATTCCTATGCCGCCCACTCCGATAAAATACACACTTCCCAGGTTTGCCCAGATCATTTTACTTCCAAGATTTTATGCACCTCAGCGGCGATGCGTTGTGATGCATCGGGTATGCCGAGTTGCCGGATATTTGTGGATAATTCTTTTTTTTGTTTCTCGTCCTCCATGAGCCCGAGCATGCAGTCCACCAGCTGTTCTTCGGCTTCTGAATCGCTTACCATCAATGCTGCAGTTTTTCCAACAAGAGCCTCTGCATTGTGAGTCTGGTGATCTTCTGCCACATTGGGTGAAGGCACCAGTATCACTGGTTTCCCTACCAGGCACAACTCCGATATACTGATGGCCCCGGCCCTGGATACGATAATATCCGCCGCATCATACGCCAGATCCATTCTGGAGATAAATGGCAATACCCTGATATTCTTCAGACTGCTGGCACCCACCTTTTGCACTACTTCGTCGTGGTAGAATTTGCCGCACTGCCAGAGAACCTGCAGGTCTTCTCTGTCCAGTTTGTTAAGTCCGGCCAGGAAGCTGCGATTCAGGGTGCGTGCCCCCAGGCTGCCTCCCACCACAAGGCATATCTTCTTGCCTTCTTCCAATCTAAATTCTTGCCGGTACTTTTCCGGATCACTCTTCAGGTTCACCACTTGCTTACGGACCGGATTCCCGGTAATTACAAGTTTATCCGCTGGGAAATAGCGATCCATCTTTTCGTATGCCACGCAGATGGCTCTGGCAGATCGGGCCAGCAAACGGTTGGTCACCCCTGCATAGGAATTCTGTTCCTGGATAAGGATGGGAGTCCCCTTCCGTGCAGCTGCCTTCAGAATAGGCCCGCTGGCATATCCTCCTACTCCCACAGCCACATCCGGATGGAAACGGCGAATGATCCGGCGCGAGCGGATCATGCTTACCATAAGCTTATAGAAGAAGGTAAAATTCTTCATGGTCACCCTTCTCTGAAATCCCGCCACCGGCAATCCTTCTATGGAATACCCTGCCTCGGGCACTTTCTCCATTTCCAGTTTGCCCAAAGCTCCCACAAAGAGGAATTCTGTTTCCGGATCCCTCTCTTTCAAAGCATCGGCAATGGCAATGGCCGGGAAAACGTGTCCCCCGGTTCCCCCTCCTCCTATAAGGATCCGATATGCTCTGTTCTTAGACATTCATTTCAAATTCGGTACGCTTCAAATTTTCACTTTGCTCGGCTTTCGCCTTCGCGAGCTTCGGTTCTTCTTTCAGCTTTTTACTTTCCTCCTTCAACTTTTCGCTTTCTTCCTTTAACTTTTCACTTTGCTCGGCTTTCGCCTTCGCGAGCTTCGGTTCTTCATTTGCCTTTTCACTTGCATCTTCCTTAGTACCCCAGCTTACTGAAAGAATCATCCCCGTAGCCATGCTGGTGAAAAAGATGGAAGAACCTCCCATACTTACCAGAGGCAGGGTTTGTCCGGTCACCGGCACCAGTCCCACGGCCACGGCCATATTCACAAAAGCCTGAAGAACAAGCCCCATAGAGAGGCCAAAGGCCAGGAAGGCACCATAGGTGCTTTTGCTTCGCCGTATGATGAGTCCGGCCCTGAAAAATAACCAGAGGTACAAGGCGATCACCAGTGTGCCTCCTACCAGGCTGCCATACTCCTCAATAATGATGGCATAAATAAAATCTGAATAAGGATGGGGGAGCAGGTTTCTCTGTGTGCTGTTCCCGGGTCCCTTCCCAAAGAGTCCCCCCTGCACAATGGCCACTTTGGCCTGATCCGCCTGGTAGTTGTCACTGTCTCCATCAATGTAAGCCTCGATCCGGTTCTTCCAGGTAGAGATGCGACCCTCCTTGTTGAGCAAAAGTGCACCGCCTATGAAAATTGACAGGGCTAAAACCCCGGTCACCATGAACAGGGTCAGGTACTTTATGGGGATCCGGCCCACAAACATCAAGGTGAAGGCAGTCACAAACACAATGGCCGCCGTGGAGAAATTGGCCGGCAGAATCAGGGCACAGGTTCCCACAATGGCCAGGGATATTTTACCAAAGACCCCTTTGAAGTCCTTGATGTTGTTTTGATTTACTGAAAGGATCTTGGCCAGGTACATCACCAGGGCAATCTTGGCAAAATCTGAAGGCTGAATGGTGAGTCCGGTCCCCGGAATCTCCAGCCATCGGGTTGCCTCATTAAGATTGGTTCCCACGAAAATGGTCAGGATCAGCAAGGGAATGGCCAGGTATAGAGCGAAGATCGATACCCGGCTAAAAATGCGATAGGGCACCAGGTGCACGAAGAAAATGATTGCCACTCCAAGCAGGATGTACTTGAGCTGCCTGAACAGGTAATAGAAGGTATTTCCCGACCGGTGCTGGTAGGCCAGCGATCCAGTTGAGCTGTATACCGACAAAAGCGAGATCACCAGGAGGATTAATACCACTATCCAGATGATCCTGTCGCCTTTTATGTACCTCTTTATCTTCACCTTTTACTTTTTACTATCCACTATCCATTTACAAACTTCTCACAGATTCTTTAAACTGACGTCCCCGGTCCTCAAAACTATCAAAGAGGTCAAAGCTGGCACAGGCGGGTGACAGGAGAACTGTTTCGCCATCACGGGCCAGGTAGTAGGCGGCTTTGACAGCCTCCTCCATGGTCTTCGATTCCACAATTGATTCCACTTTTCCCTCAAAGGCCTTGACCACCCTTTCGTTATCCTTGCCCAGACATACAATGGCCTTTACCTTATTTTCAACCAGGTTATAAAGTTCGCTGTAATCATTGCCCTTATCCACACCTCCTACGATCCAGACCGTATTGCCTTTGACACTTTCAAGGGCGTACCAGGTGGAATTTACATTGGTGGCTTTGGAGTCATTGATGAAATTGATGCCATGCACCTTCATCACGGTTTCGAGACGGTGTTCCACACCCTGGAAATCCATCAGTGCTTCACGGATCACATCGTTGCGAATCTTCAAGACGTTCCCTGCAATCCCGGCTGCCATGCTGTTGTATGTATTGTGCCTTCCCTTCAGAGAGAGTTCATGGACCGACATACTGAAATCCACATCATCAAACTCGATGCGGAGTTCCTCGTCGTTCTCCACCCAGGCCACATCCCTCTCCTTCTTCTGATATGCAAAGGGAAGCTGTTCTGCCCTGGTTACAATTTTCTCAAGCTCCTTGATGGTGATCTCGTCGTCGGAGCAAAAGACAAAATATTCCTCCTCCGTCAGATTCTGAGTAACCCTGAATTTGGAATCCACGTAGTTCTGGAAATTGTAATCGTAGCGGTCGAGGTGATCGGGGGTAATGTTCAACATGATGGCAATGTCAGCCTTGAACTCATACATGCCATCAAGCTGAAAACTGCTTAATTCCAGCACATAATAATCGTAGGACTCTGTAGCTACCAGGAAGGCAAAACTTCGTCCCACGTTCCCGGCCATGCCCACATTAAGTCCTGCCTTACGCATCATGTGATGAATGAGCGAGGTGGTAGTGGTCTTTCCGTTGCTCCCGGTAATGGCTAACTTTTTTGCATTGGTGTAGCGAGCTGCAAACTCGATTTCAGAAATTATGGGCACTTCCTTTTTTCGCAGCAGCTTTACAATGGGAGCACTTTCAGGGATGCCCGGACTCTTGATCACTTCGGTGGCATTGATAATCAGCCTCTCGGTATGACCTCCCGATTCGTAGATCACCTGGTACTCATCGAGCAATTCGCGGTAAAAGGGCTTGATCTTACCGGCATCCGAAACAAAAACGTCTTTTCCTTTTGTGCGGGCAAGGATGGCAGCTCCCGTTCCGCTTTCTCCTGCACCAAGTACCACAATTCGTTCTCTGTTTTCCATAGGGTTAGTTTTCTGTTATTATCTGATCTTCAGGGTTACAACTGCAATCACTGCCAGCATAATTCCCACAATCCAGAACCTGGTCACAATCTTGGGTTCAGGATATCCTTTCTTCTGGTAGTGGTGATGGATGGGCGACATGAGGAAGATCCTCCTGCCTTCACCATATATTCGTTTGGTCCTCTTGAACCAGCCAACTTGCAAAATCACTGAAACACTCTCTAAGAGGTATACTCCGCACAGGATGGGAATCAGCAGCTCTTTCCGGATCACCACGGCAAATACTGCAATGATCCCTCCCAGGGCAAGGCTCCCGGTATCTCCCATAAATACCTGTGCCGGGTAAGAATTGTACCAGAGGAAGCCAATGGTGGCTCCTATAAATGCCCCGGCAAAAATGACCAGCTCCCCCGCATTGGGTATATGCATGATATTCAGGTAATTGGAATATATGGCGTTGCCCGATAACCAGGCCAATACACCCAGGGTTACCCCGATAATGGCTGCCGAACCTGTGGCCAGTCCGTCGAGCCCATCGGTCAGATTGGCTCCATTGGAGACCGCGGTTACAATAAAAATGACAGCCAGAACAAAAATGATCCATACCAGTTTATCCGCATGCTTGCCACTGAACCAAACCAGCCAGGAATAGTCAAACTCGTTGTTCTTTACAAAGGGGATAGTGGTCAGGGGACGTTTGTGCTCCTGAACCACATACAGATTTCCCGCCTGATCGACCTGCATCTCCTGGGTGCTGAATTCGTCAAAGTTCTCCTGGGTAATGGTGATCCTTTCGCGGATCATCACGTCGTCGCTCAGATAGAGGGTGAGTGCCACGATCAGGCCAAGACCCACCTGACCAATCACTTTAAACTTCCCGGCAAGTCCCTTTTTATCTTTCTTGAATACCTTGATATAATCATCCAGGAATCCGATCAGGCCCAGCCAGAAGGTGGCAATCAGCATCAGAATGATGTAGATGTTGGTCAAATTGGCAAACAGGAGCACAGGCACAATGATGGATGCCAGGATAATGATCCCGCCCATTGTCGGGGTTCCCTGCTTCAGCTCCTGCCCATTAAGGCCCAGGTCGCGGACCGATTCTCCGATCTGTTTGCGGTGAAGCATTTTGATGATCCGTTTGCCCACGATCATAGAGATCACCAGGGAAGTTATTGCCGCAAAGGCTGCCCTGGAGGAGAGGTACTGGAACATTCCCGCTCCCGGAAAATCGAACTGCTCTAGATATTCAAACAGGTGATAGATCATCGCTTAACCCTTTAAATGCTGTTTCAGTATCTCCATGTCATCAAAAAACCTCTTTTCCCCCAGGATTTCCTGGGTTTTCTCGTGGCCCTTCCCTGCCACCAGGATAATGTCCTTGCTCGCAGCAATGATGCAGGCAGTACGAATGGCCTCCTCACGGCTCACAATGCGCATAGTTCGGTCAAGCAGTCCTTTGGGAATCCCTTCCATCATCTCGTCAAGAATGGACTCCGGATTCTCATCCCTGGGATTGTCGGAGGTGAGAATCACCTTGGTGCTCGACTCTGCTGCAATTTTTGCCATCATGGGTCTTTTGCCCCGGTCGCGATTTCCTCCTGCACCCACCACCGTGATAATCTCTCCACCTGCCACATTTACCTCCCGGATGGTTTCCAGTACATTCTGCAGGGCGTCCGGAGTATGGGCATAGTCCACTACGGCAGTAGCTCCATTTCCCGACCGGAATGTTTCAAATCTGCCCGACACCGGATTCAATTCGCTTAAGGCTGCCAGGACTTCATCGGTGCGGTGTCCAAGGAGTACGGAAGCCCCAAAAGCACATAAAAGATTCTCTGCATTGAACCTTCCGGGAAGTTTCACCCATACTTCACGCCCGTTGATTTCCAGGGAGGAACCCTCCAGAAGCATCTCTTTGATTTTTCCCCTGAAGTCACCCAGGAAGTGCAGGCTATAGAAATGATGTTCGGCACGGCAGTTCTGTAACATCACCTTTCCGTTCTTATCGTCGCGGTTGACCAGGGCAAATGCCTCTTTGGGCAAGAGATCGAAAAAGCGCTTCTTAACTGTCAGGTACTCCCCGAAATCCTTGTGATAGTCAAGATGATCGCGGGTGAGGTTGGTGAAAATCCCCCCGTTGAATTCCAGGGCAGCAATTCTCTCCTGGTCGATGGCGTGGGAGGAGACTTCCATGAAACAATATTCACAGCCCTGGTCCACCATTTGTCGAAGTAGGGCATTGATCTGGAGCGGATCGGGGGTGGTGTGGGTGGCCGGATGCTCTTCCTCTCCGATCATAACCTGGATGGTGGAAAGCAGTCCAGCACGGAAGCCCATCAGGGTATGCATCTGGTGCAGCAGGGTGGCGATGGTAGTTTTCCCATTGGTCCCGGTCACACCCACAAGCGATAACTCGAGGGAAGGATGCCCGTAAAAGTTATCTGCCATCTGGGCAAGGGCTCTTCTGCTATCACTTACCTGTAAGAGGGGTACACCGGAGAGCGAGGCCTTATCCGGATCCTGACAGACCACGGCTGCTGCGCCTGATTGAATGGCGCGGTCGATGAACTGGTGTCCGTCTGCCTCTAATCCTGCGATGGCTACAAACAAGTCCCCTTCTTCGACCTGCCTCGAATCGAAAGTAAGCTTACCGATGCGAGGATTCTGGTCACCGCTTCTGGAGACAAGCTCCACTCCGTCTATGATCTCACTTAGTAGCAATTATCCTTCTTTTAAGCTCATGTTCAGTACTACAGTGCTTCCTCTGTGTATGGTGCTTCCCGGCAGAACCGACTGCTGCCGCACCGTTCCTCTGCCGTCAGCCTCCACCTTTAAACCTTTACTTTCCAACAAAAAGAGCGCATCCTTCAGGCCCATGTCCACCACATTGGGAACCAGGGCCGGGTGGATGGGCCGCGAGGTGGAAACCACTCCTTCATCGGTGCTTCTGGTGGAAACCCAGCTTGCTTCATCCCCCTGCTCATTTAATGGCAGGTTGAGGTATTGGAATGTAGCCGCCAGTGCTTCGCCGTTTCCACTTTTGGAATAGGGGGCCTGAACAGTCTGCTCAGCCACCAGGATTGGATCATCCTGCAACTCATACTCCCTTACATAGATCCGGTCGGTAATATCACGGAAAATAGGACCTGCCACCACATTGCCATAGTAGATCTCCTCGGAAGGCGCATTGACCACCACTATGCATGAGTATTTGGGATTATCAGCCGGGAAGTATCCTGCAAAAGATGCCTGGTAAGGCGAGTCCTCATAACCTTCCGTGCCGCTGGCTACTTTGGCCGTTCCTGTTTTTCCGGCAATTTTATAGTGGGTGTTGGAAAGGTTTTCGGCAGTCCCGCTCTCCACGACCCCTTCCAGCATGGTTTTTATCTGAGTCAGGGTCTCTTTCGAACAAATACGATTGATCAGTACTTCAGTTCCAGTCCTTTCAACCACCTTTCCATGGGATCGTATCTCCTCCACAAATAGGGGCTTTACCATTTTGCCATCGTTGGCTACAGCGTTGTATAAGGTCAGGATCTGCAGAGGAGTCATAAGCACCTCGTAGCCGATGGACATAAAAGGAAGGGAGATCCCTGACCAGGATTTGTCATCGGTATACTTTATCTTGGGCTCCCCTTCTCCCTTGATCTCAACACCCAGCTTGCGGTTCAGCCCCATCTCATACAAGCGATTTACATACTGCTCGGGCTTTGCACTATAGTACTTATGCACCAACTTGGAAATCCCCACATTGGAGGAAGCTTCAAAGGCCCGTTGAGCGGTAATCTTGCCAAGCCCCTTGTCACCGCTGTCCTTCATTTTATATCCGTAGTAAGTGGTTTCCCCGTTCCCCACATCCACAATATCACCGGGGTGGACATAACCATCTTCGAGCAATGCAATCATGGAAGCCAGTTTAAAGGTGGAACCTGGTTCTGTGCTTTCCCCAATGGCAAAGTTGTAGTCCTCATTGTAATTGCCTGCCTTATTCCTCGAAAGGTTTGCAATGGCTCTCACCTTGCCTGTTTCCACCTCCATCAGGACCACCGTTCCATGATCGGCACTATTCTTTTTCAATACCTTGATTAAGGCATTTTGGGCTACATCCTGGAGGTCCACATCCAGGGTGGAGATAATGTCATAACCGTCCTTGGGTTCAATTTCATTGGCATCGTTGATGGGCATCCAATCATCTCCCCGGATCTTCCTCTCGAGCCGATATCCTTCCACCCCTTTTAGTTCAGTGTCATAGGCTCCTTCGAGGCCTACCACACTCCTATGATCATCACCCATGGTATAACCTATCGTCCTGAGTGCCAGCATATCGTATGGATTGTCTCTATCGTTTATCTGGACATACCGGACCCCACCCTTGAGCCTGCCCAGTTTGTAAATGGGGAAGGTCTTTACTTTCTGAAGCTGGGTATAATTTACATTTCGCTTGACCAGGTAGTAACGTTCGCCAGCTTCTCTGGCCCTCACCAGTCTCCTTTTGTAGTTGGTCCAGTGATCGTCCTGAAACAGATTGGCAAGGGATTTTGCAAGTTCATCTACTCCGGAATCAAAAATATCCCGTGTAAATGCTTCCGAACGAAAATCCATCCGGATCTCATAAATGGGAACCGATACAGCCAGGAGGCGGCCATCGGAGGAATAAATGTTGCCGCGATTGGGCTCAATCTCCGTATGACGGATGGTGCTGCTCTCCTCCCGTGCCCATTTCTCCTTTTCGAAAACCTGTAGCTGCAGGGTCTTTCCCAGAATGAGCAGACCCACAAGCAAAATCCCCAGATAAACCAGGGAAGTACGCACCAGTATGTCTCGCTTCAATGACATCTTACTCTTCGTCTTGAATTAATTTCTTAGGGGGTTCCAGGTTTTCTTCCAGTTCCAGTTCATAGGTGTCCACCAGCCCTTTCACTGCCGATTGCTGGCTTTTCTTTACCAGATCCGAGGAGGTGGAAATGGACTTGGATCTCATCTCCTTTACATCCCTTTGCAAACGGTTCAGGCGGATAACGGTTTTTTCAGCATGGTTCCGGTTGGCAATGGAGAAGAAGGCGATCAGCACCAGCAAAAGGATAAATCGCGATTGCTTCAATACTGCTTTGCGGGTCAGCACATTTCCATCCACCAGGTCCCGAAAAGAAAGGCTCTTCTCCTTCTCCTCGACGCTCTGGTCAAATTCTATGTTCTTTTTCTCCCTGCTCATGATCCCATTCTTTCTGCTATCCTCAGTTTGGCACTCCTGGCCCTGTTATTTTCCCCTATTTCCTCCTCGGAAGGAGTAATCACATTCTTGTTCACCAGCCTCCACGGCGTCTGGACATTTCCATAGAAGTCCTTCTCTATCTTCCCCTCCAGGTTCCCCGACCGCATGTAGTTTTTCACCAGCCGGTCCTCAATGGAATGGTAGGTAATAAGCACAAGCCGGCCCCCTTCACTCAGACAGCCGGCCGTTTGCATCAGCATCTCGCCGAGCGATTCCATCTCTCGATTCACCTCAATCCTCAATGCCTGGTACACCCGTGCCAGAAATTTGCTCGGCTGGTGTTTTGGAATAAACCGCTTCAGTGCCTGTTCAAGATCCCCCGTGGTTTCAATCCTCCTCTCCTGCCGAACATCAACAATGGCAGTGGCCAGCGCACCGGCATTCCTTATTTCACCGTAAGACCTGAAGATTCTCACCAACTCCTCCCACTTTTCTTCATTCAATAGCTGAGATGCACTTCTCCTGTTGCGCACATCCATGCGCATATCCAACGCCGCCTCTGCTTTAAATGAAAAACCCCTCTCAGCTTGGTCAATTTGATGTGAGGAGATACCCAGGTCAGCCAAAATTCCATCTACTTTATCGATGGCATGGTATCTCAGGAAGTGTTTTAAGTATCTGAAGTTAGCCCCGACAAAGATGATTCGTTTGTCATCCGGAACATTGGCTGAGGCATCCTGATCCTGATCAAATACTACAAGCCTGCCCTTTTTACCCAACTTGTTAAGAACTTTGAGAGAGTGACCCCCCCCTCCAAAAGTCAGATCTACGTAGCTGCCCTTTGGTTTGATGTATAGTCCGTCAATGCTCTCATCCAACAATACTGGCTTGTGATAGCCCATTATGTATCCGGTTCGTCTATTGATCCACCTAAAATTTTCTCTGCCATGGCTGCAAAATCATCATCAGCCACACTTACCTTACCATACTGATCCGAAGCCCAAATTTCAATCTTACCCGACTGACCCGCCAACACTACCTCATCGCCTATTCCTGCATACTCCATCAATCTCTTGGGGAGAAGCATCCTGTTATTTGCATCCAGAGATACCTCAGCTGTTCCCGAAAAAAACATTCTTAGAAACCTTGCATGCTCCTTGTTGTAGGGATTGGTTCTGGAGCGAATGATTTTGTTCTGCCGCTCCCATTCCTCCATGGGGTACATGATCAGACAATTTTCAAACAAATCCCGTTTCAATACGAAACCATCCTGAAGAAGCTCTCTGCTCTGCTTTTTAAAGGCAGCTGGAAAGGAGAGTCGTCCTTTAGAATCAAGCCTGACCGTATAGTCTCCAATAAACGTAATCATAGGGCTTTCACGGGTTTGAGCGTAAAAATAGTACTTTTTCACCACTTTGTACCATTTCACCCCACTTTTTCCCACTTTGTTAATAACTTATCTTTTAATACTTTTGTCTTTACACTATGGCGAAGTAGCGCCAGAATTGATTTCCAGTGGACGAAGCAACTCATAAAATAAATTTTAAACCCATCAATATCAGGGACTTATTCATGGACAAAAGTCCTAAAATAGCTCGCTGGATTCCAGGCTTCATTTACAGGATTATACCTATTCCCTGGTGGAGGATCCAGAAGGTGAATTCTCTTACCTAAACAACCCAAACTGAGCTCATGAAGATGAAAGATGTTATTCCCCCGGTCCCTTTGGAAGCCCTTAAAGACGAGCTTTCTACAGAAAAGTTCATCAGAAAAACAAACAAAGCCGGTAACAAAATTTACATTATCAATGCTGAAAATTCACCCAACGTTATGCGTGAAATCGGGCGTCTCAGGGAGCTCTCTTTCCGCAATGCAGGCGGTGGAACCGGTTTGGAGTGTGACCTCGACGAATACGATACCGGCAAGGATTCTTACCAGCAATTAATCGTCTGGGATCCCGATGAAGAAACGATCCTGGGTGGCTACCGCTACCATATTTGTGATACGAATACCTGTGTTGTGGATGGAAAGGTGAAACTGGCCACCTCCAAGCTATTCGATTTTTCAGAGGAGTTCATCAGCGATTATCTCCCCCACATGATTGAACTGGGTCGCTCCTTTGTGCAACCCAAATACCAGAGCACGGCCCTAAGAAGGAAGGGGCTCTATGCACTAGATAATCTCTGGGACGGACTGGGTGCCCTGGTACTGGATCATCCCACCAAGAAATATATGTTCGGGAAGGTTACCATGTACCTGCACTACAACCAGATGGCCAGGGATATGATCCTCTTTTTCCTTAACAAGCATTTTCCCGACAGGGAAGGTCTGGTTACCCCCAAAGATCCGCTGAAAATGGCCACTGACAGGGCCAAACTGACCGCCATATTTACCGGGGTAGGATATGAAGAAGACTATAAGGTTCTTTCCAAGGAAGTGAGAGCCTGTGGCGAAAACATTCCACCCCTGATCAATGCCTATATGAATCTCAGTCCTTCCATGAGAACCTTTGGAACAGTACTAAACAAAGGTTTTGGAGACGTGGAGGAGACCGGAATCATGATCACCTTAAATGATCTCTATAAGGCAAAAGTAGAAAGGCATGTAATGAACTATGTCCCCAAGCAGTTACAAAGGATCAAGAACATCAGGCGGCGCGACCTTAAGATCCAGAAACTGATTAGGCGTTTTCACTTCACTAAGCGAAGTCAATAAGCTCGTGTATTGATCCCGCGAATATAATTCAGGAAGGATGTGCTAACTACCTTGTTTCCTCCCGGAGTTGGGTAGTCGCCCGTGAAATACCAGTCGCCCAGATCATCGGGTACCGCTTTATGCAGATTCTCAATGCTTTGGTAGACTATCTCTACTTCGGCTTTCACATCCGAATCGGTGAGCATCTCTGAAATCTTCCTGGAAATCTGTTCTGGGGTAAAAGGCCGGTAAATATCTTTCACATAATTCACAAACTCCTCCTTTGGAAGGTTCTTCTGAGCATCACACTTCTTGTAAACTTCATTTATCACATGTTCCATCTCATTCTCCTTGAGCAGCTCAATGGCCGCCTGGAAAGCAGTGAAATCGCCCAGTTTAGCCATATCGATCCCGTAACAATCGGGATACCTGATTTGCGGTGAAGAAGAAACCACTACTATCTTTTTGGGTCCCAGTCTGTCCAGGATCTTGATAATGCTCTGCTTCAGAGTGGTGCCCCTTACTATGCTGTCGTCAATGATTACCAGGTTATCCACACCCGGACGAAGAGTGCCATAGGTAATATCATATACATGGCTGACCATGTCCTTGCGGCCTTTATCCTGTGAAATAAAGGTGCGCAATTTCAGGTCTTTGATGGCTACCTTTTCGACGCGGGCCCTCTCGGTCATAATCTTCAGGACCTCTTCCTGGTTGCAATTTCCATTCAGCGCTTTTAGCTTCTGCCACTTTCGCTCGATTACATGATCCTCGACTCCTTTGACCATGCCGTAGAATGCAGATTCGGCCGTATTAGGGATAAATGAAAATACGGTGTCATCCACCTCCTGATCAATGGCTTCCAGGATGGCGGGAACCAGCAGTTCACCAAGCTTTTTTCTCTCTTTGTAGATCTCACGGTCGCTCCCCCTGGAGAAATAAATCCGCTCGAAGGAACACGATTTCTTCTCCTTTTCTTCCCTTATCCGGTCGATGGACATCTCACCGTTCTTTTTCACCACCAGGGCATGACCAGGAGGCAGCTCTTTTACACTGTCAAATTCCACATTCATGGCAGTCTGGATGGCTGGCCTTTCTGAAGTCACAATCACTATTTCCTCATCGTGGTAATAATACGCCGGCCTGATTCCCCAGGGATCGCGCATGGCAAAAACATCTCCATGGCCCATCATTCCGGCCACCGTATATCCTCCATCCCAACGCTTACTGGCTCCCTCCAGAATGCCAGATATGTTGATGTTCTTCCCGATCTCTTCAGTGATATCCTGGTGGCTAAAGCCCTGGGCTTTATACTTATCAAATAAGCTTTGATTCTCGTTATCCAGAAAGTGACCCACTTTTTCGAGCATGGTCACCGTATCAGAATATTCTTTTGGATACTGACCTAAGCCTACCAGGATGTCGAATAATTCATCCACATTGGTCAGGTTGAAGTTTCCGGCCATCACCAGACTCCTGGTCCGCCAGTTGTTCTGACGCATCACCGGATGCAGGTTGGCTGTGCTATTGGATCCAAATGTACCGTAACGTAGGTGACCAAGGTAGGCTTCGCCTGCAAAAAGGAGATTCTCCTTCGCCCATTGAGGATCATTGAAGGCATCAATACTAAGTTTCTCTGCCTCCTCCCACCGGGTGTAGATTCGTTTGAAAATCGCGTTGATGCCGGAAGATCCTGTCTCCCTATCCCGGCTGAAGTACTTTTTTCCCGGAGGCGTGTCAAATTTCAGGCTGACCAAACCCGCTCCGTCCTGTCCCCGGTTTCGCTGCTTCTCCATAAGCAGATACAATTTTTCGAGTCCGTATCTCCAGGAGCCATATTTGAGTTGATAATATTCCAGGGGTTTGAGCAAGCGGATCAGTGCAATGCCACACTTGTGTTTCACCTCGTCAGTCATACGTCCTTTCTGCTAGTCAGCATTCTTTGGAACTATAAAATCATCCACTATAAAAGGATCGGGAAAATCCCTTTTGATCTTGTCAATTAATTTCAGTGCCTCGCTTCTGGTCCGGCAGTCACCCACATAAATTTTAAAGAAGGGCTCATCGTAACTGTTATAGGCATCGATGCCAGGATACAGTGTAAGGAATCTGGCCTTTATACCCTGCTGTTCCTCCTTGGCACCCACCCCGCTCCCGGAAAAAATCCTGATCCGGTAGCCTGGAATGCCAGAGGCCTTTTTGTTACTGTTAAGCAACTTGTAGTAATTGGCCACCAGGAGTGTATCCATCTCCAGTGAAACCCCGGTGTTGCGTCCGGATTCCTGCAGGTTCTCAAGGAGATCCCCGCCTGATCCCGTGTTCCCCTGTTGGGCCATTAGCATTGTGCATGTACAAAGAGTACAAAGAACAATTGATATGAAAAGTTTCATCCGGCTCATTTGAGGGACAAAATTAATCAAATTTGTATTCTCTCTGTCATAGAATTAATAATTTGATTACATTCACCTGATGCAGCCGCAATCGCATAAGAAACAGCGCCGAAGAGAGGTGTGGTTGGGATTGATTACCCTGCTGGCTGCATTCTCATATGTGACATCGCTGCTCCTCGATTTCAATTTTGTAAGTCCCTATGCCACCATACAGGAAGACCTGTCCTACCTCTCCAACCATCTGCAAAACCAACAGATCAGTGTTTGGGCCTGGCTGATAACTGCCCTTTTGACCTTTGTGGCCATCCCATTTTACCTGCTTCTCTTTTACAAAAGGATCAAAGTACTTCCATATGTGAATGCTGTAATGTTATTTGGTGCGTCACTTGGATTTCTGATGATGGGACTGACCGGGCTGGGATTGTTCCACGACCTCAACACCGCGGTACAAAGAGGGATAGAGCTGGCCGATGAACAGACCCGGCTGGAACTCCTTACCATGTTCCACGATGAACAATTCTACAGGCGTGTCGGAAGTAGTTTCCTTGGCACCTTTGTATTTGGACTTGGCCTCACGAAATTCTGGATCAAGAGATATCCCCTGGTTTCTTCTATACTTCTTTTCATGGCAGGACCCACCATGATCTATTTCAACTGGACCGATCCGGAGCACATCATCAGGACTGCTGCAATGGCAGGTATCGTGGTTGGGATGACCATTTTCTGTGTAAGACTCATTAACAAGGGAATGGAATAGGTTGTCCCCCTGAATAACCTCGCAACGTGCTTATTCACTTCGTGAAAAATGCCAGGTTGCTTCAATTACCCAGGGAGACAGTCATATTAAAGATGGAGGGGGAAGACTATTCCATGGCGGCGGCCACTTCGTCGGTGACATTGAGGCTGTGGGAGACAGCCTGCACGTCGTCGTCATCCTCAAATTCATCGATGATTTTCATGATCTGAACCGACTGTTCAAGGGTCAAATCCAGGGCTTCGTTGGGGATTCTCTGAAGATCAGCACTTTCTGGTTCTACACCCATCTCCTGAAGCTTCTTCTGAACGTTGTGGAATTCTTCCATGGGAGTGGTGATCATAAATGTATCCTCCTCCAGTTCAATATCCTCCACACCTGCATCGATTAGTTCCAGTTCAAATTCCTCCGGATCGAGCTCACCCTTGGCAAGGCTTATGATGCCCTTGCGTTCGAACATGAAGTTGAGTGATCCATTGGTTCCAAGATTGCCTCCCCGCTTATTAAAAATGGCCCTAACATTGCTGACGGTGCGCAGATGGTTATCGGTAAGACAGTCCACAACTACCCCGATCCCGTGGGGCAACATACCCTCAAAGGTGAGTTCCTGGAAAGCGGAGGCATCCCGGTCTGCTTTGTTGATGGCCCGCTGGATGGTATCCTTGGGCATGTTCATCCCCCTGGCATTCTGAACGGCAGAGCGAAGCCGCGGATTGGCTTCCACATCAGTACCCCCTACGCTGGCGGCTACCGTAATTTCCTTAATCAGTTTGGTGAAGAGTTTTCCTCTTTTGGCATCGTTGGCGCCCTTTTTGCGCTTGATGGTCGACCATTTGCTGTGTCCTGACATAGTTCTTGTGCGATATTTCCTACAAAATTAGAAAAATGCCGGTCTTCTGAAAAGCAATCAGCGACGGATCACCTGAACTCCCCCGAAAACAACTTCCACTTTGATGTCAATATGGGCGGTATCAGCTCTCCAATCATCACTTTCGTAGATGGTGGTCCCGAATACTGCATTGTTCCCATCAGGTAGTTCAGCCCCTGCAAAAACAGCATCGGCCTTAATCCTTACCGGTTTGTCCCTGGGAATAATGATCTGGGTTCCCCCAAAAACAGTGCTCACTTTGGCATAAAAACTACCACTATCCAGGTTTACATTGGTGAAATCGTAGACTCCTTTGGCAAATAAAACCGTATACTCCTTGCCCGATTCAGGATTCTCATAGACCCTTTCGTTGAAGATCGTTTCTTCCGGCTTAAAGTGGCGCTCTGAGATAAAGGTCCTTCCAAACAAAACCTTGAGTCCTATGAGCACCAGGAATACACCTATAACTACTTTGAATACCGGAAAATCTACATTGAATACCACTTTGATAATTAGTGCGACACCCAGTAAGAGTAAAAACGCACCCCAGAATAATCCTGCTCCCATTTTCATCTGTTTAAATTTATAAATAATACAATCTTTATTGCAAGTATAAGATGATATTATTCCTGGCAGAAGGACAATTCGGTAAACGGTTCCATATTATCGGTAAATGGGCTTTTTTTCTACCTTTGCCCTCCATGTCGACGCGTAAGCTTTACATAGAAACCTATGGCTGCCAGATGAATGTGGTGGATAGCGAAGTGGTAGCTGCCATACTTCAGCAACATAATTACCAGGTAACCGATGTTCTGGATGAGGCCAACCTGGTGCTGGTCAATACCTGCTCCATCCGGGACAATGCAGAACAGAGGGTCAAGACCAGGATCCGGGAACTTGGCCGTCTTAAGGAGAAGAGCCATTCGTTTTCGGTGGGAGTGATCGGTTGCATGGCTGAAAGGCTCAAGGAAAAGCTGCTTGAAGAAGAAAATACCGTCGACCTTGTGGTAGGTCCTGATGCCTACCGCGATCTTCCTGCCCTGCTTCAGGAGGTGGAGAGTGGACAAAAGGGAATCAACACCCTGATTTCGATGGAAGAAACTTACGGCGATATTCGGCCTGTAAGAATGGACCGCAACCACGTGACCTCCTTTGTGGCCATTATGAGAGGATGTAACAATTTCTGTGCTTACTGTGTGGTGCCAGGCACACGGGGACGAGAACGGAGCCGGGAACCTGAGACCATCATCAGGGAAAGCACCGAGCTGTTTGAACAGGGGTACAGGGAAGTAACTCTCCTGGGACAGAACGTTAACTCTTACCGGTGGAAGGAAGGAGAGCAGGTTCTGAAGTTTGAAGAACTGCTGGAAAGGGTGGCTGAGATTGATCCGCAACTCCGCGTTCGTTTTGCCACCTCACACCCCAAAGACATGTCGGATCAATTGCTGAAGGTGATCGCCTTACATCCCAACCTGTGCCAGGCAATCCACTTGCCTGTACAATCGGGCAGCACCACAGTCCTTGGCCGTATGAAACGCAGATACAGCAGGGAACATTATATGGAAAGAATTGAGGCGATCCGCAAGTACTTACCGGGGGCCTCCATATCTACCGATATCATTTCCGGATTTTGCGGAGAAACGGAAGAGGAGCACCAGCAGACCCTCAGCCTGATGGAGTGGGTCGGGTACGATTTTGCCTATATGTTCAAATACAGCGAGCGACCAGAAACCTTTGCCGCTGAGAAACTCAAAGACGATGTTCCGGAGGAGGTCAAAGCAAAACGCCTGAATGAGATCATAGAATTGCAATCCAGGCTTTCCCTGCAAAGCAAGGAGCGTGACCTGGGGCAGACCTATGAGGTCCTGGTGGAAGGAAGCTCCAAAAAATCGGACGACTACCTCTATGGCCGCACCTCACAAAACAAAGTGGTTGTTTTTCCCAAAGGGAATCTGAGTTCGGGCGACTATGCAAGGGTAAAGATTAGCGACTGTACCTCGGCTACCCTGATGGGGAATGTAGTATAATCAACCCCGCAGGGCTCAGCGAAGCTAAGCCCGCAGGGCTCAGCTAATCTAGCAACTGCAGAATTTTCTCTTCGGCAGGAACGCAGGTACACACGGGTAGCTCATCTTCAAGTTCCAGGAGAACCATTAACTCCTTCACATCATCAGTGACATTGCATAGTCTGAATTCACTGCCATAGTTCCTGGCATGCTCAGTAATAGTAAGCAAGACTCCAAAGCCAGAGCTATCTATGAAGCGGATTCCTCCCAGGTCAAATATCACAGAAATTCCCGGTTCCTCTACCAGCTCCTTGAGCTGTTCTTTTACCAGTTCCGAAAACAGGGTGTTCAGCCTGTTCACCTGGAACAGCTCCACCCTGCATTCACTGCCTTCCTTTGCAATTTTCAGCATATCTATGGGTCACAAAATCAGCCTACAAAGTAAGGTGTATCAAATTACCGGAGCTATAAAAGAGGGCGAAGTTATTCACAAAAAACGGTGAATAATAGAGCCCGGAAAGCGAGTTGAAAGTCATTCGAACGCG
>Ga0316191_10000840_pt1 | contig 20619 bp, 13 predicted proteins | sample Eddworburr2cm_MG_FD_204928 | JGI IMG/M metagenome (GOLD analysis project Ga0316191, IMG submission 204928) | Coastal sediment microbial communities from Maine, United States - Eddy worm burrow 2 cm | ecosystem: Environmental > Aquatic > Marine > Coastal > Sediment | place: USA: Maine... | reverse complement strand
GAGATCGGAGAAGGCGGTGAGCCAGTTGAGCCCTCCGGTCGCAGCGAGGCCGTGAAGCAGGATCAAGGTGGGGGCTCCCGCGGGGCCCTTCGACTCGAGCACGCGAATGCGGCCACGGCCTTTCAACTCCAAGAAGCGCTCCTCGCGCCGGGTGCTGGGTTTGGTTTCTGACGAGCTTTGAGCGTTTGAGCGTTTCTCTGACACGGCGGTCGAGGGTGCGGGGAGCGCGTGGCCGGCGCAAGTCGAGGTGCATGCAGCCTGCCTGATGTCGACTCACTCCCACGAAGTCATCACCGATGTCCGGGGTGAGCTTTCGTTGTTTCTTCAAACGTTCCATCGCCATATGGCCCTGTGCGTCAAGACCCTTCACGGCACGCATGGGACGACTCAAAGAGGTCAAGGAGGCTCAGAGGGCACGCCGTCACGCCCTCACAGTGCATTCGCTCGGCGCCAACCTCGCTCGGGTCTCCTTTTTAGTACTGCCGATAGCGTCGAGTCACGTGCCGTTGGCGGTCGGCAATTTGCTCGCGGCGCTGTGCGTCAGTTATGCGTGGTGTGGTGCTCGGTAGTGAGCCTGCAAGCTCGCCAAACGGCACCACGCGGCATGACACGGTCGGCTGACGATCCGTAGGCGGTGGCTCGGGGAACGTGGTCCGAAGCGTGATGTAGCCGGAGGGATGCTCCATGGTGTCCAGCCAGTTCGGAACGCCCGGATCTCGATGAGAGATCACGTAGCGTAGACGGCCGTCATCGTCGCGATGGGCTTGCTCCTGGTTGATGCTGGTGAGCCGGTTCGCGTAGTCGAGCGATTGGCCCCAGTAGTCGCTCAGGTGCATGCCGACGTAGACCGGCTCCTCGACGAGAGTGACTTCGGCGATCAGTGCCTCGTCAGGGGCCAGATCAAACACGCCGCCACCGAAGAGGTTGGTCGCCTGGCCGCCCCCGGTGCTCAAACCCGCCTGCCGTGGCTGCAGAATCTCGTTCCGCCGAAGATGAAAAGGTCCGCGCTGCGGCGCCTTTTCGAATGGGTCCAACAAGAACCCGTAAAACGCGTTCCAGAACCGGATGTTTCCCTCGAGCTTGTTACCGATGTCGCGAAGCTGCGCCGCAGTTTGCTCTGCGGTGCGCGGCAGCGGATGCCTGCCTTCGTTGCCCACGCGCGTGATCTGCATGTCGAGCGAATGTTCGCGGTCCCAGTCGCCAAAGATCTCGCGGACATAAAGCTTAGTCGCCCCCACCGTGGGCTTTCCCTGCTCCTCCCGAAGCGTCGAGATGAAGTTCCCCGTGTAGCCGTCCGGACGCTTCGGGGCGAGCATGATCTCGAACGAGCCATCGGATTGGACCTTCATGTCCGTCGAAGCGAGGATCCCCGTGACCATGCGGCTTCCGTCCCACAGCTCGTCGAGCGCGCCGCTGTCCCCGGGCGCGACAGAATGCGCCTCGAAGATCACATAGTGAGGAGCCAGCCTCTCGCTGGACGATCGCGCGCCCTGCCAATGCGAATGGTCATACGCACGTCCCTCGATGCGGAACGTCCCCTGGGAATCGATCGGCGCATACAGGTAGAGGTTGTCCGGATTCTCGATTGTGTACTTGCAAATCGTCCAGGGATGTCGCTGAAAATAGGGAAACTCAGCGGTCTGTTGGAGCTCCGTCTCGATCAGCCGGTAGAGCTGCCCGAGCAAGTATCGGTAGCCCTCGGCGAGGTTTCGGTCGGTCGCGACAGGTGGATGGATCTCGGGGTCGCTCAGTGTGGCGCGCGCATCGTTCAGCCGCGCGATGAGCTCGGACCAGGCGTCCTCGAGCAAGGCAGCTGCATTCGGATCCGGTATCTCAGCCATGTTCGTTCCTTTGCTCCAAGGTGTCCCGCGCGTCCGGTTGCGCGTCCCAGCCAAAGCGATCGAAGAGCTGGCGAAGGTCGTGCTTCAGCTTGGTTTCGTCGATCCCAAATTCCTTTAGGCCGTAGCTATGCGATGACTGGTGTGTGCGGGCGTGCCGTTGTTGGGAGTCGAGCGCCGAAGAAACTGCCGAGGTCATCTCGATGTCGAGCGCGTCGTAGACCGCTTCCATCGTGGCTTTGGGGTGGGAAACGAGGTCACGGTAGTCCACGACTGTCCATTTCGTTTCGGGGTGCTTCGCCAGGGTCTCCAAGGGGTAGAGATAAGTGTGCACCGAGTTGGCGATGAGCGCCTCGATGCTCCGCTCGATCCGCGCCTCACTCCAACCCTGGGAACGCCAGGTCTTTTGGAGCATTTTGAGCAAGCTCGGAATCGCCTCGCGCGGGTCGCGCATCATCACGACGAATCTCGCGTCCGGGAACTGCTCGATGAGGCTGCTGATCCGCCCCGAATACGACGGGTTCTTACTGCAGTGAACCTTGTGCGCACCCGACAGACAAAGCTGGCGTCGCACGCCATCCGCGTACGCACGCATGACACGGCGACGGCGTTTTTCAGGCCACTCGTCGACGTAGTACACGTCAAACTCCGGAAGCCCCGGAAAGAGAGCGACCCAGGTGCTGGAGACGCATGATGCCGTGAGCACAAAATCATCCTCTTCCGGAATGAAGAGCCCAACGTCGTGCATGTCGCGGGCGCCTTCGAGCGTCTCGCCTTCGGCCGCGATGAGCTTGTTTTTGAAGAACGAGCGAAACAGTACGCGGTCGAGCGTACCGACAGCGCGCAAGAAACGCTTTTGCCAGAGCGACGGGAAGAGTAGCTCGTAGAGGAGGAAGTAGCTGAAGTGTTCTTCGTCAGTCACCATCAGCCGGTGGAGCAGGGTCGTACCACTTCGGGCATGGCCCACCACGAACACTGGCTTCTCGATGCGCACGCGGCGAAGCGAGGGCGAAAGGTTGTCGAACAGGTAGAAGAGGGCTGTCACGCTGGAAAACACCGGAATGAACACGAGCGTTACAAACAGCGCGGTAAGCCGTGGACGCAAGCGTGGCTCGCTCCATGCGAGGCGGAGCATCAACCGATACAGCGTGAAATCGAAATACAGAGCGCTCTCCTAACCTGGAATTTCGCCATCGATCCTAGCAGTTGGCGCGCGAAGGGGGAGCGGGTCCACCAGCCGTACAACTCTACGCTGTTCGGGCGTTCTGTGTTTACCGGGGGGCACCCTCCGGGTTAACGTCTGCTCTGTCGGCCTGCCCGGCCATGTTTCATGCGTACGAGAGGACCCATCGTGCTCAACCGCGAGCTGGCTCTGTTACTGTTGGTCGGCGCCAGTCTGCTGACAGCCGGCTGCCGTGGCAACTCGTCGGCAGTTCCCTGTACGACCGACCTGCTGATCGAGCTCGACCTGGCCACCGACGCGGACGACCCCGACGCCGTGATCAACCAAGTGCGCTGGGCCATTTCCGGAAACGGCATGGCCTTCATGATGGGCACAATCGACATCAGCGATCCAAACGCCACGCCTTCGGTCGAAGTCTTCGGGCTCGCGCCCGGCAGCTACGCGATCGAGCTCGAAGCAACCTCAGAGGACGGCGAGAGTAGCTGTCGAGGATCGGCGATGTTCGACGCCACTGCAGGGGTCACCACCGAGGTAGCCGTGCTCCTTCGATGTTCGACCGGAGAGCGGTTCGGTGGCGTCCGTGTGAACGGTATGGTCAAGATCTGTGCCGAGCTCACGGAGGCGGTAGTGGCTCCACTTCAGACGTCGATCGGGAACGTGATCAGCGTTGGCTCCCAAGCCAAGGGCGAGGAGGGCGATACAATCGAGTACGCTTGGACCGCCGACAGCGGAACGTTCGCAGACCCCTCTGCGGCCGCGACGTTCTACCGGTGTGAAGAAACCGGCAATCATGAGCTCACTATCTCCGTGACGAGCGACCAGTTCGAGCACTGCATCGATAGTTGGAGCGTCGACGTCACCTGCGTCGACGGGAACGGGACGGGCGGTACTGGTGGTAGTGGTGCGACTGGCGGCGGCGGCGTGGGTGGCACGGGCGGCGCGGGCGGTAGCGGCGCGACTGGCGGAAGCGGTGGCGAAGGTGGTGCCGGTGGAACCGGCGCAGCTGGCGGCGTGGGTGGCATGGGCGGCAGTGGTGGTGAAGGTGGGACCGGCGCGGCGGGCGGCGCTGGCGGAAGCGGCGGTGAAGGTGGCACGGGTGGAACCGGCGCGGCTGGTGGCGCGGGTGGCAGCGGCGGTGAAGGTGGCACGGGTGGAACCGGCGCGGCGGGCGGCGCGGGTGGCATGGACGGCGCGGCTGGCGCGGCCGGCACGGGTGGCGCGAGCGGTGCCGGTGGCGCGAGCGGTAGCGGTGGCGCGGGCGGTACCGGCGGTAGCGGCGGCACGGGTGGGGGCACGTGCGAGGTGACTGTCACGCTCACCAGACCTTGAGAACCACCTGAGAACGGCTGACGGTGGTCGGTCAGCTCCTGGTGATGATCGCGCGCAGTGCCTGATAGCGTTCGCTACTGCCTGCCCGATTCCTCGTCCGGGCCTTCGGGGTCTGCCTCGGCGATGTGGAACTCTACGCGGCGGTTCTGCGCCAGCGTCATCTTGGTCTTCGCGTCTGGCACGAGCGGCTGCGTCTCGCCAAACCCCTCGGCGATGAAGCGATCCTTGCTGACTCCGCCTTCGTCGACCAGATAGCGGACGACCGATTCTGCACGCCGTTGCGAAAGCCTCATGTTGTAGGCGGACGGTCCGGTCCAGTCGGTATGGCCCTCGACGCCGACGATCCGAATCTCCGGGTGAGCCCTGAGGACCTCAGCCACGCTGTCGAGAACGGCATGGGAGCGCCTCTGGAGCTGCGCGCTGTCCGTGTTGAAGTAGATCTTGTCGAGGATCTCGAGCCGACTGTCTTCAATGACCACCCGCTGCTCTTCCGGGGGCCCCTGCGTTTCGGCGGGGCCCGCGTCGTCGACATCGATGATGCTGTCCCCATCCGTATCCGCGACGATGACCTTTTCCTTCTTGGGCATCGTGTAGCCGAGCATGCCGATCAGGCGCCAATCCGGATTGCCGTAGCCCGACGTCACTCCGCCGGTGCCGGCGATACCCACCGCGAAGCCTTTGGGATGGAGGTACTTGAAGCCGCCGAGGAGCTCGACCGGCGATTCCTGACGGCCTCCGAACCCGGTCCCTGAGTCGGCTGCGGAGCGCCCAAAGGCTTCTACGGTGAGCATGAAGCGGTCCTGCCCCAGGAGGACTTGGACTGCGGCGCCGAACGTGAGCTGGTTGCCGATATTCAGCGACGGCACGTCTTGCCTGAAGCCGGTCTTGTAGCCGACATTGAACGGAACCCGAACGTACTCACCTGCGTTGAACGTTCCCAGCAGTTCGAACCATCCGCCGATGTTTGGGCTTCTGTTCGGCTCACCGAGGTAGTTCTGCTGCGGCCTCGCGGCGGACGCGGTGTTCGTCGTCAAAGTGGCTTGCGCGGCCAGTTGAAAGACGTTCTCGCGCGTCCCGTAGAGCACACCGCGAGCACCCAGATACAAATCGCCGAGGCCCCTTCCCCTTGGAATCAGTGGGCCCTGGCCGATCGAATCCAGGAAGGCGGCGCCCTCGTCGGAAAGGTTGTCACCGAGAATGAACGTGTACGGAAGGTCCATGAAGACCACGAGGCGCTCCCACAAACCGAGGCTCCACGTGAGGTGGCCGGTAAGCTGCGAGTGAACGAGCTGGAGGCGCTGATCGGGGATCGGGCCATTGGTCACTTGGAGCTCCATTGGGTCCCGCGAGAAGTCCAAGTAGACTTGGACGCCGAACCGCAGGTGCCCCTGCCCGTCGGCGTTGCTCACAGCGAATCCATCGGTCGTGAGCTCTGAAGGCCGGAACTGGTTTAGATCGAACTGCGGAGGCGTTTGTCCGGCGACGCCCGACGCGGACCCAAGACTACCCACCATGGCCATCAGGACCACGACCCAAGCCCAGCTCGACCTCGTCGGGCTCTCTTTCACCCCAGCCTCCTCGGCTCCCCGGAGCGCCCAGGCGCCCCCACCAGGACATCGACTCCTTGGTACCATTTCTGCTCGCCGATACGAAAATACAGAAACAAGCAATGGATCGGACAGCAGCCCTGAAGATCCGCGATCTGGTCAGCGGACGGTCAGTCGGCTCGCCATGCGGCATGTTGTCGCGTTGCCAGCGGGCCCAGAAACGAGATTCGAACTCACGAATTCAATCTCGGTCAGATCCCCTCCGGATCCCGAGGACACCATCGCACTCCGCGCGAAGCCCGTTGCTAGGGGTCGAACGTCGGCGGCGATGGCGGCGGTATGATGATGTTCGGGATGCAGTTCCCGCCGAGGCAGAACCCCTGGCCGGAGTTGCACGACCCCGTCCGGTTGGTGTTGGTGCACCGATTGGTGAACGAGTCACAGGCATCGCTCGTGCACTCCCTGTTGTCATTGCATTGGCTGCTGTCGTCGCAGAATCGCTGAACGCACATGCCGCTCATACAATCTCCCAAGACTGGACCGAAGTCCATCAACTCACTTTGACATGTGCCTGTGCGTGGGTCGTTGCTGCAGACGCCGTTGGCAGGATCGCATGTGTCGGCGGTACAGGTCTCGTCATCGTCGCACCGCGACGGGGCATCGCTGCAGAGCATGGCGTCCTCGCAGACGCCGCTCATGCACACCCCGGCCGCCCCGTCGAAGTCACACATGTCGCCGTCGCTCACGGCAACATTCGAGCATTGACCGTCCGCCGGGCTGCACGCGTCGTCTGTGCAGTCGTTCTCGTCGTCGCACCGGACCGCGGCGTCCTCGCAGAGCGCCGCATCTTGGCAGGCACCGCTGACACACTGCCCGGCCGCCCCGTCGAAGTCACACATGTCGCCGTCGCTCACGGCAACATTCGAGCATTGACCGTCTGCCGGGCTGCATGCGTCGACTGTGCAGTCGTTCTCGTCGTCGCACCGAACCGCGGCGTCCTCGCAGAGCGCCGCATCTTGGCAGGCACCGCTGACACACTGCCCGGGCGCCCCGTCGAAGTCACACATCGCGCCGTCGCTCGCCGCAACGTTCGAGCATTGGCCGTTTGCCGGGTTGCACGTGTCGGTGGTGCAGTCGTCGTCGTCGTCGCATACGACCTCCTCGCACAACGGGGAGGTGGCAGGTGCCTGCACATCCGCACAACCTGCGAGAAGGATTGCCGTGGCCGCCGCAGTCCGAACATGGAGCTTGAGTGCCATCATCTGCTCACCTCATGGCCGAGGATGCCTAGCGATCTGCCTGCGTGTCAATCCTGATAATTCCAAGGCTCGGTCACTTCGTTGTTGAGACCGAAGCGCAAGGCGTAGCTTGCGCTTACCTTCTCCGGCGGTGCTTCTTGCCGCTGTTCTGCGCCGTGGCCGGCGTGTACCAAATCGGTGAGGTGTAGGCTCGTTCCTGCGTCGAGGTCGGTGCGCCCTTGGGGATGGAAACGCCGAATCGGAATGCGTCGTAGGTCGACCAGCGGGGCGTCGGAATCTCGATGACTCGCGCGTAGTAGAAGGCGCGCTGCTTGGGATCGAAATCGGGATCGGTCCAGACCACGGCGAGCTCGGGTGCGCCGATGGTGTTGGTCCAGGACGCGCTCTTCACATCGACCGTGTTGCCTACCGGCGGCACTTTGCCGTTGGCGCCGGGTTTGCGATTGTCGGACCAGGCGACATCGTAGACTTTCTCGTGCGTCTTTCCGCTCTCGACCCAGCCCTTGACGATCTGAATCCGATCCAAGTTGGCTCCGATGGGATCGCGCACGGCGTAGACCATGAGGGTGGGTGACTTCTTGCTCGGAGCCGCCGTCAGATCCCCACCCATGGGAACACCCTTGGCGTAGCCGGCGAAGGCCGGTTGCCGGCTGTTCAGGTCGTTCTCCGCGTAGTCCCAGCCGCCAAAGAAACGCACCATCATGCGGCTGCCGGTGGTTGCGTAGGTTTCTTTGCGAGCCATGGCGTCGAACAGGGCCTCGCGCGTGTTCTCCTTGGCCCAGACCGCAGCGAGTCCCGAGGCGACTTGCTGCCAGCCCATGATGGAGCCCGCCTCGGTCTCCATGAAAGGATGGCTCATGCGATCGGGAGCAGGCTCGGCGCCGCTGTGCTTCCCGAAGAAGTTGTCCTCCCCGACTGCAGCCAGCGAAGTGTGGCTGTCGGTGGAGCCGATCATGCCGAACTTGTAGGGGTTGGTACCGAGCCTTGCTTCTATCGCCATGCCGCGCTTGAGCGCCTCGCGGGCGTATTCACCGGGAAGCATGTCGTTGGTCTTCGCCTCGGACACGTCGAGATTCCCGATGGCCCAGGTCTCGTAGTCGGCAAACTCGTCGTCGGGTGACAGAAACGGATGGGTTTCGCCATCGCCCTTGATCTGCGTTGCCTCGTACAGCGGTTCCCAGCGCGCTCGCTGCTGCACGTAGGTCTGGTCGAGACGCTTGCCGTCGTACTGTGCGTTCAGCGGAAACATGATGCCGTTGGCGAGGTTTCCGTTGTGGGCAATTGCGAGGACGTCGCCGCCCGTTCGCTTCTCGTACTCGGCGAGCCATTTCCAAAGCGCGCGGGGATTGGTGCTGCCCTCGGGCGGAATCGTCGTGAAGGGCACCATTTGCCCGGCCTTGTCGCCACCGTCGCGATAGACGACGACGCGATGCATGTTGTTGCCCGTCACCAGTGAGGTCCATTCGTAGCCGATGAAGGCCGTGAAGTGACCGGGATCGTTGAAGCGCTCCGCGGCATCGACCGTCTTGGCCCAGGCGCTTTTGTAAGGGGCGGAATCGGGCTTGTAGACCAGTGCGGGGGGGAACTTGCCCTGCGAGAACATGCCGATCAGCTCTATCGCTACGCCGACGCCTTCACCCCGCTTGATGCGCTCGTACCAATCTCGGCCGATCGGATCCGAGAGGATGTGCTGCTCACCGGCGCGCAGGTCCGAGAAGAAGCCCATGTTGTCCGAGTGATCGGCGATCACCAGGAAATCGAGCGGACGGGACAGGCGCGCGGGCGTGCCGTTGCTCGAGACGACTTCGTCACCGCGGGCAAACCGATAGCCTTCGTCGAGTCCGAGCCGGTTTCCAAATGCCCCTGCGTCCATCGAGACATCGGTGTGCAGGTGCGTATCGCCCCAGTACGGCCGACTGGGAAAGCCGCGCTGCGCGTAGGGCGAGTAGGACTTGCCGGCGTACGACTTGGAGAGCACCGCCTCGGCATCTTTGGGGGGTGGGACCTGAGCGACCACGCTTGCGACAGCGACCAGGGTGCAAACCAGCAAGACAGCAAATGAAATGCGCTTCATGACTTTCCTCTTCGGCGCGAACCTACCTCATCGACAATGAGGCCTGCAATGTCGTTAGGAGCTTTCTAGCTGCCGCCCTCGCTGCCTATGTCCTCGTCGCTCATCCACGCGCGAGGCACCGCTATGGGTGATTCGAGAAAGATCTGTCCCATCGACTTTCCCTGGGGGTCATAACGCAGTGAGGCGATCCCGCCGCCGCCCAACGCGTCATGCAGAAGAAAATTGAACGCATGCATGCCAGGCAGCTCGAAGCGCTCCACTTCACCGTGGACGAAATGCGACAGGGAGCCCTTCACCATTGCGGGTGTCAGGGCGGAGCGCAGCAAGGGAAGGTAGTGTTCACGTCGAGCAATGATTCCGATGTTGGCTTTATTGCCCTTATCTCCACTGCGAGCCAAGGCGAGTTTGCGGAGAGGAACCAGTACGGTGTCGCCGCTCGGCTCGAAGGTCGGTCGCGACGCGGCCTCGTGGGCGAGCTCCAATGGCTTCCCCTCCGCCATCGTGACCGGCACAATCTGACCGTCCATTCGGATGACGATCGGAACCGCGCTCTTGTCGATGAGAAAGGAGAAGAGTCGAATGATGGGAGAGGGCCGGGGGCGTCCACCGAAGATCCCAGTGACGCCCTGTGCGCTGGATGTGGCGCTCGCAATGAACTCCCGACCAAGCAGCGCCAGGGGCGCCTTCTGCGGATGTCGAGCTGCGACCTTGACGACGACCTCGCGCGCACTTGAAATCTGGCGCAGGGCACCGAAGTTGTCTTCGTCACCAATGACTTCGACCGAGGTCTCGGCGAAGTCGTCAAACCCTCGGCCCGCGGCAAGGCGGCGCACACGCTGGAGAATCGACTCCGCCACACGGCGTGCTTTGCGCCCGGCTTCGGCGCCGGCGATCATCAATGTGCCGACGACTCGGTAGCCATCAGCGTAGGTCGTGCTCACCTTGTAATGAGGCGTGGGTGGCAAGCCCCGCGCGCCGCGAACCTCCACTCGATCCTCGCCCGTCTGTCGAAGCTGAACTTGCGTCAGGTCACAGACCACATCGGGTAGAATGTAAGCAGCAGGGTCTCCGATTTCGTAGAGCAACTGCTCGCCCACCGTGGCGGGAGTCACCATGCCCCCAGTGGCTGCCGGCTTCGTGATGACGAAGGTTCCATCGGCAGCGCATTCGGCCACCGGGAAGCCCATGTTGTCCCAGCCCGGCACCGTTTCCCAGTCTGTGAATGCCCCACCGGTGCATTGCGGACCACACTCGATGAGGTGACCTGCGAGTGAGCCCGCCGCCAATCGGTCGTACTCGTCTTCGGACCAGCCGAACTCGTGCATCAGCGGGCCCAGCACCATCGCCGCGTCGTTGCACCGCCCAGTGATGACCACCTGAGCACCCATCCCCAGTGCTCGCGCGATGGGCGTTGCGCCAAGGTAGGCGTTCATGCTGATCGGTTGCGCGGGAAACGGGTCAGCCGAGAACATCTCGGTGGGCTCCGTCGCTCGGATCGCGTCGGCCTGCGGCATCAGATCATCCCCCTCGACGGTGGCGATCCTGAGGCTGACGCCGGCGCTTTCGGCGGCAGCCTGGAGGGCTTCTCTGCATCCGGCGGGGTTGAGCCCACCAGCGTTGACAACGACCTTGATGTTCCTCTCCGCGATGACTCTGAGGTGTGGCGCGACGGCCTCCACGAAGTCGGGAACATACCCCTTGTTGGGGTCCTTCATCTTGGCTCGGGCCAGCAGGGACATCGTGACCTCTGCCAAGTAGTCACCCACCAGGTAGTGTAGGTCTGGCACCGTGAGTAGCTGTCCGAAGGCCTCGGGCGTGTCTCCCCAGAAGGCTGACGCGGAACCGATCTTCACCTTGCGTTCGGTCATGTTAGTTTCCTAGCGACTCGTCCATGCTGACTACACAGATCGATAGACTGGAGAGGCTCTTGGAGCAAGAATCCTAACCGCGTCACGTTTGTACGGGGCGATCCAAATTCAGATGCTATGAAGTGGTGGATCGTGAACAAAATGAACTTGAAAAGCACAATTGATGCGGCGCGACGCTGGGCCGATGAGCACCGGGAGCTGGTCATCATGGGCGTTGCCCTTCCGTTGAGCACGCTGGCCACTGCGGTTGATAAAGCCAAGGGGCTCATCACGAAGCCGAGCGCGCCGGACGAGCATGAGCTGCGCGTCGCCCGCGTGATGTCCGAGGTGAAGCGCTACGCTGTGGCACGAAAGCGCGGTGAGGCCTGGGCGCAGAAGCCGCTTCGAACCGATCGCAAAGGCGCCGCTTCACTCAACACGCGCGTTGCCGACAAGTCGGACTCCCAAACGGTTCGAATGAACGATCTCACGGCGATCCTCGGAGTCGATGAAGGCCAGGGCGTTGTGAGACTCGAGCCGTTCGTTACGGTCGGGGACGTCGCACAGCACCTCGATGAGATGGGACTGCAGCTCGAGGCTACGATCGAGATGAAGGACGCGACGCTCGGCGGCCTCGTGATGGCGCTTGGTATGACGACCCACTCACACGTGTGCGGGCTCGTGCACGACACAGTGACGGCGTACGAGATCGTGACCGCTGGCGGCGAGCTCGTTCGGGCCACAGCGGACAACGAGCACGCGGACCTTTTTAGAGCGCTCCCATGGAGCCATGGGACGCTTGGGCTCCTGGTCGCGCTCGAGATGCGCGTGATTCCCGCTCCGTCCCACGTTCGTCTGGTGTACCGTCCGTTCTACTCGCTCGACACGTACGCGGAAGAGTATCGTCGCCTGGTCACCGAGCAGGAGCCGCCCCACTTCGTCGAGACCCTCATCTTCTCCAAGGATCGTGCGGTCATCTTGGAGGGTCATCTAGCGACCCAGGATGAGGTGCGGGCGGGGAAGCTTCCGGTCAACCAGGTGAGCCGTTACTACAAGCCTCTCTTCTACAAGCACGTCGAAGGGATGCTCGAGCTCGGGGAGGGGCAGAGCCACGAAGAGCTGGTGCCCATGCTCGACTACCTGATGCGCCACGATCGCAGTATGTGCATGTGCCTTGCGCAGATCCTTCCGACGGCGAACGAGCCCTGGTTTCGGTACACGATGGGCTGGATGCTGCCGCCCAATACGACCTTCCTCAAAGGCACGCGGCCCGAGGCGGAGCGGGAGAATACGATTCGGAAGCAAGTTTGGCAGGAGTACGCGTTTCCGGCGGAGCACTTTGCCCAGATGGTCGGGCACGTCCACGACGCCTTCGAGATCTACCCGCTGCTCGCGTACCCGTGCAAGGTCATCGACCACGGTGGCCTGGTCCGGCTCCCCACAAATCGTGGCAAGGCCTATTCGGGGAAGGCCGAAACGACGCCCTTTCTCGACATCGGGATCTACGGATTTCCGCAGCGTGTGAGAGACGGGGATGAGCGCTTCCCCGCGGTGACCCGGGTGCGCGAGCTCGAGCAGAAGGCGCGGGCGATGGGCGGGTTTCTTCACACGTACTGCGACGTCTTCAGTACCGAGGAGGAGTTCATGGAGATGTTCGACCATGCCCTCTGGCGCGAGATGCGAACGAGGTATGCGGCGGACGGCGCGTTTCCAACCATCTACGAAAAGGTGAAGCCCGAGTTGGACCCGCTTCAGTTTCTCGAAGAGGAGCAGTCCTGGGCGGAAACGGCCGGAGACGCCGACCAGAAGAGAGCTGAAATCATCGATCTTCCCAGGATTTCATAGCGTTTTGGGGGCGGCTCTCGGGCCGGCTACAATTACGGACATGGTGGATTTCGGTGGGGTTCAAGATTCTGGCTTGAAGGCGGCGCGGACCGCTTGCGTTGCGATCGTTCTTGCGATCTTCATGGGCTGCGGGGGTTCGAGCTCGAGCCCCCGAGGCGGAGAGGCCGGCACAGGCGGAGACGGTGTCGGTGGCACAGGCGGTAGCCCAGAGTGCAACACCAGCGAGCAGTGTGTGGCGCCCGAAGTCTGCGAACCTGTCACGCAGATCTGTGTGGCTCCTCTCGCCTCATGCATGAGTCAGGCCGAGTGTACTGGCGGGACCTACTGCGAGACGATGGAGGAAGTCTGCCTGCCATCATCGGTGGGGACACCGTGCGCAGGTCCAGCCAACTGCAACGGCGAGTGCCTCAACGGTTTTTGTGGCTGCAGTGGTGTGGCACACGAACGGCAGCTCGAGAGCAGTCCCCTCGACATCTATCTCGTGCTCGATCGTACGGGCAGCATGGGCACCGACTGTGCCTACGTGCCCGGGAACTCGCCGCCGGTCAGCTCGAAGGCGTGCTACGCGACCTACGCGCTTGCCGACTATCTGGTGGATGTCTCTCCTGCCGTGGACACGAGCCTTGCGTTCAACGTGATGTCGCTATCCAGCGCTTGCGACGGCTCAGGCTATGACCCTGCGCTACTTCCAATCGCCTCGTTGCCCGTGGCCTCCGACAGCCAGCTTGTCCAACGGATCAGCGACGAGGATTTCAGCGGTGGCTACGGCACCATAATCGAGGGCGCGCTACGGGGCATCGCCAACTACACGACCAATCATGAGGCGGAGGGACGCGAGATGATCGGCGTGCTCATCACTGATGGCGACGCGACCAAGTGTAACCGCAACAACTCGGAACTCGCCGGAATCATCGAAGACCATCTGACCGTCACGGGCCTGCGAACGTTCATCATCGGGATGACCGGTGCGAATGAGAGCAGGCTCGAGGAGCTCGCCGTGGCCGGAGGCGCCGCCCCGCATGATGACTTCTGCGGCGGCATCGCTCTGCCGTGCCACTACTGGAACGTGGGCGACGGATCGGGCGAGGTACTAGCGAACGCCCTTCAGGCCATCTCCGAGCAGGCGGTGCCGATCCCCTGCGAAATCGACGTCACCGGGCTCAGCGCACCCGAGGGAGAGGTGCTCGACTACGGCAAGGTCAACGTGACCCTAACTGAGGGCGAAACCGTAACGATCATCCCGCAAGTCGGCAGCCCTGGCGCATGCCCCTCCGATCAGCCCGCCTGGTACTACGACGTGCCGAGCGCGCCAACCAAGATCCACCTCTGCGAGAATGCCTGCGACAGCGTGAGCGCGGCCGGCGACGGAGCCAACCTCAATGTCGTGGCCGGCTGCACGGACACCGTGATTATCGTGCAGTAGGAGGCGTCGCCTCAGCTCGAGAAGCGGACGCCTGTGGTTGTTTCGCTCAGCTCCCAGAGACGCTTGGCGGGGGCTTCTTTCAGTGCGATGGGTTTCAGCTCGGCGAGCTGGCAGTCGGCGATGTACTTGCCTGTCACCCCTTCGAGCTCCGGAGCGGTTGCGGCGTAGAACGGGGACCGGTGGCCCTCTGATTCGTGGAGGGAGAACTTGCTCCAGATCGAGCCGAGTACCTTCTGCGCGAGCCCCGGATTGTTGCCGATGCCGAGGTTGGTGAAGATCAGGCCCGGGTGAACGGCGTTGACGGTGATGTCGCTGCCTTCAAGTCGACGTGCCAGCTCCCGGGTGAAGTAGATGTTGCTCAGCTTGCTCGCGGAGTAGGGGCCCATCGGCCAATAGAATCGCTTGAATGTGAGGTCATCGAGGTTCAGCCGAGCGATTGCATAGCTGTTGGAGGTGATGTTCAGGATGCGGGCGCCAGGTGCGCGTTTCAAGCTTGGTAGGAGCCTCAAGGTGAGCGCGAAGGGGGCGAAGTGGTTCACCGCCATCGTCTGCTCGAGCCCTTCTGAAGTGATGGTGCGTCGCTGGTTGATCAGACCGGCGTTGTTCATGAGGATGTGCAGTGGAAGCCCGGTGGCGAGGAAGTCATTGGCGGCCCGCTCGACTTCGGAGAGCAGTGAGAGGTCGGCGATAAGCGAGATGGGGGTTTCTCCGCCGGCGTCCACGATCTCGTTGGCCACTCGCTCGCATTTGTCCGGGTTCCGGGCCACGAGGATCAGCTTTGCGCCCGCGTTGGCCAGCGCCAGCGCAGTGTCCCGGCCGATGCCGCTGGTCGGCCCGGTGATGAGCACGTTCTTCCCTCTGAGGTCTACGGTCGTCACCTTGTTCCTTGGTTGCTGAGCTCGCGCAACACGGCCTGATCACCCCGGACGGGGAGCCCTGCCGCAAGGTAGACGGCGTCGATGACGCGTGCGTTCTTGACGGCGTCGGAGACGGTCGTGACTGGCTGGGTCCCGTCGCGAACCGCTTCGACGAATGCCTTGAGCTGGGCTTTGTACGTGGAGCCGCCCGGGACATGCTCGTTGCGAACCCCGGCCTCGGTCCGGATCCTGAGGCGGTGGTAGACCTCGGGCTTGATGAAGTTGAGGATGCCGATCGATCCCTCACTGCCTTTGATCTTCATGGAGACGGAGAGGAGCTTGCTGCAGCGCATCCCGACGAACAGGCGTACCTCGCAGCCGGATTCGAGTTCCATCCGCGCACGCATCCAGCGGTCGATCAATGTGCCGTGAAGGCCGGCCTCTGCCTCGACGACCGTCGGCTCCTGCTCGGTGACGGCGCGGACAAAGCCGATGGGATAGCAGCCCATGTCGATGGTCCCGCCACCTCCGGTCGCGTAGTCGAATCGGAAATCGTTGAAGGGTAAGTACGCCGAGAAGCTCGCGTCGATGCGTTGGAGCTCTCCGATTTCGCCTGCGCGAATGATCTCTCGCACCCGGTCGACGAGGGGGTGGTAGCGAAAATGCATTGCTTCCGCGACGACGAGATCCAGGCCCGTGGAGGCCTCCAGCACGCGTTGGGCCTCCGTCGCGTTTGCGGCAAAAGGCTTCTCGCAGAGCACGTGCTTTCCTGCATCGATGGCTTTCACGCACCAGTCCGCATGCATGCTGATGGGCAGGGGTATGTACACTGCATCGATATCGGGGTTGGCCAGGAGCTCGTCGAACGACCGATAGGTTTGGGGGATGCGATGTTTGCGCGCGTAGCGCTCGAGTCGGTCAGCAGATTGGTACTCTTCGCCAACTGCGACGAGGTCCACGCCTTCGAGCTGATGGGCGTGCCGGATCAAGGCGAACGGCGCGATCCGGGCGGCACCCAGAATGCCCAGCCGGAGCGGTCGGCGCGCTGTTCCTCTAACCCTTGAGGATGGTCCGACCTCATCGCCTGTATTGGTCATTCTATTGCAAACTATCGACTATCGGGCTGAGCTCTGCAGCGAAGCGTTCCAGCTGACAGTCTCCGCCGCCGCATGCGCGAAGTTGGCCTGCCAGGCTGGTTAGCTGTTCTGCCGCCTTGTCCAACGCATCACTGCCTGGTTCGACCGAGCCGACGCAGCGACTGCTGATCGTGAGCTGCCCGGCGGCGCGCTCTGTGGCGAGCCCCGCTTCTACGGTGTCGCCGCCTTCGCCTCGTAGGAGTCGCTGCGCCCAGCTGAGGCCGGCCAGACAGTGTTGCTTCAGGTCGGCCTGCTCGAAGGCGACCAAGCCGCCGACGGGCTCGGGCATCTGTACCTCGCTTGGCAAGATCCACTGGTACCCGGCGTAGTGGGAAGTGCTGGCTATCGCGGCGAGCATATCCAAGTAGAGTTCGCCCATCGGACCGATGGTGATCCCGCCTTCGCTGGTATCGGGTAACGGATAGCTTGCGATCAAGCTGCCGTCCTGCGGCTTGATCGCGATCAGCCAGGTCTTTGCTGCGTGTGTGAACTTCCGGCCGAAGAGGTTCATCGAGTAGCCGCCCAACACGGTCGTCCACATCAGGTCGGGCGTGACGGAGGCCACGCTGTCGATGAAGCCGACTGGCTCGCCCTGCTCCAGCAAGCCGAAGCGTGTCCATAGCTCGGGTAGCTGCTGCGCGACGAAGTCGTTGTAGTCGCGCGCCCATTTGATTTCTCCGCTCGCGCCCTGAACCGCCACGAGGCGCTGGCCACCGAGGATGTACACGGTGTCGTCCGGCCCCACAGAGGGAGAAGCATCCTGACCGTTGACGTCCTTGCTCCAAAGCTTCTCGCCGCTCTCGGCATCAACGGCGAACAGCCGTCCCTTGGCCATGGCGTAGAGCCGTTCACCGCCGGGCGAAATGCCGGGGCTGGTGCCGCTGCCGGCCGGCACCTTGGTCACAAAGGCGAGCTTCAAGCGATCGTCGACGACATCGATGCCGTAGAAATGTCCTTCGCTTTCATCAGCGCCGGCGCCGATGACGTAGATGCGACCGGTTCGCGGATGCACGGCCGGGGTGTTGACGATTTCGTAGCGATGGCCGCGCAGAATTTCCCAGACTTGATCGCGGATGGCCGGGTCGACCAGGTTCTTCCAGAGCGGGTCGGGGATCGGCGGACCCAAGGGACCGTCCGCGCCCGGCAGATCGAGGACCGGCATCGCGAGCTCGCCGCTGCTGCGATGAAGGAGCATGACCTTGCCATCGATGCTCACGCCGCCGACGTAGTCATCGACGAACATGCCGGTGACGAACCCGCCTTGGATGCCCAGGCCCGGCAAATCCATTACCCACTTCACCTTGCCGTCGGGATGAAAGGCCCAGAACTGATTGCCGTCGCCGATGTAAATGTCGCCGTCTGCATCCAAGACCGGCGCACTGAAGACTGCCAGCGAGTCCAGGTCGGCCGGCGACTGCTGTGGTGCGGATTGCCAGAGGATCTCGCCTTCGGGGGAGATCGCGTGCAAGTGGCTATGCCCGGGTCCCTCACCAGTCGCGACGTAGACGGTGCCGTCCACAGCAACCACCGGCAGCGTCCAAATGCCTGCCCCCTTGAGCACGTGCCAACGCTGGCGGACGTTCGAGGTCATCGCCAAAGGCACGTGGTCGGAGTTGCTCGAATCGCCGTGCACCGTCGACCAGCTACTCTGCATGTAGCCCGGCGCCTGGCGCGGGTTTTCAAACGCGGCTGCGTGCGCGGCAAAGCCGCCAATGATCAATGCCAGTGGCAAGAAACGCTTCATTTGGACTCTCCTGGATCGCTTATATCTCGTCGGCGGGCTCGAATGAAGCACAGCAGGAAGAGCGACAGTGAAATGAGGGTGGCGCTCCAGGGCAACCAGTCACCTACGGCGCCATAAAAGGTCGGTACGTGTATGGGCCGGACGTCCGCGATCAGCTGTTCCTGTGTGAAGAGAGCCGACTGATGGGTGATCACTCCTCGAGCGTCGACGAAGGCCGAAATCCCTGTGGTTGCGGCGCGTCCTAGAGGAATTCCCAGCTCCGCGGAGCGGGCGGCAGCCAACATCAGGTGTTGCGACGCACAGCTCGTGTCGCCGAACCAGCCATCGAAGGTGACGTTGGTCATCAGGTTGGTTCCCTCGGGTAAGCGAGTCCGCACGAACTCGCGCAGAATGGCCTCGTAACAGATCAGAAAGGAGGCTCGCGCAGGGGTCTCCGAGTCGAGGAGCACCAGATCATCTCCGGCCTCGAAGTTGCTCACCCCGGGCACGCGCCCGAGGACTGGCAGTTGATCCTCAAATGGCATGTATTCGCCCAAAGGAAGGAGCCGGACCTTGTCGTACCGCTGCCCTACGGTGCCATCGCGATGCAGCAGGTAGGCGGTGTTGAAGTATTTGTCCTGGCCCTCCACGTTTTCCACCGTCCGCGCGCCGGTCCATATTTCGCGTCCACTTTCACGGATGAAATCAAACACGGCTTGGTTCCCGGGGTCGGCAGGGGCGTTCCGCAGTGCACCCTCGGACCAGAGAAAGACGTCGATTTCCGGATCTTGCGCGAGCGCAGATCGGCTTTGCTCCACGTGTCGCTGCGCGAAACCGATCGTCCCGAGGTTTCGCCGCGCGAGGGCGCTGAGATTTGGCTGCACGATGGCGATTCGGACCGACGCGGCTTGCGCCTCGGCAGCTTCGATTCGTTGAGTCTGCCAGGCCGAAATCCCGACGGTCGCAAGCGCCATGAACGTCACCGCCAGGCCGGAGCCAATCCAGGCTCGATGGCTCAGCCGCCCAATGCCTTGGTACTGCTCGACGGCAGCCACCAGGAGCAAGCTCAGGACAGCGACCTGAAATGTGACGCCGAAGATGCCGGTGACGCTGCTGACCAGGAAGAGCTCGGGAATGCGATAGAAAGCAACGCCTTGGTAGAAAGGAAAAAGCTGCGGATTGAAGAACTCGCAGGTGACGAACCAGGCGGCGGCGGCAAACGGCCATGCTGCGCCGCTGATAGAGCGCAGGTAGCCGAGCCCCCAGCCGAAGAAGCCGAAGTAGAGGCCCTCGAAGGCGGCGAACAGGACGAGCGCGAGTAGGCCGAGGACGGGCGACACGCCGGCGAAGCGAGTTACGGTTTCGGCAATCCAGTAGAACAGCGCCAGGTGGGCCATCATGCCGATGAGCCAGCCGCCGAGAAACGCGCGTTTCCCGCGGAGCTGACTGAGGACGTAGAAGCCCGGCACCAAGGCCCAGGGGTGCAGCCAATAGTAATTCAGGGGAGGAAAGATGAGGCCCTGCACGAGCCCTGAGAACAGCAGAGCCGATATCCCGAGCAGCGTTTTGTAGCGAAGGGACACCGGTGCTCGTGTCAGCCCAAGTCGGCGTTGACCATTTCGGCGACGTTGAAGCCGGAGTCGACGGCTTGGTGGGTGCCGGCGCCGCGGCCGCCGGCGTCGCAGCCGACGATGTAGAGACCCTTCAGTGGCGTTCGCGGGTCCGGCTTGGATTTCCCGATCTGGCCGACCACTTGCGCGATTCCTACGGCTTCGCCGCCGTATCCCGGCAGAACCGAGTCGCGGCTCAGGCCGGAGATCGCTTTCGGTCCGTAGGTCTCCTTGCGAATGATGTGGTTCTTGAGGTCGGGCCAGAGCTCGTCGAGGACTAGCTCGGCGCGCCGGACGGCTTCTTCGGCCATGCCGGACTCCGGGTCCGGGGAGCAGAAGACCTGGCAGTTGGCGATTTGGTGGCCGGGCACGGGCGAAAGGCCAGGATCGAACTCGGAGGGGACGTCGATGGCGATCAGCGGCACGTCCGGCCAGTCTCCCTTTTCCATGGCCGCATAGCGCTCGTCGTTGAGCCAGCTCTGGTCAGAGAAGATGGGGATGAGGGCGGCGTCGAAGATGCGCTTGTCGAGCACGTAGCGGTAACCCGCAACCGACCAGCTTGGCTCGAGGGACTTCACTCGCTCGATGTAGTCGGATGGGAAGTGCTCCGTGCCGGCGAGCTTGAGCACCGTGGGTTGGATGCCTGCGTTCGAGACCACGGCCTTTGCGCGAAGCACGCCTTCGTCGGTTTCGACACCGACTGCCTTGCCGTCTTCGACGAGGATCCGTTTGACGCGCTGCTTGGGGAGATAGGCGCCACCGTGCGCGACGACGTAGTCTGTGCAGGCCTCCGCCAGGCGCCCGTAGCCGCCGACGCTGTAGCGCCCTGCACCGCCCATCGCCTGTTGCCGCATGGTGAAAATCGCCTCCGACGCCGCGAGCTGGTCTACCGACACGACGAAGAGCGTGTTGAGGTTCATGCAGATTTGGCTTTCGAGACCCTTTGGC
>Ga0316191_10000839_pt1 | contig 20624 bp, 15 predicted proteins | sample Eddworburr2cm_MG_FD_204928 | JGI IMG/M metagenome (GOLD analysis project Ga0316191, IMG submission 204928) | Coastal sediment microbial communities from Maine, United States - Eddy worm burrow 2 cm | ecosystem: Environmental > Aquatic > Marine > Coastal > Sediment | place: USA: Maine... | reverse complement strand
GGTCCCTTGCTCGAGAATCTGCCGGGCCTGCAAGAGCATGGCTGTTCCTACAAGGAACCCGGTGGGTTCGTGCGGCGCCTGCGCGAGGACGAGGGCACCTGGCTCGGGCATGTCATGGAACATGTTGCGATCGAGCTGCAGGTAGTTGCCGGGTCGGACGTGACCTTTGGGCGAACACGATCAATTGATGGCCGTCCCGGTTTCTACAACATGGTGTTCCAGTACAAGGACGCGACGGTTGGGCGCGAGGCGAGCAAGCTGGCCCTGAATTTCCTGGGATGGTTGCTGCCTGAGGAACTGAAGTTTGAAGGGGCGCCGGGTGCGGACTGGGATTTTGCCGGGGAACGCGATCGTTTCATCCGGTTTGCCCAGCGCCGCGAGTTCGGGCCCAGTACCGCGTCGTTGGTCAGAGCGGCCGAGGCGCGCAACATACCCTGGCTCCGCCTTAACCAGTACAGCCTCGTGCAGTTCGGGCACGGGCGTTATCAGCAACGCATCCAGGCCACAACGACAGGTCGCACGAGCAATATTGCGGTCGAGCTGGCCTCGGACAAGGAAGAGACCAACGAAATCCTGCGTGACCTGGGGCTGCCAGTACCGAAACAGATGATTGTGCGGGAGGCGCAGGATGCTATTCGTGCTGCGGAGCGCATTGGCTATCCGGTCGTACTCAAGCCACTGGCAGGCAATCATGGCCGCGGCGTTGCGATCAACCTGCGCACGCCCGAGGAAGTCGAAGCCGGTTTCGAGAAAGCGGTGGAGCACGGCCGCACAATTGTTGTCGAGAGTTACATAGAGGGGTTTGACCATCGTCTGCTGGTTGTAAACGGCGAACTCGTTGCCGCCGCCAAGCGCGTACCCGGCCACGTGGTCGGCGATGGCGAACATTCGATTGAAGAACTCGTAAACATTGTCAACGAGGATCCGCGTCGTGGCGTGGGTCACGAAAAAGTGCTGACGCGCCTCGAGTTCGATCACCAGGCTGAGCGCCTGCTGGCGAAACTGGGTTACGACCGCAGTACAGTGCCCGCGAAAGACGAAATCGTGTACCTGCGCTCGACGGCTAACCTGTCGACCGGTGGTACGGCGATTGACGTAACCGACGTCATTCACCCGGATAACCGCGAGATGGCGATTCGCGCCATCAAGGCGATTGGCCTCGACATTGGCGGCGTCGATTTTCTGACCAGGGACATCACGGAGTCTTACCGTGATGCCGGTGGCGGGATTTGCGAAGTCAATGCCGGCCCAGGCTTCCGCATGCACGTTGCGCCGAGTGAAGGCACGCCTCGTGACGTTGCCGGCCCGGTGATCGATATGCTGTTTCCGCCCGACAAACCGAGCCGCATACCGATCGCGGCTGTAACCGGAACAAACGGCAAGACGACGACATCGCGCATGCTCGCGCACATCCTCAAGATGTCGGGCCGCACGGTCGGCCTGACCTCGACCGATGGCGTGTATATCGATGGCAAACTTTCTGTCCCCGGCGACATGACGGGACCGGTCTCGGCGCACATGATCCTGCGTGATCCATCCGTCGACGCTGCGGTAATGGAAACAGCGCGTGGTGGCATGCTGCGGAGTGGTCTGGGCTTCCAGGAATGTAACGTTGCCGGCTGTATTAATGTTGCGGCGGACCACCTGGGATTGCGTGGCATCGACACACTCGAACAACTCGCCGAAGTGAAGCGTGTTCCGATCGAGATTGCCAAGGATGCGGCTGTCCTCAATGCAGACGATCCGCATTGTCTGCAAATGGCGGACCACACGGACGCTGAAAAAATCTCGTACGTGACGATGAATCCGTCGCACCCACTCGTGAAGCGGCACATCCAGGCCGGTGGGCAGGCCTTCGTGCTGGAGCAGGGCATGAACGGCCACATGATCACGATCTATGACAACGAGGTGCACACGCCACTTGTCTGGACGCACCTGATCCCGGCGACGATCGAGGGTCGCGCGCTGCACAACGTGCAGAACGCGATGTTCGCGGCGGCACTCGCCTACAACATGAACATCAGCCTCGAGGATATCCGTCAGGGCCTGCGCACGTTTGACTCGACGTACTTCCAGGCGCCGGGTCGCATGAACATCTACGATGAGCATCCGTTCCGCGTCATTCTCGACTACGCGCACAATCCCGCCGCCGTCAAGGCCATGTGCGACCTGGTCGATCGCTTCGACACCGACGGCAAGCGGATCGTAGTTCTTTCGGCGCCGGGCGATCGTCGCGACGAGGACATTCGTGATATCGCCGAGATCGCTTCCGGCCACTTCGACTACTTCATTTGTCGCTGCGATGATAATCGTCGGGGTCGTGGCGTCGACGAAGTCGCGACCATGCTCAAGAACAAGTTGCTGGAAATGGGCATCTCGACCGACCAGATTGATGTCGTTCCCGACGAGCAGGAAGCAAATACTCGCGCGCTCGAAATGGCGGAGACTGGTGACCTGGTCCTGTTGCTTGGCGACAACGTCAAGCGCACCTGGAAGCAGATCATTTACTTTAACTCCGGGTCGCGCGTTGATAATGGTGGCAAGAATTCAGCGACGTCCATAGACCTGCCGGAATTTGCGGGTTTTGATCTCTCTGACGATCTCGAGATCATCAGTGACGAGCGCGGTGTGCGCATCGCACGCGAGGAAGGCGACTGACAGGCGCTATGGAGTTTATCGACGCACGGAGACTGACCGGCCCCAACGTCGTGTTCCACAATGTGGGCTCGATCCTGGACGTTGCATGCACTCCGGATGAAGCCGACCTGCTGGTACCGGTTTGGGCAGACAACGTCGGGCGCATGCTCGAAGCGCTTGACTGGCCATCGGCAGAGTTTGCCTTTGTAAAACTGCAGGGCGGTATCAGCCTCGCTTTCTCTGCGCCCGTGGACCAGCTTTACGCGGCTTCGGAAATAAACGAATGGGCATGGGCGGCAAGTGCTTTCGAGCTTGGCGCTGCAAAAGATGAACCCGATTTTGAGGAGGCGCTGCACGCGCTGCAGAAATCCGCTGCCGAGGAGGCTAACGTCGAGCTCATGTGGTTGATCGACGAAGCCACGGAGCGTGGCAAAACCCTGCTATGGGATGACGACGAGGTGTCACTTGGTCTCGGCACTGGCTCAGAGACCTGGCCCGTGCGAGAGATCCCCGACGCACCCGACTGGGACAGTTTTCACGATATTCCGATCGGTATTGTCACCGGGACCAACGGCAAGACGACCTCGGTACGATTTGCAAAACATATCTTGCGAGCAGCGGGATGCAACGTCGGCGTCAGTTCAACTGACTGGATTGCCGTCAACGAACGCATTATCGACCGCGACGACTGGTCGGGTCCCGGCGGTGCGCGCGCCGTATTGCGCGAGAAAGAAGTCGATGCAGCTATCCTCGAAACGGCGCGCGGTGGTTTGTTGCGCCGGGGCCTCGGCGTCGAGCGCGCTGATGTCGCGTTGATTACCAATATTACCGAAGATCATCTCGGCGATTTCGGGTCGCGCAATCTCGACGAGTTACTCGCCATCAAGTGGGTGGTCAGCCATGCGGTCAGGGAGTCCGGGCGGCTCGTACTGAATGCCGAGGACCGGCGACTCGTGGAGAGAGCGAAAGACTACGATGGCGAGATTGTCTGGTTCAGCCTGGATCCCGCCAACGAGGTGGTGATGTCGCACGTCAACGGCGGTGGCTCGGCTTTCATACTGGATGGCGATGAACTGCTCAAAATTGAAAACGGCGCACGCTCGCTGCTGTGCCGCAGCCAGGAAATCCCCATCACCCTGGGTGGTGCCGCGCGCCACAATATCGCGAACGCCTTGTCAGCAGCAGCGCTGGCCTGGTGCCTTGGCATTTCGCTAAAGCACGTCCGTACCGGACTGGTGACGATGCAGCAGGATGAAAATCCCGGACGATGCAATTATTTCGACCTGAACGGCATCAATATTCTTATCGATTTTGCCCATAACCCGGCGGCCATGGGCGCTTTGTTCGACATGGCCAGCGCTTTCCCTGCACAGCGCCGTGCGCTGTGTTTCGGGCAGGCCGGCGATCGTACCGATGAGCTCATTCGCGAACTCGCGCGGGATGCCTGGGCAATCGGCCTGGATAACGTGTTCGTGTCAGAACTAGCGGCCTACCACCGTGGTCGCGAGCATGGCGATGTCTTTCGCATTATTCGCGATGAGTTGCTCAGGCAGGGCGCGAGCGACGACCAGATCCACCACAATGAACAAGAACTCGAAACGCTCGAGGAGGCGCTGGGCTGGGCGCAGCCCGGGGACCTCGTGATTATGCTGGCGCTCGGTGGCGCGGCGCCCGTCCACAAGCGTCTCAGGGAGTTGGGCGCTCGATAAAGCTGGCGATGGCCTCGGCCACTGATCGTGTCGTTGCGGGCGAGAGGATGTCGCCAGCCAGCACATGTTGGCTGGGATCGTCGGAGTCCGTGATTTCCAGCGCTGCCTTCTGCGGCGACGTGGTCGCCTCGAATACCTCGAGCGCCGCCTTCGGAGAGATGACCTTATCGTTGCGCGAATAGAACATCAGGAGTCGCTGCGGAATCTCGGCCGGCAACAGCCGGTTGGCGCGATCAACGAGTCGCATCATCTCGACCGCGGCTGCGGTCGGATAGCAGGTTGACCAGAATCGCGCCTGTATTTCATCGTGCGGTTCCCAGCAGCGAGTGTCACCGACTGCCAGCCTTGCGAGCAGCGGGCCGGCGGGGCGCGTAAGCCACTGGGCATTCGGATCGCGCGGCTCGAAATTGGGCGAAATCATGACAAGCGTATCGATGTGTTTAGCGAGTTCGTGATCGAGCATCGCGGTGGCGAGCGTCGCACCTGTGCTGGTACCAATGACAACGATCTTGTCACCGATTGCCGCACCCGCCGCCAATGCGTCGGCTGCGTCCTGCAACCAATCCTCGGCACGGACCCCCGCCAATGGTTGCTCGGCGAGGCCGTGCCCGGTCAGACGGGCTTCATACAGGTTGGCATTCAGCAATGACGCGACGGTTTCCGCCAGCGGGGCGGTTTCCTGTCGTGTGGCCGAGAATCCATGGAGAGTGACGACCGACCAGGGGGTGCGAGCCTCGCCATCCGCCCAAACGATGCGTGATTCCGTGTCGGGAATGAGGCCCGCGACGGTCTTTGGAATCGGTTGGGTCGGCACCGCATCCGGGGCGAGTTGCTCGAGTCGCGGCGGTGTCAGAAGCCAAACCGTTGTGGTGAGCAGCAACAGGAATACGATGACGAAGGCGGTCTTATTCAAGGCTTAGAATCTTGTTCCAGTGCTTCTTCTCTATCGGCATGATCGACAAGCGATTGCCGCGGCGCGTCAGGATCATGTCCTCAAGGCTTTTTTCCGCCTTGATTTCGGTCAGCGTGATGTTGCGCCTGAGTTTGCGAACGAACTCGACGTCGACAAGAATCCAGCGCGGGTCATCCTTGCTGCTTTTTGGGTCGTAGTAGTTCGATTTCTTGTCGAACTGGACCGGATCCGGGTACGGCTCGCTGGCAACTTTCATGATGCCGACGATGCCCGGTTCCTTGCAGTTGGAGTGGTAGAAGAAAATCTCGTCACCAATTCGCATCTCGTCACGCATCATGTTGCGCGCCTGGTAATTACGAATACTGTCCCACATTTCGCGGCCGTCACGCGCCAGGTCATCGATGCTGTACACGTCGGGTTCCGACTTCATTAACCAATAAGCCATTTCGTAGTTCTACGGATAGTCCGGGGGTCAAGGGGCGCGCATTCTAACATGTAAACGGGGGGCGATTAGGCCCCGAATGCGTGCTAGCATTGCGCCTCGCGCGCCCCACTTTCAGCCCTGGAGGAAACCTTCACATGGCAAACATGCTGGCTAACATATTTGGTACTTCGCCGGTTCGCCCGCTCGAGAAACACATGGAACTTGTGTATCGATGCGCGAAGAAACTTCGCCCCTTCGTTAACGCCGTTATCAAACGTGACCTCAAGAGAATGGCTGAAGTTCGCAGTCAGATCGAAGCACTCGAGCACGAGGCGGACAACCTGAAGAAGGAGATCCGCTTGCACATGCCAAAGAGCCTGTTCATGCCGGTGCCGCGAGAAGACCTGTTGGAACTCCTGCTCGTGCAGGACAAGATCGCCAATCGTACCAAGGATGTGTCTGGCGTCATCATGGGTCGCAAAATGAAGATCCCCAAAGAGATTGCGCCGCAGTTTCTGGAGTTCGTAGATCGCAACATCGACGCAGCCAAGCAGGCTCGCAAGAGCGTGCGTGAACTTGATGAGCTGTTTACGGCCGGCTTCAAGGGTGCCGAAGTCTCGCTGGTTGCTGACATGATTGAGGAACTTGATCGCATTGAGACACACACAGATGAGCAACAGACCATCCTGCGGAGTGCGGTCTTCGAGATTGAGAAGACGCTCGATCCGATCGATGCAATGTTCCTTTACGAGGTGATCCAGCTGACCGGTGAGATCGCGGACATGGCAGAACGAGTCGGCCGCCGCCTCGAGCTACTGCTCTCGTAACCGTACCCAGAACAACAAAGCGGGAATGCTTGCATATCCCGGGGGATCCATGATGGAAGCACAATATATATACATCGGACTGGCCGCAGCGTTCGGCCTGTTCATGGCTTGGGGAATTGGCGCAAACGACGTGGCCAATGCGATGGCCACATCGGTTGGCTCGAAAGCGCTGACGATCAAGCAGGCGATTCTGGTCGCGGCAATTTTCGAATTCGCGGGTGCGGTACTGGCTGGCGGAGAAGTTACGTCGACGATTCGTAAAGGTATTGTCGATGCGGAGCTGCTTGCAGGCACTCCCGAGTTATTGATCTACGGCATGCTTGCGGCTCTGCTTGCTGCCGGCACGTGGTTGTTGATTGCTTCCAAGAATGGGTGGCCGGTTTCGACGACGCATTCGATTGTTGGTGCGATCGTCGGTTTTGCCGCAGTTGGTATCGGCGTTGATGCGGTGCAGTGGAGCAAGGTTGGCACGATCGTAATGAGCTGGGTGGTTTCGCCGGTGACTTCCGGGTTCATCGCTTACCTGATTTATCGCAGCGTGCAGAAACTGATCCTCAGCCAGGAAGATCCGCTGGCCAAGGCCAAACGCTATGTGCCTGTCTACATCTTCCTCGCCGCTTTCACGATCACGCTGGTAACAATCCTGAAGGGTCTCAAACACGTTGGCCTGACGATCAGCCTCAGAGACAGCTATATTCTGGCTATCGTCATTGCCGTGGGCATTTCACTGATTGGCGCATTTTTCATCAGGCGCATTGAGCCCGACAAGAAGGCCGAGAAAGGCCAGCATTTCTATACTGTTGAGCGGGTATTCGGTGTCCTCATGGTCGTCACAGCATGTGGCATGGCGTTTGCTCATGGATCGAACGACGTTGCCAATGCGATCGGGCCGTTGGCTGCTGTTGTCAGCATTGCCTCAACGGGTGCGATCGGTGCGAAATCGTCATTACCGATTTGGGTCCTGGCCTTGGGTGGCGGCGGTATCGTAATCGGCCTCGCGACATTCGGTCGTCACGTCATCGCCACCGTCGGCAAGAAGATCACGCAGCTTACGCCAAGCCGTGGATTTGCGGCCGAGCTGGCAGCAGCCACAACCATTGTCATCGCATCGGGAACCGGCATGCCGATTTCTACGACGCATACACTGGTGGGCGCGGTACTGGGTGTCGGAATGGCACGCGGTATCGAGGCAATCGATCTGCGCGTCGTTGCACGAATCCTTGTTTCCTGGGTTGTCACGATTCCCGCCGGTGCCTTCCTCGCGATCCTGTTCTTCTTTATATTCCGGGCTGTACTTCCGTAGGAGACCAGTCATGCGACCAGCGTTCGCGGCAATAACAATCCTGTTACTCGGGGCTCGCGTTGTCGCGCAGGCACCGGATACACCAATAATCCGGTACGAGGATACGGCTCACCCGATTTACGGGGCAGCCGGCATGGTTGCATCGCAAAACCTCTATGCATCACAGGCCGGTGCCGATGTCCTGGCTGCCGGGGGCAATGCCGTAGACGCAGCGATCGCGGTAAGTTTCTCCCTGGCCGTCACATTGCCCCGCGCGGGAAACCTCGGTGGTGGCGGCTTCATGCTCATTCATGACTCGGCCACGGGCGAGAATACGTCGATCGACTACCGCGAGATGGCGCCCATCGGTGCCACGCGAGATATGTATCTCGACGAAGACGGCAATGTCGACAGTGATCGGGCCATGTTCAGCCACCTGTCATCAGGCGTTCCCGGAACGGTGGCCGGTCTTTACCGCGCGCACCAGCAGCACGGACGCTTGCCGTGGAAGCGCCTGCTTGAAGCGGCGATTGCCCAGGCGCGTTACGGTGTGCCGGTCAGTTTTGACCTCGCGCAATTGCTGAAATCCCGCCAGTCGCGCATGTGCCTGAACGCAGCGACGTGCGGGTATTTCTACAAGGACGGCGGCGAGCCTTACGTAGCGGGCGAACTGCTTATCCAGTCCGATCTCGCGGATACTCTCGAGCGCATTGCGAATGACGGGCCTGATGGCTTTTACAAGGGCAAGACTGCCGAATTGATCGTTAACGAGATGCAGCGCGGCGGTGGACTGATCGATGCGGAATCCCTGGCTGCGTACCGGGCCGTGGACCGCAAGCCCGTAAGCGGAACGTACCGCGGCTACGAAGTTGTCACGATGGCGCCACCGAGCTCAGGCGGTGTCCATGTCCTGCAAATGCTCAACATTCTCGAGCATTTCCCGATCGCTGAGTTTGGCGCCGGGAGCGCGGACAGTATTCATCTGCTTGCTGAAGTGGCCCGGCTTGCCTATGCGGATCGGTCAGAACACCTTGGCGATCCCGACTACTATGATGTGCCGGTCGAGTGGCTGACGAGTAAGGAATACGGCAAAGAACTCGCGGCAACGATTGACATGCGGCAGGCGCGCAAGTCGACGGACGTCGCCGCGGGGGTTGCGCCGCATCCGGAAAGCCCCGATACAACACATTTCTCTGTCATCGATGCAGACGGCAATGTCGTTGCCACGACCACGACGTTGAATTTTTCGTTTGGCTCTGCGATTTCCGTCACCGGTGCGGGCTTCCTGTTGAATAACGAGATGGATGATTTCGTTTCCAAGCCCGGTGTGCCGAATGCGTTCGGTCTGCTGGGTGGCGAAGCCAACGCCATAGCAGCGGGCAAACGGCCTCTCAGCTCCATGACGCCAACGATTGTTCTTGCGGACGGTCGGCCCTGGTTCGCGACCGGCAGTCCGGGTGGTAGCCGCATCATTACATCGGTTCTACAGATGATCGTGAACGTTATTGATCACGGCATGAACCTCGCTGAGGCCGTCAACGCGCCCCGCATGCATCATCAGTGGTTTCCGGATGTATTGCAGCTCGAAAGTGGCTTCAGTCCTGACACGATAGAACTGGTGCGAGCACGAGGTCACGAAGTTCAGGAGTCGCGATCATCGATGGGTAGTGTTCAGGCTGTCGGGGTCCGCGATGGCGTCTTCCGTGGCGCTTCCGATCCGCGACGCCCGAACGCAGCCAGCGTGGCGCCTGCGGCAGCTGCTACAGATTAGTGGCGCGGGGTTCCCCGGTAGTCTCATCTGGCGCTCGACGATACGCGTTGGCCGTTCTGGCCATCGTGTACATGTTCAATTTCATCGATCGGCAGATTCTCGCCATTTTGCTGCCGGCGATACGCGACGAGTTCGGTGTGTCAGATACATGGCTGGGCTTCCTCGCAGGCACCGCTTTTGCGATGTTCTATATCGTCCTCGGTATTCCCGTCGCACGCTATGCGGATCGCCATAATCGACGAAACCTTGCCGCACTGGCGCTTGCACTCTGGAGTGGGATGACAGCGCTGTGCGGTGTTGCGACGAACTTCCTGCAACTTGCGCTTGCGCGCATCGGTGTCGGTGTTGGCGAGGCCGGCTGCAGCCCGCCCGCCCATTCCATGATTGCCGACCTGTACCCACCAGAACAGCGTTCCACCGCGATGGGCGTGTACACGGTCGGTATCTCGGCTGGCATCATGCTGGCGTTCCTTCTGGGTGGCTGGGTAGCAGAGAACATTGGCTGGCGCGAGGCGTTCTTCATAGTCGGCCTGCCGGGCCTGCTGCTTGCGCTCATTGTGCGCTTCACAGTCGTCGAGCCACCGCGCGGCCATTCCGAGGGCAGGGAGGCGGTCAGCGAGCAGCCGCCGTTTTTACGTACTTTGCGATTCCTGTGGCAGCGGCCGTCATTCGCGCACATGACAGTTGCCGCCGGTTTGTCGTCGTATGTCGGTTATTCAGTGATCAGCTTCCTGCCGAGCTTCCTGGTGCGTAGCTTCGGCATGCCGGTCGACCAGGTTGGTCTTTATCTCGGGCTCATCATCGGCATCGTTGGCGGGGCAGGCTTTTTCCTCGGTGGGTACATTGCGGACCACCTTGGCAAGACGGATCACCGTCGTGCGTTGCGCTTCATCGGCCTCACCGTATTCCTGACGGCGTTGCCGTACGCCGTCATGTTCCTGTCTGGCTCCTGGCAGGTCGCGTTGCTTGTATTTCTCATCCCCGCGGCAACGGCCAACGTCTATCTCGCTCCGGTCCTCTCACAGGCCCAGAGCCTGGTCTCGCTGCGCATGCGTGCAATGGCGTCAGCGCTGGCATTGCTCATAATAAATGTCATCGGGCTCGCGCTGGGTCCATTGTTGACCGGGGTTCTCAGCGACATGCTGGTGTCGCGGTTCGAGGAAGAGTCGATGCGTTACAGCCTGCTGATCGTCACGAGCATCGTGCTGCCCTGGGCCGGTTGGCATTACATTCGAGCGGGAAAAACGATCGATGCAGATCTCATGCGCGCAACGGAGCACGACTAGGTGTGGGGAGCTATCAGGTTGTTCATGCAATTTTCTTTGCTGACGATACAGCCACGCATTACGACGGGGAGGGACAGGTAGCCGAACACGCCTCGCGAGTTCCGTCTTCGCCACGTATTTTCATCGACCTGCCAGCTCGGCTATGGATTCGGCTACCTGTCCCTCCCCGTCCTGAGCACCGCATGAATTCGGCGCACGAACTCATGATGCTCTCGAAAGGGTGCAGTGGACAACATACCCGAATCTATAGCCGCAGGCGTGTGAGGGTGTGTTGTCCGCTGCACCCTGTGTGCGGGCTGTCGGCAGGTTCTCACCTGCTGCGAACAACCTACCGAGAGGTTACAACTAGCGCGCCGTCAGCCCGGTAAAGCCGCGAGAATCGTCTCCATGTTTTTCTTGTACGCGCGCAGTGCCTTCCTGCCCTGTGTCGTCAGTTCGTACATTGTGCGGGGCCGGTTGCCCTGAAACGACTTGTCGATCCTGACCATCTCCGCGTCGCCAAGCTTGTTCATCTGCACAGAGAGATTGCCTTTCGACATGCCCGACAATTTCAGCAGGTAGGTGAAATCAGTTCGTTTTACGACCGACAGGAAAACGAGCAAGCGCAGGCGTGCAGGCTCATGCAGCAGGTCGTCGATGGGTGGTAATTCGATCGCCATCGAGTTGCTCATTCGAAGTCCTCGTTCGCTACCGGATTATTGCGGAGAAAGCGCAAGAGCACGGTGCTGGCAATAAGCAGAATCGGGACTCCCGCGGACACGAGAATTGGTCCTGGCTCCAAGCCACTTATGGCGCCGACTCCACCGGCTATGATCAGCAGTGCGGCGTAGACAAGAAATCGACTTGTTGAAACCAGCATGGCCGTTAACGCGGCAGGTATTGCGAGCAGGAGCGCGGGCAGGCCGGCGATGACTGAAACGGCAGGATCCAGGGCCAGGCGATCGCGCAGCACATAAAGCGAGACAACAAGTGCGAACGCACCGATACCCAGCAAGATCACCAGCAGTAGCCGGCCTCTGTTGGTGCGCTCGCGCTTTTCACTGAATTCGACCATGCCGAGGCGTGGCTCGATAAAACGTTGCCGGAACGGACCCCAAATGGGTACCAGCAGGGCCGGCGTTATGGCGCCACCGACAACGAAGTCGAATGTCCATGCGATGCCGATTAGCAATACACCAACGGCCGCGAATACATCGAGAAGGCCATCATTCCAGTAAGCACGATAAACGCGATTCTCGATCCCGCCCATTTCCCGCAACATGACAGTCACCCGTTAGATTTATGACATAAACAGGTTTATAGCATAAACCTGTTTATGTCATTCATCGTGGAATACCGAAACAGGAATTTTCACCAACCGACCATCTCTACACCGAGCGCAGGTACCAGTCGAAGTCGAGCTGTGCGATCTTGTTGTGGTACTTGTCCGCTTCGGCCTGTCGAACCAATGTATAGGCCTTGCAGTATTCCTCGCCCAGATACTCGGGCAGTACCTTGCTGCGCTGGAACTTGTCTATTGCTGTTTCCCAGCGATTGGGGATCTTCAGTTTGGGCACGATCTCCGCTCCCTGCTCGACCATGGGCCCGGGATCGATGCGGTGTTTCATGCCGTGGTGCACGCCCGCTACAACGGAAGCCATGACGAGATAGGGGTTTGCATCGGCGCCGGCCGTGCGGTGCTCGATGCGCAGGTTCTTCTCATCGGATTCCGGGATGCGTATCGAGACGACACGATGATTGACCCCCCAGTTTGGCTCCACCGGTGCAAACATGTCAGGTCGCAGGCGCCGATAGGAGTTGGCGTTCGGCGCACCAAGCAAAGTTGACTCCGGCATGAGCTTCAAAAGACCGCCCACGGCGTGGCGCAGCCGGGCGGAGAAGGGCGGCAGTGCCATTTTCGGCTTGCCCTCGGAAAAGTAGTTCTTCCCGTCCTTGTCGACGATGCTCATGTGAATATGCAGGCCGTTGCCGGCATCCTCCTCGAATGGCTTGGCCATGAAGCAGGCGATGAAGCCGTGCTTCCGGGCAGCCGCCTTGATGATCCGCTTGAGCATGACGGCGTGATCGCAGGCGAGCACGGGGTCGGCAACATGATGGAGGTTGATCTCGAACTGGCCCGCCGAATACTCCGAGATTGCCGCTTCGGCCGGCACATTCTGAGCCTCACACCATGCGTAGACATCATCCATAAAGCCCTCGACCTCAAAAAGGTCGTCCGGGTTGTAAACCTGCGTGCCAGGCTGGGGACGCTCGGTGCCGGGGATCAGCGGTGCGCCAATCTTCGGCTCGGCCGACTTGCCGTCGAGCAGATAGAATTCGAGTTCCGTAGCGACCACGGCTGTCAGGCCTCGCTTCTTCAGCGGTTTGAGCGCGTTTTCGAGCACCGTGCGCGGGTCACCAAAAAAATCGCCACCGTCTTCGTTCACGATGCGAAAGAAGGCTTGCCCCATCGGCTTGCTGGCCCAGGGGACCGGTACGATAGACCCGGGGATCAGCCTGGCCGGTAGATCGGGGTCACCGTCGTCCGCGCCCATGACGCCACTTGTAACTTCTCCAAGTCCGGTAAGCAGTGTCGCTCCGGCACAAAAGACAAAGCCGCCCTTGCAGACCTTGTCGAATTCGCCGGGCCGAACGCGCTTGCCCCTGAGAAAGCCGTTCAGGTCGGGGACCAGCAAATCCATCGACTCAAATTCGCCGTATTTCTGCTGGGCGGCGCGAAGTTCGGTTTGCAGCGAGGGTGTCTTAGCCATATTTTGGGTCTCATAATCCTAGCGCGCCCAAGCATCAGGGATTTCGGGTGCTTCCGCAACTGGCAGCATGCTACGATAATATGAAACTAAATATCACAATATGGAATCAGGCATGCGTGATAGAAAAACGCCCCAAGGCGCACAATCCGCCTTGCGCGCGGTTCGACTGCTGAAATTGTTCACGTCCGAGCAACCGGAGCTGCAATTGGCGGAAGTCAGTGCGCTGTCCGGGCTGAACAAGACGACGGCGCACAGACTCCTGCAGGCCCTGCACAGCGAGTCTTTGCTTGACCGCAATGCTGCGAGCGGCGCATACCGCCTTGGTCCGGCGCTTATGGCTCTGGGTGTGCAAGCCCTGTCGAGCGACAATTTGCGCGTCAGGGCCCGACCATTGTTGAAGCGCCTTGCGGAAGAAACAGGGGAGACGGCCACGCTCGAGGTGCCTATCGACGACACGATGCTGATCCTCGATGAAGTCACTGGAGGGCACTTCCTGGCGGCCGGTGGAAACGTCGGGACGCGCTGGCCGATGCACGCGACGTCAACCGGCAAAGCGCTGATCGCGTTCGACGAACATGGCCTGGAACGGCTTGCTGACCGACTTACGCCTTTGACCGCGAAGACGATCACGGACATCGCCAAACTGGAAGCCCAGTTTGGCGATGTCCGGCGTCGCGGATTTGCGGAAACAGTGGACGAACTCGAGGACGGATTCTCGGGTGTGGGGGCCGTGGTTCGGGGCAGCACGGGAGAAATACTCGGGGCCTTGTCGATCTGCGGTCCAACACAAAGAATGACCGAGAGCCGGCGGGCAAGCCTGGGTGCGACGCTGTGCGCGGCGGCCGGACAACTGCAGCCGCGGTATTGATACATCATGCTAATATTTGCGTCGACTCAGAGCTGCAGGAATAATCACATCAACAAGAGCAAACTGGTCTCCCGGAACCTGATCCGAAAATTTCTCGTTGCAAGCTGCCTTGCAATTTTTCCACTTTCTTCAATTGCGATCGAAATCGAAACGCCTGCCGTTGGCTTGACCGGCGTGCCGCTGGCGTACTCTGTTTCGGGCGTGCCCGAGGGCGCGGCCGCACAATTGACGGTGGCTGGATCGACCTGGTCGGCAACCGCTGACGCCGACGGGGTCGCCACGTTCGATGACGTCCTGATAGAAGAAGCCGGCACCGTGGTTGTATCGGCTAGCGCCGGAGCGCAAACGACGACGACCGACCTGCGCGTTATTCCCGGGTGGGTCTCGGTGCTGCCGGCGGTACTTGCCATTGTTATTGCGCTAACGCTGCGCAACGTCATTCCTGCGCTGCTACTCGGCCTGTGGGTCGGCGCGACGGCCTTGCAATCTTTTACGTTCGAGGGTGCCGGGCGCGGTCTGCTCGACAGCTTCCAGGTTTTCGTCACGAGCGCGATTGCCGATTTTGACAGGGCATCGATCATACTATTTACGATGATGATCGGGGGCATGGTCGGAATCATCACACGCAACGGCGGCATGGCGAGCATTGTGAAAAGCATTGTGAGCCGGGCCAAGACGGCTGTCGGTGGCCAGGTCGCAGTCTGGCTAATGGGACTGATGATTTTCTTCGATGACTACAGCAACACGCTTGTCGTCGGCAACACCGCGCGTTCGCTGACCGATCATCTCAAGGTTTCGCGCGAAAAACTTGCCTACATCGTCGACTCGACCGCCGCGCCGGTTGCATGCATTGCACTGATCACGACCTGGATTGGCTACCAGATCGGTCTCGTCGATCAGGCTTTGGCGACGATCCCCGAGCTGCAGGATGTGCAGGCGTATTCCGTCTTCATACACTCCATTCCCTACAGCTTTTACCCGATACTCGCGATCGTGTTTGTCTTGATGATCGCGGCGAGCGGGCTCGACTTCGGCCCGATGCTTAAGGCCGAGAAACGGGCACGCAATGGTAACGTCAAACCGGAAACTGCCGAGGCACTGCCGGCAATTCATGGCGACGAACTGGAGCCGAAAGACAAAATCCCGCTGCGCGCAATCAACGCGTTTGTCCCGATTATTACGCTCGTTGTTGCGTTATTGGTCAGCCTCTTTGTTCTCGGCGAAGGTGACACGCTGGTCAGCATCCTGGAAACGACGAGTCCCTACCAGGCAATGATGTACTCGTCGTTCGTTGGCGTCCTGGTGGCGGCGACGATGTCGATCGGACAACGTATCCTGTCGGTCCACGAAACAGTTGATGCCTGGTATGGCGGACTTCGTGCCACTTTGTTTGGCATGATAATCCTGGTACTTGCCTGGTCGCTCTCGGATCTGACCGCAACGCTGAACACGGCTTCGTACCTGGTGACCTTGCTTGCGGATTCGTTACCTGTTGCGCTGATCCCCGGGATCGTATTCATTCTTGCAGCAATTACGGCGTTCACGACAGGTACGAGCTGGGGAACCATGGCGATTCTCATGCCGCTGATCATTCCCTTATCGTGGGCGGTGATGGGTGTGAACGGCATTGCCGATCCTGCTGGCATGCACATTCTGTATTCTTCGGTCGCCTGCTGCCTCGCCGGAGCAGTATGGGGTGATCACTGTTCACCGATTTCCGACACGACGGTACTGTCCTCGGTTGCGAGCGGCTGTGACCACATTGAACACGTACGTACGCAGTTGCCTTATGCACTGCTGGTAGGCGTCGTTGCGCTGGCCGTTGGTACGATTCCAGGCGGTTTCGGCATGCCACCATGGCTTTCGATCGTGATCGGCATCGGCGCCCTCTGGGGCATTTTGAAGTTCTTCGGTCGGAGTTCGGAGGCCTGAGCACTGTATGAGAAGTAAGCCGATAATTGGCATTCCCTGCGATCGCCGTATCTACACCGGCCATCCTTTTCACATGGCCGGTGAGAAGTACCTGACGGCGGTGACCCAGGCAGCGACAGCCATCCCACTGATGATTCCTGTGCTCGAGGACCCGATTGATTTCGACGTCCTGCTCGGGCACCTGGATGGCATCCTGTTAACGGGCAGCTACTCCAACGTCGAGCCGCATCACTACAATGGAGAGCCGAGCGAGGAAGGTACGCTTCATGACTCCCACCGTGATGCGGTGACGCTGCCCTTGATCAGGCAAGTGCTCGACATGGGCATGCCCCTGTTCGCGATTTGCCGAGGTTTCCAGGAGCTCAATGTTGCGCTTGGCGGGACCTTGCACCAGAAAGTCCACCAGGTGCCGGGCTACCATATGCATCTCGAAAACCCGGACGACCCGATCGACGTCAAGTACGGGCCCTCACATCCGGTCAGCCTGCCCGAAGGCGGACTGCTTCGGTCCCTGATGGGCAAAGAGTCAATGATGGTTAACTCGCTGCACTCCCAGGGTGTCGCGAAACTGGCGGATGGTGTGACGATCGAGGCTGTTGCCGATGACGGCCTGATCGAGGCGTTTCGTGTCGATAATGCGCCGGGGTTCAACCTGGCGGTGCAGTGGCACCCGGAATGGCGGGCAACGGAAGACGAATTTTCAATGGCAATGTTCAAGGCGTTTGGCGACGCGTGCAGGGCACGCTCGGCTGAACGACAGGTGTAATTGTGAGTGACGACGACCTTATTCAAGACTGGTTGACCGAAAGGCATATCGAAGATGTCGAAGCCATCGTGCCCGACATGGCCGGTGCTGCCCGCGGCAAGGTCGTGCCGGCGGCGAAATTCGGCAAGGCCACGATGAAGATGCCCGAAGGCGTTTTTGCACAGACGATCTCGGGTAACTATGTCAGCGACCCTGACAATGTCGAGGACAAGGACATGTGGCTCGTGCCCGATCCCGAGACTCTGCGTCCCGTGCCGTGGGCAGGCGATCCGGCGGCTGCCGTTTTTCTCGACTGTTTTCACAGCGATGGTTCGCCCGTCGCCAAGTCACCGCGTGGCGTTCTGCGCCAGGTGTTGGCGATGTACGAGGAGAAAGGCTGGATTCCCGTCGTCGCGCCGGAAGTCGAATTCTACCTGCTGAGTCCTCACTCGGATCCCAATGCGGATGCCGAACCACCCGAGGGGCGCCTGGGTTGGACTGAAGGTGCAAATCAGCCTTACAGCATTGACACGATGAACGACTTCGATGAATTCGTGAACCAGGTTTACGCGTACTGTGAGGCACAGCGGATCAATATCGATACGATCTCCCAGGAAATGGGTCCGGCGCAATTCGAGCTCAATTTTCTGCACGGTGACGCGCTGGAACTGGCAGACCAGGTTTTCCTGTTCAAGCGCACGGTCCGTGAGGCGGCCATTAATCACAACATGCATGCGACGTTTCTTGCCAAACCAATGGCAACCGAAGCCGGCAGTGCATTACATATTCACCAGAGCATTGTTGATGCCGAGGGCAACAACGTTTTTTCCGAAGCAAACGGTGAGCCGACTGATCTCTTTTACGGGTTCCTTGGTGGACTGCAGCAGCACATGAACGAAGCGTTGCTGATTTTTGCGCCCTATGTAAATTCGTACCGTCGGCTGGCAAGTCCATGGTCGTCCCCCGTCAACCTGGCGTGGGCAATCGACAATCGAACCGTCGGACTGCGCGTGCCCGATTCTCCGCCGGAAGCGCGCCGCATCGAAAATCGATTGGCAGGTTCCGATGTGAATCCTTATCTCGTGATAGCGGCGACGCTGGCGTGCGGCTATCTGGGGATGATCGGAAAGTTGCAGCCGACGGAGGCGACTGAGGGCAGCGCTTATGGCGATGATCATAGCCTTCACCGGCATATTTTTTCTGCGATTGACGCGATGCGTGAATCGAAGGGGATGCGCAGCCTGTTGGGTGACGCGTTCGTTGATCTCTACATAGCGTTGAAAGAACACGAATACAGAGAGTTTCAGGAAATCATCACGCCATATGAGCGTGAGATCCTTATGTTCAACGTCTGATTTTTTTGACTGGGAATTGTAATGACAGCAATTGAAAAGCGCTCACGGGAAGACTGGCAGGCACTCGATAAGGAACATCACCTGCACCCGTTTACCGATCACAAGGACCTGCACAAGAAGCGCTCACGCATCATTACGCGCGCTGAAGGTGTCTATATCTATGATGCCGATGGCAGCAAGATCCTCGACGGGATGTCGGGTCTCTGGTGTGTGAATGCTGGCTATGGCCGGCAGGAACTGGTCGATGCGGCGGCTGCGCAAATGCAGGAGCTCCCGTACTACAACAACTTTTTCCAATGTGCGCATCCGCCGTCCATCGAGCTGGCTGCGATGCTCAAGGAAGTCAGCCAACCACAATTCAACCGCGTGTTTTTTACCGGCTCGGGCTCCGAATCCAATGACACGATCGTGCGTATGGTGCGGACTTACTGGGACCTGATGGGCCAACCGGAACGGCATGTGATCATCAGCCGGCACAATGCCTACCATGGCTCAACGGTGGCAGCCGCAAGCCTCGGCGGCATGAAGCCCATGCACAAGCAGAGCGGTCTGCCCATTCCCGGCATCGTTCATGTCGATCAACCGTACTGGTTTGGCTCAGACCAGAGCATGTCACCAGACGAATTCGGTATCGCTACAGCGCGCGCGATAGAAGACAAAATCAAGGAAATTGGTGCGGACAAGGTTGCCGCATTCATCGGCGAGCCTATACAGGGTGCGGGCGGGGTCATTGTGCCGCCCGACAGTTACTGGCCGGAAGTACAGCGAATTTGTGATGAGTACGGCATCCTGCTGATCTCCGACGAGGTCATAACCGGTTTCGGCCGTCTCGGCGCGTGGTTTGGCGCGGACTATTACGGCACCCGACCGGATTTCATGCCTTTCGCAAAAGGCGTCACATCCGGCTACCTGCCGCTCGGTGGCGTATTCATCAGTGACCGGGTGGCCGATGTTCTTGTCGACAAGGCGGGTGAATTTGCGCACGGCTACACGTACTCCGGGCACCCGGCAGCTTGTGCTGTCGCTATTGCCAACATCAAGATCCTGAAACGCGAAAATCTCGTCGAGCGTATCCGTGATGACATCGGTCCCTACCTCCAGAAAGGCTGGGCGGAGCTCGCAGACCATCCACTCGTCGGCAACACACGCATGGTCGGTCTTATGGGCGCGCTCGAGCTCGTCAAGTCGAAGGAACCACTGGAACGATTTGATGCGAAGCAGGGCGTTGGTGGAATCGCCCGCGACCTGTTCATCGAGAATGGTCTGTGCCTCCGTGCTTCGGGCGATGCGATCATTTGCGCGCCGCCGTTCACGCTTTCGCACAGCGAGGCCGATACGATCATCGAGGTCACGCGCAAGGTCCTCGACCTGACCGCTAAAGCGATAAAGGCGTAGGCGACAGCATATGGATAAGTACAAAAGTGATCACGCGATCAATCGCGACAGCCTGTATGGCACGACGCCGGAACCGACCTACGCAGGTGTCACGTCGTTCATGCGGCGCAAGTACACCCAGGATCTCAAGGGCGTTGATGTCGCCGTTACCGGCGTACCGTTTGATACCGCGACGACTAATCGGCCGGGCACCCGGCTGGGACCGCGCGGAATTCGCAATGCATCGACGATCATGGCGTGGGAAAAGCCGTACGGGATGGAATTTGATCCTTTCGACAAACTGGCTGTTGCCGATGTCGGCGACTGCTTTTTCGATCACGGCAGGCCCGAACTGGTTCCTGCGGCGATCGAGGAGCACGCGTTCAAGATCATTGACCAGGGGCCGGGGCTTCTGACATTGGGTGGCGATCACTTCATTTCCTATCCGCTGCTCAAAGCGCATGCGAGAAAGCACGGTGCACCACTCAGTCTTCTGCACTTTGACGCGCACAGCGATACGTGGGCTGATGAAAATGACCGCATCGATCACGGGACGATGTTCTACTGGGCGGCGAAGTACGGCCTTGTTGATCCGGCAACGTCAGTGCAGATTGGCTTGCGTACGGAAAACCCCGATACGATGGGTTTTAATATTATCGATGCGCCGCGCGTGCATGAGATTGGTGTAGAGGCGGTTATCAAAGAGACGCGCAAACACCTTGGAGACAAGCCGGTATATCTGACCTTCGAT
>Ga0316191_10000835_pt1 | contig 20681 bp, 18 predicted proteins | sample Eddworburr2cm_MG_FD_204928 | JGI IMG/M metagenome (GOLD analysis project Ga0316191, IMG submission 204928) | Coastal sediment microbial communities from Maine, United States - Eddy worm burrow 2 cm | ecosystem: Environmental > Aquatic > Marine > Coastal > Sediment | place: USA: Maine... | reverse complement strand
AATGTCCCGGCTGCCGTCGGCATGGACGAAGCGGATATTCAGACACCATGCCTGGTGCTTGATCTGGATGCGCTGGAACGAAATGTCGTCAAGATGGGTGAGTTTGCCAAGCAGATGGGTGTGCGTCACCGCGTACACGGCAAGATGCACAAGTCGGTCGACGTGGCACTGCTGCAGGAAAAGCTGGGCGGCAGCTGCGGTGTGTGCTGCCAGAAGGTCAGTGAAGCGGAGAGCTTTGCCCGCGGCGGCATCATGGATGTGCTGGTCTCAAACCAGGTGCGCGATCCGGCCAAGATCGACAGGCTGGCCCGTATTCCCAAACTGGGCGCGCGTACCATCTGTTGCGTCGACGACATCGACAATGTGGCTGACCTGTCCGTTGCCGCGGTCAAGCACGGCACCGAAGTCGAATGCCTGGTCGAGATCGACTGCGGGGCAGGGCGCTGCGGTGTCACCACCACGCCGGACGTGGTGGCGATTGCCACGGCGATCGATGCTGCCGACGGGCTGAAGTTCACCGGCATCCAGGCCTATCAGGGCGCCATGCAGCACCTTGACGATTACAATGACCGCAAGGCCAAGATCGATATTGCCGTTGCCATGGTCAAGGACGCCGTCGACGCGCTTAAAGGCGAAGGCCTTGACTGTGACATCGTTGGTGGTGGCGGCACGGGTTCCTATTATTTCGAAGGCAGTTCAGGCGTTTACAATGAACTTCAGTGCGGCTCCTACGCCTTCATGGACGCGGACTATGGTCGCATCCTGGACAAGGACGGCAACCGCATCGACCAAGGGGAGTGGGAGAACGCGTTGTTCCTGCTTACCTCTGTCATGAGCCACGCCAAGGCCGACAAGGCGATCTGCGATGCCGGGCTGAAAGCCCAATCGGTTGACAGTGGCCTGCCTGTTATCTTCGGTCGCGACGATGTCGAATATGTCAAATGCTCAGACGAGCACGGCGTCATCGCAGATCCGGACGGCAAGCTGAAAGTGAACGACAAGCTCAAGCTGGTGCCCGGACACTGCGATCCGACCTGCAATGTGCATGACTGGTATGTCGGCGTGCGCAACGGCAAGGTTGAAACCGTCTGGCCGATCACCGCCCGCGGCCTGGCTTACTGAGGAACCGACCAATGCTGATTGTTTCTGAAGAAACCTGCCAGGCGGTTGTGGGCCGCGGCGACGCGTTTGCAGCGGTCGAAAGTGTGTTTTCCGCGATGGCCAGTGGAGATGCCTATAATTTCCCGGTCATCCGTGAAGCAATCGGCCATGCGGACGCCCTGTATGGGTTCAAGTCCGGCTTTGATCGGGCAGGGCTGGTGCTGGGTCTCAAGTCCGGCGGTTACTGGCCCGGAAACATGGACAAGGGACTGACCAACCATCAGTCGACAGTGTTTCTGTTCGATCCGGACACGGGTCAACTGCAGGCGCTGGTCGGTGGCAACTACCTGACCGCCATACGCACTGCGGCCGCCAGTTCCGTGTCGATTGCGCATCTGGCCCGCAAGGACGCCAAGGTGCTCGGCATGGTCGGTGCCGGCCATCAGGCAGGGTTTCAGCTCAGGGCGGCTGCCGAGCAACGCGACTTTGAAAAGGTCGTGGCATGGAACTTCCATCCGGACATGCTGCCTAACCTTGGTGCTGTGGCCGAAGAAATTGGTCTGCCGTTTGAGACGGTCGAGCGCGAGCAGCTTGGTGCCGAAGCCGACGTGATCATCTCGATCACCTCGGCCCATGACCCGCTGATGATGAAGGACTGGGTGAAGCCGGGCACACACCTGGCCTGCATGGGCACCGATACCAGGGGCAAGCAGGAAGTGGATCCTGAACTGGTCGCTGCGGCAACCGTGTTTACCGACGAGGTTGCACAGTCAACGACGATCGGCGAGGCTCAGCATGCGATTTCGCAAGGCTTGATCAGCGAAGCTGACATCACGTCCATTGGCGATGTCATAAACAGCACCCATCCAGGCAGAACTTCAGATGCCGAGATTACGCTTTTTGACGGGACCGGCGTGGGGCTTCAGGACCTCGCAGTGGCCTCGGTCGCGGCCAGACTGGCCCAGGACAGTGGCAAGGCGCAGCACATCCAGCTTTGACGGACGGCAGACAATGAACATCGTGATTATAGGGTTCGGCGCCATCGCCTCTTATGTGTCGGCCAGGTTATCGCAAGACGCTGATGTGGTTGTGAGCGGGGTGTTGTGCCGCGCAGGCCGCGAAGCCGCAGCAATCGACGCGCTTGGGTCCGGTGTGAAACCGATCAATTCCGTGGATGACATCCCCGGGGATATTGACCTGGTCATTGAATGCGCCGGACACGCCGCTCTTGCTGAACACGGACCGGCAGTATTGCGGCGCGGCATTGATCTGATCTGTACATCGAACGGCGCGCTGGCCCAACCTGAACTGGCAGACAGACTGGATAAAGCTGCGGAAGCAGGCGGTTCGCGATTGCAACTGGTGTCGGGCGCCATAGGCGCCATCGATGCCATTGCGGCGGCCAGTGTCGGCGATATCGACCGGATCGTCTATCGGGGCCGGAAACCGCCGCAGGGCTGGAAAGGATCGCCGGCCGAGGATGTGGTTAATCTGGATAACCTTAAAGAGCCGGCGTGCCACTTTTCTGGCACTGCCCGCGAAGCTGCCCTGCGCTATCCCAAAAATGCCAATGTAGCGGCGACCGTGGCCCTGGCCGGACCGGGCCTGGATGAAACCAGGGTTGAACTGGTGGCAGACCCGACAATAACGGAAAACATTCACGAGATTGAGGTCGAAGGCACTTTTGGTCGACTGCAGTTCAGAATTGACGGCAGGCCGTTACCGGGAAACCCCAAGTCATCTGCTCTAACCGCCATGAGCGTCGTGGCGGCGGTGCGCAACAGGATGGCGCATATCAGGATGTGAAGCATCTTTCAAAGGCTGTCACTGGCAGTCCGCTCCAGAGCCAGCATGGCATCGTGCTCGCGCCCGTCAGCAACAAACAGGTGATCATGGAAAAAGCCTGATAGGGGATTTACGCCCATGTCGTGTCTGGCAAACTAACTGGCAATGTGCGCAATGAAGCCGACCGCTTCCAGTGACGAATTCACGTCCAGCCTAATCATCCGGTATATGTCACTCAACGTTGTCGACTTTGACAAGGCTGTTGAATGGTATCATGGCAAGCTTGGGCTGGAGGTCGAAGTCTCCTGGAAAGTCAGTGCACTTGACGGCAAGCAGCTTGCGTACCTGACGCTGAACGGAACCCGTGTCCTCGAGATCGTGGCAGCTGATGCGAACGGAACCGGATTGCGCCGCTTGAAGCGCGCGGTGTGACCGCATTCGTCACGGCGGAAACCTACCCGCTGGATGGCACCGAGTTCGAACGCCGGGTAGCCTTCATCCATGATCCGGAAGGCAATGTTGTCGAGTTTGGTGAACCGTTGAGGAAAACCTCATGAGGCAACCCAGCTGCAGACTAACCGGCCAGTTTACGCGGATCAGGGCTTTGATGGTCTGGCGAAAAAACTGCGCGCCACCAAGGCTGGGTGCCCTGCTGTAGATTTTGGACATGGATGGATGATCGCAAATTCGGATTCTGCAAAACTGCACGAACTTTCACGAAAAATCACGCAAAAACAGATTCTTACCGTTTCGATCTGATTCATCTCGTCAACGAAGTGGCAGGCTGAGTGCTCATCGGCATTGACAGAAAATCGTCTCAATCCCGGCCTACCCAAATTGGCTGGAGAATCTGTTCGCAAAGGTGCCCATGACCAATCTGTTACCGTTCACCATCCGCCGCCTTGTATCAGGCGATGTCGATCTGGTTCGTGAAATGCTTGCTGTATTCGGGCAAGCCTTCGAGGACGATCACACATACACAAAAGCACCACCTGACCGGCAATACCTCGACAAGCTGCTCGGCAGCGAAACGGTCACCGTGCTGGTTGCCCTGCAGGGTGCAGACGTCGTCGGCGGGCTGGTGGCCTACGAACTTGAGAAGCTCGAGCAACGCCGCAGCGAGATGTACATTTATGATCTGGCCGTTGCAGAACAACACCGCAGAAGAGGAGTGGCGACCGGCCTGATTGCACAGGTCAGAACCATTGCATCTCAGCGCGGGGCCCATGTTGTTTTTATCCAGGCCGATCTGGAAGACGACCCCGCCATCCAGCTATACACAAAACTCGGCGTACGCGAGGACGTGCTGCACTTCGATATAGCCGTGACATGAGCAGGATCAAGCTCGGTCGTTGACTGCTCCGGTACATCGTACCCAGGTCATTGCCTGGTAGGCGAACCTGTTATAGAACCGCCCCGTTCTCAGGGCGGGGTGAAAGTCCCCACCGGCGGTATGCAGGTTGGTCTGTGAGCCCGCGAGCGCCTTCACTCCGTGTGAAGGGTCAGCAGATCAGGTGCGATGCCTGAGCCGACGGTCATAGTCCGGATGATAGAGAAAGTACGATTGCCGGCTGCCATTGGGTGGACGGCATCGTTCAGGATCGCCTTGGTGACGTGTCTTGTTGCTTGAAAGGAGATCTTGTGTGACACACACCACTTACGCATTCATCAAAGCCAATTGGCATGCCGATATTGTCGACCGGGCCCTTGAAGGGTTTTGTTCCGTCATTCCGGCTGACCAGGTCGACGTCTTCGACGTGCCCGGTGCTTTCGAGATGCCGCTTCTGGCTTATGAATTGGCGGCGACGAAGAGGTATTCAGCCATAGCTGCCGCAGCCTTCGTCGTTGATGGCGGCATATACCGGCATAACTTTGTGGCCGATGCCGTTGTGCACGGTCTTATGCGGGTCAGCCTGGATACCAGGGTTCCCGTACTGTCGGTCTCCCTGACCCCGCACCAGTATCAGGAAACCGGTCATCACGATGAAATTTACCGGAAGCATTTCATTGAGAAAGGCCGCGAAGCGGCGCAGGCGGCTTTGCTGATTGGAAAAACCAGGGCATCACTGGCCGCTTGAATGAATGAGGCGAGCGGAGATGGTCAGTTATCCCTCGACAGTTGCTACCGGCACTCAGCCGGTATTCTGTGCGGTACGCAAAACAAGACCCCCGGATACTGATGTGAGCATCCGGGGGTGAGCATCGCAGAGATTGCAGTCAATCAGAGCTGTCTGGCGTTCTACTGTTCCAGTGTCATCATCTCGACGCCGAGACCGGAGTAGTTCACCCGGTAAAAGCCATCTGGTGCAATGGCCAACGCCTCGGGATGTGTTGCTTCGAGATCCTGCGCCATCACGCCAACCCAGGTGGTGACAAGGTCGGACTTGTATTTCCAGCTATACAGCTTGATGCCATCTTCGGTTTCACCAAGCGCCACAACATCAGTCTTGAGATGGCGGTCAGAAAACTGCTGGCCTGGTCCCCTGCAGCTATGGTCGAAGTTCGGTGTATCAAGGGTGGCGCCCTGACGATCCACGGTTAGCATATCACCTGAGAACGAGTAGCTGGTACCGACCATGAACGTATGATCGTCTACGTCGTCCCCGTTATTGCAATTGTCGTGGAACGTGCCGCGATAAGCCACATAGAACAATGTGTCTCCGATAACCGGCAAGCCTGTATTGCTCAGTTGGCACAGTTTTTTCGGATGTGTGACATTTCAGCCACAGTAAGTCGCATGAATGTTTTTCATATTTTCTGACGTGTTTGGGCTCTGGTTTGGTGTCTTCTTCTTGCGGAGCCGGACAGAGTTAGAATCGCAAACGCCAACATGCTGGGGGCTTGTCAATGAAGAAGCGGTTATGAATGAACCGGACCGGCAATCTGGCTCGGCTTTCAAAGCCATCCGGGCAATAGACTATACCGTCATTTTTGTCCGCGATATGCAAGCGATGCGATACTTCTACGAAGACGTCATGGGATTTCCGCTGCTGCGGGAATTGTCGCCAAACTGGATCGAATATCGCGTCGGCAACAATACGCTGGTGCTGTCCAGGCCGGGGCTCACCGCATCGGATGTTCCGACGCCATACGGCAGCGCCTCGCTTCATCTGGCATTCAAGGTATCAGCGCTTGAAGTTGACCTGTGTGCCGAAGAACTCATGCGCAGGGGCGTTAATCTGGTGTCACCGCCCACTAATCGGGACTTCGGGCATCGCACCCTGTTTTTTCGCGATCCCGATGGCAACCTGCTGGAAATGTTTGCGGAAATCTAGGGCCGGATTACCCAACTCAGCCACTGCCCGGTTTCGGGCCAAGATGGCGCCGCAGGAAGTGTACGACTTCCTGTTTCGGGCTGTTGAACTCCAACAGTTCATGTCTGCTTGCCAGCGGTTCATCTGCGTAAACAATCGACGCGCTGCCGTTGTTCGGGTTCAGGAACGGCTGGCAGTCACCCTGTGAAGTGTCTCGAAACCATGGATCTTTGGTGCCGACCAGAGCCAGCACCGGCTCGGAAGCAGATGCACGCACCCCATTGTATTCAGGCCAGCTATCATGGCAGGTCCAGCCTTCAATAATGCGTGCCCGCACTTTCTGCTGCTTGTTCCGGGGTTTGAACGTGGCTGCTGTTATACCGCCCTGGCTCAGGCCCATCAGTACAATCCTGTCGCCGTCCACAAACGGCAGCTTCCGGATCTGCTCAATGGCGTATCCGGCATCTGCCTGGCGCATTTTCAGCGTTTGCCGATACATGCCCGCCGTGTAGCTGTCGAGCTCACATGACCGCGGGTATTTTTTGCGAGCCAGACTGGCCGGCGCAACAACCACAAAGCCGTTTTCCGCCAGGAATTTCGTCCGCATGTGTGTTCCTGGCCAAATGCCCGAACAACCGTGCATGTAGACCACGGCGGGCAGTTTCTGTCCGAACTTGAACTTTCCGTCCTGCAGTTCCGACACCGAGCTTTCAATGGACTTCCTGTCCTTGCCTGGCATATGCACAATTGCAGCGTTCCATGCCCTGCGCATCTCGGCAGGATCAGTCCAGTCCGAAGGGTTCATGTCCTCAGGTTGAGCGAACACTTTTGTACTGTTGTGCAGGCCGCCTGTACCGCTGAGGTCGGTGTCTGCGGGCGGCGCCGGTTTTGGAAAGAACAGGCTGAAAATAGACTGCGCGAACCCGTTTACACTTCTTTGGATATCTGTTTCAGCCTGTGATGGTTGCGGAACGAGCATGCCGGCAACGACAACCGCGGCCCCAATCAGATGTCTGGACTGTGTTCGTGTTGCAGGAATCATGTGGCTTAAATCCTCACATCTTCGGAAGACGACTTTGCCGGCAGTGAAATATTGCCGCCGGCAGTCATTTTACAGATGAATAATACGCAAAAGATAGAGGCTTGCGCCTCCAACCTTGAGACAGCATTTAAAAAATTCGTGATTGTCCGTCTGCGTTTACCACGTCGATCCATAATGGTTTGTCCCGTTTGAGGCCTGACGTAGAGTAATCGGCAGTTGCGCTGGTGTTGTCTGCCCTTGTGAATAGGCGGCTGAACCGGCAGCAAGTTCGCTCATAACCGGATTGACGGGTTCGTTTGAGCCTGTTGGTGGAAGAGAGCTCTGATGTACTGCATTTCTATACCGTTGCTGGAAAAAACGGGCACGCGCAGCTTTGTTGCAGCGTTGTCAATTGCGCTTTGCGCGATGTCTGGTCAGGCATATGCGGAAGAGGGCGTGCGCATTCCCGCCAATTTGTGTTCCTGGGAGATAATGGGCTGGCGCGACCTCAATGGTGCGGAGAGATTGGCCTGGTCGGAGCTTGGCTGGACCATGCACACCTGGCACCATTCCCGGTCGGACAATTACCCGGCATCATATCGCAAATCCTGGCCGGAGCTTTCTGATACGGAAAAGCTGCTTGCCGGGAAGCTGGGTTTCAGCCAGGAGACATGGGATACCGACGAATGTCCCAACTACTCGACATTGGTGCCGACGCGGGAAAAGGCGGGTGTTTCAGTGCAGGGCGTCACACAATAGGCCGGTTGACGGTATGTTTTCCGGGCCGGCCGTTTGCATGCAAGCAACACTGAAGTAGTATTTGGCGTCTTGTGTATCTACGGTTGTCATATCAATACCGATATGATCGCCGGTGTCCAGCAGGCTCTCCGGGCATCGGACACATCCGGCCCGCACATCAATTTCGATTTCACGAAAATCCACACCGCATCCGATGCCCATCACCTTGGACGTGGCTTCCTTCGCGGTCCACAATTGCAGGAATGCCGGCCACTGGTCAGCATCGCTGTGCCGTTCCAGCCAGGCCTGTTCGCGTTGGGTTAACTGGTCCAGAACAGGGCAGGTGTCGCCAGTCCTGGTTACCAGTTCCAGGTCAATGCCGACCTGGACCAATGGGCTGGTTGTGACAGCAACCAGGCCTTCCGTGTGGCTTATGCTGAAGTGGACTTGCGGCAGGTGAGCTATTACCGACGGCTTGCCGTATGCTCCATTTTCAAACTGCCATGCGGCAGGCTCAACCGTGTGTCCGGTTGCAGCGGAAAGTGAGTGCCGCAACAAGGCCCGTCCAGCGACGAAGTGTTGGTGGCGTGCCTTGTGCGTCATGCAGGCGGCGCGCGCGCGCTCAACGTCGTCAAGGGCATCTGTCCCCAACTGGCGTATGACATCACCCGGGCAGGCGTACGTAACATTCAGGCCGGTCTCATCCCTTGCGGTGGCCATTGAACATCTTGCTCGTATTAACAGGAGCCATGATCTTGCCGACAATGACTTGCCTTTGAAGGACTTCGCGATAATCCTGCGTTGTATCGGTTGTTTCAGGATTTGTTTGCGGCGCTGGTCTCCATGGTACAGCTCTACCCTTGCGAATGTTATCGGTGAGCCGATCGCGAGCCGTAGTTCGTTTTCCTGCAGATCGTCTGTGGACTTGAGCAGCGGTGCTGGCTGTCACAGGGGCCAGGCTTGCCGGGTTGCCTTGCCATGTCTGGCCTGCCGGTACCATTTCGCCCTTCATCAGGAATGCGTTCGGCCCCAGGGTTGAGCGGTCTCCCATCTCAACGCCGTAATGCACAAAGGCATCTGACGCGATGGTGCATTGGCTGCCGATGCGGACGGGTTCGGATTTGAACAGGCCTTCTTCGAGGGAGTGCGCCTGCAGGATGCAGGCCTTGTTCAGGTTGCTGTAGTCGCCTATGTCCAGAAGCGTCTTGTCGTACAGGTTGGCACCGTCATCAAACACCATCTTGCCGACGCGAACACCAAGCGCGCGTGACAACAGGTTCCGGAACGGCGTGCCGTGGAACAGCATGTTCAGCGGTTGACTGCAGAATTTCCAGTGCCGCTCGTGAAACAGGAAGTAGGGATCATACATGGTCACGGTACGCGCCTGCAGGCAGTCAAACCCCAGACTTGCCCTGTCAAGTAGCGTGAAGTAGGCGATGATAAACGCCATGATCGCGAAGGTGCCTGTGAGAATTGAGGCGATGGCATAACGGTCATAGTACAGGACTGCCAGGAACATCACGAACACGGTAACGAAGGAGGCAAACCAGTGGGCCATGAATATGGCGCCCATGGTAGCCAGGTTCCATCTGTTCTTGCGGGCAAGATTGCTGCGTAATGTCAGCGGATCATCATCTGCAGCGTTCTGCCTGTCCTGTTCGGTTGAGCGCGGGATCTCGAAAGCAGGCGACCCCAGCAGGCCAGTATTTTCGCGCAAGGTTCCGTCAATCGGCACCATGGTCTTGGTGCCGATCAGGACATTATTGCCGGTTCTGTTGCCGGCCGGCATCACGATGGCGTTGCCCAGATAGTTGTCAGCACCAATCTTCACGTCTGCAAGCGTAAACGAGGTTGCAGACAGTTTGATGTTGGACATCACAATACCGTCTGAAACCATGGAGTTTGCACCGACATGACATAGATATGGATTGTCATGTACCTGATCGAGCCCGAAATTGGACCCGGTTTGCTTACCCGGTGCTATGTTCCAGCCTACCAGTTCCAGATATTTGGGAATACAGGAACTGTCACCGAAGATCACGTTCATGTAACTCCAGTTTGTCGATAATTGAACCAGGCGCTGAACGACATAGTGAAATCCGAACAACACGTAGGTGCGCTCTGTGCGCAAAAAACAATGGAGAAGTGGCGGCACTACACGCAGGAGTATGAAGCCGAGGACGGTCACGCAGGAATATATCAGAAAGGACAACCAGAGACCCATCGGTGCAAGCGATGTTACAACACTGGCCAGGTTGTCATAGTTCAGGTTTTCCGCACCTGAATAGGAGTGCAGGACGGAATAGCTGTAGAACAGGAACACGATAGGTATCGGGGCCAGCGCCAGATTGGCCGTTGCGAGCAGTCCGCCGTACACCCAGCGCCGAAGGCTGGAACAACGCATTGCTTCCACCGTGTTGAAATCCGTCGATGTTTCCTGTGCAGGAGTGCCGTGACAGCGCCTGCCGGCGGCGATCTTCTGGCCTTCCTGCAGCGTCGACGAGTGTGCAAGCTGACCACCATCTTCGATGATGGTGTCGATATCCAGGTGACTGCCGGTGCCGACATAGGCATCCGCACCGATTGATATCGTCCCGGTTTCAATAACGTTGTTGCGGGCGCGATAGCCCATCGTCACGGTGTTTTCCCGAATGATGCTGCCGGCGCCAACGCTGTACAGATCGGTTGTCACAGGCGCTTTTGACAGGATGACGGCATACCGTCCAATGCGTGCGCCGAGCAACCGCAGCCAGAGATTGTACAAAGGTGTTCCTGTAAGCAGATGGACCGGTGAGTTGTCAAAGAGCAGCTTCACGAACCAGAAACGGAAATAACTCAGGCTCCATATTCGAACGGCTCCGGGTTTCCAGCGCCGGACAAGAAGCCATTTCGCCAGAACCGGGCCAAGGGCGGATATGGAGGCCAAGCCCAGCACGCACACAAGCACGCGTCCATAAAGAACTGCCGCATCGTTAATCGCCTCATTTGCCCACTGAACACCAGCGACGATTGCGGCGACCAGACCGACGGTCAACGCCAGGTAGGTGCCAAGCTGCAGCGTCCCGCACACCCAGTATTGCAGCCGGGTCGGGATCACACGAGGTGTCTCGTCCTGTTCGGTTAGCTCTGGAGTTGAGACTTGCTGTGCGACCTGTGCCTCCAGTTTTCCAGCCAGCTTCTCCACGGTGGGATTGGCATAGACATCGCGCATGGAGACATTGACGGCGTTTATCCTGTCACGAATGGCGGAACAAAACCGCGCCATCAGCAGGGAGTGGGCACCGAGGTCGTCGAAGAAGTGGTCCAGAACGGAGACTTCCGGCAGTTTCAGGGTTTCAGCCAGTGCTGCCGCGACCAGTCTTTCGGTCTCGGTGCGCGGTGGCTGTATTGATCCCGACACCTGGCAGCGCGGACCGGTGGGCGGCGGCAGGCATTTCCTGTCCGCCTTGTTGCTGGTCGACATCGGAATGACATCAAGCCGCTCAAGATAGGCCGGCACCATATAGGGTGGCAGTTGCTCACGCAGTGAAGCGATGATCTGCTCCCTGTCGATCTCGGTGGTCTGGGACCTGGGGCTGCAATAGGCAACCAGCTCCAGTTGTCCCGGCGCGATCTCGAACGGGTTCACAACCGCCTGGGCAACGGTCGGGTTCTGCAGGATCAGGGATTCGATTTCGGTCAGCTCGATCCTGTAGCCCCTGATCTTGACCTGGGTATCGATGCGCCCGAAATACTCGATCTCGCCATCGTCATTGAAGCGGCCAAGATCACCGGAGCGGTAGATCCGCTTCGACGGGTTGTCCGGCAGGCCGGCAAAGTCGGGAATGAACTTTTCCGCCGTCAGCTCTTCCCGGTTCAGATAGCCTCTCGCCAGCCCGATGCCGGCAATGCCGATCTCGCCGGTGCCGCCTTCTTCGACCAGTTTGCTTTCGGTCTCGTCCAGAATGACAATCGTGTAGGTCGGCAGGGCCTTGCCGATGGTCACCGGCTTGTTCGGGTACAGTTCAGTGAGCGTCGCGGTGACCGTGGCTTCGGTCGGTCCGTAGGCATTCAGGATGTTTCTGTCCTTGCTGTACCAGCGTTCCACCAGATTGTGCGGACACGCTTCACCGGATACCAGCAGGATGCGCAGGTCGGGCAGGTCGCTTTCAATGGTTGCCAGCAGGGTCGGCACGCAGCACATCACTGTAATCCGGTTATCCCTGAGATAGTCGGCAAGGTCTTCGCCGATGAGATTGGTGCCGGGGCTGGCCGGCACCAGCGTTGCCCCGGCGATCAGCGGCACCCACAATTCCTCGACCGAAAAGTCAAACGCAATGGTCATGCCCTGATAAACCCGGTCACCCTTGCGGATGCCATAGGTCTCGGCTGCCACCCTGACAAAGTTGCAGATGCTGGCATGGTCGATGGCCACGCCCTTGGGATTGCCGGTCGTGCCGGAGGTGTAGATTATGTAGCTTAGCTGATCCGGCGCGCGCTTCGACTTTGGAGGCTTTAAACGCTCGCAACTGTGTTTGTCTATCTGCGCAGCGTCATCGTCGATGAACACCTTGGTGTAGGGCAGGTCGGAGAGTTTTTCCCGAAACATACCTTGCGAAACAAGGGCTCGTACATCCGCATCTTCAAGGATGAAGGCGATCCGCTCATTGGGAAAGCTCTTGTCCAGGGGCACATAGGCTGCGTGCAGTTTCTGGACCGCCAGCAGCACCACATAGGTGTCAAACGACTTGTCCAGCAGCAGCGCCACCCGGTCGCCGGCCTTGATGCCTTTTGCCCGCAAATGGCGTGCAGCCTGGTTGGCCCGGTTGTCAAGGTCGCGAAAGCTGTACTCGGTTCCCTCGGCAATGACGGCAGGGCTGGTGTCTTCGCCGGTGAGCGCCAGCGTGTCGCACAGACCTTCGAAGAGATCTTCAAGCCGCTCGCCTTTTGACCAGCGAACGCCGGTCGATGCCGGCTTGTTAGCTGCTGCAGGTTCGACAACCGCCGGTTCGCTGGACAGCTTGCCGGCACTCGCCGGCAGGCTGACTGCTGTAAGCGGTTGCTTGGGAGGCGTTCGGTATCGAGATTTGCTGCCCTTGCGGGGCCGTTTTACCCGCCGCTGGGCCCGCGTTGGTAAGGCTTGAACGCTCATCAGGTATCCTCAAGCTGTACGGATTTGCTGGAGTCCTTGATTTTTGCAACAATCCTGGAGGTGTTCCCGGTCCTGGCTGGACGGCGTACCTTCCTGCATGGGGCAGGATTGAGGACTGCCCGGAATGCGTTCTCGAGAATATCCAGTCCTTCGTCCAACTGCGAGGTTTCGATCGTCAGCGGCATCAGGAACTTGATGACTTCGTCATGGGATCCGGCGCGTTCAAAGATTGCTCCGTTCTGGAAGGCGTGAGCCGTAATGGCAGCAGCCTTCTTGGGATGCTTGCAGCAAATACCGCGCATCATCCCACGGCCGCGAAGCTCGACCACCTCACGAGGATACAGCGTCTTGATCTTCTGCAGCCGGCTTTCCAGAACAGCACTCTTTTCTGCGATACTGTCGGCAAACTCTGACGTGCGCCAGTAATGGTCAAGGGCCGCGGCGGCAGTCACAAAGGCGTGGTTGTTGCCGCGGAAGGTGCCGTTGTGCTCAGCAGGCTTCCACTGGTCGTGCTCCGGCTTGATCAGAACAATGGCCATGGGCAGGCCATATCCGGAAATCGACTTGGACAGTGTAACGATGTCAGGCACGATACCGGCTTCGGTAAAACTGAAGAAGCTGCCGGTGCGGCCACACCCTGCCTGAATGTCGTCGACGATGAGCAGCATCTTGTTGCGCCTGCAGATCGTTTCCAGCCGGCGCAGCCATCCGGCGCTGGCCGTGTTGATCCCGCCTTCGCCCTGAACCGTCTCGACGATGACCGCAGCCGGATGGTCGACGCCGCTGGCGGGATCGTCGAGCATGGCTTCCATATAGTCGAGTGTATCGGTCTCAGGACCCATGTATTTGTCGTAGGGCATGGAAACAGCCCCTTGCAGCGGCAGTCCGGCTGCGCCGCGGAAGTGGCTGTTGCCGGTCAGCGCAAGCGAGCCCATGCTGACACCGTGAAATCCGTTGGTGAACGAAATCACCGTCGTTCTGCCGGTGACCTTGCGGGCAATCTTGATCGCCGCCTCCACGGCATTAGTCCCCGTTGGCCCGGTGAACTGGACCTTGTAGTCAAGTCCGAGCGGTTCCAGGATTGCATCATTGAACGATTGCAGGAACTTTTCCTTGGCGCAGGTGTGCAGGTCCAGCGAGTGGGTAATGCCGTCGCTGGATATGTAATCCAGCAGTGCCTGCTTCAGCACCGGATTGTTGTGGCCGTAATTGAGAGACCCGGCACCGGCCAGGAAATCAAGATACCTGCGGCCGTCCTTGTCCCAGATGACCGCACCCTTGGCCTGGCTGCACAAGAGCGGGAAGGCCCGGGCGTAGGACTGTACCGACGATTCCTTCAGCGCAAAGATATCTGCTTGTGGGGTAGTGGCGGTTGTACGGTCTTTGTGCATGGCAGGCCTCCTTGGTGAAATGTCGCGTTGGATCAGATGACACTGTCGATTCGAAACAGCATCGCGTGATCGTTTGGAACGGGATGTGGAATTGCAGGTTCTAGGCGCAGTAGGCGTGTTACCGGTCTGAATGATCTTCGCGTCGTCCGAAAACTGCGAATGCACAAATCGGAAGGCATCGAGTTTTGAGCGAAACAGTCCGCCTTTGGTGTTGCTCTCATCGCGAACCGACCAGACAGATGGTCGAACTTCACATATGTAAACTTGTGCCTGTTTTTCAGGCTTCTTGTACATCCCTGCTGGTGCAGGTTCGTCGTTGATCATTGCCATAGCCCCGTTTCATTTTGATACAAGCCGTTAAGCTTCACTTGGTGCTCAAGTTCATAGCAACAACCATGCCACCTGAAGTTGACTGGAAGTTTTGTTAACCTATTGTGTTAAACGAGAAATTTACGCGATCTGGTGTTGGGTCAATTTCCTGTGGTGCGCATGGATCCCCCCCCGCTGCCATTTTGGAAGCTTCCGGCTCACCTCGCATCGCCTGTTTCCGGGCGTTTTCATGGAAAAAAGCTATTAAATCTGCGCCCGCAGCGGCATGTGCGGCGCAGTTTCCCGGTTCAGCTCGGGTGCCACCAGTTGCCAGCCAACACAACGCCTTGAACGTTAACCTTTTTGTCACCAACCAGCGTCTCGCCCACCACATCAACATAGTTAAACTCACCTTCGTCCACGCTGAGGATGGCAACATCGCCAATCGAGCCGGGCTTCAGGTTGCCGAGATCCGGTCTGGACAGGGCCAATGCGGCGTTTTCGGTGGTCGTACGGATGACCTCGGGAAACGACATTCCAAGATTGAGAAACTTTGACAGCGTCGTCACCTGATCAAAGGCCGGGCCGTTTATGCACAGGGCATGAACGTCAGACGAGATCGTGTCAGGGTAAAACCCGTTGTCCAGCATCGTGCGGGCAACCTTGAACGAGAACGACCCCATGCCGTGACCAATATCGAACAGGACACCACGCTGTCGCGCAGCGAGGACCTCCGGGCGAACCTTTCCGTCTGGCGTGACGGGTGTGTTTGGAAACGGCCTGAAGCAATGTGTCAGCACATCGCCTGGCCGCAGCCTTTCAACCACTTCGGCGTAGGAAGGTGGTGGCTCATCGATATGCACCATCAGGGGCAGGCCGGTCTCATCTGCGACCTGTATGGCATGTTCGAATGGCGACATGCCATGAATGCCCGACGCCCATTTTCCCAGCCTTACCTTTATGCCGACAATCAGGTCGCGGTTTGCCAGCGCCACCTCGACGGCCGTCTGCGGATCCATCAGGCGCAGGTCTTCGCTTTCGCCAACCATGATGCGGTTGGAAAAGCCAAAGATCCCGGCATGGGAAACGTGCAGAAAGGCGAGGATCCTCACTTGTGAAGGTTCAATGACGTGCTTGCGAAATCCGGCAAAGTTTCCAGGCCCCGCGGAACCGGTATCGATTGCCGTGGTGACCGCACTTGTTCTGCAGAACTCCTCAGCATCTATGCCAAGCGAAGTGCCACCCCAATAGACATGCGTGTGCATGTCGATCAGGCCGGGTGTTACATAGTGGCCGGTGACGTCGCGCGCCTCGACACCCGGCGGTACGGCGATGTTTCTGTCAATTGCCGCCACCTTGCCGGACAGGAAGGCGACATCCATGGGCCCGTCGATAGCCTGCACCGGATCGACAACATGCCCGCCTTTCAGAACCAGATCATACTTCGCCATGGAGAAAACCCTCGTTGCTACGACAAGCTGAAACCAGCGCTTATTCGATGTCAATTCTGAACATGGAATATTGATCTGCGTTGTGATCGCAACGCAAAGCCAACGAGATCAGCTTCAACACCGCAACAGCCAATTGAAAAGTATGCGATCAAGTTATCCGGAACGTCCGAGTTCAGCCCCCGACCGGCTGTAAGCTTGTCACGTATTCTCAAACATCCTGACAAAATACACTGTGGAGAGAATGAGACCGAACGCGATGACACCGACGCGAAGATATGCGTCGTTGACCAGTCGAGCATAGCGGCCTCCCAGATAGCCGCCGATACTACTGCCAAGCATCATGATTGCGGCTTCCGGCCAGGCGATGATGCCGCCAACGCCGAAGACGATTATGCTCAGGATCGTAAAGCTTGTGGCGAGCAGGTTTTTCAGACTGTTGGCCACGTGAAACGATGTGAATCCCATGATCTGAACGATTGCCAGAATAATGATGCCGAGGCCTGCACCGAAATAACCGCCATAGATGGAAAACAGGAAAAGGACCGAATACATCAGCCCGTGCGCCGACCGCCCATCTAACAGTTTCATGAGTGACTGGCGTATTCTGTCTCCAAAGGCAAACAAACCGGTCGCGGCCAAAATCAAAAACGGTATCAAAGCCTCAAAAACGGCAGGGTCTGAAACCAGCAGGAGCAGAGAACCGGCAATGGCGCCCAGTCCCGATACAATAAGCAGAGGCCAGACAGCACTTCCAACTCCTGCCAGTTCCCGCCTGTAGGCCGGAAGAGCAGCTGCGTTCGATGGAAGCATCGCCAGGTAGTTCGTTGCATTTGCCACGACCGGAGGCAGACCGGCCGCGATAAGGGCCGGGAAAGTGAACAGGGTTGCACCACCCGCAATGGCATTCCAAGCACCTCCGAGAATACCAATTGCAATCAAGAACAAAGCTGTATCAATCGACATTACTGACCTCATTGCTGGTGAGGTCACGAAACTAGATCCGGCATTGCGTTAGATAAAATGAATAGTTATTATCTCAAGCATGAATGAAATCGAACGCACTGGCCCGAGCAGCGAGCTTCTGCACACCTTCCTGGTCATCGCGGAATGCGGCAACCTGACAAAGGCTGCTGACATATTGGGACGAACCCAGTCAGCCATAAGTGTTCAGGTCCGCAAGCTGGAAGAAAACCTGTCCAGGCGTCTTTTTGAGCGGCATGCGCGCGGTATGGAGCTGACCGAGCATGGCAGGAAGCTGGAACCGGTCGCGCGCGCTGTGGTTTCAGAAATACACAGTTTAAGTGGCTTGTTTGAGCCGCCTTTAAGGGGTCGGTTGCGTGTCGGTATCCCGGATGATTATGCAGATACCATACTCGAAAGCGCACTCGTTGAATTCGCCACACGCCATCCCGGTGTGGAAGTTGTCACCCGATCAGGTTGCACGGCGGGTTTCGAAAGCGCGGTTCGCTCAAACCAGTTGGATATTGCGGTCTGCTCCGGGCCCGATTTGAACGTTGAGGGCGTGTTTTCCAGCGAACCCAATGTGTGGGTTGCGCATGAAAAACTGAAACTAGACCGGGAACTGCCGGTACCTCTTGCAGTTCTTGACCGCAATTGCTGGTGGTCGAAATTGCCGATTGACGCCTTGAACCGGTTGGGCCGCAAGTGGAAACCAGCTTACACGAGTGAGAGCTTTGCAAGCATTAAGGCTGCTATTCGAGCAGGCCTTGCTGTCGGTGTGTTGCCAATATGTAGCAAAGAAGCGTCCATGACAGAACTCAGCGAACATGATGGATTTCCATCATTGCCAGTCTCGAAACGGGCCATATTCATTGCTGAAGACGCACCGGTGAACTTGGCTCAGGCGATGGCAGTGGCCATTCGAAGGGCGATGCATTGAGCACGATCTCCTGCCCATCCGCTGCGCCTTTTGAAACTGTCATCCGGTCCGTAACAATCGTGACATGCGCCTGCCGGAAACAGCCGCGACAACGGCCACCGCTCCAGCCAGCGGGGCGATAAAGAATTCCGGCGATCCCAGCATCCACAGTGTCAGGCCTGTCAGCGCGCACCACACAAGTGGCACAATCCACGCCAGCCAGGTGAAGCCTCCGCGGCTTAAAACGAGGATGGCAAGTGTTGCGACAACGCCGGGATCCGGTGAAATGCCGATGAACTCGACACTGTCCAGCGGCCGTCCCAGCGCCACAGATGCAGCCGGATACCCGACCAGTGCGAACAGGTACACTATCATGGCAGTCCGGCCCGCTGCAGTTCCGGTATAGTTGATGTCAGGACATCTGGGCGCGGCAGCGAACAGGCAGAACAACAGCCCCTGTAACCAGAAGGCGGGTGCAACATAGGCCGCAGCCCAGTTGATCGCAGTATATTGTACAGAGAAAAAGTACCAGCCGGTCCATAGCCATGAAAGGCCAAGCAGCCCCCAGACGAGTCGATACCTGGCTACGTTTCGTGTCAATACAAGAAGGCCAATGGCCAGCCCTGTAGCCAGAGTGAACAGATGGGCAGGCCAAAGCGTTGTGTTCAGCAGTTGGAACAGGCCGATATAGGCTTGCAGCGAAAACAGCAGCAAGTCGGACAACGAGTAGCTTGACCACTCCGCCATTCAAAGTTGTCCGACATAGTCCGCCATACGCTTTCGCAACGCTGCATCCGGCAACACCCCTGATGCAGCCGCCATGTTCTCCCGGACATGCTCCACCTTGCTGGTGGCAGGAATGGCGCATGTAACGGCAGGATGGGAAATGACGAATTTCAGCAGAAACTGTGCCCAGCTTGACGCGCCGGTTTCCGTCACCCAGTCCGGCAGCGGGCTGGAGCTGAGCCGGTCAACCAGATAGCCGCGCTGAAACGGGCGGTTCACGATCACAGCTACGCCGCGTTCCCTGGCCAGCGGCAACAGCCGCTGTTCCGCCTCGCGGTCTTCCACATTATAGGTGAGCTGAACGAAGTCGACCGGCTGCGATGCAATGATGTCCTCAAGATCCGCATGCCGGCGGCCATGTGACGTGGTGATACCGATATACCTTATATCACCAGCCGCTTTCATGGACTGCAGCAACTCAAGGTGCTCGCGCCAGGCGACAAGGTTGTGCACCTGAACCAGGTCAAACCCCGGCACACCCCAATTGCCTCGCGATGTCTCAATCTGACTGGCGCCATTGCCTGCAGATGAGGTCCACACCTTGTCTGCCGAGAACAGGGCCTTGGGCATGCCAAGCTTTTTCAGGCCGTATCCTATTGTTGCCTGCGCCGAGCCGTACATGGGCGATGAGTCGATCATCCTGCCGCCGCTGTCAAAAAAAGCGGCCATCACGTCGCTGCTGGCATCAAGCAGCTTTTGATTGTTGCCGACATTGAAGGTTATCCAGCTGCCCAAACCGACGAGCGGCAGCATCTCACCGGTTGAGGTGATGGGTCTTGCAAGCGGGGTCGCCATGGCACGCGCGGGCATCAGGCCTGCTGCGGCCCCTGCGACGGTAGCAGCCACTGACCCTTTCAACACGCTGCGGCGGTTAACCGGCATGATCGCTCTCCCAATATCTGCAGGACGGCACCTTCATAAAGTCAGGTTTTCAGGGTCCGTCTTGTGTGCCGGTTTGCGGCACACGCCATCGTTTGTGTCATATAGATACTCGCAGATATCGGCCTAATTAAATCATGGTAAAGGTCAGCCGGAAATCTCGCTCACGCCTGTCTGCTTGCTGGTTATGAAATCCCAATCATACGTGACACCGAGACCTGGCCCGGTCGGGATCGAGACACAGCCATCGCTGTCGATGTCTTCCAGTTGGTCGCCATAGCCGCATGTATAGATCGGCGGCTGCATTGAATTGTACATGCCCGGCCCGACAAGCCCCATCTCATAATAATAGGTGTTGACGATCGCTGAGAGACAGTGCCGGTGCATCGGGCCGGCGGTATGTATTTGCACATCTATCCCCAGAGCTTCAGCAAAGCCTGCGATCTTCATGGTGCCGGTAATGCCGCCATCCAGTTCCGGGTCGATATGGACGATATCGGTTCCACCGGCCAGCAGGAAATCGGCTTTTTGCTCAAATCCCCGAATATGTTCCGACACCAGAAGCGGCGTTTTGATGAAGTCGCGCAGTTTTTTCTGTCCGAACGCGCTTGAAGAGGCATCCCGGTAAGGGTCTTCATACCAGAAAAATCCCAGATCATCGCAGGCCCGTCCAACTTCGATTGCGTCAAGGAAAGTCGGCAGCGACGATGCCGGATCGGTCATCAGCCGCATTGTGTCTCCAACCCGTTCGCGCACCGCTGTCATGACGGCGATTTCGTTTTCAGGCTTGCCGTCCCAAAAACCGTGAATCTTGAACGCCGGATATCCCAGTTCCCGGCACTGCTGTGCGAAATCGGCATAGGCTTCGACGCTGTCCAGTCCGCCAGGTTTGCTTTGACCCGGAAACGTGCTGGCATAGGCCGGTATCCGGTCGCGATATCCGCCGAGCAACTGGG
>Ga0316191_10000834_pt1 | contig 20686 bp, 15 predicted proteins | sample Eddworburr2cm_MG_FD_204928 | JGI IMG/M metagenome (GOLD analysis project Ga0316191, IMG submission 204928) | Coastal sediment microbial communities from Maine, United States - Eddy worm burrow 2 cm | ecosystem: Environmental > Aquatic > Marine > Coastal > Sediment | place: USA: Maine... | reverse complement strand
CGCACGCCACGCACAGAATCAGCCAGCAGTTTCGCTCCCGGCAAGCGCAGTCGCAGCTCTGCCGGCAAGGCGCGCAATTGCCGTAGCGCCGCGATCCTGATTAACGGGTCCGCATCACCGAGCTCGACTTCGAGCGCGCGGAAATCTGCACTACCAAACGGTTGCGCCAGCAGCGACACGGCCGTCGCCCGCGCAATCCCGGGATAGTCCTGGTTATTCACAACCTCGCGCAATTGCGCATTCGCGAAACCATGCCGGCCGGCGTCGAGTGCTGCTGCGTAGTGCGGTCGTGGCGGCGCTCCATCCGGCCCGCGCCAGTCGTTGATTGCTGCCGCGGCCCATGCCGCGTCGTTATCAGCATGGCAGTTTGCGCAGGCGTTGGGCGTGCCCAAAGTTTCCGTCAGGTCCGGGCGTGGAATTCGAAAGCTGTGATCGCGGCGGTCATCGACCACCATGTAGGTGCGCGACGTCATATGGCAATCGACACAGCCCGCCTGCTCCGGGACGTGGCTCGCATGTTCGGCCACTGCGAATTTCGTGGGCAAATGGCACTGTGCACAGACATCGTTGGGATTGGCGCCAGTGAGAAGTTTCGACGTGTGCGGATTGTGGCAATCAGTGCAAGTTACGCCCGCCTGATACATACGGCTCTGCAGAAACGATCCGTACACATAGACCTCATCGAGAATCTGGCCGTCGGCAAAGTACAGCCCCTGCTCCAGCAATGCCGGGAGGTGCGTGTCGGCGAGCGGCTTACCGTATTCGTAGTCCGCGGCGATAATGCCACGACGTGAATGGCAGCGGCCGCAGGCTTCCGGTTGCTGCGGAGGCTGCGTGCGAACGTCACTTCGCGCCGCGATGCCGGTATCCGCATTCATCACCCAGGTCGACCGGCCATGATCGTCAAGATTGACCACGAGACCGTAGGCGCCTTTTTCAGCGCCTGCTTTTGCCCGCTCAACATGCGTCGAACCCGGTCCATGGCAAGCCTCGCAGCCGACACTAATTTCCGAGTAGGTCGTAGCAAATGAATTGCTGGCCGCATCGAAGCCCATTTCGACCTTGGTCGAATGGCATTCTGCACACATGTAATTCCAGTTCTGCTGCAAACCAGTCCAGTGCAAGGAATCGTCGGGCGCGATGTACTCGTCGGGATAGATATGGAACCAGCGCTGACCGCCCTCGGCCAAGGGCCGTGTGTCCCATGAAAACGCCAGCGTTTGCAGACGCCCGCCCGGAAATTCAATCAGATACTGCTGCAGCGGCTCAACGCCGAACGTGAACGCGATACGAAACTCGCGGTCCTCGCCGGACTCATCGGCTGTCCGGACATAAAAATCATCATCACGTGTCAGAAACGTCGTTGTCGTTCCAAAGTAGTCGAAACTGACGTTGTCAAAGTTTCCGAGAACGGTGTCTTGCGTGGCGACCTGCATGGCGAGTTCGTGATGCGAGCCAACCCAGTCGCTGAATTCTTCAGCGTGGCAACTCTGACAAGAAGTACTTCCGAGGAATTCCGCCGGTCCCTTGTTGTGGGGGGCTGCCGCCTGTTCGGTCTGGCCGCAACTCGCGAGCAGCAAGGCGAAAAGTACGGTAACTGTCTGGGTCAATTTGGGCATGCGCGACAGGATACTGCAAAACGCTCATCGAACGCACGGCTTGTATGAGCGAGGGTTTCTCCGAGCGATTTCGGCATTTCTTGATGAACGGCCATGCGCATAAGTGTACTCTCGGCAGCTGTTATCAAATGAGAATCTCCATGTTGCGAATTAAGAAAGTACACATAGCGTCCATTCTAGCTTATGTACTCGTTGCCGCTGCTTGCACGACGCTGAACATCAATCTGCCGTCCATCACGGAATCCGCGACCGGCGAACGTCTACCCGGCAAGATCATCTGGCGCGACCTCCTGACAAACGATCCGGCTGCATCACAGAGATTTTACGGTGAGCTGTTCGGCTGGACCTTCGAAAGCGTCGGCCCGGCCTACACGCTGATCCGACACAACGGGAAGCTAACCGGCGGCATGATCGACACTCTGGCGCTGAACAATCGCGACGACATTTCGCAATGGGTGGTTCTGATGTCGGTCGAAGACATCGACACCGGCATCGCGAGGGTGACAACCGCCGGTGGCGAAGTGATAGCCCCGGTGACTGACGTTCAGGCCCGCGGACGGCTGGCTGTATTAAGAGATGCCGAAGGGGCGTTGCTGGGGCTCCTCGAAACAAAAGACGGCGACCCGGGCGACCGCATTGCCGAGATCGGTGACTTCCTGTGGGATGAACTCTGGACAACCGACGTGAGCAACGCGACCGCGTTCTATTCGGGCCTTACTGGACTTGAAGAATCCAGTATCGCTGACGAAGCGTCGGCAGCGAACTACCGGCTGCTAAAGTCAGGCGATACGCCGCGCGTCGGTATCATGCCCAACCCGCTGGACGGCCTGGATCCCGTGTGGGTCAGCTACCTGCGCGTAGAAAGTCCGGCTGCCATCGCGTCCAGAGTTTCCGACCTCGGTGGCCGCGTCATTGTTGAGGCACAGCCGCGCTCCATTGGCGGCGAGGTTGCCTTCGTGGCCGGCCCATCCGGCGCAGGAATCGCACTGCAAACCTGGCCGCTCGAACGACCAAATCAGGAGACATCGTCAAATGAATAGGACTATCAAACTTGTGAAAATATCAGCGATTCTCGCTGCCTGCCTGTTGGTTGGCGGCTGCGATAACGTCAGTGTCTATGGCAGTGTCGGCTACAGTTCTTACGGTGGCTATGGCGGTTACGGCAGCCGGGTTGCGGTCGGTGGACGAATCTACTAAGGCGCAGGAAGCCTTGAACTTGAGTCAACTATGCCCGGGGAAATTTGTCAAACGAATTGCACTTATCGCTATTGCTGTATCGATGAGCGCATGCGCTAGTATCGACTTTGATTACCCTCGCGAAGAATCACATACGCTGCTGAATAACGACGACACATACCTTGCCAGGAAAATTATGCCTGTCGTTGCGCGGCAGGCTGAAGGCCACGCCGGTTTTCATCCTCTGGCAGACGGCATTGATGCACTGAGCGCACGATTGCTGCTCGCGGCTCGCGCTGAGCAGAGCATCGACTTGCAGTATTACCTGATCAAGAATGATCTCGTTGGCCGCGCACTGCTGCACGCCCTGCTCGAGGCTGCTGACCGCGGCGTAAGGGTACGGCTGCTCCTCGATGACATTTTCACCTCTGGCCACGATTCCGGGATGATGGCGCTGGACTCTCATCCCAACTTCGAGATTCGCATCTTTAATCCCTTTAATCGCGGCGCTGCCGGCCGGACGCTGGGAGCCGCGACGAACTTCCGCCGCGTTAATCGGCGTATGCACAATAAGTCGTTCACCGTCGATAACCAGATAACGATAATCGGTGGCCGCAACATCGCCGACGAGTATTTCGGTGCCCGGGAGGACGCAAAGTTTGGCGACCTGGACGTCATCGGCGTCGGTCCTGTCGTCAACGATGTTGCCGGTATGTTTGACACCTACTGGAATCATGAAACTGCTCTGCCCTTAGCCGCGTTCGCGAAATCACTCGACGATACGAGCGCAACGCTTGACGCACTGCGGATATCACTTAACGAATCTCTTGAGAAAACCAAGGCGACGCGATACGCAGAAGCTGTGCTGAACCGCATCCTGGCGGTTGTCGAGAGGGACGACCAGGCATTTACATGGGCACCGTATTCCCTGGTTTACGATGTGCCGGACAAAGGCATCAGCAGCAAAGCAAAGGAAGCAGGGTCTGTGCTGACTCCGCTCGCCGCCGCACTCAACGGAGCCAAGCGAGATGTGCTTGTCGTGTCGCCGTACTTTGTCCCACGTAAGAGCGGTATCGCAGCGTTCTTGGACATGCAGAACCGCGGCGTCGATGTCACGATCGTGACAAATTCACTGGCCGCCAATAACCAGTTCACGGTCCACAGTGGCTATGCGTCCGCACGAAAACCGTTGGTGCAAAATGGCGTGCGGATTTTCGAGGCGCGCCCGGACATACAAGTTCTGGGTAGCGAGTACGTCAACTCCGCCGAAGGCAGAGCGACGCTGCACACCAAAGCCTTCATTGTCGATCAGGAGCGGGTCTTTATCGGTTCATTCAATTTTGATCCGCGCTCGGCGAATATCAATACCGAGATGGGCGTCATTATCGACGATGCGAGTCTCGCAACGTATTTCTCGCAGCGCGTCGAAAAAGCGCTTCTCGAAAAAACGTACAAGGTCTTCCTTAACGACAACGGCAAGCTTCGCTGGCTTGCCGTCGACGGAACCGTTGAGACGATCTACCAGAAAGAGCCGCAGACCAGCTGGTGGCAGCGGTTCAAGGTGGGTTTCGTTCGTCTCCTGCCGATACGAGGACAGCTCTGATGCCTGGAGCCGCATAGACTCCGCGCGACAGTGAATAGAACATCAACAAACAATTGCGGTAACATTAGTTTTAGGGGCTCAGAAAACGCGCTCGAATCGAACATTAATATTTTGAGGATTCATTTGTCATGACAGCAACAAGGACTTACCTTTTTACTTTAACGGTCTTATCACTATTGATGGCCGGTTGTGCGACGGGTTTCAAGGGGACTTACGACTATGACCGTGACCACGACTTCAGTAACCACACGTCGTGGGCATGGATATCCGAACAACCTATGACCATTGGTGCGGCCGACAACATACCCAGCCCTTTGCTTGAGCCGCGAATCATGTCCGCTATTGAGAACAGCCTAACGACCAAGGGCTTTACGATGGCTGATTCTCGCGAGTCGGCGGATTTCGTCGTGGCCTTCACCGTGGGTTCGCGAGACAAGATCAAAGTCGATACCTACCCAACTTACTATGGCAGTTATGGATATCCGCGCGGCTGGGGCAGGCCGTATTATGGCGTTGGCATGGGCTATGGCACTGAAACCCGTGTTCGGGAATACACCAATGGCATGCTGGCTATTGATATCTTCGACGTCTCGGAGCAACGACCGATGTGGCATGGTTATACCGAGAAATCGATTTCCAGTTCGGATCGGAAGAATGCCGAAGCAACGATTAATGCCGCCGTGGCGGCCGTGCTGAAAGGGTTTCCGCCGCAGTAGCAGGTGATGCGACCAGTGCTACCTATGCGTTCGCTTTCGGGATTACTGGCCGCACTCTGTTCGTTGGGGTCGTCAGTTGTGTGTGCTGACGATCTACACCCGATAATGACGAGCAAGTACAGCGCCAAGATTGGCGGCTTCTTTGCGGCTCGCGATTTTAAAGCCTCGGCTAATGGGTCGGTCAATGGCGTAACCCAAAGGGCCGACTTCGAGTCCGCGGTCGGTCTGGACGACTCACCGGATCTTTTTATTGCCGAGTTTGGCTGGGAATTTGGCGAAAAGTGGGGCCTCGGTTTGCAGCGCTTTAGCTCGTCACGCAGCGCCCGGAAAATTCTTCAGGAAACTATTGATTGGGAAGGCGCGGCCTACGAGGCCGGAGTAGACATCACAGCCAAATCAAAGGTTGCCATCACTCGACTGGTTTTTTCGCGCCGCTATTTTGACGACGGACCCCATAGTCTGAAGCTATTGGCGGGTGTGCATTTGATTGAGGCTGGCGCTGAGATCAGCGGTGTAGCGACGCTGGACGATGCGTCGACGGAGTTTCGCCGAAGCGCCGTTTCGGCATCATTGCCCGTCCCGAACATCGGTGCCTGGTATCGCTATTCGCCAACTGAGCGCTGGCTATTGAGCAGCCGCGTGGATTGGTTTTCCGCAAATATCGGAGACTTCTCCGGCGGCATATGGAACATCGCCGTTGGCGCAAATTTCAGTGTGACCGATCATGTCGGCGTCGGACTTGCGTACCAGTATTTCGAAATCGACGGTGCAATCAGGGAGTCGCGATGGCGTGGCGACCTGAATACCCGTTTCAACGGTCCTGTCCTGCAAGTCTCTGGTTACTGGTAACGGCCTGTTTAGAATTTGGCGCTCAGATACAATTTAGGTCCCTGGTAACGAATACGGAGCGTGCCGCGCAATTCTTCGTCGTTTGCGCTCAATTTCGTAGCATAGAAGTTGTAGCCGAGACCGGCGCCAAAATGCTCGCCTAACTCTCGCTCGAGGCCAAGGCTCACATACGCCATGTATCCGTCGTAGCGATCGAATTCGAGCACGAACAGGTCCATGTCAGCACTGAGCTGCCACTCACCGCCCAGCGAAACCCGACCGAAGATACCGATCGTCGGCAGCGGTACATCAACAGCAGCGCGCTCGGCCAGCGACTCATCGTTCGCGCGCAGCGTCGTTTCAAATCGCGTGTAGCCGAGACCGGCCCGCACCCCCAGTTCTTTTTGCCCATCGCGCATCAGGGAATAGGAATAGGCCAAGCGCAAAAATCGCGACGCCGCGCTGGTCTGGACGTCCGTGCCTGCGAAGAAAATTTGATCGCCAAACTCGATATCGCGCTCCAGGCTTCTGCTTGAGCTGCGCTGTAGCTCGAAGTAGCCAACTTCGAAGCGATGGTAGAATCCCACCCGAAACAAAGCATCAAACTGCGTAAGCGTTGCCCGGTCGGTGATCCCGAGCTGATCTTCAAGGTCGATACCATCGCCGGGCGTCCCGTCGGCTGCATCTCGTAATACTCTTGTGTCAACAAGACTATCTACCGCGCCGAGGCGGACTTCGATCGTTCGCTCATTGCTTATGCCAGCATGCTCTCTGGGCTGGAAGATGTTTGTGTTATTGGCCAGACCGACGCTCGCAGACCACAATTGATCGCGATCGACGAGCGGACTTTTGGTGATTGCGGAATCCAAGAATTCAACGCCAACCATGGCTTTGAGCAGCCAGCGCGATGTCAGCTCGTAGCCAAGCGTCATACTTAACGACGTATTCGTTGCGGCGCCCGGACTGTATTCAGGACGCGATGTGGACGCCTCCTCCGGAGTTACGCCGAAATAGTGGGCGCTGTAATCGCCACTCAGGAAAGACGTCATGACCGCCGGCACGAAGAAACCCCGTTGAAATTTGAGCGGCAAGCTCAATTCAAGCTCGCTCGTCGTGCCACTGTGCCGACTCGGAATACCCCAGTACGAACGCAGCTGGGCGTGAACAGGCCACCCGCGCCAGCCAATCAGCGGACCGGCTTCAACTGCCCATTGGCGCTCCCGCAAACCGAGGAGCTCATCGGTTTCGGTATTGCCAAACCCAAGAGTTTGAACGCGACCGACGACACCGAATTCCCAGTCCACGTCTGTGACAACCCGAAAACCAACATCCGGGCCCTGAATCAGCAACCAGTCGCGCGTGAAAGCCGCGTGATTAAAGGACGTTAGGTAGGGATAAGCGTACGTCGAATTATCGGTGCCAATATACGGGTTCTGCGAGCTCGATACAGCGAGGCCCACAGCAAAGTCATTCAGATCGTAGTTGCGAACGTAGTCGAGCAGTTTCCCGGCCTCTGAAGAGGCCGGAAACATACAAAGAATGGTGGCAAACAGACATACAAAGAATGGTGGCAAACAGGGTAACCGGCAACAACGTATCTGGCGCGAATTGTTGTTTCCGATCAGCAAGTTGACGCAACACGGTTACTCGTGAATAGAATCAAGCCCTTCGCGCAGCCGTGTTCCCCAGCGTCGTGCAAGGCGCTTGACCTCGGCCATGTTGTTCACTGAGTTGGAATTCATGAGCCCACCACCGGTTGGCTCGGCCGCACGCCGATCAATAGCGCGGTAAATGGTTTCGCCGCTGAGTGAGTCTTTTGCTTCGATAACCAGCGTCGCTTCACCGGCCGATCGCAGGAAGATTTCGCTGCGAATCTGGTCGGGGGGTATCTGCGACACGATGTCATGCAGTCCGCCCACCAGAAGCAGTACATCCGGACCGGCCTCGTCGACCACAGTGAACTTCTGGCTCTTTTGCAGCTCTTCGCCAAATATTTCTGTAACCGCTTCGATCAGCTTTTGCTTAGTCGCATCGCTCATCCAGTATTCGGTCTCACTCAGGCGACGCGTCGTCGATATGGATTTCTTAACCGCACGAAACTCAAACTCTGCCGCGCCAACCATGATCTTGTTGTACTGCGTGAGATCAATATCGGGATCGACCCAGGCATCCTTCAGTCGTGAGTTATTGATGCGCACAAGGCCGTCATAGGTATATTCAGCACCTGGTCCAGTCTCGATACTCGGCGTCTGGGTACAGCCCGAAACGCAAGCAAAAAGAGCTATTGCTAATATTTTCTTCATCTTAATCAATCCTCGAATTTCCCAATTGCACGGTCTCTTACTCCAATCACGGGCCATTCAGGCGAGTATACAGACAGCCTCACGATTGGCAAAATTGTAACTAATTATTTCCCCGCAGCGGCACCAGATCCGAAAAACGCCCGCCGAGTACCTCTATACTTTGCTCCCGGGTCTCCGTGCAGGGATCTTTCGATCGCGACATCCTTTGCCAGGCTGCCTTCGCCAGAATTGACAACCCGCCTGTTGCAACCGCGGCACCACCTGAGATCAGCATACCCTGCTGATCCACTGCAAGCCTTGGTGCAGCCAGCGTCCCGACGAGCTTCACGTAGGGATTCAGTATTTCTCCTGCACTGATGGTTATCCCCTTCCTCGGCGCTGTACGAAATTGCATATCGATCTTTTCGCTGCGCAGATCGATGGATGACTCGGACACAATTCGAACCTTGTCCGTTCGTATCAGCACATGCGGCTGAGTCTGCAACTGGCCCTCGTCAAATTCGAGCGGAACAACCACGCAGTCGAAGTACACTGACGAATCGCTCTTGGAAAACGGATTGATGACTGAAATGATTTCGCTGAGCATGTCGCCGTAAAGCCTCTTTAGGAATCCGCTTGATTGAACGGTCAGGCCACCATAGCTGACGAAGACTATGCCCTTGAGGTTGGCTGCGAGAGTCCTGAGATCCGTGCCGCTTGCTTGCAGATTAACGTTGGCATCTGCGCGCGCGGACAAGTCAGCGTTGGCGCTGGCGCCAATCGCAAAATCACGCGCGGCCAACTGAAAGGCCATCTTGCCGGCGCCTTTGTCGGGATCGAGTGACCCTTTTGCGCGCAGCCAGCCAGACGCTGCCCGAAAATCGAATTGTCCAAGATTCAGAACCCCGTCCCGCAATTCAGACTGCAATTTCAGATCAGCGATTCGCACGTCATTGCGCCGCAGTTCCCCTATCTCAACATTGACGCTCGCGTTCAGGCTTGTCATCGTCTCGAACGGGATTGCGAGGTCAGGAATCAGGCGTCCATCATCAAACTTCGGTACCGGTTCGTACTCCAGCTCATCCGGCTCCATCAGAGGCGCCAGTTGAACCGAATCCGAGCGAATTTCTATCGTCAGTTGCGGCGTTGTGCCAGTTTCCAAAAATACGGAGCCGTGAATTTCACTGTCACCCAGTTTCGCGGTCAGCGTGTCGATTTCGAGTGACCCGCCCCCACCCCTGACCTGAGCACCCAGCGAAAAGCTTTGCCCGCGCAGGCGGCGGCCCTCCCACAGACCAAGCTTGGCAACGTCTGGAATTACGATATCCAGCGAAAATCGCGTAGACCGCATCGACTCGCCAATATCGAGGTTCCCGCTCGCTTTCACTAGAGCATCGCCCACTGTGGCATCGAACGTATCCAGAGACAGTCGCGTCTCGCGTAAGTCACCGCGCACATCAATATCGAATGGCGACTGCGCGACCTCGAAGTCGGAAATGGTCCCAATCAAAGCACGAAGGTCATCGCCGCGCGCCTGTACTCGAAAGTTTGCCTCACGTTTTGAGACCGGCAGCGTCAGCTCCAGGTCACTATCGAGTCGCCCGCGCTCGCGCTCGAAAACCAGGCTCTCTACTTTTAGCAAATCATTTGTCAGTGCCAAATCGGCCGACATTGAGTAGGGGCCGGGTCGTAATTTCGAATCGCCAAAACCACCCGTCAACTCCTCGAGTGCGGGTCCCGCGGATTCGATACTTAATGCCGTGCCCGCGAGCCCTGTGCCAGTTTTGATCAGACCATCGACGCCGAAGGTCGAACGGGCAACCTTGCCGCGAATTTCTTGCAGTCGATAACTATCGCGGCCGATTTTCACCTTGCCATCGAGGCTGTAGGGCTGCGCGGGCACCGCATCACTTATCGCGAAAAAGCCCAGCAACTCTGCGAGGTCCGGTCCGCGCAACGAAACGGCGACATCACTACCCGCAATACCCGGCTGCAGAGCGATTAATCCATCAAGCTCAGCCACGATCTCGTTGCTGCGAATGCCGATCGGTCCGCGGGTCCGAATACCTTCAGCCAGCAGCACAACCGTTCCATTTGCTGTTACCGGACGGTCGGGCAATGAGGCGACACTGTACGCGCTGCCAATGTCGGCAATATTGGTGATGTCCAATTCGAAACTCAGTTCCGTGCCCAGGTAATCGGGCACGTCTCTCAGTTCGCCCTGCGCTTTTGCTTTAACAAACGTCGACTCGATATCCAACTGCAGGACTTCGACGCCCCCCGGAGACTGCTTTAAATCGAAAGCCAACGAGTAAGGACCTTTTGCAGCGCCGGGGAGGCCCGTTACGATGCGGAAGCGTTCAAAATCGGCCCCTGCTATTGCGAAATGAATGCTGCCGTCGTCGAGCGAGGGGAAATTCGGAATTCGGGCCGCAAGGTCAAACTCTGCCTCGGCGAATATCATGTGGCCTTTATTAACGACCAGCTCCGGCCCCATTCTCTCCGCATCCAGTTCGAGCATGAAGGGCGCGGGCTGCAGTCCGTTGATACCGAAAAGCCGCAGCACTCGGCTGAGATCGGGGCCTGATACTGCCAGCTCGAGATCGGCCTGATCGAGGCTCTGGAGATCCGAGAACGACCCCGTCGCGCGCGCCTGCAGCAGGCCTAAATTACCTTCTATAAACAGCGTCAGCGGATCGCCATCCTCTGCGGACAAGGACCCGGAGAAATCAATATCGCCAACGTATTCCGCCTCGATTCGAAGCAGTCGCGCGAGATCATTGACATCCGGTGCAGATGCCGAAAAAGTGAAAGCCGGTCGACGGGGTTCAAGCAGGTCGTCGATACGACCCTGACTGATCAGATGGAAGGTATCAATCTGCGCATCCAGTTCGTACTCGACATCTTTTTGTGCCAGCAAGGCCTCCCACGTTCCGACTTTCGCATGCAGCTCGACACTGCGGTTATCAATGCCGCCCCGCAGGCTAATCTCCAGAAAGTCATTGGCGTCGTGACGTTGTTGCACTTGTTCGATGTGCAACTCTATTGGCCCCGTGCGCTCAGGACTTTCGTAGACAAGCTGCGCACGCTCAATATCAATTTGTTTTACGAGCACGCCGCTTCCGGCAGCGACCTCCTCCGGATTCTCGTCCGCCGCGCCAGGTAACAGCGCCCAGTTCGGATCCTCTGTACTGGATCGCTGCAGGCGAAAACGGGCATCGGACAATCGGATCAGATCAATCTGAATGGGGCCCTTCAGGAGTGATAGCGTATCGATGCGCAGCTCAAAATAGCCGACCTCGAGCATCTGCGGCTCCGCAGCCCAGCTTGCGTTTGCAAACTGAACAGCATTGGCAACGACCGTGGTTTGCTCACCGAGACGCACATCGAAGTCACCGACGATAGAAAACTGGCGGCCCGTCTTATCGCTTACCCATTGCTCGATTTGCGGCTTGAACACGCCAAGATCAGCGGTCCACAACCAAATCGCAGCCACAAGGATAAGCAGCAGAAATCCGCTTGCGAACCATAGGAGGAGTTTGCGCCACAACATCGACGCATTATGAACCATTTAGCCAGATTGAAATAGCGCGACTTGGGTGTCGCCCATGGGCGCCGACGTGCGCTATCAGGAAGCCTCAAAGAGCGGCATCAAATCGGCCAGCGCAATATCGATCTCCGCGTCCAGCTTGTTCTCGAGCTGATAGAAACGAGCGACTTTCGCTTCGGGTAAGGTCTTACGAAATTGCCGCAGGTATTTCCTTTCCAGCTTAAGCAGGTCGCTCTTGATCGAAAGATGCTCATCGAGCATTTCCTTAGCAAGGTTATCGCTAAGATCAGCACTGTCGTAAGCGCTAAGGTATCTGGAAATCATCTGCGCCTGACGATCCCTGACCCGCTCAATATCATTTCGATATTTTTCATACAGCGGCCAGAACGTTGTTGCTTCGTTCTTGGTAAGCTCCAGTTCTTCACGGACGACTTGCTCCCGTCCCGACTTAAGCAATGCCCTGGCTTCGGCAAGGGCCTGATCATCTGTCAGCTGCGCGGACAACGCCACTGGGTTCATCAGAATCGCGGCTACCATGAATGGCAAAGTGAAAAATCCGCGTCGACTGATCGATATCATCTCAATCTGCCTCTTGGTGAATCACACCACCAAAATTATAGCACGACAGAAAATGGGCACAGCGCGACTAAAGCGATAATATCCCAACGTGACGTCTTCGCGTCTGACAAGGAACCCCCATGAAAATTCGACTGTTTTGCCTGATCCTGCTCACCGTCATCACGACGACCGCACACGCTGAGGAAATCAGCTGGCCACAGGAACTGGTTGCAGACAACGGCGCTGTTGTCGTCATCTACCAACCGCAGGTCGAGGAGTATTCGGGCAATGATCTCGAAGCGCGGGCTGCAGTTTCTGTCAAAGCTCCAGTTACCGACAACGTACCCGTTTTCGGTGCTATCTGGTTTACGGCCAAGCTCGACACGGATCGCGAAGCGCGAACGGCGCAGATTCGTGATATCGATATCGCCAGTGTCCGATTCGCCGATGCAACGGACGCTCAAAAACAACAGCTGTCAGACTTTATTGAAACCGAGATTGAGGGCGCGGGCTTCACCATCTCGATTGATCATTTGCTCGCCGATCTGGACGGCCGCGAGATTGCCGGGGCGGCATTAGAATTAAAGCATGAGCCCCCCGAAATCGTACTCTCAAAAGAGCCGGCACTGTTGGTATCTATTGATGGTGAGCCCGTCTTCGAGGCGATTGAAGGCAGTCTTTATGAGCGCGTCGTCAACACACCATTCCTGCTTGCCAGAGGCGGTAACGACCATTACCTCTATATCGGCAGTAACGCGTGGTACCAGTCCGCTGACGTAGCGGGCCCATGGACGCGTGCGCAAAACGTGCCCAAAGAAGTCAGTGCAATGGTTGAACCGGTGGAAGATGACGATGCCAAGATCGACGACATTCGTATCATTGTAGCCACCAAAGCAACCGAATTGGTTGTGTCTGACGGCGACCCATCGTGGTCGCCTGTGGAAGGCATGGAACTGCTTTACATGGACAACACGGACAGCAACGCTTTTCTCGATCTGTCGACGCAAAAGTATTACGTGCTGTTATCGGGTCGCTGGTACAGAAGCGTGGGGATGTCAGATAGCCTGCAGTGGGAACATGTCCCCAACGACGAACTACCGGAACCGTTCGGTGATATTCCGGAAGGCTCGGTCAATGCCAGCGTGCTGGCACAGGTCGCGGGCACGCAGCAGGCGCGCGAAGCCGTCCTCGACAACACCATTCCACAGACCGCCGCTATCAAGCGCGATGATGCGTCCTTTCGTGTTGAATACGACGGTAAACCGGAATTCGCACCCATCGAAGACATTAAGGTTGAGTATGCCCAGAATACCAGCGATGCGGTTTTCCGCTACGGCAATCTCTATTACGCCTGCGATGACGGTGTCTGGTATGTGTCCAACAGCGCTACGGGAACATGGGCTGTCGCAACTGAAATACCCGATGCCATTTACAAAATTCCGGCCTCAAACCCACACCACAATGTCACCTATGTGCGCGTTTACGATGTGACCCCACAGGTCGTCTATGTCGGCTACACGCCCAGCTACTACGGCAGTTATTACTACAGCGGCTCAATTGTTTACGGCACTGGCTGGTACTACAACCCGTGGTACGGACCACGCTACTACCCGCGTTATCCAACGTGGGGCTTTCACGTCCACTACAACCCTTGGTACGGCTGGGGTTTCGGCGTTTCGTGGACAAATGGACCGTTTCGTTTCACCTATTCAAGCGGCGGTGCTTGGTGGGGCGTTGGCGGCTACCGACCGTATCCACGACCCTACGTCTATGGCGGTTATCGCAAGACCAACATAAACGTAAATATTAATAGGAACATTAATATCAACGGCGGTCAGAATCGTCCGGCTAATCGGCCAAACCTCTACAACCGACCGGAAAACGTTGCGCGAAAAGCTACGCGGCCAGCAACACCTGCCACGCGGCAGGCTCGGCCCGCGAACGGCATCCAGAACAACGTTTTGACGGACCGATCAGGCAATGTGTACCAGAGAGATGCTAGTGGTGGCTGGCAAACACGCGAGAACGGACAGTGGACACGGCCCAAGGATCTCGACAGCGCCCGCCCATCGCAACCAGTAACGCGCCCGTCCCAGCCGACAACAAGACCTGCGACACGTCCGTCGCAGCCAGTGACACGTCCGTCGCAGCCAGTGACACGTCCGTCGCAACCGGCTGTTCGACCGCAGCTGGAGCGTGACTTCAACGCCCGTCAACAAGGCGCAAATCGCGCCCAGAATTATCAACGACGGGCGACGCCGCGACGGCGGTAGGACAGCAATGGCTTATGATTCTTGGGGCCGCGGTCTTGTCGCAGTAACGCTGTTACTGCTTCACGGCTGCGTGCGCCCAGTCACTGAGCTTGATCTGATCATGCCGGTGTTGCCCGTTGATCAGGCGATTGCGGCACAGATACAGGCGCTGGTCCAGAAAGAGTCGGGGATACGAATCAACCTGGTCCCAATCCCCGACGGGTACACCTCTGAACTCGATGCGCTTGAGTCCGGCTATGGCGATATCGCCTTCGCCCCGAACAACTCGAGTTATCGTGATGGCATTGCAAGCATACTGCCGCTGTACCCGACCGTATTGCACATCGCGACCTTTAACGATCGAGCCGGCGACTCTCTCGAAGATCTGTTGAGCGGTGCAATAGTCTACGCGGGCTCAAGTGGATCCATCCCGAGACTGCTCAGTGAGAGCATCGTCAATGATCTGCATTTGCCCCCGGGCGCCATTCGTTTTATCGAGGAATGGGAAAACGATAATCCACCGGACGTGATCATCATGTATGTCCCGATCGATCGCGAACGCGTCATGGACAACGCTCAATTGAAGGGCGTGAAACTGTTCTCATTTGGGTCGCCACACGATATCGGCAAGGGCTCTGCAATTGACCGCGCGGTGCTGTTTAACCCGAGCTTGCGGCCATACGTGATACCGATTGGGGCCTACGGTGAGTTGACGCCGGAGCCTATAGTAACCGCCGCTGTCGAAAATATGCTGGTTGCTCGTGTGGACATGGATGACACCATCGCCTACGATCTGTTTGCCGAAATGCTGCGGCTGCGACCAGCGCTGTTCAGTGAACGCCCGGAACTGTTTCAGCCGCTCGACGAACAGTTGGACCGATCGAATTTCGTATTTGGCCTGCACCTTGGAGTGCTTGACTTTTTGCAGCGAGACGAACCTACCTTCATAGAGCGCTACTCCGGCGTTGCCGAGGCGCTCGTCACTCTACTGATTGGTTCCGTCAGCGGCCTTTTTGCCGTGATGAATATCTATCGGATACGGCGCAAGAATCGTATCGATAAGTTTTACGTCGATGTAATCAGCATTCGCGATTCCGTGAGTTCCGATACTGTGACCGCAGAGCGCGATGCAGCAGTCGCGAAGATACACGCGCTGAAGAACAAGGCCTTTGAATTGCTCGTCGACGAGCGACTTGCCGCAGACGAGACCTTTCGAATATTCATTGAGCTCACTCGAGACGCGCTAACCGATATCGATGACAAGAAGTCATGATGTGGGCTTCTAGAAATCGACTGCAACGCCGAGCTCGAGATCGAGGGCGCTGCGCTGAATCGTAAGTGATCGACCATTCAGGTCAACGTTCGCATCGCTGAGTGGCCGGCGGCCAACAAGTCCCAGTTGAATACGAAGGCGCCAATCCTGCGTTGAACCGGCGGCATCGAAACGAAAACCGGCGCCAACGGTAAGTGCAGCACGACCGACAGCCGTTGACGTTTCGCTTCCTGCCTCGCCCGTGCTTAGCAGTTTTTCATCGCGCCATCCCAAGCCGGCTGCGCAGTAAGCGCTGAGCCAGTCATCCCCTGATAACGGCCGTTCAAATTCAATGCCTGCGTCGACCTGACGGCTTCGCACGAACAGACTCGTGTCAGTCTTGTACTGCGGTTCGCCGTATTCCAGACCTACAACGACCGACCCGTGCCAGCGGGATGTCTCTGAGGTCAGCATGCGAACAGGAATGCGGCCGGCCAACCGCATCTGGACATCGGGCATCAGGATGCCAAAAGTGAAGCCACCACGAACGCGTTTTGCATCAGTGCGACGTCGGTGCCGGGATTCCGCAGACGACACGAGTCGCAGCTGTCCATACGACGCATCGTTATCGAGTTGTTGGGTGGTTTCCAATATCAGTGGCCCAAAACGAACACCCAGAACAATTGCGATGTCTTTTTCCGCCCTGGCAGTTTCGCGAAGTACGGTGTCGTCATAGCCCGTTCGCCAGTCGCTGCGAATTCCCAGCCAGATATCGTTGCCGGGTTTACTCAAAACACCAAGCACGGCGGCCGAACTATCCCACTGCCCCGCCGTCGTTGTCAGCGTGCTGGCTTGCAGCCAATACCCTTTTTGCCAGGCACCCATGAAACCAACGTCAGCCGGGCTGCGAACTGCGCGATAACGCCCGACGTCGATCCATGCGGTTAGATCGTTATCGGAACTACCGGTGTACGGAAGAGCTTCAATATCGCTGCCGATAATTCGGTGGAAACCGTTTTGAATACGCTCGCCCGCAAATTGGCCGACGCTGCGCAAACCGGTGCCAACGGTGATGCTATCCACGCGGGTGTCCGTCCTCGAATTGACGAGCTCATAGCCGACCGAGAGGGAAATTTGGTCAAGGCGCCCGGCCTCGGGTTCGCCGCTAAACGTCAGCATGCTGTAGTCGAGGTTAGCGCGCCACCGGCTAGCGATCTTCCCCGAAAGGATGATCTGCTGAGTGCGAAAATCATCAACCGAGCCACCACGACCGAGAAAATCATTACTAAACGTGAGTTCCAGATCACGCTCCTGCAACGTCGGCACCAGCGGGCGTATCCCCGGGATTTCACCAGCGCTGGCGCTACCGACCGCTACGACCAAAGATAGCGCGATGCTGGTGGCGAAACTATTGACTACAGAGCGCATCGCTTAATTCGATGTGACCGGCCTGTACGTAAACTTCGCGCCCGAAATCGTAAATTCACCCATAAGCCCCAGACGCGTCATTGTCACCACGGCAACACCTTCGTTGTAACCCGGTGTTCCTGCAGCCCCTAAAGGCCCAAGCGCGATTCCGGCCTGCCCCATGAATTGCAGTTTGCCCGCCTGATAGTACTCAAGCGCTTGTTTGTCTTTAAAGAATATGATCATGCTGAAATTGCGAGCACCGGCCTGGATGCCAGAGGTAAATTGCCAGTACTTGCTCGTGCCAACTGTATCGTCCTCTTCGATTACGACGCCCTTGCCGTATGCGCCGCCGAAGCCTAAGCCGACTCGAGTGACAGATGGAAAAATCGCAAACGCGTATGCCTGTTCAAAGTAACCTTCTGTTCGCGGTATCCGTTCACGAAAACGTTGCATCACTTCGGCTGCCTTGAGCTGGATCGTGTCACTCGAATCCGCCTCCCAGGCTGCGGATGCGGGAAGACTGAGCGTTAGCATCGCGATAATCAGAACCGATGTGATTTGCCTCATTGTCCACACTCCAGATGCGCCGTCAGCCAATCGGCTCCACCGGATACATCACCGAGGAAGTCGGACGTACCGAAAATACCGGATCGATGCACAATAGTCAGGCCCGCGTAACATCTCTGTAACCATCCCGCTCTGGAAACACGGCGCAATGGGAAATCCAGGGTCATTTCGAGGTAGTTAATGAAATGCGACGTATTGTCGCCTTTTGCGGCCTGCTTGCGTTGCTCCGCGATCGGCACCTTGTCGGCGTAAGACATGCCAAACCCGAAACCCCAGCGAAAGACTTCCTCCTCGCTCCACGGTGAGTAACCCGTCCCTCTGGCCATGATGTACGCAGCGTAACTCTGGAAATTTCCATTACCCTCGTCTTCCTCGAAATGACGAAACAACGCAACCCGCCCCAGGAAGTCAACGCGCTCGCCCTCACTCAGTAATTTGCTGAGCGTTACCCCCCCTATATTCGTGTCCGCTACAGTGCTTTTGCTGAAATCACCCTGATCGATTTCACTGACAATATTCCCGTCCGCCTGGTAACCATAGTTGACGCGCCAGGACCACTCGCCGATACGATCTGCGTCCATGATGTAATCGGGCTTGCGGGCGTTACCAAAGAGATAGGTACCGCCGACGAACGCCGTTGAAAACGAATCTTCTTCGGTCAATGGACTGTCAACAACATTGGCGTCCGCCCCACCAAACCCAATGTTGCCGAAAAGCACAATTCGATCAGAAACCTGCCACGCAGTATTCAAACCTAGTGAGACCCATTGTGATGCGCCGGGCAGATACGCGGGTCGTTCGGCGGTGGCTTCTGCCTCACTGATGCCGAAATAATAGTTAGTGAGATTTTCATCCTGCCAGGTCCAACCGATGTATGGAGAAACTGACCAGGGACCGGCGTCAATTCGGTAGCGATACGCAATGCGTAACTCATTGCCGTTGTGCCGGTTCAGCGTATCGGTCACCCAGTCGAGATTTAGCTCTCCCCAGTTCTGCGTGAGTCCCAGCTGTACTCCTGCATCCAGAGATTGCTCACGCTCTTCGAGACCGAGGTAAAATGCGTTGCTTTCAGGATCCAGTTTCTGAAATCGATACCGGGTATAAAGATTCACCTCAAAGATATCATTGCGCAGCAAGTGAACACCGCCGGATACACCGCGTGCAAACAGGTGCTTTCCTTCATAGAGATACAGCGGAATGAGATCCAGCTTGCGCTGGTCTTCGCTGTCGCTCGCAAGATACGGGCTTTGGCCGAATCGAATGCCTGCGCCCAGGGCCGCCGAACCCTCCGGCGCAGCAGAAAACGGAATCTCTGCAACCTCCTGAGCCGAGGCCGTGCCAACAACGAAAAGCAGCAGCGGAAGCAGCCACTTGTGGGGCAGCTGCTGGTAATTCAAAATCATTGTCAAATTCCAGCGCGTTCGATTTATCGGAGTCTACGCGATATCCCGTTACAGGCAAAGGCAGCAGTGCTTCGATATTGCTATACCTCTGTCGCAGCGGATTTGCTAGAGTTTAGCCCTCCTACATACGAGTCCTTTTGCAATGAAACAGATTAAATCATTACGCATTTACGCCACCGTACTACTTACAGTTACATTCCTTGCATTCTTTCTGAGCACGCAGGTGCTGGCCGATTCTATCGAGCTTGCCGATGGCGCGGTCATTGAAGGCGATTTTGTTGGTAGCAGCAATGGCATCATCATGTTCAACACCGGCGACGGCATCGAGGCTTACCCCGAAGATGAGGTGGTAGGGGTGTTCTTCAGCAGCGGCGTGGAAACGGCAACTGCTCAAAGCAGCGCGCCGCAATCTGCCACGATTTCGGTACCTGCTGGTACTCGGTTGGTCATTCGCACTATTGAAAATGTCGATACAAGGCAACACGGAGCCGGCCACCGCTTCCGCGGCCAGCTCGAAGGTGCACTCGTCGTGAACGGCATGACCGCGGCACCTTCTGGAACCTTTGTGTACGGCACAATCGTTAATGCCAGCCAGGCCGGTAACGCTGTGGGCTCATCAAATCTGTCCATAGAGTTCACCGACCTGATGATTGACGACGTCCTTTTTCCGATCGCAACCACGGCTCTGAAAGCTCAAACACAAGGTGAAGGTGGCCGCACGCTCCGTCGGTCGGCGCGAGCTGCAGCCGTCGGTGGCCTGATCGATGGTAGCAAGGGCGCCAGGACTGGCGCGAAAGTCGGCGCTGGGGTATCGATTCTTACCTCGGGCAGCAGCATCAACGTACCGCGGGGAACCTTGCTGGAAACCACGCTGCGCATACCTCTGGTTATTCAATAGGCCACAATTCATGTTATAAAAATGACGGGCCGCAAGGCCCGTCAGACACTGCGGATACATCACACGGCCGGCATCTGCCGCAGTGACTGCCGAAAGAGAAAACTCATGCCCAAAAGCCAAGCCCTTTTCATGATCGGTCTGATAGCGACGCTTTTTTCATCAAACGCTTACGCGGACAGAACTGACGTTGTCGTGCTTGCAAACGGTAACGCGGTAACCGGCGAAATCAAGGGGCTCGAATTTGGCTCGCTCCGCTACAGTACAGATTCGATGGGCACGGTCAGCATCGACTGGGAAGATATCAGGAGCGTCAGAAGCGATCAGAACCTGCAGATCGAGGTAACCGACGGTAGTCGGTATTTTGGTTATTTGCTGGTGCCCGAAGATGATTCTTCCATTCGAGTTAAAACCGCAAGTCAGGAAATCAGTATTTCTTCCAACCAGATTGTTCGCATTACACCAATCGAGACTAACGAGAAATTCTGGCAGAACCTCGACGGCACGCTCAGCGTTGGCTTCCAGACGCAGAAATCGAGTGAGGTAACGACTTCAAATGTTTCCGCCGACATTTC
>Ga0316191_10000831_pt1 | contig 20760 bp, 20 predicted proteins | sample Eddworburr2cm_MG_FD_204928 | JGI IMG/M metagenome (GOLD analysis project Ga0316191, IMG submission 204928) | Coastal sediment microbial communities from Maine, United States - Eddy worm burrow 2 cm | ecosystem: Environmental > Aquatic > Marine > Coastal > Sediment | place: USA: Maine... | reverse complement strand
TCCATCCGATCATCGCGCCAAACGCCAGCATAATCGCATCGCGGTTCTTCAGTACTTTGCGGAATCTTGGCGCAGTGTTTTCGACCATTGCCCGTAACTTGTTAACATGTGACTCGCTGCGAGCATACGGTAACCCTGGCAGGACAGGTAGACGTATGAGCGCATATCAACAACCAGGCTGCTGGATAACAAATTGGCCGCAGAACTATCTTTCTTCCATCGCCACAAGCCTGTTCGCATTGTGCTCAACGATGCGGGCACGCTGGAACTCTACGTGGATGACTGCCTTCGTAAAGATCGGGCGATCGGCGAACGGGAACCGCAATATGTCTGGACCAATGTAGAGCTCGAATGGGAAGAGCACCACTATCTGGAAGCACGTTTCTGGGCCAGCAATCAGCGGCTTCAGGTCACGATAAACCGACGCGAGGTAATAGATCGGGTTTTGTCAGACGGAGAATCGTCTGCAGTAACTCTTCCCGATTGATGGGTTTAGTGATGTATTCGGACAACCCGGCAAGATGGGCTTTGTCACGAAATTCAGGCAGCACATGGGCTGACAACGCAATGATGGGAACAGGCGGTCGGTGATTGAGTAGTTCGAATTTTCTGATGCTGCCGGTGGCTGGATAGCCGTCCATATCCTTCAGCTGGAAATGGTCGACGATCGGCATACCCCGATTGTGGCGATGACGGCCAACGCAATGCCCAAAGATCAGGAAGACTGCCTGGCTGCAGGAATGGACGACTACCTCGCAAAACCGGTCAAGACCTCACAGATCAAAGAGATGCTGGAACGCTGGCGCGAGGCACACTGGTTGCCGGCTGACGGCGAGCCTGTAGACCTCAATACAGCTGGCGATTACCCGCCTGGGAAATGAGTTAAGATCCCCGGTTAAAGCTAGGACCAGCAGGGTGATACATGAAAGAAATGTCCAGAGACGAGATGCTGTCGATTCTGGAGCGACAGCGTGAAGCTTATCTACAGGAAGGCGTAGTCACAGCCGCAGTCCGACGAGATCGTCTGGAGCGGGCAATCAACCTGCTGAAAAATCACCAGCAGAAACTGGTAGAAGCCATGTCTGCGGATTTTGGCCATCGCAGTGAACATCAGTCGCTGTTTACCGATATCGCCGGTTCTGTGGGTCCGTTGCGTCATGCCCAGTCCGGTCTGGAAAAATGGATGAAGGCGGAAAAGCGTAAAGCCGGTCCGTTTCCACTCAATCTGCTGGGTGCTAAAGCCAGGGTCGAATATCAGCCGCTTGGAGTTGTTGGGGTGATCAGTCCCTGGAACTTTCCAGTGAACCTGACCTTCACGCCGTTGGCGGGAATTCTTGCGGCTGGTAACCGCTGCCTCATTAAACCGTCTGAGTACACGCCGGCCACCTCCGAAGTGATGGCAGAAATATTTCCGATGGAGTTCGATGAACTGGAAATTGCCGTGGTAACCGGTGGCCCGCAGACCGGCGCTGACTTCTCAGGGCTGCCTTTTGATCATCTGCTGTTTACCGGTGCAACATCCGTGGCCCGGCATGTGATGCGGGCGGCGTCTGATAATCTGGTGCCGGTCACTCTGGAACTGGGTGGCAAATCACCCGTTGTTGTAGGCCGGTCGGCCGACATCCAGAAAACCACTGATGCGATCATGACTGGCAAGATGCTGAACGCAGGGCAGATCTGCCTGGCGCCAGACTATGTGTTTGTTCCGGAAGAAAAGATGAGCGAATTTGTCGAATCCGCGGAACGATCGGTGAGTCGCATGTATCCGACGCTGCTTGAAAACGATGACTACACCTCGGTAGTTAATCAGCGTCACTATGATCGTCTCAACGGTTACATCGAAGAGGCGAAAACAAAGGGTGCTCAGGTCGTGGAGATCAATCCCGCTGATGAAGATTTCCGTCAGCAGCCCAACTACAAGATTCCGCCGACACTGGTGATTAACCCGGACGACGATCTGCAGGTTATGCAGGATGAAATATTTGGCCCCGTGCTGCCCGTCAAAGGCTATTCGGAGCTCACTGAAACCCTCGACTATGTGAACCATAATCCCAGGCCGCTTGGTCTGTACTACTTCGGCAGCGACGATGCCGAACAGGAGAGGGTGCTGACCCATACCACCTCCGGCGGGGTCACCGTGAACGATGTGGTGATGCATGTGGCCCAGGAAGATCTGCCTTTTGGGGGCGTTGGTCCTTCAGGCATGGGCGCCTATCACGGCCATGATGGCTTCAAGACATTCAGTCATGCCAAGGCGGTATTTACCCAGAGCAAGATCAATGTTGCTGAGTTGGCTGGTCTGCGTCCGCCTTATGGTGAAAAGATGTTGAAAGCCATCAAGATGCAGATGCGCTGAGCCCAAACCATGTCCACAACGGCAGCTGACAGGTCGCTCGATGTGCAACGCTTCGCACGAGATGGATTTCTGATCCGCAGAGGTCTGTGCCCGCCTGAACAGTGTGCCCAGCTGCAGCGCGTCACCGAAGAACATCTGCGTGAAGTGCGTGGCCCGGTTGAGTATGAAGCTGACGTGGGCTACCCGGGGGCACCGCAAACGAAGACCGAAGCAGGTGGACTCACCGTCAGACGCCTGCTGTCAGCCTGCTCGCGCGAGGAAGTATATCGCCGCTGGGCAACCTCTGCCGCAGTCGGGGATCAGCTGCGGGCGCTGTTCGGACGTGAGGACGTTGTGGTTTCGCAGAGTCATCACAACTGTGTGATGACCAAACATCCCGGCCATAGCAGCGCCACCCTCTGGCATCAGGATATCCGCTACTGGTCATTTGATGCCCCCGAGCTGATCTCGGTGTGGCTGGCACTGGGTGATGAAAACGAACGCAATGGCGCGCTGAAGGTCATTCCGGGTAGCCACCTGCTGGACCTCGACCGCGGTCGGTTCGACAGTTCGCTGTTTCTGCGACCGGAGCTCGACAGCAATCGAGCCCTCATTGACCAGGCTCAGTCCGTTCTGCTGCAGGCGGGAGATGTACTGTTCTTCCACTGCCGGCTTTTTCACGCGGCAGGCATGAATCTGACCGAGCAGACAAAACTTTCACCCGTCTTTACCTATCATCTTGCCGATAACAGGCCGATTCCGAATACCCGTTCGGCTCAATTACCGGGGATCAGTCTCAACGATTAGGAGGAGGGCTTGTGGATTCTGATTTCTTCGAGGCCATGAGTGATGTGGCGCCACTGCCTGAACGACATAGCCGTCGAGTGGATGCCCATCCTGGCGAAAAACCCGTTGAACCAACCCCCGCTCAGCTCGAGCGCCGCGAAGCCGCGCTGGGTAATCGTCAGCCCAAGGTGGATCCCAATCCTTTAACGCTGGGAGAGGTGCCACAACTTAAACCCCGGGACATGCTCGAGTGGAAAAAAGACGGGGTACAGAACGAAGTGTTTGCCCGCCTGAAATCTGCCCGCTATCCCATTGAAGGCAGCCTGGACCTGCACCGGCTGACGGTTAAAGAAGCCAGGGCTGAGGTCCACCGTTTCTTTGCGCTGGCGGATGCGAAACGCTGGCGTACAGTGCTGATAGCCCACGGTCGTGGCGAGTACAGCGCGACCCCGGCAAGGCTTAAAAGCTATCTGGCTTTCTGGCTTCGCGAACTGCCGCAGGTCATCGCTTTTCACAGCGCCGATCGGCGCCATGGCGGCACCGGCGCGGTGCTGGTGCTGCTGAAAAAGTCAGCGCAGGCAAAAGAGCACACCCGCGAAAGTTACGGGCTGAAGTCCGATCCTGAGCAGGCTGGCGAAAATTCGCCGCGTTAGTCAGATTCGGCCTTTGTTCAGTTCCAGGCGTCCCCGGGCCAGATTCAGTCGCAACACATCGCTGCCGCCTTCCGCCAATCTCAGCGACCTTACCTGTCTGTACAGCCGCTCCAGCGGGTGCCCGGCGACCAGCGCGTTACCACCGACCAGCTGGATAGCGTTGTCGACCACGTTACCGATGGTTTCGGTGGCCATGACTTTGCAGGCAATGGCTTCATTGACAATGTTCTCACCGGCGTCTGCCAGTCTGGCTGTGCGATAAACCATGCTGCGTACCGCAAACGATGTGATGCGCGCGTCTGCATAGCGCAGCCGGATGCCCTCTTTGCTGCCTCGGGGCTTGCCGCTGCGATCATTGCCGAGCAGGTATTCACTGAGGTAGAGGTCCACCCAGCGCAGCAGACCTGTGCACTGCGCGGCAATGGCGAGTCGAGTGTCACCGATCTGGCGCATGGCTCTTGGTAGACCTTCGCCCGGTTTGCCGATCAGGTGGCTCTTCGGCACCCTGACGCCATTGAAGGCAAATGCTGCGTGATGACTGCCATCGAGGGATTCGAAGCGGCGGGCCACTGTGACCCCCGGAGTGTTGGTGTCGACAACCAGCAGGGCTGGTCCCAGTTCCGGAATCTGCACCAGGGTATTGATGAAATCCGCTTCTGAGCCGCCGGTTACATACGATTTCTGGCCGTTGACTACCCAAGCATCGCCGTCGGCCACGGCTGAGGTGGGTGCCGACGCATCGTCTGGTTCGGTGAAACCGAATCCGGCACGTTTTTCGCCGCGCAGTAGCGGGGCCAGATGGCTCTCTCTCAGTTCTCCATCCGCGCCGGCGAGAACGCCTGGACCAGGGCCGAAGATCAGATGCTGGTGAGGTGCATTGCAGGCTCCCAGCACATCACGAACCACAGTCATCTCCAGCGTGCCGGCGGCGCTGCCTCCATACTCTTTGGGCTGAGTCATTGCGAAAAAGCCTGCCTCCCGGGCGGCGCTGATGATCCCGGCTCTGGATTCGCGACTCAGTTGCGCATCAAGTTTCAACAAATGGGTTTCGGCGAAGGACTGGGTTTTGGCAGCGAGCTGCTGCTGGTCTTCGTTCAGTAGTTCCGGCACTTGGGCTATTCCTCAACAGCTAATCGGGTATCTGGCGCCACTGCGGCGTCAGATCTGCAGGATAGGGACGACGACAATCACCACAATGAGCAGCAGACAAAGCACCATGCCGCCGACCGCGTACAGTAGCAGGGTCTCTTTGCGTGCAGACCTGATCAGAAATTGTTCGACCTCTTCCGGCGTCATCAGAGTTTTGGCGCTGGACAGCCGATAGCGGGTGAGGCCGTCCGGGCGTTTGGGCAGTTTCACAAACATTTCGGGTGTGTCAGTCAGGCGATTGCTGGTTTCCGCCAGGCTGATGCCGGTTTGTCTGGCAATCTGGGCAGGGTGCAGAGCAACGCCCGGATTGCGCTGAAAACAGTCATAGATCAGCGCCAGGCGCCGCAGTTTGCCGCGAAAGCGAAACGAGATTGGAATGATGCCAAACATCATGGTCGCAGCAGTCTAGGCGGGGCGCTGGCCGATCACAATAGCGCGTACGGGTGCGGGCAGCCCTTCAACTGTCAGAGCGTGATCATCCGGGTTCAGCGCCTGGGCCAGAGACTCGAATTGCATCCAGTCGGTGCTCCGCTGTTCTGCCAGAGAGGTTGGGGTGACGTCGACAATGGCCGTGTTCCGGCATCCGGCTTGAGTCAGCCATTCAGCCAACTGCTCCGGAGTCGGCAGCAGGTGCACGTTGCGCATCCGCGCATACCGTTCCGGTGGACTAAGGTTTTCAGAACCTTCAACAACCAGGGACTCGACCACCACCTGCCCCCCTGGCTGGCAGCAGCGCATCAGGTCTGCGACATGTGCGGCCGGTTCCCGGCGGTGATAGATCACCCCCATGCTCAGGACCAGGTCGAACTGCGCAACCGGCAGTTCTTCGAATTTGATTGGCAGCAGCCAGTTCTCGAGGTTTTGCAGGTAGCGGCTGATGGCCAGGTGCTGCATGAAGAACAGCAGCGTCGGGTCAACGCCGACCACTGTGCTGGCGCCAGCTTCCAGTGCCCGCCAGCCGAAGTAGCCGTTACCGCAGCCAACATCTAGCACCCGGCAACCAGTCAGCGGCGCAAGGTGCGGCACCAGGCGCCGCCATTTCCAGTCGGAGCGCCACTCGGTATCGATGTAAATGCCGAATAGCTCGAATGGCCCTTTCCGCCACGGGTGAAGCTGGCGCAGCGAAGTCTCCAGGAGCTGACGTTCGGCATTGTCAGCATGACCTGAAACGGTGACCCGATCACCGAAACTGACGCGCTCTACGAGCAATTCGGGTAGAGCATCAATCGCCTGCTGCCAGCGGCCATAGTCACCGTGTTGGGCAAATTTCTCCGCGGTCAGGGTCGCTGCGAGCGACTCCCACTGGGGGAATTGGTCGATCAGAGGTTGCCAGTTCAGCTGCATGTGGTCAGGGCTGCGGTCGAACCAGGAAAGACGCCCAGTTCAGGCACTGGAACCATTTCTGGACTGACCCGAATCCGGCGGCGTGGAATCGCTCGGTGTGTTCGGCTTCGCTGTCTATGATCATCACGTTTTCCAGTGCCACCCGTTTCTGGCTGATTTCCAGTTCGCTGTAACCGTTGGCGCGTTTGAAATCCAGGTGTGCCTGCTCGCAGTAGGTCTGCTCCTCAGGATTGGTGAAACGGATTTTTTCTGAGACGATCAGCAGTCCATTGGGATCCAGCTGCTGGCGAATCCGCTGCAATACCTCCAGCCGGGTTGCCGGGCTCAAAAACTGTGCGACCCAGTTCATCAACACCACCGCGCAGGGTTCGAACTCCAGCTTGGCGATATCGGCCTCGACGAAGTTCACCCGGTCATCGCTGATCAGTTCTGTAGCCCGTTCGAGCATCGCGGGCGAGTTGTCGACGGCGTTGATCTGTACCGATTCATCGCCACTGGCGCGTAATACCGCCAGCGTTGTTGCCCCCAGCGAACAACCCAGGTCATAAACGACCTGACTGGCACAGTGGCGAAGCGCCCGGGCCGCCAGCAGACCGGTCATCGGAACCACTACTTCGTAGCCAGGTACCGAGCGCCGGATCATATCGGTGAAGGCGGCAGCGACCGTTTCGTCGAACACAAAGTCGACAATCTGCTGCTGTGGATCTCTGAAAACCTCGTCACGCTTCATGCACAAAGTCCCAAAACTTTCTTGATAAGCTGTTGCGATGGAGTACGACCCCCTAAGCAATCCGGAACTTTACATCAATCGGGAACTCTCGTTGCTTGAGTTCAACCGCAGGGTACTGGCCCAGGCCAAAGATGATGGGCTGCCCCTGCTCGAGCGGCTGCGCTTTCTGTGCATTGCCAGTTCAGTGCTCGATGAGTTTTTTGAGATCCGGGTTGCGGGATTGAAACAGCAGGAAGCCTACGGCTCGGTGCAGCGTGGTCCTGACAACATGTTGCCATCCGAGCAGATCCGCTACATCGCCTTATTGGCCAGTGAGCTGATTGACGAACAGTACCGGGTCTTAAATGAGGTGCTGCTGCCCAAGCTCGACATTCAGGGCATCCGGCTGCTGGGCGTGGTTCACTGGAACGATAAGCAGCAACGCTGGCTGGACCGCTACTTCAACGATGAACTGGCGCCGATCATGACGCCTATCGCCCTCGATCCGGCTCATCCATTTCCACAACCGTTGAACAAGTCCCTGACTTTCATCGTCACCCTCGAGGGGGAAGATGCGTTTGGCCGGCGCAATGGGCGGGCGATTCTGCAGGCGCCGAGAGCACTGCCGAGGGTGGTCCGTCTGCCCGAGTCCTGCGCTCAGTCGGCCTATGACTTTGTGCTGCTGTCTTCGATTATCGAAGCCCACGTTGCTCAGCTGTTTCCGGGGATGCGTGTCACCGGCTGTTATCAGTTTCGGGTCACCCGTAACAGTGACCTGTTTGTTGATGCTGAAGAAGTGGACGATCTGGCCCGGGCGCTGGAAGGCGAGTTGTCTTCACGCCGTTACGGCGATTCAGTGCGCCTGGAAGTAGACGATCAGTGTCCGCCGAAACTGGAAGCCTTTCTGGCCAATCAGCTGGATCTGGCAAGCCACGAAATTTACCATTGCAATGGTCCGGTGAATCTGATGCGCCTGGTAGCCATTCCCGACCTGGTTAACCGACCGGATCTGAAATTCCCGGGATTTACCCCGCACATCCCGGGTCGGCTGCGTCGCGCCGGCGATGTCTTTGAAGCGATTCGCGAAGGCGACATTCTCCTGCATCATCCGTTCGAGTCGTTTGCACCGTTCATCGATTTTCTCAGGAGGGCGGCAGCGGATCCCCGGGTTCTGTCAATCCGGCAGACGCTCTATCGCACCGGTCCTGAAAGCGCGGTGGTCGAAGCTCTGACCCGGGCGGCCGTCAGCGGTAAAGAAGTGCTGGTGGTGATCGAACTCCGCGCCCGATTTGATGAAGCTGCCAATATCGAACTGGCCAACCACCTGCAGAGTGTGGGCGTGCAGGTTGTGTATGGCATTGTCGGGCTGAAAACGCATTCGAAGATGAGCATGGTGGTGCGCCGTGAGTCTGACGGGCTGCGCCGCTACGTCCATCTGGGCACAGGCAATTACCATCAGCGCACGACTCGGCTGTACACCGACTATGGTCTGTTCAGCTGCGAACCTCGGCTTACTGAAGACGTTCACAAACTCTTTCAGCAGCTCACCTCCATGGGTCGGGCTGATCGACTGAATCGCATTCTGCAGTCGCCGTTTACCCTGCATGCAACCATGCTGGAGTACATCGATCGGGAAGCAGAGAACGCCCGGGCCGGTCGCCCGTCCGGCATTGTCGCCAAAATGAACTCTCTTGTTGAGCCTCAGATCATCAAGGCACTTTATCTTGCCGCTCAGGCTGGAGTGCAGATAGACCTGGTGGTTCGGGGGATCTGTTCACTGCGCCCGGGTGTCCCTGGGGTTTCGGACAATATTCGGGTGCGTTCGATCATTGGTCGTTTCCTCGAGCATACCCGCGTGTTCTATTTTGTTAACGGCGAACAGCCCGTGGTGTATCTGTCCAGTGCCGACTGGATGGGCCGGAACTTCTTCAGCCGGGTGGAGACCTGTTTCCCAATCGATGACCCGGATGTCAGCGACAGGATTCTGAAAGAGTGCCGGTATTATCTGGACGATAACTGCCAGGCCTGGGAGCTTGCGCCTGACGGCAGCTACGAACCCATCAACGCTTCTCCGGGTGAGCGGTTCAGTGCCCAGGAGAAACTCCTGGCTGAACTGGCTATCGACTAGGTTATTCGGCCACTTCCAGCGTCACAGGGATGGCTTTGAGGTATCCGGCTTCCTGATCCAGATCCAGTTTGGTCAGCGGGTGCTGCTCCAGCCAGTCATCCGGAAAAGACAGACGTATATGCCGCTCGCCAGCCTGAGCGTCAATGTGAGGCAGAGGATTCGCAGTTCTATTGCGATGCAGCACCACACTGATTCGTAGCAGCACGGCCAGATACATAATGCGCTGGGACAGTTTAGCGATCTCGTCGACCGGAAACTTCCGGCGATGCGCTCGGACGAGACTTGCCAGGTCCTGCTGGTCCAGTCTGGAGAAACCCGCCAGATCCATGTGCTGGAGTAGATAGCCGCCGTGTTTGTGGTACTGACTGTGGGCGATGTCCCGACCAATTTCATGCAGGTCGGCTGCCCAGCTGAGCATGGGCTTGTCGTCCGGTGCAGTCAGCTGCCAGGCCATGGCGACCTGAGCCAGGAGGCTGATGGCTGACTCGCGGACCCGGCGCGCGTGCGCCGTGTCGATGTGATAGCGGGCGGTCAGATCCAGAACGCTGGTTTCTCTGACATCGCGGTGATGATCCCGACCGATCAGATCGTACAGCAGACCCTCACGCAGTGCGCCACCGCTTGGGCGCATGTGCTCGATGCCCAGAGATTCGAAGACTCCACGCAGCACGGCAAGGCCGCCGGGGAATACCGCGGCCCGTTCTGCAGGCAGACCGGGGAGCGTCAACTTGTCCAGCGCTTTGGCGTCAATCACCGCCTGCTGAATCATGTCCAGGCCTTCCAGCGTGATGCCATTGGCGTCCGGATTCAGATGCGACAGAATTTCATCGATGGCGAGAATTGTGCCGGATGCGCCGATCGCGGTATCCCAGCCACCTCTGGTGTAGCTGCTTACCAGCGGTTCCATCTCCAGCTTGGCGGCGTTGATAGCTTTGCGGAATGCCGTTGCTCTCAGCTTGCCGTCTGCAAAATGGCGTTGAGTCATGCCGACACAGCCGATATGCAGGCTTTCCATGACTTCTGCTTCGAACTGACGACCAAGGATGATCTCGGTGCTGCCACCGCCGATGTCGATAACCAGCCGACGGTCGAAATCGTCTTCGAGCGCGTGGGAGACTCCGAGGTAGATGAGCCGTGCCTCTTCCCGGCCGGAAATGATTTCAACCTTCACGCCGAGGATTTTTTCTGCCTGTTCGAGGAAGCTATCGGCATTGCGGGCCCGTCGCAGGGTGTTGGTGCCGACAACTCGGATATCCGCGCTGTGCAGGCCTTTCAGCCTTTGACTGAAGCGACGCAGACAATCCAGCGCGCGCTCGGCAACCTCGTCGCTGAGAACATTGCTGCTGCCCAGCCCTTCAGCCAGGCGGACCATCTCGCGGATTTTGTCGATGACATGGATGCGGCCGTTGTTGTCCTGGGCAACCAGCAGATGAAAGCTGTTGGATCCCAGGTCCAGCGCGGCAAGCTGGCGTTCGTTGCCGGTATTGATACTGGTGGGACGTGGTTGGGAGCTGGCTTCGGCCATTCGAGAGAAGCTACTTCTGGAAAGGCCCAGTTTAAGAGCTGAGGTCTGCGATGAACACCGCGATTCGAATTTGCTCAGGTTTTCTGGTCGGTAACCGGCTGATAGATGGACGGTGGCAGAGGGCAGTCGAGGGCGGCTGCAACACCCTGCAGCAGTGCGCCCTCGGCGCTGGTCACATTGTCATCAGCCAGCACCGTGGCTGCGCAGGCTTTCAGTAGTTTTGGTTTCAACAGTGGTTTGAGTTGTTGCAGCTCGGCTATCGCCGCATTCAGATTCTGGAAATTCGGGTCTGGATCCGTTGTGAAGGTCACTTCCATACCAAGTTGTTGTGCGCCGGCGGCGAACGCTTCCTGGCAAGCTCCGGGCTTATCGGGGTTGCCGGTCACAGCCAGGACTGAAAGCAGTCTGGCTGCATGATCTGCAACTGAGTCGATGCTGCGATGGCGGATCGGGACCCGGCGTGGTCCTTCGAAATGAGGCCTGAGTTCTTTTAACAGTAATCTATGCAGTACCCATTCAAACAGGCTGATCCGGCCATCTGCTTTGATCAGCTTGATGCAGTTGTTGATGAAGCGCTGATACTGCGGCTCAGACAGAGCTTTCAGTGCCGGCATCGACATCTCTACCAGCGTCAGAAGCCTGGCGGGATCGAGCTTACTGACCGGGTCGAGCAGAGAACGGGTGAACTCGGGCACGCCGGGTTCAGCGTGTTCGAGCAGATATGTCTGTTGTTCTGAGGTGCGCGGGCCTTCCGGGTCGACCAGCATCGCGTAAATCAGCCCACGTGCACCCCAGGCATCATGTGCGGCATCGCGAAGCCGTTTATCGGTGGATTGAATCAGCTGGTGTGCGTTCTCGAGTCCTGATGGGGTGAGCGTGCCCACCTGTGCGACGACGGCGTCTGCGTCCGCGTTCGCTGCGCCGGCTGCGGCGTCAGAGACCGCTGCGGCCAGTGCCAGGGTGCCGAGGTCGTTGCCGCTGATCCCGGGTTGCGGTCGTTGATCGTCGGCGGAGGCGTCTGAGCGGGCTAGATCAGCGCTCACGCGCGGCGGCAGAAATTCGCCATCCCAGCGGGGTTCGATGGCGCTGATCCGCTTTGGCAGTGGCGGGTGGGTGGCCATGATGCTGTTCAGAAAAAAATGCTGCACCTGGCCAAAGAACAGGTGGCTGGCTTCGGTGGCACTGGCAACCGACATGTCTGAACCGTTCTGCAGCCCACCTATGCGCTTCAGGGCGTTAGCGATGCCGTCGGGGTTGCGGGTGAACTGGACGGCTGCCGCATCTGCCAGATACTCACGCTGGCGGCTCACTGCGGCTTTGATCAGATTGCCGAAAAAGGTTCCCGCATAGCCGATTACCATCAGTCCGAGACCCAGCGCCAGAATGGGTGCAGTGCCTCCACCTTTACGGTCTCTGGATGAGGAGAAGCGCATGCCGCGGATGATGGTGTGGCCGACCATGCTGAGGAAGATGATGCCATGCAGTGCGGCAATCAGCCGAAGGTTGATGCGGGTGTCGCCATTGACGATATGGCTGAATTCATGGGCAATCACCCCCTGCAGTTCGTCGCGGTTGAGCTGATCAATCGTGCCCTGATTGACCCCGATCACCGCATCGTCCTGATTGAAGCCGGCGGCGAACGCGTTGATGCTGGATTCGGGAATCAGATACACCGGCGGTACCGGAATGCCGGATGCGATAGCCATCTCTTCGACAATGTTCAGCAGCCTGCGGGTGCCGCCGGTAGTGGCATCGTAATTCAGTGGTCGCCCGCCGAGCATCTCAGCAATGGCCCGACCGCCGCCACGCAGCGCCAGATACTTATATAGACAGGCGAGTCCGATCACCGTAACGACCGCAACGCTGATCAGAATCCAGGTCTCGGGGGGCATTGCCGCCAGGCGATCAAGCAACGACGCGGAACCGGAAAAAGCCATCGTGTTGGAGTAGAACACCACGGTTGCGACCAGCACGTTGGTCAACAGAATCAGGCTCAGCACTGCAGCACCGAACAGCAACAGCAGCTGCCAGGTTTTCCGCCTGGCATTGTCCTGGGCTTCAAAGAAGTTCATGCGACGAACCAGAGTTCAGATCGATCTTTAAAAAGACACCTCAGGTGCAGCCTGCATGGCTTCGCGGTCTTCGTACTCCAGCAGGGTTGCATCACTCACGTGGCCGAACACGTTGGCCAGTACAACCGCCGGAAAAGTCTGCTTGTAGGTATTGTAGCCGGTGACCTGATCGTTGTAAGACTGACGCGAAAACGCCACCTTGTTTTCAGTGCTGGTGAGCTCTTCGGAGAGCTGCATCATGTTCTGATTGGCTTTCAGGTCGGGGTAAGCCTCCATGACCACGCTCAGCCTGCCGAGGGCACCGCCCAGAGCACCTTCCGCGCTGGCCAGCTGTTTAATCGAATCGCCGTTGGACGGATCTTTGGCGGCTGCCTGCAGACCGGCCATGGCCTGGTTTCTGGCATTGATGACTGCCTCGAGGGTTTCCCGTTCATGGGACATGTAGCCCTTCGCGGTCTCGACCAGATTAGGTATCAGATCGTAGCGGCGTTTCAGCTGGACTTCGATCTGAGAGAAGGCGTTCTTGAAGCGATTCTTCAAGGTCACCAGCTTGTTGTAGATGCCGACTATCCAGAACACGATGGCCGCGATCACGGCCAGAACGATGATGGTTTCCATTTTCCTCTCCTGTCATTGGGTAGACGCCAGACCGACCATCGGTATCGCGGTCATGCTGCGAGTACCAGGGCCGGTCATCCCTGCAGCGCTGCGGCTGCAGGATCCGTGTCTTTCATCTCGTATTTGGGGTTAAATTATTAAAAATCAATAGCTTACAGAATATCTCCAGCTTTATTCGTGTCCTCGTTCACGTTCACTCCAGTATCGTCGCAATCAGTCTGGCAGGCCCAGGACGCGTTTGGCGATGACATTGAGCTGGACTTCGCTGGTGCCACCTTCAATGGAGTTGGCCTTCGAGCGCAGCCACTGGCGGGTGGTGTTGAGTTCACGGTCAGCAAATCCGACACCCTCCCAGCCCAGGGAACGGGTGCCCATGGTTTCCAGCAGCAGCTCGTATTTACGTTTGTTCTGCTCGGTGCCGTAGTACTTGAAGATGCTGGCAAGGTTGCCATCGGCTTTGCCGATCTTGGCTTCTTCAGTCGAGCGGATCATCGTGTATTGAAAAGCCTGGTCGTTCATTTTCTGGGTGGTGAGCGCAGTCCTCAATGCCGGATCAGCAATGCGGCCGGCGTTTTCACCCGCGTAGTCTTTGGCGATGTCTTCCAGGCGTCGACCGGAACCACCCAGCGCAGATATGCCGCCGATACCTGAGATCATCTGGCGTTCGTGCTGCAGCAGCCGCTTGGCAATCGTCCAGCCTTTGTTGAGTTCGCCGACAAGCTGGTGTTTGGGTACTTTCACATCGTCGAAGAAGGTCTGACAGAAGGGTGAAGAGCCGCTGATCAGCTTAATGGGCGCGGTTGAGACCCCTGGAGAGTTCATGTCGAACAGCAGGAAGCTGATGCCTTCGTGTTTCGGCGCATTGGAATCAGTTCTGACCAGGCAGAAAATCCAGTCAGCTTCGTCAGCGTAGGATGTCCAGATTTTTGAACCGTTGACGAGATAGTGATCACCCTGGTCTTCAGCCCTGGTCTGCAGCCCCGCCAGATCTGAGCCATAACCCGGTTCCGAATAGCCCTGACACCAGCGGATCTCACCCCGGCAGATGGACGGCAGAAATTCGAGCTTCTGTTCGTGGCTGGCGAATTCCAGCAGAGCCGGTCCAAGCATCCATATGCCAAAGCTCTGCAGTGCCGGTCGAGCGTTGATCTTGCGCAGTTCCTCGCTGAGGACACGATTGTCTTCTGCACTCAGGCCGCCGCCACCGTACTCGCGTGGCCAGGTCGGGCAGGTCCAGCCTTTTTCTGCCATGCGTTCCAGCCAGAGTTGCGCGTCCGGATTCGAAAACTGCTGGTTTCGACCGCCCCAGACTGTTTCTGCTTCCGGCATCGGTGTGCGCATCGACTGCGGACAGTTGTCCTCCAGCCAGGTTCTGACTTCTTCACGAAAGCTGTTTGTCACCGGTGTCTCCTGTGTTGTTCGCATGATCAACCCGGAGTCTAAATCATTCGAAGGCCCAGAGGCATTCACGGCCGCGACGCGGTAAAGATCAGACAGATCTGATGTCAGCCGGTTGATTGCCCGCCTGCCGTGCACCTCGGTATAGTCGCTGCTTGATAACACCTCCACGACAGGACCCGGCAACCCAGATGAGTGACGTCATTTCCGCTGATTTTCGTGCGACCCTCGGACAGTTCTGTTCCGGGGTTGTTGTCGCAACCGGTATGCTGGAAGGTATTCCGGCTGGTTTTGCGGCGCAGTCTTTTTCCTCACTGTCTCTGGATCCGCCGTTAGTTGCCTTGTTTCCCGGTAAGCAGAGTTCGAGCTGGCCTAAGCTGCGTGATTCCGGCAGTTTCTGTATCAACGTGCTTGGCGCGCATCACCAGGCGGTGTGCGAGCGTTTTGCGCAATCGGGGGCTGATAAGTTTGCGGGGCTGGACTGGCGAACGGGGGTGACCGGATCACCAATCCTGACCAGCGTGCTGGCCTACATCGACTGTGATCTGGAAGCCGAACACGACGCCGGGGACCATACCATCGCGGTGGGCAGGGTTCGGGACCTGGCTGTGGTCGAAGCAGATGCCCAGCCGCTGCTGTTTTTCCGCGGCGGCTATGGCACCTTCAACCCCTAGCGAGCATCAACTTCCGATCAGGAAAGACCGGTCACCGGGATGGCTGCGCCGTGGATCGGATCCGCATCTGCGGAAGCGAGGAAACTCACCACTCGCGCCATTGCTTCCGGTGTCACCCAGCGGCTGAAATCCGCATCCGGCATGTCACTGCGGTTGCGTTCGGTATCGATGATACTGGGCAGCACACAGTTCACATTGATGCCCTGTTCCTTCAGCTCTTCAGCCATGGTCTCGGTCAGTCGAATGACCACGCTTTTTGATGCCGCATAAGCGCCCATCAGCGCAGCACCGCGCTGGCCCGGTCCAGCCCCGACGTTAACGAATTTGCCGGCACCCTGCTCGAGCATGTGGGGTACAGCTGCTCGTGCCATATTGAGAACGGAGCTTGCGTTCAGCCCCATCAGAAAGTCCCAGGTTTCAGCTTTCGTCTCATGAACAGTCTCACCCATCGCGAAACCGCCGGCGATGTTGGCGACGATGTTGACTGCCCCGAGTTCTCTGACAATCCGCGCAACGGCGCTCTGGACGGCGGCGGCATCAGTGAGGTCACAGGTGTCGCAGTAGTGGTCATTGCTGATTGCGATTACGTCCAGCTGGGCAACCCTGGCGCCCAGTAGCGAGAATCGATCCGCAACTGCCCGCCCTAGAGCGCCGGCTGCGCCGGTGACGATGACCACCTGTCCCTGCAACGGCTGGTTTGACGTAGTGTTGGTCATGATTGCCCGTCGCCTTGCAGATTGAATTCGCTGGCTATGGCTTCGAGCGATTCCCAGTGCAGTGCGCCGAACTGGCCGTTCGGGTTCACCGGCTGAATACATACATGTGATGCGCCGGCGTCGAAGTGCGCTTTGATTCGCTCACTGATTTTGCTGACGTTGCCCCACGCAAATGTTGTGTCTATGAACTTGTCCGAACCGCCGTTTTCGAAGTCTGACTCTTCTAAGCCCATTCGCAGCCAGTTGTTGCGATAGTTCGGAAGGCCTGCATAAATCGACGCCACCGGTCGAGCCAGGGCTCTGGCTTTGTCTGCATCCGGTTCAAGCACAATCTTCTGTTCAACACACAGCATCGGTTCAGGGCCGAGGATCTCCCGGGCCATAGCGGTGTGATCGGGTGAGGTGAAGTAAGGGTGAGCGCCTGCGCATTTATCGCGGGCCAGTTCCAGCATTTTTGGCCCCAGTGCAGCAATGACCGTTTTTGGTTCTTCCGCCGGTGCAGCACCATTGTAGGGTGCGGTGGCCATGCCCTCCAGATACTTGCGCATGCTGGCAACCGGCGGTCCGTATTTAAGACCACGAACGCCTTCAACCATTGGTTTGTGGGATACCCCCAGACCCAGCAGGAAGCGTCCGCCCGACTGCTCGGCCAGGGTTTTCTGACCCGCCATCGTCACACCCGGTTCGCGGTGATAAATGTTGGCGATACCGGTGGCCAGGTTCAGCTTCGTGGTATTTGCCAGCAGCCAGGCTGCATGGACCAGCGGGTCGCGTCCAACCGTCTCGGGAATCCACAGGGTGCCGTAGCCGAGTGCTTCGATGCGCTTTGCTGCGTCAGCAGCGACAGGTGCGGGCAAGCCGTCGAAAAAGTACCAGACGCCAAGTTTTCCGGTATTCATTGTGGTTTTCCTCGTCAGTGATCAATTTTGGGTATGAATTTCAGCGACCTTGAAACTGGCCGGCGCGGCGTTCGGCGACCGAGCGGATGCCTTCTGCGGCATCTTCGGTGGCCCTCAGCCACTGCTGTTCTTTGAGTTCGTGCTCAGTGGCGGAGCGGACTTCGTCAGCCAGCGATCCGCGCAGCGTTGCGCGTACCGAGGTGATGGCCAGCGGAGCATTAGCGGCAATCTCTGCTGCCAGTTGCAGCGCCTCTGCGCGGACCCGGTCCTGGCTGGTCAGCACGTCGACCAGCCCCATCTCGGCGGCTTGCGAGCCGTTGATCCGGCGGCCGGTCAGCAGCATCAGTGAAGCGGCCTGCTGGCCGACAATTCGCGGCAGAGTGACCGAGATGCCGAAACCCTGGTGGATGCCCAGTTTGGTGAAGTTGGCCGCAAAGCGCGCCTCCGGGCAGGCCACCCGAAAATCCGGGACCAGCGCCAGCCCGAGTCCACCGCCGATGGCAGCGCCGTGGATGGCGCCGATGATGGGTGTCTGGCAGGCGAACAGGCGCGCAGCCTCGCGATAGAGTTTTCCTGTGGTGTTCTTGAAGCCTTCCTCGGTAAACTCATCGTTTCCGGTATTGTCGTTGTTTCCGGTGCCGAAGTTAGCGCCGGCGCAGAAGTGTTTGCCGGCTGCGGCGAGGACGATGACGCGACATTCCGGGTCCGCATCGGCGCTATCGAAAGCGTCAGCAATCTGGCTGATGAGGTTGTAGTCGAAAAAGTTGTTCGGGGGACGCTGTATTTCCACCGTACGAATGAAGCTTTCGGTGGTAACCGAAAGGTCGGCGTAGTCTTTGGGAGAGACAGGGTTCGTCATCTGTATCCTTGAGTGCTTAGTGGGCGCATCTTTAAGCGTGCGCGCAGTTTGGCAGTGCCGCTGACCCCGTGAAACACAGACATGTCTGTGTTACCTGGAATAGACGTGAGTGCGTAGTCAGGGAAAGACGCCACTGCGTTGTCGGGAATTGTAACAGGCCAATTTTGGCAGGCCGAATTTAGTAAGGACCGCTGTGTCGAACCGCTCCGAAGATTCAGATTATCCGAGTATCGCTGACGAGAATGCGGCTGAAGCGCTGGAGCACGATGCCTCACCGGCTGCCAACGCAACTCAAACCCCGACTATTGCCCAACTGGCCATTCCGTCGATTCTCGGGAATCTGTCGTTCACGATTGTTGGCATGGTACAGACCAAATTTATCGGCGAACTGGGTGCTCAGGCGCTTGCCGCCGTCGGCGCCGGACAACGCGTGTTTTTTGCAATGCAGGCTGTTCTGATGGCTGTCAGCGCCGGGACAACGGCTCTGGTTGCGCGAGCCTGGGGAGCCGGTGACTACACTGAAGCCAGTCGGGTGACCATGGCGTCGCTGGTGCTGGCCGGGGCTTTTTCGCTGCTGGTCACGGTACTCGGCTACTTCTTTGCGCCGGCTATTGCCGGCGTCTTCGGCCTTGATCAGCACACCCTGGAGATGGCCGCAGACAATATTCGCTGGCTGTGTCTGTTCAATGTGGCGTTCGCGGTGAATTTCATTCTCGGTGCCGCGCTGCGTGCCTCTGGCGATGCCTGGACACCATTGTGGATAAGCGCTGGAGTGAATGTCCTCAATCTGCCGCTGCTGTACCTGTTTGTGTTCGGTCGCCATGGATTTCCAGAGATGGGGGTTGCCGGGGCGGCGGTTGCGGCGGGGCTGTCTTTCACCGCCGGTGCTTTGCTGCTGATGGTGCTGTGGGTGAAACAGAAGTTCCGGGTCAAACACGTCGGTGGTGGCTGGTGGCGCAAAGAGCGTCTGCGTCGATTGCTGGACATCGGCTACCCGGCAGCCGTTGAACAGATTGTCTTTCAGATCGGCTTCTTTGCGTTTCTGATGCTGATTGGCAACTTCTATGGAACCGAGGCTTTTGCCGCCTACAACATCGGCGTCAATATGCTGATGGTGTGTATGACGGTTGGGTTCGGCTTCTCTATTGCCGGTTCTACCCTGGTGGGCCAGGCGTTAGGTGCTAATGACCATGCCGGTGCGTCCCGCGCCGGCTGGCGCGCCATGGGTATGGCAATGATTTCCATGGGCACGCTCGGGGTACTGGTGATCATCTATGCAAACGAGCTCGCCTACTTTTTCCTCGGTGATGAGCAACTCACGGTCACTTACACGGTGCAGTTCACTTATCTGCTGGGGGCGTCCATGCCGCTGATGGCCATCGAGTTTGCGATTGGTGGGGCATTGCGCGGTGCTGGTGATACCCGATTCCCGCTGATGGCAACAATTGCCGGACTGATCGGGGTGCGCTGCGGGCTTGCCGCGCTGGCGACCTATATGGGTTTGCCGGTGGTCTGGGTTTACTCCGCGCTGGTGGGTGATTATCTGCTGAAAGGCATGATGCTGGTTTGGCGTTTCCGCGGTGGCCGCTGGAAAACCATCATCAGTACAGCACCGGCCAGTGCCTGAGCTGCCTGACCTAACAGTTTATCTGGAGCATCTGTCTGCCCGACTGAAGGGTGCCACTCTGACATCGATCCGACTCAACAGCCCGTTTCTGTTGAGGACAGTCACCCCCACTGTTGAAGACCTGCTTGGCCGGGAGGTGCTCGGGGTGCGCCGTCTCGCCAAACAGGTGGTGATGGTGCTCACAGGAGACTATTTTTTGGTTATTCATCTGATGGTAGCCGGGCGGTTTCGCTGGGCGGAGCCGGGCGCGAAGGTGCCAGCGCGCGGTGGTCTGGCCGCGTTCGATTTTTCGACCGGCACCCTGATTCTCACTGAAGCCAGTAAAAAGAAGCGGGCATCGCTTCGTCTCGTTCAAGGTGAATCAGCTCTGGCTGAGCTCGATCCGGGTGGGCTCGAAGTTCTGGATGCCGATCTGACGACGTTCTCGCAGAGATTGCAGGCTGCCAACCATACGCTCAAGCGGGCGCTCACTGATCAGCGGGTATTCGCGGGGATTGGGAACGCCTATTCAGATGAAATTCTGCTCTCAGCCGGTCTGTCGCCGTTCAAGCTGCCGAGATCGCTGAGCGAAGACCAGCTGGAGCGACTCTATCGTGCCTGCCGCGAGGTGCTGACCCTGTGGACCGATCGTCTGTCCGCACAGGCGGGTGATAAGTTCCCGGGTAAAGTCACCGCATTTCATCCCCAGATGGCCGTGCATGGTAAGTATCGCCAGCCATGCCCCAACTGTGGCGCGCCGGTGCAGAGAATTGTCTATGCGGAAAATGAAGCTAACTATTGTGCGCATTGCCAGACCGGCGGGCGCCTGCTGGCTGATCGCTCACTGTCCAGGCTGTTGAAAGACAACTGGCCAAAACGTCTGGAAGATCTGGAGTAGTCAGCAGTTCGTTCGACGCAGCTCTGTAGAAGAGATTGAGTCCCTGAAAGTTGCAGCGTCCACACCCGTGCATAAATCTGTCAGTGAAGTCGGAAGCTGGTGGAGGACGTCGTCCAGGACCTTGAAGTTCTCAGCCTCAAGGTCGCGACCAAACACCACGAAGCCGGCGCCCAGCTCGGCGAACTCGGCAAACACCTGCAGCATTGCGCTCTCGCTGGCGTAGTAGGCGTCGTCAGCAATACGCAGCAGGGTATCTATACCAACCACAAATCTGGCTCCGGTAAAGTGCCGGGCTTTTTCGATGAACGTTGGTAGATGGGTGAGCCAGACCGGATCTTCGAACTGAGCCAGCCGTCGGCTGATTTCCTGATAGTCTAAAAACGGTTTGTCG